>Ga0308171_1004160_pt1 | contig 12256 bp, 10 predicted proteins | sample PhyGR1_FD_202135 | JGI IMG/M metagenome (GOLD analysis project Ga0308171, IMG submission 202135) | Phyllosphere microbial communities from UC Gill Tract Community Farm, Albany, California, United States - DLSLSG.R1 | ecosystem: Host-associated > Plants > Phyllosphere > Unclassified | place: USA... | reverse complement strand
AGACGATAAACCATCATATTTTTAAACCACAACATCGGGATTCCTTACCGTGGCGCGATCGGGCGCACAAGTCTGCGAGAGTCAGCGCGCATGATAGCGAAACATCGGAGTGGTTTCATTGCCTTTAGGGCAGCTGCCTTCTACTGTATCTCTCACCTGAATGAATAACGAGGACGTAACCTTGCGCATAGGCATAGATCTGGGTGGCACCAAGACAGAAGTGATCGCATTGTCAGATACGGGACAGGAGTTGTTCCGCCACCGGGTGAACACCCCGCGTGATGACTATCCGGCAACCGTGCAGGCGATTGTTGATCTGGTCACACTGGCGGAGCAGAAAACCGGCGAGACCGGTACGGTCGGCCTCGGCATTCCCGGCTCGCTTTCGCCTTACAGTAAGCGGGTGAAAAATGCCAACTCCACCTGGCTCAACGGTCAGCCGCTGGATAAGGATCTGGCGCAGGCGCTGAACCGGGAAGTGCGTATCGCCAACGATGCTAACTGCCTGGCGGTGTCAGAAGCAGTCGATGGTGCGGGTGCCGGACAGTCGCTGGTGTTTGGCGTGATCATCGGCACCGGATCGGGTGCGGGGGTGGCGATCAACGGGGAGTCGCGCATCGGTGGTAACGGTAATGCCGGTGAGTGGGGCCACAATCCGCTGCCGTGGATGGATGAGGATGAGCTGCGCTACCGGCAGGAAGTGCCCTGTTATTGCGGGCAGCAGGGCTGCATTGAGACCTTCGTTTCAGGCACCGGTTTTGGTATCGACTATCAGCGGCTGAGCGGCGTGCATCGCAAGGGCGCGGAGATCGTCTCACTGCTGGCGCAGCAGGATCCGATCGCCGAACTGGCAATGAGTCGCTATGAGCTGCGGCTGGCAAAATCGCTGGCGCAGGTGGTGAACCTGATCGATCCCGATGTGATCGTGCTGGGCGGCGGGATGAGCAATGTGGATCGTCTCTATCAGACCGTGCCGGTGCTGATGAAGAAGTGGGTATTTGGCGGCGAGTGTGAAACGCCGGTGCTGAAGGCGCAGCATGGCGACTCCAGCGGCGTGCGCGGTGCGGCATGGCTCTGGCCGCTTAACGGCTGAGTGACCCGCGCATCCGCTGACGATTCAGCGCCTGGGTTTTCAGGCGCTGAATGTAACCCACGGCGCGGCACCCTGCCGCGCCGCGTTTATTCGCCGACCAGCATACTGTCCTGCGGTGCCCGATCGCGCTGCGCTTTGGTGGCGAGGAAGTAGAGATAACCGACCAGCATGATGGCGAAGAACAGCGCGGCAATCACCGGATTAAACCACAGCATCGCCAGCAGACAGACCACCGACAGCAGCAGTGCGATGCCCGGTATAATCGGATAACCCGGCGCGCGGAAACTGCGGGCCATATCCGGTGCACTGCGGCGCAGTTTAAACAGGCTCAGCATGCTCATGATGTACATTACAATCGCGCCGAAGACCGCCATGGTGATCATCGCGGCCGTCAGCGTCATCCCCTGCAGATTAATCACACCATCGCTGTAAATTGCCGCGATACCCAGCAGCCCGCCGAGAATAATTGCCCGATGCGGGGTCTGAAAGCGTGACAGTTTTGCCAGAGAAGGCGGCAGATAGCCCGCGCGTGCCAGGGCAAAAAATTGCCGTGAATAGCCGAGGATGATGCCGTGGAAGCTGGCAATCAGGCCAAACAGTCCAATCCACACCAGCATGTGCATCCAGGTAGAGTGTTCGCCGACGATCATTTTCATCGCCTGCGGCAGCGGATCGTTAATATCTGAGAGTTTGCGCCAGTCGCCCGCGCCGCCCGCCATCAGCATCACGCCAATCGCCAGCACCACCAGCGTCAGAATTCCGCTGATGTAGGCACGGGGGATCGTCCGGGTTGGATCTTTTGCCTCTTCGGCTGCCATTGCGGCGCCTTCAATGGCAAGGAAGAACCAAATGGCGAAGGGAATGGCGGCGAAAATACCGGAGAAGGCGGGCAGTCCGAAAGTGTCGCTGCCTGCCCAGCCGTGCGCGGCAAAATTTGCCAGGCTAAAGCCGGGCGAGACCACACCCATAAACACCAGCAGTTCGATTACGGCCAGCACGGTGACAACCAGTTCAAACATCGCCGCCAGTTTTACACCGAGAATATTCAGCGTCATGAATATCAGGTAAGCCCCGACAGCCGCTGTTTTCGGGTTGAGCCCGGGATACTGCACATTGAGATAAGCCCCGATCGCCATAGCAATCGCCGGTGGCGCAAAGACAAACTCAATCAGTGTCGCCAGACCGGCAATCAGCCCGCCGGTTTCGCCAAAGGCGCGACGACTATAGGCAAATGGCCCACCCGCATGAGGAATCGCAGTGGTCAGTTCGGTGAAGCTAAAGATAAAGCAGGTGTAGAGCGTGGCGATCAGTGCGGTAGTGACCAGAAATCCCAGCGTGCCTGCCACAGCCCAGCCGTAACTCCAGCCAAAATATTCGCCTGAGATCACCAGGCCAACCGCAATCCCCCACAGATGCAGGGTGCCCAGCGTGGGCTTAAGTCTGTTTGTCATACCGTTATCCCCGTCGTTGTTGGTCTCACGCGGCGTTACACCGCCATGACGACTAAAGTAAGGAGATAATGCCGTTGCCTTGCGCGCCGCGACTTGACGCGGGCGCAGTGACTTCTGTCCTCCGCGGTCAACTCACAGGCAACAACCGGGCCAGATGCACGCTGCGGTCAACTTTGTCTCTTCTGAGGTCAAGCAGCTCACCTTCTGGCAACGCATGCTGAGATAACGCAAGTGAAAAGGAGCCGGACAGATGAGCGCTAAACAATATGACAACCTGACTGATTCACAACTCACCCTGATGGCGCAGCAGGCGCTGACCTGTTATCCCGCCGCGCTGCAGGGGCAGCTCAGCCTGCTGTGCCGCTCAGAGAACGCCACCTTCCTGCTGCAGGCGGCTGGCCGGCGTTATGCGCTGCGGCTGCATCGCGGCGATTACCATCAAAAAGCGGACATCGTCAGCGAACTGTTGTGGCTCGATGCGCTGCGCGAAACCGGCATTCAGGTGCCGGAAGCGGTACCGGACAAAGAGGGCGAAACCGTGCTGACACTGCGGCTGCCGGACGGCAGTGAACGCTATGTGGTGCTGTTTCACTGGATCGATGGGGAGATGCCGACCACCGACGTCGATCCCCGCGCTTTTCAGCAACTGGGCAACATTACCGCGCGGCTGCATCAGCACAGTAAACAGTGGCAGCCGCCTGCGGGTTTTCAGCGGATTGTCTGGGATCACCACACCATGACCAGTAGCGAGAGTCACTGGGGACGCTGGCAGGATGCGCCCAACCTGAATCCCGCCGATCACGGCGTGGTCGGGCAGGCGATAAGCCAGGTCGGTGCGGCGATGGCACAGTTTGGCAAGGGATCGGATCGCTATGGCCTGATCCACGCCGATCTGCGGCTGACCAATCTGCTGCTGCACAAGGGCGAAACGCGGGTGATCGACTTCGATGACTGCGGGCTTGGCTGGTATCTGCATGATCTGGCGGCAGCGATCAGTTTTGTTGAACATCATCCGCGCGCGCCAGAGTGGATCGATCACTGGATCCGCGGTTACGAGCAGGTGGCGCATATCAGCGATGCGGAGATGGCCATACTGCCCGCGCTGCTGATCCAGCGCCGCATCCAGCTCACTGCATGGGTAGGATCGCATGCCGAAACCGACATGGCGCACAGTCTCGGTCCGGCGTGGGCAAGCCATTCGGTTCGCCTTTGCCGCCGTTATCTCGAAGGTCAGCAGCTGCCGGTTGGCGTCTGATGCACCAGCGGCGGGCGTTACTGCGCCGCCGCAGTGCCGGATGCCATGCCCGCGCGCAGCCTGACCCGCAAGCAGGCGGCGCGGCGGCCCCCGGGGACCTGGTATGAAATTTGCTCTGATCTCAGTGACGGGTGATCCACCTGAATTCTGACTGAGGCGACCATGAATCCGACACTGATAAAGCCTGATGCCTTTGCAGCCTGCTCTGCAGCGGCGGGCGCAGGCAATCACGGCGTGCTGGCAGCGGCGGCGACCGGCTTAAGCGAATTTATTCATACCCAGGGCGGCGATGTTGATCGCATCTTCGGTATCAGTGGCATTGATCCGGAGCGCCTGGCCAGCCCGACGCTGAGCCTGGGACTGGTTAACTACTGTCGGGTGCTGGAAGAGGCGGCGCGTCACTCCGGTTTTGATAACTTCGGTTTGCACTACGGCAGGCAGTTTAAACCGCAGTCATTAGGCCTGATCGGCTACATCGGCTTGTGCTCCGACACGCTGGAGCAGGCGCTGCACAATGTGGTCAATGCCTTTCCCTGGCATCAGCACGACACCTTAACCCGGCTGGTGGATAAGGGAGAGTGCTGGCGGCTTGACTATCAGGTGCGACACGGCGCAATTCTGTCGCGCCGTCAGGATGCGGAGCTGACGCTTGGCATGTTTATGAATCTGATCCGTCACGTAGCGGGCAGGCACTGGGCGCCGCGTGAAGTCCATTTTGAACATCCGCGTCCCGGCCAGTGGCACGATCACTGTAAAGTGTTTGATGCGCCGGTCTGGTTCGATCAGCCGTTTAATTCGCTGGTAATCCCGAAACGCGATCTGCTGCGCACGATGCCGGAAAGCGATCCGATCCTGTTGATGGTGATGCAGGATGCGATCCGGCGGCTTAACCGTGGAACGTCGCAGCAAAGTATGATTGAGCAGGCGCGATCGCAGGTTAATTTATCGCTGATGCAGGGTGAGCCGGTGCTGGAAGAGGTGGCGGATAAACTCGGGCTATCGAGCTGGTCACTGCAGCGGCGACTGCGCGAAGAGGGCAGCAGCTTTACCGCGTTGGTGGATCAGGTGCGCTGCGAAATGGCGACGCACTATCTGCAGCAGAAGCAACTGCCGATCTCAGAGATGGCGCTGCTGTTGGGCTACTCAGAAGTCAGTGCGTTCTCACGCGCATTTCGCCGCTGGTTTGGCATTAGTCCACGTCAGTGGCGTCAGGAAGGTCTGGCCAGCTAACCGCGCGGCGCAAAGCCGAACCACGCCGGTTGCCCTGGCTCCGGTGGCGGCGGCAGATCGCGGGTCTGCGCCACCAGCTGCCAGGCGCGCAGGCAGAGCGCTTCATTACCCTGGGTTTGTGTCACCGCATAACGTCTGCTGTGTTCCTGCCATTCCATCCGGACCAGACATTGCTGACCAGCATAACGCGCTGCATCCGTGAACTGCCTGTTGAGCACCGGCTGCATTTGATAAGTCCAGTGACAGGATTCGCTGTCCGGATCTTTTGCCGGCTGACACAGGTTTGCCACACTATCCCGTTGCTTTGTCACAGGTTGCTGACAGGCGCTGAGCGACGTTACAATAATCACCCCCAGCAATATTCTCATTTTTATATTAATTAAATTCATTTAACTGGCCAACTTTCCTTAAAGATCTTTCAGTCTGCTGCCGACAGTCTACAGACCGGCATCATGAATGCTATGGCATTACTCCGACTGTCGACAGAACCAGAATTTACCGCCCTCGCGCGGGTTTACGTCTCTTTCACTTCATGGATTAGAAATGCAGAAAAAATATGCCTTTGCGGCACTCTCCCTGTTAACGGCGTCGCTGATCAGCGGCTGTGCCACCGAATCCTCCCGTGCTATTCAGGCCCCGCAGGTTCGCGCTGCCAGCCAGCCGGTTTATCAGGGCGTACGCAGCCCGATTGCGGTGGGTCAGTTTGATAACCGCTCCTCGTACATGAACGGCATCTTCTCTGATGGCGTCGATCGGCTGGGTAATCAGTCGAAAACCATTCTCATTACCCATCTGCAGCAGACCAACCGTTTCAGCGTGCTGGATCGCAGCAATCTGAAAGAGCTGCAGCAGGAGTCGGACTTCAAACGCAGCCAGCAGAATATCAAAGGCGCGAACTACATCATCACCGGTGATATCACCGAGTTTGGCCGCAAAGAAGTGGGCGATCAGCAGCTGTGGGGCATTCTGGGCCGCGGTAAAACGCAGGTCGCCTATGCCAAAGTGAATCTGAACGTGGTGGATGTCACCACGTCTGAAGTGGTCTACAGCACCCAGGGTGCGGGCGAGTATCAGCTTTCGGCGCGTGAAGTCATCGGCTTTGGGGGCACCAGCAGCTATGACTCGACGCTGAATGGCAAAGTGATGGATCTGGCGATTCGGGAAGCAGTCGATCATTTAGTGGATGGAATCAACAATGGCGCATGGCGTCCGGCTAAATAAGGAAGCAGTAAATGAAGATGATGACACTGAGCGGCGTGCTGATTGCAGCGGCGCTGCTGGCAGGCTGCGCGCCAAAAGCGCCGAAAACGATCTACTACTGGGGCGATTATCAGCAGCAGGTTTACAGCTACTATCAGCCGGGCAGCGATCCGCTGAAGCAGATTGATGCGCTGAATCTGGATATTGAGAAAGCCCGTGCCGTTAACCAGGCGGTTGCGCCTGGCCTGCATGCCCAGCTCGGCCTGCTCTATGCGAAGACTGGCGATACGCAGAAAGCCTTTGGTCAGTTCGCCACGGAGAAACAACTGTTTCCTGAATCGGCACCTTACATGGATTTTCTGATGAGTAAAAAACAAGGAGTAGTACGGTGAAAAAACTGATTGCCCTGAGTGGCGCGCTGATGGTGCTGTTGCTGACCGGCTGTGCGCAGCCGAAAAAACCGTATGACTACAGCGCGTTTCGTGCCAGCAAGCCCGCCTCGATTCTGGTGTTGCCTGCGGATAATAAATCACCGGATATCAACGCCGCTCACAGTCTGAACTCGCTGGTGACGCGTCCGCTGGCCGAAGCCGGTTACTACGTCTTCCCGGTGGCTGTGGTTGAAGAGACGTTTCAGCAGAATGGTGTGACCAGCGCCACTGACGCTCAGGCTGTCAGCGCGAAGCGTCTGAATGAGATCTTCCACGCCGACAGCGCGCTCTATATCTCGATCAGCGAATATGGCAGCAGCTACCGGGTTATTGACAGTGTAACGACCGTGACGGCGCAGGCACGGCTGGTCGATCTGCGCAGCGGCAAAGAGATCTGGCAGGGTAAGGCCAGTGCCAGCGACAATGAAGAGAACAACAATAATAATGGCGGACTGGTGGGGATGCTGGTTAACGCGGCGATCAAACAGATTGCCAGCAACGTGACTGACAAAGCGCACACCGTTGCCGGACTGACCAGCAATCGTATGCTGGCACAGAACGAGCAGGGCGGGTTACTTACCGGTCCACGCTATACGCTGGTTAGCGCCCGCTGATCAGATTCAGACGGGCGCTCTGGCGCCCGTTATCCCTGCGGCAGTTCCAGCTGGCTGTAGCCTAATCCATTCATCTTGCGCACTTTAATCTGCACCGGAATACGCTCTTTCATCGCTTCCACATGACTGATCACCCCAATGGTTTTGCCGCTGGCATTAAGCGCGTCAAGAGCATCCAGCGCGGTATCCAGCGTCTGGGCATCCAGCGTGCCGAACCCCTCATCCAGAAACAGCGATTCGATGCGCGTTTTGTGGCTGACCAGGTCCGATAACGCCAGCGCCAGCGCCAGACTGACCAGGAAACTCTCGCCTCCCGATAGCGTGCGGGTATCACGTGCCGCGTCGGCCTGCCAGGTATCGACCACATCCAGCTCCAGCAAATCCTGCGCCCGGCGTTGCAGCAGATAGCGCCCATGCAGCCGATCAAGCTGCCTGTTAGCCAGTGCCACCAGGTGATCCAGCGTTAAGCCCTGTGCAAAGCGCCGGAACTTATCGCCGGTCGCGGAGCCGATCAGGTCGTTGAGCCGGCTCCACTGCGCCAGCACCACGCCATCCTGTTCAATCTGGGTCATCAGGCTCTGCTGCCGCACACGAAGGCTGGCATCGCTGTGCAGCTGCTGCTGAATCTGACCCTGCTGACTGGCGTTGTCGCGCAGTGCCAGCCGTAACTGCTCCAGTTGTTGCACCAGCGCTTCGGCGGATTCTGGCATCGCATCAGGCTTCGCCTGCTGATGGACGCTGAGCCGCTGGCACAGATCGGCCAGTCGCGCCTGGTGCTGCTGGCATTGCTGATCGAGCTGCTGCAGCTGCTGACGCAGTTGCAGCGCGATCTGCTCATCCAGCAGCGCCGCGCGCAGACTGGCTTCGTCGGCGAATCCGGCGCTCTCCCGGGCGTGCTGCAGCGCAATTTCCGCTTCTGCCAGTTTGCCGCTGAGCATCTGACGCTGATTTTCCAGCCCTGAAAGCTCACCCTGAAGGCGACTGACCTCGGCCTGGGCCTGCTGCAGGGCACTGAGCTGCTGCGACAGCTGTTCATCAGACTGCTGAACGCGGACCTGCATCTGCTGACGGGCCTGGGTAACGTCGCGATCGCCAAACAGCGCGTGGCGCTGCTGACGCATTTCGCCTAGCTGCGTCTGGCTCTGCTGCTGCTGCTGCTGACGGATCGCCAGCTGCTGCTGTTCCAGGTCGGCCTGCTGTTGCAGCGCAGTGAGCTGGGTTTCGCCCTTTAACAGCTGCGGTTGCAGGTTAGCGAGCAACTGCTCACTCTCCTGCCAGCGCTGCCAGCGCCGCTGCTGTTCTGCCAGCCATGCATCGCGAGCGGCGGCATCCGGCAAAGTCAGGTTATGCGCGCTGAACTGCTGTTCCAGACGACTCTGCAATTGCGCCATGGCCTGCTGTTCCTGTTGCAGACGCTGTTGCAGCGCATCCAGCGTATGCTGCAGGCTGGTCAGCGACTGCTGCGCCAGTTGCTCCGCCTGCAGATGTTGCTGCCAGGCCTGCGACTGCTGAAGATGGTGATCTTTTGCAGCCTGCCGCGCCTGTTCAGCGGCTTCCTGTGCCTGGCGCTGCTGCTCAAGCTGGCTTTCACGTTCGCTTTGTTGCTGCTGCCACGTGGCTAAAGCGTCACGATCGGTAAGCGGGAAGGTAAGTGCCAGCTCACCGCTCAGCGCCTGCCATTGCTGCTCTAGCTGGTCGAGTTGACGCTGCGTCTCCGCGATTTCATCGCGCAGCGTCTGCTGTTGCAGTGCGGACTGCTTCAGCTGTTCGCTTTTGGCCGTGCCCGCTTCGCGCAATGCCTCGGTTTGCTGCTGCAGAGCAGCCCGGCGCTGCTGGTTAGCACTCACTTCCAGCGTGCTGTAGGCCTCGACGGCAGGATGGGAGCAGGAGCCGCATAGCGGGCAGGGCTGATCGACGGTCAGTCGTGCACGGTAATCGCTGAGATCGACAATCTGCTGCTCCAGCGCGCAGATTTTTTCGACATCATCCAGCTGCTGTTTTTCGCGCTTCCACGTCTCGCGCAGGGTCTGGAGTTCTGATTCACTCTGCTGATGCGCTTTTTCCAGTGCGTTCAGCCGCTGCTGACGTTGTCCCAGCTGCTGGTGCAGCGGCTGCCACTGTGCAGAGAGCAGCAGCAGTTGCTGACGCGCCGGACGGCTGTTCTGCAACTGGCTTAATGCCTGCCTTAGTGCGGCTGGCGCATGCTGTTCCTGAAGCGAAGTTAGTGCTTGCTCCGTTTGCAACAGCGCCTGGCGGGCCTGTTGCTCAGCCTGCTGGCGCGGCAATGCCTGCTGTGCCTGCTGTTGCTGCTTTGCACGCTGCGCGTCGATTTGCTGCTGTTGCTGATCGCGCTGCCGGGTCAGTTCTGCCAGCGTCGCCTCACGCTGTGCCAGCAGGGCAAAGTTCTCCTGCCATACCGGCAGCGAAGTGCCCCAATTTGCCAGATCGGCAAGCTGCTCACGTAACTGATGCTGTTCAGCCATCTTCTGCTGCACTGTCGTGACCTGCCGCTTCTGCTCCGTCAGGCTGGCCTGGGTCTGGTCGACATGCTGCTGTAGACGGCTATTCTCCTGCTGCTGCTCCGCAAGATGCTGCTGCAACGTACTGATCCGCTGATCCAGCGGGAGAACCTGTTCCGTCAGCAGGCTTTCCTGCAGCTGTTGTTCCTGCAGCGCCTGCTGGCGGGCCGTCTGAGCAGCTGCGTAATTCTGCTGATGCTGCTGCTGTTGGTTCTGCGCCTGCGATGCCGCCGCGGTGAGTTGCTGACAGCGGCTCTCAACCTGCTGCTGTTCGGTGCGTAACGCGTCGCGCTGCTGCAGTTTTACCCGCAGCTTTTCAGCTGGCTCGCTGCGAGCCAGCCGCTGGCGGTCCATCTCTGCCGCCTGGGATGCGGCCTGGGCCTGCTGTACTGCCGCTTCAGCCTGCTCCTTCTCCTGCTGTAACTGCTGTGTCTGCTGCTGCCACTGCTGCTGTTGCTGCGCCTGTTGATAGAGCGCGCTGAGCCGCTGTTCAGCGTCGGTCAGATCGGTGAGCTGCTGTTGCAGCGCGTCGCGTGCGTCACTATCCAGAAGCGCCATCGCACCTGCCTGGCTGCGCAGCAGTTCCAGCTGGTTTTTTGCCTCTTTATGGCGCTCGTAGATGGCGGCGGAAATCAGGCCGTAAATCTCGGTCCCGGTCAGCTCCTCCAGCAGTTCGGCGCGCTCACTGGCTTTGGCATTGAGAAAGGCAGCGAACTGGCCCTGTGACAGCATCATCGAGCGGGTAAAGCGTTCGAAATCAAGACCGGAGAGGGTTTCGATCATCTTTAGTTTGTCACCGACTTTATCGGCAACAATGGTGTTATCGGCGCAGCGCGCCAGCTCAACGCGCGGTGCCTGTAGCTTGCCGTCGGCGGTGCCACGCGCGCGGTTCTGGCTCCAGAAGGCGCGCCAGGCTTCGCCTTTGATCTCAAACTCTACTTCAGCCAGACATTCCGCGCAGTCGCGCGTCATCAGCGCATTCTGGCTCTGGGAAATCGCACCCAGACGCGGCGTCTGGTGATAGAGCGCCAGACAAATGGCGTCCAGCAACGTGGTTTTACCTGCCCCGGTGGCCCCGGTTATGGCGAACAGGCCGTTGCTGGCAAAGGGTTCGGCACGGAAGTCGATGAACCATTCACCGCGCAGGGCATTGAGGTTTTTAAACCGTAGTGTGAGGATCTTCATTGGGTCTCTTCCATGGCGGCCAGCGTCTGGCGGAACAGGGTGGTCATCTCGTCGATTTGCGCCGGCTGCAGCTCTTCATCCAGCGCCAGCCGGCGGGCAAAGACCTCCTCCACCTTCAGCTCACTCAGGGTTTCGTTGTCGAGCCGCGCCAGGCTCTGCTGCCGCTGTTCACGGCTGCGGCGCAGCAGCAAGACCTCAACCGGCAGCGTGGCGGTCAGGGTTTCGACCTGACGCTGCAGATCGCTGAGGTACTCCTGCGTGGTGACTTCGATGTCGAGCCAGGTTGGCTTCTCCTGCTCTGCCGTACTGAAGGCGTTTAACTGCTCCGCAATCTGCGCCAGCGAGCCTTTTAGCACCTGCATCGGCTGCGCCTGCGGCACCATCAGCGGCGTGACCGATTGCAGGCCGCTGGCGGCCAGTTCCAGCAGGAAGACGCTTTTTTCGCTGCCCAGCTCATCAAAGCTCAGTGGAATCGGCGAGCCGCTGTAGCGGATATGCTCGCTTCCCGCGACGCGCTGGGCGCGGTGAATATGGCCCAGCGCAATGTAGTCAGCCGCCGGAAAGGCGCTGGCGGGGAAGGCATCCAGCGTACCGATATAGATGTCGCGCACCGAATCGCTCTGGCTGACGCCGACGGTGGTGAGATGGCCGGTGGCGATAATCGGCAGCGCATAACCCAGCGCCCGGGCAGCGGCGAAACGCTGCTGATAGTGATGGGCGATTGCCTCCAGCAGCGAGGTCTGTTTGTCGCGCCCCGACTGACCCGCCCGGCTGCGCAGGATATCGCGCGGCCGCAGATAGGGAATGGCGCACAGCAGCGCGCCAGGTTCGCCCTGGCGGGTGTTGAGTAGCAGCACATCATCCTGCTCCTGCGGCGTGGCGATCACCCGGGTGTTGAGACAGGCAAGCAGTTCGCGCGACTCATTCAGCGTCGCCACGGAATCGTGGTTGCCCGCCAGCACAATCAGCTGACAGCCGGTGGGCTGCAGCGCCACCACAAAACGGTTAAACATCTCGCGGGCGTAGCTGGGCGGCGTGCCGGTATCAAACAGATCGCCCGCAATAATCAGTGCATCCACCTGATGCTGTTCAATCTGGATCAACAGCCAGTCGAGAAACGCCTGATGCTCGGCTGCCCGACTTTTGTTGTAAAAGAACTGCCCCAGATGCCAGTCCGCAGTATGAATGATGCGCATGATGAGTCCCTGCCGTTGTGATTCGCCCGGCGATTATACTGGCTCTGCGGCCAAAGCAAAAAATTGTCGCTGCGCTGTCATA
>Ga0308171_1004159_pt1 | contig 12256 bp, 13 predicted proteins | sample PhyGR1_FD_202135 | JGI IMG/M metagenome (GOLD analysis project Ga0308171, IMG submission 202135) | Phyllosphere microbial communities from UC Gill Tract Community Farm, Albany, California, United States - DLSLSG.R1 | ecosystem: Host-associated > Plants > Phyllosphere > Unclassified | place: USA... | reverse complement strand
TCGCGACAAGACCTCGGGCTGGATCGTTACCGTGATCCTGGGGCTGCTGATGATTCCGTTCCTGTTCGTGATCGACTCCAGCTACCTCGGTGGCGTCGGCTCGCAGAACGTGGCCAAAGTGGCCGCACCGCCGACCTGGTGGAAGTCCGCCCCGTCGTGGTGGCCGGTCTCGTTCCTGTGGCAGCACCATGAGATCAGCTCCAACGATTTCCGCGTGCGCTTCGAGCAGGCGCGCCAGCAGGCACGCCAGGACCAGGGCGAGGACTTCGATCCGCGCCAGTTCGAAAGCACGGAAAGCAAGCTGGCCGTGCTGGACCAGATGATCGACGAGCAGGTCGTGCGCCTGGCCGGCGAGCAGTCCGGCATCGTGATCGGCGATGGTGCCGTGCGCGAGTACATCGCCTCGATCCCGGCTTTCCTGGATGCGAACGGCACGTTCAACCAGGACAACTACCGCATCGCGCTGGCCAGCGGCAATCCGCCGCGCACGCCGACGCAGTTCGAAGCGCTGGTGCGCGAGAGCATCCAGCAGTCGATCATTCCGTCGGCCCTGCAGCGTTCCGGGTTCACCACCCAGAGCGAAGCCGAGCGCCTGATGAAGCTGCTGGGTGAAACCCGCGACGTCGAGCTGGCCGCGCTGCCGGAAATCCCGGCCGATACCGCCGAAGTGACCGACGCGCAGATCAAGCAGTGGTATGACGGCCACACCAAGGATTTCCGCCAGCCGGAAACCGTGTCGCTGGAATACGTCGAGATCAACGGCGCGAACCTGCCGGCTGCCGCCGCGGCCGATGAAGCCACGCTGCGCAAGCGCTATGCGGACGAGAAGGCGCGCTTTGCCACGCCGGAACAGCGTCTGGCCTCGCACATCCTGATCGCCGTCGACGGCAGCGATCCGGCCAAGCTGAAGGCAGCCGAAGAAAAGGCCACGCGCATCGCCGCCGAAGCCAAGGCACCGGGTGCCGATTTCGCTGCACTGGCCAAGGCCAACTCCGAAGATCCGGGTTCCAAGGACACCGGTGGTGACCTGGGCTGGGTCGAGCGCGGCGCGATGGTGAAGCCGTTCGAAGACGCGCTGTTCGCCATGAACGCGGGCGAGATCACCGGTCCGGTCAAGACCGACTTCGGTTTCCACGTGCTCAAGCTGCGCGAGACCAAGGGCGGTGAAGGCCGTTCGTTCGAAGACGTGCGTGACCAGCTGGCGGCCGAGCAGGCCAAGGCCGATGCAGATCGCGTGTTCACCGAGCTGAGCGGTCGCCTGGTCGACCTGGTCTACAAGAACCCGACCTCGCTGGAAGGTCCGGCCAAGGACATGAGCCTGCCGGTGCAGACCCTCGGCCCGTTCACCCGCACCACCGCCAGTGGCATCGCCGCCAACCCGGCCGTGCTGCGCGCGGCGTTCTCCGACGTCCTGACCCAGGACGGCACGGTGAGCGACCCGATCGAGCTGGGCCCGAACCACTCCGTGATGATCCGCGTGACCGAGCACAGCCCGGAGCAGGCGCTGCCGCTGGCCAAGGCCCGTGAGCAGGTCATCGCTGCGATCCATGCCGACCGCACCCGCCAGGCTTCCGAGAAGGCCGTGGACGCCGTGCTGGCCAAGCTGAAGGCCGGGCAGACCCTGCAGGCGCTGGCCGCCAGCGAGAAGCTGCAGATCAGCCCACTGCCGGGCCTGCCGCGCACCCAGCCGGTGCCGACCCCGGAGATCAACCGCGCCGTGTTCAGCGCGCCGCTGCCGGCCGAAGGCAAGCCCAGCTACGGCAAGGTCGCCGTGCAGGGCCGCTACGTGATCTATGCGGTCACCAAGGTCAGCCCGGGCAACGTCGCCGAAGTGGACGCCGCCCAGCAGCAGCAGCTCAAGGAACAGCTGAGCCAGATCGACGGCATGGCCGCCGCCAAGGCCTACGTCGACGCGATGCGCAAGCACTTCAAGGTGCAGACCGAAGAAGCCAACCTCTAACGGGGTCGGCTTCTGCAGGACAACAAACAGCCCGGCACTGCCGGGCTTTTTGTTGTGCGTCCCTCGTCCGCCATCCAGGCCCCGCCGGAGCCGGGGACAACGCCCTGAAACCACAATGCCCGGCAGAACCGGGCATTGTCGTCACCTGCACTGCGGACCGCGGGGTCAGTCTTCGACGCGCAGTACCGCACCCGGCTTGAGCACGCTGCTGCCGCTGAGCCCATTGAGCGACAACAGCGCCTTCAGCGGCATCCCGTAGCGGCGGGCGATCGCCCAGGCCGACTCGCCATCCCGCACGGTGTGGCGGCGGCTGCGCGGGCGATCCGCGCTGGCCACGGCGCGGGTGGCCACCGGACCGGGCGCGGTACGCGCGGCCGTGGTGTCCGTCGGCGCGCTCGGCGCCACCGCGATGGCGGCCACGCTGGCGCTGGCATCCACCGGCGCGTGCGCGATAGGGGCGAGAACCGTCACCTGGCCGGCCGGACGGCCCTTGCCACTGGCCAGGGCCGGATTGAGGCGGGCGATCCGTGCAGGATCCAGGTCGCGCTGTTGGGCCCACTGCTGGACGCTGGTGCCGGCCGGCAGGGTATGACCCTTCAGCACCGGCACGGTGCGGTCCAGCGAGGCCATCACCGCCGGCTCGGTTTCCGCGTCTTCCAGCACGCAGGCCAGCGCATGCAGCTTCTCGACGTAGGCATAGGTCACCGGGGAAAGGCCCGGCAGCTCGGCCGGACGCGCGTTCTGCGCATTCATGCCGGCCTTGCGCAGCGACTGCAGCACCCGGTACTCGCCGGCGTTGTAGGCCATCGTGGCCAGGCGCCAGTCGCCGCCGAACATGCCGTGCAGGGTCTTCAGGTAGCGCACCGCGGCCTGGGTCGAATCCACCGCCGACAACCGGCCGTCATAGCCCGGGGTCATCTGCACGCGGTGGTTCTTGGCGGTGGTGGCGATGAACTGCCACAGGCCGGCCGGGCCACCGCCGTTGCGGGCGTTGGGCCGGTAGCCGCTTTCCACGAAGGGAATCAGCGCGAATTCGGTCGGCAGGTCGGATTTGCGCAGCTCTTCGACCACGTAGCCGAACAGCACCAGGGCGTCATCGTCCTGGTTGGCCAACCGCGAGGGGGCATGCGCGAACTGCTTCTGCCAACGCGGGCTGGTCGCCTCGGCGTCGCAGGTGGGTTCGGCCAGGCCAGCGCGGAAGCTGGCGAAGATGTCCTGCCCGTTGCGCACCGAGGCCGGCGGCAGGGCCGCAGCGGTCAGGGGAAGGGAGGACAGGCCGGCCACGTTCTGCGACATGCCGGCGGTCAACGACTGGGCGCCCGCGCTGCCGGCCACGGCGATCGCCAGGCCAAGCGCGAGCGGCAACAATCGCCGACTCATGTTCGAAATCCGTCTTTCCAGTGTCGCAGGCCTGCGACAACATCGACTTCATCGGTAACGGGACGCCCGAGATGGGCGCTGACGGCCGCCTGGATGGCGGGGGTGTTCGTACGCAGGAACGGGTTGCATTCCAGCTCGCTTGCCAGTGAAACCGGCAGCGTGGGCAGGTCATCGCGGCGCATGGCCAAGGCCTCCTCATGGCGCTGCGACAGCGCAGCGTTGGTGGGGTCTACATGCCGCGCGAAGACGGCATTGGACAGGGTGTACTCGTGGGCGCAACAGACCATCAGTTGCGCTGGCAGGGCCGCCAGCTTCCGCAGGGATGCCAGAAGCTGGGGAGGCGTACATTCGAACATGCGCCCACAGCCCAGGCTGAACAACGCATCGCCACTGAAAAGGTGTTCAGCGGTGTGAAACGCGATATGGCTCCGGGTGTGCCCGGGCACGGATACTACGTGGAACCCCAGCCCCAATGCCTGAACGCATTCACCTTCAGCCACCCGGTGGGCAGGGACCGCGATGCGCGGTTCCACCGGTGCGTACACCTCCACCGCGGGAAAACGGGCCTGCAGCTCGGCCACGCCGCCGATGTGATCGTCGTGGTGGTGGGTCAACAGAATGCTGTGGGGAACCCATCCCTGCTGCGCAGCGGCGGCCAGAACGGGGTCGGCCTGGCCGGGGTCGATGACGACGGCGCGGCCGTCGTCGGCGACCAGCGCCCAGATGTAATTGTCCGCAAACGCGGGTAGGGCGGTCAGTCGCATAGAATTGGACCATGCCCCTCGTGCCGAGCCCCCGTCAAGCGACAGTCGCATCCTGGTTTGATACTGAACCGGCACAAGCCTTGTGCCGTCTGGAATCCGAGCGGTTGCGCAGCCTGCTCGCCGAGCGCCCGGTGAACCCCTGGCTGTGGGTGGCACCGACGCCCGGCTGGCTGGAGCGTGTCGACCTGCCCGGCCGCGGCCTGCGCCTGTTCCGGGACGGGGCGGCCTACGCCGGCGACGTGCACTGCGGCCTGCCGTTGCCGCTGCCGGACGAGAGCGTCAATGCGATCGTTTTGCAGCACGTCACCGCGCGCGATGCCGAGCACCTGATCGCCGACTGCGCCCGTGTGCTGATGCCGGGCGGCCGCCTGTGGCTGTCCACCCTCAACCCGTTCAGCCCGTACCGCCGCCAGTGGCGCCATCACGGGCTGGTCGTGCGCAGCCCGCAGCGGCTGCGCCACACCCTCACGCAGGCCGGCCTGAGCTGCGAGGACCTGCAGTACCTCGGCCCGATGTGGCGCGACCGCTCGCCGGCCCGGCGCGACCTCGCCCCGTTGCGGGCCGCCTGTCTATTCACCGCTGAAAAACGCACTCTGGCCCTGCCGGGACCGACGCCCGTGGCCGTGCCACGCTGGCACGGGACCGTGGCCACCTGATCTGGAATGGAATGAAGACGATAGAAATCCACACCGACGGTTCCTGCCTCGGCAATCCCGGCCCCGGCGGCTGGGCGGCGTTGCTGCGCTACAACGCGCACGAGCGTGAGCTGAGCGGTGGTGAAGCGCATACCACCAACAACCGCATGGAACTGATGGCGGCCATCTCGGGGCTGGAAGCGCTCACCGAGCCGTGCAACATCGTGCTGTTCACCGATTCGCAGTACGTGCGCCAGGGCCTGACCGAATGGATGCCCGGCTGGATCCGCAAGAACTGGAAGACCGCCGGCGGCTCGCCGGTCAAGAACCGGGAGCTGTGGGAGCGCCTGCACGCGGCCACGCTGAAGCACACCATCGACTGGCGCTGGGTGAAGGGTCACTCCGGCGACCCGGACAACGAGCGCGTGGACCAGCTGGCGCGCGACGCCGCGATCCGGATCCGCGCCGCCGGCCCGGTACACTGAGCCCATGCGTCAGATCATCCTTGATACCGAAACCACCGGCCTGGAATGGCGGAAGGGCAACCGCATCGTCGAAATCGGCTGTGTGGAACTGCTCGAGCGCCGCCCCAGTGGCAACAATTACCACCAGTACCTCAAGCCGGACTGCGAGTTCGAACAGGGCGCGCAGGAAGTCACCGGCCTGACCCTGGAGTTCCTGGCCGACAAGCCGGACTTCGCCCAGGTCGTCGATGACTTCCTCGCCTACATCGACGGCGCCGAGCTGATCATCCACAACGCGGCGTTCGATCTGGGCTTCCTGGACAACGAGCTGTCGCTGCTCGGCGACCACTACGGCAAGATCACCGACCGCTGCACGGTGATCGATACGTTGAAGATGGCGCGCGAGCGCTTCCCCGGCCAGCGCAACTCGCTGGACGCGCTGTGCCGGCGCCTGGGCGTGGACAACGCGCACCGCCAGCTGCACGGCGGCCTGCTCGATGCCCAGATCCTGGGCGATGTGTACATCGCGCTGACCTCGGGCCAGGAAGAAATCGGCTTCGGCTCGGCCGACGACCACAAGCCCGGCAGCGCCCACGCGCAGACCTTCGACACCTCGCGCCTGCTGCCACGCCCGCGCGTGGTCGCCACGGCCTCGGAGCTGGAAGCGCACGAAGCGCGCCTGGCCAAGCTGCGCAAGAAGGCCGGCCGCGCGATCTGGGATGGTGAACCCGAAGCGGTAGAAGCGGTCAGCGCCTGACGAAACAACGCCGGCGGTAGGTCCCGACCGTTGGTCGGGACGGTTGTATCAGTGGCACCGCACCAGAATCACGGTGATGTTGTCCGAGCCGCCGCCATCGAGCGCGGCGGCGACCAGCGTATCCACGCATTCCTGTGCACTGGCATCGTCGAAGGCGAGGGTGCGGGCGATGCCCTTGTCCTCCACCTCCTCGGTCAGCCCGTCACTGCACAGCAGCAGCTGCATGCCCGGGCGCAGCTCACCGGTGGTGGTCGCCACATTCAGGTGCGCCGGATCGGTCACGCCGAGCGCCTGGGTCACCACATTGCGGTGCGGATGCGCGCGGGCCTGCTCGGCGGTCAGATTGCCCTGTGCGACCAGTTCCTGGACCACGCTGTGATCCTGGCTGAGCTGGGCCAGCGTGCCGTCGCGCCACAGATACGCGCGGCTGTCACCGACCCACGCCACCTCGTACCGATTGCCCTGTACCCGGGCCGCCACCACGGTGGTCCCCATCGGCAGGCTGTCGTTGCGGCGGCGCGAGGTGCGGATGATCTCCTCATCGGCGACCCGGATCGCATGCGCCAGCGTCGCGCCGCGGCGGATCTCGCGCACGATGGTTTCGCGCGCCAGCGCACTGGCCACCTCGCCACAGGCGTGCCCGCCCATGCCATCGGCGACCAGCCACAGCGCCAGTTCGCCATCGCCGTAATACGTATCCTCATTGAGATCACGGCGCAGGCCGGGGTGGGTCAGGTGTCCGAATTCGATCATGGGAAGCCGCGGGCCGGTGAGGATTGCGAGGGATAACGGCATGATCGCGGCCCGCCGGACATCCGGCAAGGCATCCATACAGAAGAAATTCACTTCTTTGCCCGCAATGACTTGTCGCCAGCGCGTCCTGCCCGTATCATTCGCGTCCCGGTTCGCCGGGACCATCTGGAGAGGTGGCAGAGCGGTTGAATGTACCTGACTCGAAATCAGGCAGGCGTTTATAGCGCCTCGGGGGTTCGAATCCCCCCCTCTCCGCCAGATACATGAAAAAGGCCGCCCACTGGGCGGCCTTTTTCATGTCCGAGATCGGGCGTCTTCCGACCGCTGCGAAATGAGCGGCGCCCAATTGCGGGGGATGAGAACCCCCGACGGGGGTTCGACGGATCTGCAGGAGCAGATCCGGACAGACGAACGTCTGGCCCTGGAGCGCGCAGCGCGGAAGGGCTGGGCCCATCGATGGGCCCAGCAATCCCGGCAATGAAGCGGCCACCCCGCAGGCCACGCGACGCCATCACGGTAGAGCCACGCCATGCGTGGCTGCCTTCCGCCGACCATCGCGCAGCCACGCACGGCGTGGCTCTACCGGGGTGTCGCGCGCAGCCACGCATGGCGTGGCTCTGCCCGCAGGCCACACCCGCAGGCCACACCCCTCCAACATACGCTCCGCTAAACTGCCCCCCTCACGTAACGGATCCCCACCATGACCGCTGAAATCCTCGTCCCCGTGTCCTTCGGTGAACTGCTCGACAAGATCTCGATCCTGCAGATCAAGTCCGAGCGCATCAGCGACGAGGCCAAGCTGGCCAACATCCGCACCGAGCTGAGCGCGCTGGAAAAGACCTGGATGGCGCACCCGGCCGGGGTCAAGGACATCGCGCGCCTGCGTGCCGAGCTCAAGGCCGTCAACGAGCGCCTGTGGGACATCGAAGACAACATCCGCCTGCAGGACAAGGCGCAGGCCTTCGACGACCACTTCGTCGAACTGGCCCGCAGCGTCTACCAGCAGAACGATGAGCGCGCCCGCATCAAGAAGGACATCAACCTGGCGCTGGGCTCGCTCTACGTGGAAGAGAAGTCGTACAAGGATTACGCGCCGCGCGGCGTGTAATCGGCGACATACCGCTCGAAGGCGGCAATGCCGTCCTCGACCGTGATCAGCTGCATCACGTCGTCGAACTCGACCTTCGCCCCCCACTTCAGTTCGCTGGCCGGCTTGCCCAGGAATCTGCGCGCGGCATCGTCGTAGCGGTCCACGCAGTAGCGGCGGTCGGAGTAGGGGCCGCTGCGGTGCGGGTTGCTGGCCGCATGCAGGCCGAGCACCTTGGTGCCCATCGCGTTGGCGATATGCATCGGGCCCGAATCGGGCGTCATCACCAGCGCGGCGCGTGCCAACAGGGCCGGCAATTGCTTGAGCGTGTCCTTGCCGACCAGATCCAGCGCCGGCGTGGTGAGCTGTGCCTGGATGGCATCGGCCATGCCGCGTTCGAGGTCGCTGCGCCCGCCGCACAGCACCACGCGCCAGCCGCGTGAGGTGGCGTGGTTGGCCACGGCCGCATAGCGGTCGGCATACCAGTTGCGGCGTACGTGGCTGGAGCAGGGCGAGATCATCAGCACCGGGCGGCCGTCGTCGGCCCACTGGGCGTTGGCCCATTCGAACGCCGCCGGCGGCACGGCCAGATCCCAGCTGACCTCGGTCTGTTTCAGGCCCAGTGGCTCGCAGAAGCTGCCGATTGCGTCGAGCACGTGGATGCCCGGGCGGTCGGGAATGCGCTCATTGATGAAAAGCCCGTGAAGGTCCTTGGAGCGCGATCTGTCGTAGCCGATGCGGCGCCTGGCGGGCACGAAGGCCGAGAGGACGTTGGCGCGGAAGGCGACCTGCATCTGCAGCAGCGCATCGAAACGCCCGGCGGGAAGGCTGTCGCGCAGGGCCCGCATCCCAGCCAGGCCGGTCTTCTTGTCGTAGCTGTGGAAGGTCACGCCGGGCAACCCGTCGAGCAGCTTGTGGCCGGCCTTGTCGATGATCCAGTGCAGCGACACCCCGGGATCGGCCTGCTGCAGCGTGCGCACCAGCGGCACCACATGGGTCACGTCCCCCAGCGCGGACAAACGCAAAAGACACAAGGAAGAGGACGTTGGTGCCATGGTGTTGTTAGACTCGAAGGAATGGTCGCATTCGACGCCACTGAAGCGCTGACGCCCTGCCGCGATGGACGCGGTATCGGTGCCATTCTGTTCGACCGCGAAGCCCTGCGGCAAGCCGAGATGAGCCTGTTCTCGCCGGCGCACTGGGGCGAGCGGGCGCGGCCGGTCGGCGATGGCGGCCGCGGTGGCGCCTGGTTCGTCGATGCGCCCTTCGGCCACGCCGTGCTGCGCCAGTACCTGCGCGGCGGCCTGGCGGCCAAGCTGAGCCGGGACCATTACATCTGGCGCGGCGCCAACCGCACCCGCAGTTTTGCCGAATTCCGGCTGATGCGTGCCCTGCACGCGCAGAAGCTGCCGGTGCCGCGACCGATCGCCGCGTTCTACATGCGCGAAGGCCTGCGCTACAAAGCGGCGATCCTCATGGAGCGGCTGGAGGGCGTGCGCTCGCTGGCCGACCGCGCGCTGGTCGCCGGGCGCGGCGCCCCCTGGGAAGAGACCGGCCGGCTGATCGCGCGCTTCCACCGCGCCGGCCTGGATCATGCCGATCTCAACGCCCACAACATTCTGTTCGACGCCAACGGCCACGGCTGGCTGATCGATTTCGATCGTGGCGTGCTGCGCATTCCCGCCACCCGCTGGCGCGAGCGCAATCTCAAGCGGCTGCTGCGTTCGCTGGTCAAACTGCGTGGTGAGCGCAGCCATGACGACGTCGAGAAGGACTATGCACGGCTGCGCCGCGCCTACGATCTGGCCTGGAACCGGGGTTACTGATGGACTGGGCATTGCGTTTCATGGGGGTCGGCAATGCGTCGGCCGTGCAGCTGGGTTCGCCGATGGCCGTGATCGAGCGCGATGGCCGCCCGTGGCTCACCATCGACTGCGGCGGGGAAGGACTGACCGCCTTCCAGGCGCACTACGGCCAGGTGCCGCAGGCCGTGTTCGTCACCCATGTGCACCTGGACCATGTCGCCGGTTTCGAGCGCCTGTTCGTGGATGCGTACTTCTCGCCGCAGCGCCGTGGGCGCATCCGCGTCTACGTGCCGGCGAGCGTGGTGCCGCTGCTGCACAAGCGCGTGGCCGATTACCCGAACGTGCTGGCCGAGGGCGGTGCGAATTTCTGGGACGCCTTCCAGCTGATCGTCGTCGGCGACGCGTTCTGGCATGACGGCGTGCGCCTGGAGGTGTTCCCGGTGCGCCATCACTGGCCGGAAACTGCGTATGGCCTGCGCCTGAAGGGGGCGGTCACCTGGAGCGGGGATACCCGTCCGATTCCGGAAATGCTGGCGCGCTACGCCGACGACAACGAGCTCATCGCCCACGACTGCGGACTGCACGGCAACCCGTCGCACACCGGCGTGGACGACCTGGAACGTGAGTACACGGCCGAGCTGCAGGCGCGGATGATGCTCTATCACTACGCCAGCGAGGCCGACGGCGAGGCATTGCGCCAGCGTGGCCACCGTGTGGCGCTGCCCGGTGAACGCGTGGCGCTGGCCACCCCGACCGCGATGCACGTGCTGGCGCAGGATCCTCCCTGAGCGTGGATGACGCGCTGGCCGCCCATCTGCAGGCGCTCGAACGCGCGTTGCATGCGCCGGCGGTCCGCGGTGATGTCGCCCAGTTGGCGGCGCTGCTGGATGACGACTTCAACGAGATCGGCAGCTCGGGTGCGTGCTTCGACCGTGCCGCTGCGTTGGCCGAGATTCCGCGCGAGCGCGCGCAGGTCGAGATCGTGTCCACCGACTACCACGTCGTGTTGCTGGCCCCGACCTTGGCACAGGTGCGCTATCGCAGCTGGTATGTGATCGAGGGCGAGCGCCAGCGCCAGCGCGAGGTGCTGCGCAGTTCGCTGTGGCGGCAGCATGGCGAGGCGTGGCGGATGGTGTTCCACCAGGGCACGCCCGCAGCGCCTTGACCGGCAGCATCGCGAAGGAAACAGGGGGCCCCAAAAAGGTGGCGGCCCCGCCGGCTGACCTCGGCGCCCGCGTCGATCGATACCGTTGCTGCCTTCCGGCCCTGGCGGGATTTTCGACCTAGCGTCGCGAGGGGCCGACGGGGCCACCATAGAGACGTTCCGGCTGCCAGGCGATCAAGGATCAGCCAACCGCAGGCGGAAGCTGCAGCGCAGGAACAGGTCCGGCAGTGCAGTCGCGTATTCTAGCGCATGCGCGGCACGCAGTGCCAGACGCCCAGCCTGAATCCCGTGTAGCCCGTTGCCGCAGGCAGCGGCCACTGCGCGGGCGGGTTGCTAAAATACGCGGCACAGGAGGAACGGCCTCCCCCATTTCGGGACCCACTGACCAGGACGGCCTGGCCCCCATCAAGGAGGGCCGCATGGCCTGGATCTATCTGTTGGCAGCCGGTGTACTGGAAATCGTCTGGGCGTTCTCGATGAAGCAGTCCGAGGGGTTCAGCAAGCTCACCCCCTCGATCATCACCCTCGTCACCATGATCGCCAGCTTCTGGCTGCTGTCGCTGGCGATGCGCACGTTGCCGCTCGGCACCGCGTACACGATCTGGACCGGCATCGGCGCGGTGGGCGCGTTCGTGATCGGCATTACCTTCCTCGGCGAGCAGGTCAGCGCGATGCGGATTGCCGCGGCGGTGTTGATCGTGAGCGGGCTGGTGTTGATGAAGCTGTCGAGCAGCTGAGGCGTTCAAAACGCACGCTGCGCGCTCGGGGGTAGAGCCACGCCATGCGTGGCTGACGTAACCCTGACGCACTCCAATCACTGGCGCCGCTCAACGCGGCGCCAGTTCGAGCACCATTTCCACCGCATCGAGCCCGGGGCCATGTCCATCGGGGGTGATGTGGGTGACGACGAAGCCGAGGCCGGCGTAGAACGCCTGCGTGTGCTGGCTGGTGCTGAGCGTTACGCGCTGGGCGCCGAGCGTTGTTGCGTGGGCCAGGCGTGCGCGGGAGAGCTGCTTGCCCAGGCCTTGGCGATGCCGGGTGCGGTCGACCATGCCCCAGCAGAAGGCGGCGGTGTGTTCGTTGTCCGGGGCGAGGCCACCGCAGGCGACGAGCTCGCCGTTGTGGTCGATCACGAGGTAGTCGTGGGTGCGGTCCGGGTGGAGCAGGTAGGTGGCGAAGTCCTGGCGTTCGTGTGGGGCGAAATAACGCGGCACGTTGGTGTCGAACAGTGCGAGGCAGGCGGGGGCGTCTGTCGGGGTGTAGAGGCGGAGGGTGGGCATGGGGACGACTTTGGCACGCTCCGGGTTGGGGTGGTCGGCTTCGGATGCAGGCTGGCCGCTTCATTGGGATTGCTGGGTGCATCCATGCACCCAGCCCTTCCGCGCTGACGCGCTCCAGGGCCAGCCGTTCGGCTGTCCGGATTCGCTCCTGGCGAATCCGTCGAACCCGTTGGGGTTCTCGGCCCCCATGCTGTCCGTCGCACAAA
>Ga0308171_1004157_pt1 | contig 12266 bp, 11 predicted proteins | sample PhyGR1_FD_202135 | JGI IMG/M metagenome (GOLD analysis project Ga0308171, IMG submission 202135) | Phyllosphere microbial communities from UC Gill Tract Community Farm, Albany, California, United States - DLSLSG.R1 | ecosystem: Host-associated > Plants > Phyllosphere > Unclassified | place: USA... | reverse complement strand
CCGACGTGATGCAGTACAAGGACGCCGGTTATCTGCCCGACGCGCTGCTGAGCTATCTGGCCCGCCTGGGCTGGTCGCATGGTGACCAGGAGCTGTTCAGCCGCCAGGAGCTGATCGATCTGTTCGATGTGACCCACTGCAATTCCAAGGCCGCGCGTCTGGACATGGCCAAGCTGGGCTGGGTCAACCAGCACTTCCTGAAGACCGAGCAGCCGTCCGACATCGCCCCGCACCTGGTCTACCAGCTGAACAAGCTGGGCCTGGATCTGAACGCCGGTCCGGCGCCGGCGGACGTGGTGGTGGCGCTGCGCGACCGTGTGCAGACACTGAAGGAAATGGCCGAGAAGGCGGTGGTCTGGTACCAGCCGCTGACCGAGTACGACGAGGCCGCCGTGGCCAAGCACTTCAAGCCGGGCGCGGAACTGGCGCTGGGCAAGGCGCGCGAGCTGTTGGGCGCGGCCGGGGAGTGGACGGTGGAAAGTGTGTCGGCCGCCCTGCACGATGTCGCAACGGCGCTGGAGATCGGCATGGGCAAGGTCGCCCAGCCGCTGCGCGTGGCCATCACCGGCACCCAGGTCAGCCCCGACATTTCGCAGACGGTGTTCCTGGCCGGGCGTGAAGAGGCCTTGAAACGCATCGACGTCGCACTCACTAAAGTACCGACGGCCTGACCACAGGAGACCGCGCATGTCCGCAAAGACCGCTTGTACCGCTCCGCACCATCATGTTCACGATGCCTCCGACTTCGTGAAGGTGGTCGAACGCGTGTGCTCGGAACGCGGGCTGCGGCTGACGCCGATCCGCGCGAACGTGCTGCGCCTGATCGCCGAGGCCGGGAAACCGGTCAAGGCGTATGAGTTGCTGGAATGGGTGCGCAATGGCAAGGGCGTCGGTGCCGACGCGCCGCCGACGGTGTACCGCGCGCTGGATTTCCTGATGGCCAATGGCTTCGTGCACAAGCTGGAGTCGGTGAACGCGTTCGTGGCGTGCCACCATCCGAGCAGTGCGCAGCATTCGGTGCCGTTCCTGATCTGCAACAGCTGCCACAGTGCGGTGGAGCTGGAGGACAAGGAGATCGTCAGCCAGCTGGAGAAGCGGGCGAAGGAGCTGGGGTTCCAGCCGCAGGCGCAGACGCTGGAAGTGCATGGCCTGTGCGCGCGCTGTGCGGGGTAGGTACCGACCGTTGGTCGGTACGTTGCACCGGTAGGTATGTTGCACCGGTAGGTTCGCTGCACCGGTAGGTACCGACCGTTGGTCGGTACGCTGTTGATGTTGAAAAGCCGCGCACCCTGCGCGGCTTTTTGTTTCTGCGCGAGAGCAGCTGTAAAGCAGCCACTCTGTTTCCCACTGCGGAAGCGAGCCGGGCAGCCTGGAGCTGGACGCGCCGTAAACCCATCCCTGGGGGCTCGTGAGCGGCTTGCGCGTGTACGCAGTCCTGCGTACACGGCAAGACCGGGGTTGGGCGTCCTGCCCAACCCGCCCGACGCATGCGTCGGGCCCATGCCGCTCCAACGGTCCCGCTCCAGGCTGCCCGGCTCGCTTCCCGACGGTTTCGGCATGGGGGTGGGGAAGGGCGCAGGGCATTCGACCCGTACGCGCCGGACGACGTCACGCCTGTCGGCTACGTTGCGCTGTTCCGTGCGCGCTTGATCTGCCATTTCTGCATTGCGTTGGGCGCCGTGTACGTTGGATCGAGGCGGCGCTTGATCGTCTTGACGGCCATCTTCCGCGCTGCGATGAGTGTGGGAGCGTCCAACACCAGCGCCTGTGCCCAGGCGAGTGCCTCGGGCGTGGTCGCGCCGCGCAGGGCATACAGGCAGAGGCTGCGCAGCTGATCGGTGGGCGCGTCGCTCCAGGCGCGCACGAGGAGTCGATGCAATCGCTGCCGGGTTGTATGCGGGACCGGCACGCCGTCGTCGAACGACAGCAGTGAATTCAGTCCGCTCACGGCCTTCCACACGGGATGCGTGGGGTCATCGCCACGCCAGTCGCTGTCTTCGCCAAAGGCAAGCAGCGCCTCCACGGCGTCGACGCTCCGCACGCTTTCGAGCACGCCGATCGCGATGTCTGCCATCGCCGGTTCCGCGAGCAGTGGCTGCACTGCGGGTACGCCGCCCCTTGCAAACGCTGCGCAGGCGCGTGCCCATCGGCCAAAGGGCACGACGCGGCTTCCATCGGGCAGCAGGCCGTCGTCCAGCCAGCCATGCAGCGCCGACAGCCGTTCGATCTCTGCCGCGCCTTCCTCCCCGTGGGCCAGGGCGAAGGTGATCAGGTGTTCGACTTCCAGCGCGCCACCTTTGAAGGCCGGTGCGCTGCCTTTGGCGGCCTTCTGTGCGAGTGCGTTGAACTTCATCGCAGCCGCATCACGGCGTCGCCTCGGCCGCCGATCAGCCGCTGGCACCGCGCCTGCGTCCGGGCATGTCGGTGATCGTCAAGGTGGATACCGGCGCGGAAGGGCGTGAGCGGGTCGATGGAAATGCGGATCGGCAGGCGCTGGACGACTAACATTCTGAAACCCATCTGCGATGCACCGATTTTCATGTGTGGAAGGGGGGGCGTCGCACGTAAACTATTGAGGCCGGCGTATGGCGTTATCCGAAGAGGCAGAAAATCCGCCCTAAGCCGAATTGCCTAGCATTGCGTTCGGTTAACGCTCTATGCTGAATTGGCTATCCCACTCCTTGCAGAGCTTTTGGAATGACCGGCACCGGTCCTTAGCGAGCTCGAGATCTATGCGTGCAGCAAATGCAGGCTGATCAGTGGTTTCGCCATATGTTCCTGATCGCATTCTCAATCGGAGCCATCCCTTCGCATCTCGCGGTGACTCGGGGTCACAGGTTAGGTCGCGATCGGTAATTTCTAACCCCCTTACGCCGTTAAGCGAGCTTGCGGCTCCAATGTACCAAGCCTCGAATTCTCGGTTTGCCAAGACAACCGAGATGGAGTGGTGAGGGAGAACTGCTGTTGCTCTAGCCAGGATTCTAGGGGCCAACTCCGCAGGACAATCATCGTCTGCATCCAACAAGATCAACACCCACCCGTTTTCTCCGCACTTCATGCCAGCCAGCTGGAGGTGGCGACTAAATTCGGTTTCCTTGTTCAGAAACCTATCGCGCTTGACCCGGATTGGCTGTGGAATATCGACATAGTCTTGAGGGCCGCGCCAGATGGCCATTCTACGAAGCAGTACGGGCAGTGCCGCGACTTCCCCGTCCCCCTCGACGATGCAAGAGACACAGCTCAATTCGATACTCCATCAAACATCTTGATTTGCTTTGACTGACTTTCTAAGTCTGCCTTGTCCGGATTTAGCTGTCCCAGCTTTAGTAGTTCGCCCGCCGAGAAAAGGCCCTCGCGAATAGCTCGCCGCGACGCTTCATCGATGGCGCCGATTTTGGTCTCGCCTGCTTCCGACACAACAGCAAGGATCTGCGTGTCTTCGATGGATATATCGTCAAGAAGATCCGGGCTGTGACTGGTGATGATGACTTGTGTATTGACCGATGCACGTTGCAAGGCCTCTCGGAGCGCAGCGCTGGCCCCAGGATGAAGTGCTGTCTCCGGTTCCTCGATGCCGATGAACGTAGGCGCAAAATCCCGATTGCTCTGGAAAAGCGCTGTAAGGACGCCTAACGCTCTGAGTGTTCCATCTGACATGTTCTGCGCAGTGAATCGCCAAGGGTCCTTCACTCCAGGGACTTCTTGCCTGAACTGCAGTGTCTCCATTGGTCCAACTTGAAGACGATTTACACCGTGAACTGTAGGTACGACGGTGCGCAAATACTCTTCAATTGTTTCAATCGATTCGGGACTCACATTTTGCAGGTGTCCAATCACGCTTGCGATGTTCTCACCCACTGGCTTAAGAAGCCGCCCCTCCTGGGGCTGCTGAAGATCTCTCATCAACTTTGGATTAAGATTGTAAAAGCCCATGCATGTGAGGGCGTCGAAGACCGGCCTGAATGAGCTGATACCTGACAGAGCTACTAAAGCAAGCCGGTCGCTCGTAAGCGATGGAATCACAGCCTCGCTGCTTGCCTTCACTCTTCCACTTTCAATTCTGTAGAAGGGCCCCTTACCCTGGCCGCCGAAGCTCAGTTCTTCAGTCTGCACCTCGAACCCGCGGTTCTTCAGCGCTCCAACCTTAAAGGCGTAGTGTCCATTCTTTCCATCAATTGAAAATTCAAGGCGAATGCTGAAGTGAGTTGGGTGGCCAGCGGACCGACGACGAACTTCAGACAATCCCCCTCGGAGATTCAAAGCCTGATCAAGAGACGTGGTCAAGGCATCCTTCACGAGATGAAGCGCGTCCAGGAAGTTGCTTTTACCCGCCCCGTTTGCACCGACGAGATAAACCAGCGATCCAAGGTCAACATCGCACTGTCCAATGCTCCGATAGTTTCGAAGCACCACCCGAGTAATGAAGGGGGGAGAGTTCATCTTCGTGTTCCAATGGAGGCTGGCGGCATGATATCAGCGTTCTTTGAGTCCTCGGCCGGCTCACGTCCTTCAGCGGCGGTATCCACCTTGACGATCACCGACATGCCTGGCCGCAGTCGCGGTGCCAGCGGCTGATCGGGGTCGATCGAAATGCGGATCGGCAGGCGCTGGACGACCTTGGTGAAGTTGCCGCTGGCGTTGTCCGGACGCAGCACACTGAACTCCGAGCCGGTGGCCGGTGCGATCTGCTCGATGTGGCCATGCAGCTTCTGGCCATCGAAGGCGTCCACAGTGAAGGTAGCCGGCTGCCCGATGCGCATCTTCCAGGTCTGGCCTTCCTTGAAGTTGGCGACCACCCAGAGCGTGTCCGGCACCAGGAACAGCAGCTGCGAGCCGGCGGTGACGTATTGGCCCAGGCGCACCGACGCTTCGCTGACCTGGCCGTCGCGTGGGGCCTGGATCACCGTGTTGGCGAGGTCGATCCTGGCCAGTTCCAGTTGGGCCTGGGCCGTCTCGACGCGGGCCTCCAGCCCTTTCCTGGCGACCTGGGTGGAGGTGAGGGTTTCCTCGGCGATGCGGATCTGGGCCTGCGACTGCTGCACGCTGGCCTGCGCGGATTGCGTGGTGGTGCGGAACTTGTCGCGGTCGTTGAGGGCGACCAGCTGCTGGGCGGCAAGTTCCTCGTAGCGCTTCAGCTCGGTGCGCGAGCGGGACAGCTCGGCCTGGCCGGCGGAGAGGTTGGCCTGGGCCGCCTGGATCTGGGCGCGGTTCTGCGCCTGCGACTGGTCGGAGTTGGCCAGTGCGGCCTTCGCGCTGTCCAGGTCGGCTTCGGCCTGGACCACTTTCTCGCGGTAGATGCGGTCGTCGATGCGCAGCAGCGGCTCGCCCTGTTTGACGTGCTGGAAGTCCTTGACCAGCACCTCGGTGACGTAACCGTTGACCTGCGGCGCGAGCACGGTGATCTGGCCGCGCACGTAGGCATTGTCGGTGGTCACCCGCGCCGTTTCGAACGGCCACAGTGACCAGGCGCGGAGGATGAGTGCGATGCCGATCAACGCGACCACGATCATGATGATCACGGCACGCAGGCTGGGTTTGAGGTACTTGGGCACGCCCGACGGCGCGGCCGTCGGCGGCGGTGCCGGGGCGGGCGCGGCGTCGGTCGGCGGCGGTGGGTTGACGTTTTCCGGGGCGGCGTCGTCGTGCGGCGGTTGGGTCGACATGGGCGGGCTCATCGGGGCGCGACGCTGCCAGGCGTCGGCGCGGAAAGGGGAGGTGTCGGCGCGTGGCGTTTGCGCCATTGCTTGAGCACGGCGGTGCGTATCGCGAGCAGCAGCAACCAGCCGAGGAAGATCAGGGCGACCCGGCCGCTGAGCGCGAACACATCATTGAAGGCGCGCACGTTGGCTTCGCGGCGGGTGATCTGGGCCAGCTGTGCGGTGCCCTGTGCGCTGCGCTGGACCGGGTCGGTGATCAGTCGGCCGTAGAGCTGCTGTTGCTGTTTCAGGCGCTGGGCGACCACGTTGTCGGCCGGGTCCAGCTGGCTGACCAGCGCGCTGGAGTACACCTGCTCGCGGTGCAGCTGGTAGGTGCCCAGCACCGCCGAGCCGGCCAGGCCGCCGAGGGTCTGGGTGATCGAGAGGGTGACCAGGAAGGTGATCATGTGGTCCACACCCTGCTTCAACGCCTGGGTGATGCCGAGCATGATCAGCGGGCCCATGAACATGCCCGCGCCGACCGAGGCCAGGAACTGGCTGGCGAAGAAATCGTGTGGCCGGTCCTGGCTTGTGCGGCTCTGGTCGAGCAGGGCGGCGCTGCCGAGCAGCAGGATGGCCATCAACAACTGCGGGATCAGCCGCTTCGGGCCGAAGGTGAGCGAGCTGGCGGCCATGCCGGTGATCACGCCGGCCAGGATCACCGCGAACAACGGGCGCATCTGGTCCGGCCCCATGCCCAGCGTGCGCATCAGGCCGACCACGCCGTAGGACTGCTCGGTGGTCAGGAAGCGGATCAGGAACGCGCCGATGATGAAATGGACCACCGGCAGGCTGGCCAGCCACCGCGTCTGCAGCAGCGGGTTGCGGCGGTAGTGCTCGATGATGAAGGCGGTGGTGGACAGCGCGATCGAGGCGACCAGCGCCCAGCCCAGCCACGGGGTATCCAGCCACCAGCGCGTGTATCCCTGCGCGAGCACGACCACCAGCAGGCCGACCGCGGGGGCGAGCAGGGCGAAGGTCAGGAAGTCGAGCGGTTCGAACGCCTTGATCTGCGCGCCGGGCGGCAGCTTGAGCACGACCACGGCGGCGAACGCGCACAGGGCCAGGCCGGCTTCGAACAGATACAGGTTGTGCCACTGTCCGGTGTCGACCAGCCCGGGCGAGACCAGCCAGGCGATCGGCACCGCGAGCTGCGAGATGCCGACGCCGATCACCAGCAGGTTGCCCGTGTATCTGCGCGGCAGCGACTGCAGCATGTACAGCGTGCCCAGGGTGGTACAGGCCGCGCCGGCGAAGCCGCTGGCCGCGCGCATCAGCACGGTGGTCTCGAACGTGCCGACGAACAGATGCAGCACCGCGAGGGCGGCATACAGGCCCAGCCCGATCTCGGCGAACAGGCGGATGCCGTACTGCTGGCGGAACTTGAAGGCGAGCAGGTTGGCGGTCACGTTGACCATCGCATAGGCCGCCACCAGCCAGCTGCCCTGTGCCGGGGTGAGCCCGAGCTGGCCCTGCAGGAACGGCAGGTTGGCGCTGACCAGTGCATTGCCCAGGCCGCCGGTGATGCCGACCAGCAGGGCGACCAGCGCATAGGCCACGCGTCGGTGCGGCGGATGCCACGGCATCGAGGCCGAGCCCGGCAGGGTCGGTTTTTCGTGCTCCTCCCAGTCCGGAACCGGCTTGAGGTACTGCGACATCATCCCTCCCCGTCGGCAGGCCCCCGCAATCCGCCACGCAGCAATTGCAGGGCGCGCGTGACCAGCCGGGCGCGTTCGTCACGCGTCTTGCCACGCAGCGCGGCTCCCAGCATGCCTGAGATGAGTGAAATGTCCGTCGTTTCCAGATCCGGCCGGCACAGGCCCGCGGCGATCGCGCGCGCGATCGGCTCGCGCAGCAGTTCGTAAATGGTCTCGCGCGCGGCCCGGATCGGAATCTGGTCGGGATCGACGGCGCGCCAGTAGTCCGACAGGGCCGGTGACTGCACGATGCGGTTGGCCATGCTCTCGAGCACCTCGAACAGCGCGTCGTCGCGGTCGCCCAGGGTCTGTACCTGCCGGGCGATGCGGTTGACGGTGCGCTGGAGCAGGGCCTCGACCAGCGCGGTGCGGTCGGGGAAGTTGCGGTACAGGGTGGCGCGGCCGACCTGCGCGCGTTCGACCACCAGATCCAGGGGGGCGGTGACACCGTGCTGGCCGAACACGGCATCGGCAGCGTCGAGGATCTGGGCGCGGCGGGCGGCCGCGTCGGCACGTTGGGTAGGCATGCGCGCATCATCGGACACAACTGTCCGGCGCGGAAGGGGGGCGTGCCGGTTTTGGCGCGCGCGGGTTGCCGCGCGCTGGGCAATGTCGACGGCGGGTGAGCTCAGCGCGGGGCGGGCACGCCATGACAGCCGCCCAGCCGGGCTTCGCGGATCGGCAGGTTGATCAACGCGGCGAGCACGGCCAGGCCCATGTCGGCGTACCACATCCACAGATAGTTGCCGGTGTGGGCCAGGGCGAGCCCGCCCAGCCATGCGCCGAAAAAGCCACCGAGCTGGTGCGAGAGCAGGGTCAGGCCGAACAGGGTGCCGAGGTAACGCGGGCCGAACAGCTTGCCGACCAGGCCTGCGGTGGGCGGAACGGTCGCCAGCCAGGTGAAGCCGAGCGCGGCGGAGAAGACGTAGAACGTGAGCGGCGTGGGCGGAGCGACGAGGTAGACCCCGATCATCACGGCGCGGCTGGCGTACATCCAGAACAGCAGGTACTTCATGCGGTAGCGCTGGCCAAGGGCGCCGACAATCAGGCTGCCGGCGACGTTGAACAGGCCGATCAGCGCGATGGAGGAGGAGGCGACGGTGGGCGAGAGGCCACACAGCGCGATCTCGCCGGGGAGATGGGTGACCAGGAAGGCGATGTGCAGGCCACAGGTGAAGAAGCCCAGATGCAGATACCAGTAACTGCGATCGCGCAGGGCGACGCGCAGTTGTGCGCGCAGGCCACCTTCATCGGTGGCGCTGACGGCGGGTGCGTGGTCACCGCTGCGACGGCGCAGCGGCCAGGCCAGAGGAACCGAGAGCAGCGTGATGACGGCCATCGTGATCATGGCGCGCGCCCAGCCGGCGGTGCCGATGATCCATTGCACCAGCGGTGCGAATACGAACTGGCCCAGCGAGCCGCCGGCATTGATGAGGCCGGCGGCGAACGACCGCTTTTCGGCGGGCAGGCGGTGGGCGGTGGCGCCGATCAGCACGGAGAAACTGCCGGCACCGGCACCGGCGGCCATGAGCAGGCCGAGGGTGAAGGTCATGCCGAGCGGGCTGGTCAGCAGCGGGGCGAGCAGCAGCCCGGCCGCCAGCAGCAGGGCACCGAAGATGAGCACCGGCAGGGCGCCGCGCTGATCGGCGACGGCCCCGAACACCGGTTGCACCGCGCCCCACACGAATTGGCCGATGGCCAGCGCAAAGCTGATCTCGACGATGCTGACGCCGGTGCCGCGGTGGATGGGGTCGACATAGAGCCCGGAGGTCTGGCGGACGCCCATGGTGACCATGAGGATGGCGGAGGCGGCGACCAGCAGTCCCCAATGCATGGACGGCGCACGGGTCGCGGTGGTGGACGTGCTCATGCGTCGGCTCCGGCAGGCAGGGCGTGGCCGAAGGGCACGCTCGGCATGTACGTTGCCACAGTGTGCGGGCAGGGCATAGCACGCCGATGGCCGCGCACCAAAAAAGGGGGCCTTGCGGCCCCCCTCGGGTAAAACCAGCGCCCGATCAAACGATCAGAAGTAAGCGCGGATGCCGAACGCGACGCCGCGGCCCGGCAGCGGGGAATAGTCGCGCAGCAGGGAGGTGTGCGGACGGACCTCGCGGTTGGTCAGGTTGTTGCCATCCAGGAAGACTTCGTAGCTGTTGCTGTCGGTCCGGTCCCAGCGGTAAGCGAGGTGGGCATCGACCAGGGTGTAGCCGTTGCTCGGGTCCTCATTCTGCGCGACATCCTTCTGGCTGCTGTAGCGCACGGCACCGACCGAGGCGCGCCAGCCGTCCCTGGACCAGCGCAGGTCGGCGCCGACGCGGCCCGGGGCGATGCGCGGCAGGTAGCCGGTGTTGGCCAGGTCCACGGTGTAGTTGTGGTTGTGGTCACCGTGCGGGACGGCGATATCGACGCTGCGGCTGCCGCTGCCATCCAGTTCGGCTTTGACGTAGTCGCCGAACACGCGCAGGTCCCAGTCGCCGGCGTTGCCTTCGAAGAGATGGAACAGGGCTTCGGCTTCGGCCCCCTTGAAGGTGGCGTCCTGCTGGGTCCACAGGCGGACCGGCAGCGATTCGACCACGCCGGTGTCGGCCAGGTAGATGAAGTCCTTGAACCTGGTCTGGTAGATCGAGGCCGAGAAATCGACGCGGTCGCTGTGGGTGTGGATGCCCAGTTCGACGCGCTGGCCGCGTTCGGTCTTCAGGTTGGCATCGCCGATTTCCAGCGAGCGGGTGGCGATGTGCGCGCCGGCGGCGTACAGCTCTTCGTTGGTCGGGGCACGCTCGGAGCTGTCGATGCCGAAGCGCAGGTCGACGGCGTCATTGAGCGTCCAGATGCCGGCCGCGGAGAGATTCGTGGCATCGAATTTGCGGGCGCGGTAGTCACCGGTCGGGTCGAGCTTGACCTGGTCATGGCGGCCGCCGAGTTCCAGCTTGAACGGGCCGAACTGCTTTTCCTGCAGCACGAACAGGCCGATGTTCTTCGTCCCGGTGTCCGGCACGAAGGCTTCTTCGCCCTTGGCGCCGAAGTCGCTGTTGCCGAACTGCAGGCCGAACGCGCCGTCCCAGCCGCCGATCTGTTCCTGCACCGCTTCCAGGCGGGCTTCGATGCCGCGGTTGGTGAAGCGGGTGGCCGGCGTGCCGGCTTCCAGTTCGGTGTGCTCGTAATCGGTGTAGGCGGTACGCAGATTGATGTTCTTCAGGAACGAGGTCGGCTGGTAGATGCCGCCCTTGGCCTCGAAGCGGTTCTGCACCATGTCGATGCGGACGTCATGCTCGTCGCCTTCTTCCTCGTCGCCATGGTCGTGATCGTGGTCATGATCATGGTCGTCGTCGGCATGCACGTGCGCGCCGTTGGGAATGCCGTAGTTGGTGCGGTAGGTGCTGGCGGACACACCGAAGTAGCCGTCATCGCCCAGCCAGGTGGCACCGACGCCGCCGGCGCGGGTGCGGATCGAACTGTTGTCCAGGCGGCCGCGGCGCGGTTCGTCGGTGTCGCCTTCCTCATGGTCGTGGCCGCTGTGGTCTTCCAGGCCATCGATCACGGCGTAGCCGGGAATGCGGAAGTCATCGCCGTTGCGGACCAGGCCGTCGACATGCAGCACCACGTTGCCGCTGACACCGTCCAGGCGGAACATGCCGCTGCGCTCGTCGTTGACCGAATTGCCACGCAGTTCGGCGCGGCCGCTGAGCGGACGGTCCGGCAGTTCGCGCGCGATGCGGCCATCGACCACGTTGACCGCGCCGCCGATCGCGCCGCTGCCGAACAGCAGGGTGGCCGGGCCCTTCAGCACTTCGATCTGGTCGGCCAGGAACGGCTCGATGCTGGTGGCATGGTCGGCGCTGACGGTCGAGGCATCCATGTTGCCCATGCCGTTGGACAACACCGCCACGCGCGGGCCTTCCTGGCCGCGGATGATCGGGCGGCCGACGCCGGGGCCGAAGAAGGTGCTCTGCACGCCGGGCAGCTTGGCCACGGTGTCGCCGAGGGTGCCGGCCTTCTGCTCGTCCAGGCGTTCACCGGCCAGCACGTCGACCGGGCGGGCCAGCGATTCGGCATCGCCCTGCAGCGGCGAGGCGGTGACCTTCACGGTGGACAGTTCGGTCAGGTGGCCGTCGCGATGGCTGCCGGGGGCGTCGGCGGCGCTTGCCAGCGAGGGCAGCATCGCGGCGGCAAGGGCCAGGGACAGGGCGTGGGGGGTGAGCAGGAGGGAGCTGGAGCGCATAGGGCAAGGGCCTTCGGTCAATTGTTACAATATATCAATGGTGGGGCGCGCGAATCCCGTAGTGGAACGGGGAGGGCAAGTCAGGGGGGAGGCAGGGTGCGCGTCAGGATTGATGTTATATTATTCCATAACGCTTCGCCGACCCTGCTGGAAGTCATGCCCTTGTTCCCTCGCCTCCGCCATCTGATCGATCGTTTCGGTGCCACCGGTTCGCTGCTGTGCGCCGTGCACTGCGCCGTGCTTCCGGTGCTGCTGGCCGCTGCGCCCTCGCTGGGCCTGTCGGTCTGGATGAGTGACGGGGTGGAGCTGGCGCTGGTGAGCTTCGTGACCCTGCTGGGCCTGTTCAGCCTGGTCTGGGGCTGGCGGCGGCATGGCGCGCTGCGTGCGCTGGGCTTCCTCATTCCCGGCCTGACCGCGCTGTGGGCCGGGCTGCTGTACGGCCCGCTGCACCATTCGGCGGTGCCGCATGCCGTGGTGATGACCCTGGGCGGCGTGCTGGTGGGTGTGGCCCATCTGGTGAATCTCCGGCTGAACCACGGCCACGTCCATGACGCCAGCTGTGCTCATTGAGAGCGCGCATGGTAGGCTTTCCGATCGTGCGCGGGGGCGCCTGAGAGGGCGGCCCCGCCGAACCCGTGTCAGTACGGGGTAATC
>Ga0308171_1004156_pt1 | contig 12268 bp, 12 predicted proteins | sample PhyGR1_FD_202135 | JGI IMG/M metagenome (GOLD analysis project Ga0308171, IMG submission 202135) | Phyllosphere microbial communities from UC Gill Tract Community Farm, Albany, California, United States - DLSLSG.R1 | ecosystem: Host-associated > Plants > Phyllosphere > Unclassified | place: USA... | reverse complement strand
GTCAGTTCCATATCGGGTCCTCCACCGGAATACGGCCGGCGCCGCCTGCGGCGATGTCGCGTAGGGCTGCCAGGAAGCGGCTGTAGCGGGATGCCGCCTGGGCAGGGTCATCACGCACCGCCGCCAAGGTCAGCGCGCTGGTGACCGCCGCGCCGGTCAGTTGCGCCGCCGGCTTCACTGCCTGCACCCCGGCGGGCGCGATCGAGCCGCCGGACCAGAAGGCCGCCACCGCCGCCCAGGCTTCCGGCCCCCGGCAGCCGGAGCGCATGGCCAGTTCCATGCAGCGGTAGCGTCCCGGCTCGTCCTGCCGGCGCACCCAGGCTTCGGCGGCCTCCAGCGCATCGGCATCCGCATCCACCGGGTAGCGCGCCGGGACGGCGCGGGCGGCCATGCAGGCCCACCAGACCGCCTCCCGCTTCGGCAGCGCGTGGGCCGCCAGACGAATGGCATCGGGGAAGCGCCGCGCGTGTTCCAGCCGCAGCACGCCCTGCGCCGCATCGGCCACGCCGTGCAGACAGGTCACGCCCGCCGCATCCAGCTCCAGGCGTGGCAGTAGCGGCGCCACGGCCGCCGCCAGCTTTCCGGCCGTCATCCCCGTCGTGCCCATCAATTGATGTGAATGATGCCGCCCTTGAGGATCATCGAACCCGACGCATCCTCCTGGATCAGCGGTGCCTCGATACGCGCGGTGCCAGTGGCCTTGGCGGTCACCAGGGTTCCCTCGATCGTCACGCCCGATGGATCGATGGTGATCTTGGATGAACCCACCTTCAGCGTGATCGACTGCATCGCCTCGATCTCGATCCGCCCCTGTTGGGCGGTGACGCTGATATTGCCCTTCTCCACCAGCAGGGTGTCGTTGCCCTTCTGCACGGTGGCGCCGCGGTTGTCCCGCACCAGCAGGTTCAGGTCCTTCTCGGCCTGGAGGTAGAATTCCTCGGCACCAGCCTTATCCTCCAGCCGCAGGATGTTGGCGTTCTCGGCACCGCCGCCCTTGGAGGAGCGGGAGGAGATCCAGCTGCGCGTCATGTTGCCCGGCATGGCGTGCTGCTGCCGCGCGGCATCGTTGTAGAGGCTGCCGATCACGACGGGCTTATCCGGATCGCCATCCATGAAGCCGACCAGGACCTCGTCTCCCACCCGTGGCAGGAACCAGGTGCCGCCCCAGGACCCCGCCCAGGGCTGCGCCACGCGTACCCAGCACGAGGAACCTTCCGTACGCGGCCCGGCGCGGTCCCAATGGAAGTGAACCTTCACGCGACCGTATTCGTCGCAATGGATCTCGCCACCCTGCGGGCCAGTGACGATGGCGGATTGCAGGCCCGGCATCACCGGGCGCGGGCGCGGCGCCGCGCCGCGCCAGGTACGGTCGGCCTGCATCAAGCTGAGACTGTTGCCGTAGTGGCTGCTGCTGCCGCCGGCGATATGGCTGTCGTCGCGCGCGCGGTGCTGCACGGCGGTGACCAGCCAGCTGGAAGGCGCCGCGCCCAGGGCCGGCGCCACCTGCAGGCGGCCACCGGCAAAGACCGCTGGCTCGCCTCCCTCGGCGCGCACCGCCTCGGCATGCGCCTCGCCACGTTCCATGGACAGGCGGGCCGGATCCACATCCGGCTGCGGCGTCTGATTGCCGGGCCAGGAAAACATCTCCGCCTCGGCGGCCGAGGTCGCCAGCATGGTGCTGGCCGAGGTCTTCTGCAGCGCCGCCGGGCGCAGCTGGTCGTAATCCAGCGCCTCGGACCGGCCCGGCCGCTGCGCCGTGGCGGCGGACCAGCCCCATACCGTATCGGGCCCGCCATTCTCCGCACCCGGCCGGTTGGTCACAGGCGCGCAGGCGATGGTGGGGAAGTCGGCATTGGCGCCGGTAACATGCAGCGTGTGCTCGCCCTGCTCATGACGGAAGAAGAAGCCGGCGCCGACTTCATCCAGCAGGCGCTGCACGAAGTCCAGGTCCGTTTCGTTCCACTGCACGCAGTAGTCACGTGCGGCCGCGGGCAGGTTGCCGAAGCGCACCGGGCTGACATGCCCTTCCTCCAGCACAGTTTGCACGATCCGCTGGACGCTCTGATTCTGGAAAATCCGGCAATCGGAGGTGCGGCTGAGCTGCCAGAGACGCGGCACCGCCGTTACCCGATACAGGCTCATGCCGCGGCCGTAGTCGCCAGCACGGTGGAAGCTTTGCACGATTCCGTGAAAGTGGCGCGGCGGGCGGCCAGGCAACGCGACCGTGCAGGTGATGCCGCGTCCGATCAACTCCCCGGCCTGGATATCGGCGCGATGGGAGATGGCCTCGGCCTCGATGGTGTAGAGGCTGCCGATCGCCTCATCCACATCTAGCGCACGCAGCACCAGGACATCGGCGCCAAGAGGCGTCGTCATCTGCAGCAACCGTTCAGCCTGCACGTAGTCGGCCGCCATCGGGCACTCCTCATTCGCCATGGGCACCGGATACGCGCGCGGCTTCGCAGACGCAGTTGGCTGGCGTTGTCGATCTCTTCTCCCACGATCGGCGGCGCAACGGTAGAGGCGCACTCTGCTGTGCCAGCAAACGCTTTCTTGATCATGCCACCGCCGACAAACGCGTGAGACAGCCTGTTCGCACCCCGGCCTCGCCTTGGCTCGGCTTCCGCCTGCGGATTACAAGCCACAAGGATGCTGGGGGAACCATGAGACAGTCCATCGACACGCGGCCGGGTACAGACCGATGCCTATTCCGCTGATCCTCATCGCGGCATTGCGGATCGCGGCACCTGTCCTGATCCGTGGTGGCGCTGCGTTGCTAAGGGGCGGTGCGGCCACGGCGCGTGTGGGTGGACGGGTGGCGATGAACCCCATCGCACAAGGCAGCGCCGGCTTCGTCGCCGGCGTCAGCACGGAAGGCACGGCGAATTCCCTCCCGGGCGCGGGGGCCGCCGCCGCTGGCGAGGCTATCGGCCACCTGGAGAAGACCAAGAGCTGGCGCTGGCTCGGCCCGGCCGGTCATGCACTGAAATGGGGCGGCCTGGGCCACGCGGCCGGCGCCGCGACGCGTGACCTGCTGAAGGAAGCCGGACTGATCGATGATGGCTCCGTGCTGCAGGCGGAGGAAGAGCTTCGCGCCAGCCTGCGTGCGCTGGGCATTCCGTTCGAGGCAACGCAAGGCCTGATCGCTATCCGCAAGACTACCGACCTGTTGGCGATGGTGGAGAAGCAAGGCGGCATCGGCATCTCCATCAACGTGCAGGGTGGCGAAGGTGCGCTGGACCTTTGGGGCAGCGGCTTCGGGGAGGACCTGCCGGAGTTCCTGACGCGCTATGCGCGCGGCACCACCATCGTCACCTTCAAGCGGCAAGGCAGGCTGGAGCGGGTGCCGATCGCGCCGCAAGGCATCCGTGCCTAATCGTGCGGAGCACGGCGCATCGTGGCGGCGGGCAGGGTTCGTGTTCCTGTCGCTGCTCTGGCTCGTGCCCGCGCTGATCGGCACCATGCGCCGGCTTGGCTATGAGAGGCTGCCGGCGGGACCGGTGCTGGGCGACCGCTTCTGGGTCGTCGTGGGGGGCGTGGTTGCGCTCGTCACTCTAGATCTGGCGTGGCGCTGGCTGCTGGGTGCGCGGCGGGCACGCCGGGCGCTGCCCGGCCAAACGCCGGCGCGGCTTGCGTTCGTCTTGCCGGTTGCGGCGCTGATCTTTGCTGGCGCGGTATGGGTGTGGCTGCGCCATGCCACATCATTCCCAAATCTGCCGCTGCTGGGTTTCTGGTTCTGGCCTGCCAGCGCGCTGACCCTCTCCCTATTAATACCCGACCAGATCTGGCGCGGCTATGTCGCGCCCCGGAGGAACTGAGCCATGCAGGCGTTGAACGAGGCCGCCTTCTCTCAGCCGCACTGGCTGCTGCGTGCCAAGGGCTTCAATACCGAGGACTGGTATGGCCGCCCGCAACGCGGCACGGCCGTGGAGCGCAATGGTGGCATCGAGAACCCGAACCGCACCCGCCTCTACACCCGCAATTGCGTCTACTACCGCTTCGCCGATTCCAATGCGCGCAGCGACGACGCCAAGCAGGGTGGCGGCTGGTGGTTGGATTACGAGCAGCTGGAGAAGGTGATGTCCGGCTGCGCCGCCACGGGCATGAACCTCTCCCAAATGGCCCGGCATTATCTGGCGGTGCCGTGGGAGTGGAGCCAGGCGGATATCGTCATCTCCGCCGTGTTCCAGCAGCCGATGGACGCCTATGAAGGACGTGGCCGCCCTGTCGAGATCACGGGGCGCTACCTGGGCCGCAACGCGGTCGATGCCGGGCAGGGCTACAGCGGCAATCGCAATGTCATCCAGTTGTTCATCCCCGACATGCGCAGCCATTGGCGGCAGACACTGACGATGGTGAAGGTGGAGGACGTGCGCGTCTTCGCCCGCCAGCATCGGGATATCATCCGCGTGTGATTGCGCGCATGGGCCGGGGCTTGCGGTGGCACTGCCGTAAGCCCTGGCGTGCTGTAGCGTGGTGACTTGAGGTGGAATCACCGAAGCCTGAATCACGCAATCAAACAGGGACGGAGAGCGTGGTTCATGAACGAATATCCACGCACCATGCTTAAGGCGGGGTAGCGCTCAGCGGGAAGCTGCGCAGGTCCCGCGTGGCAGTACGGAACACCGCATCCTGGCGATGGTTCCGCTCTGCCGCCAATTCGGGCACGCGGCGGGACACGTATTCGCCCAGGCCCAGCGCACTAACGCGGCCTTCGGCATCCTTCGGCGCACGCCCACTCAAGCCTTCCCGCAGGGCATAGGCAAAGACGCCGTTGCGGTCGTCGTAACTGTCCAACGCCTCCTGCACCGACGATGCGGCGGCAAGCAGGAAGCGCCCGGTTTCATTACCCATGGCTGAGAGACTGTCCAACGCCACCTGCCCGGCGTAGCACGTGTCGATCAGCAGAAAGCCATCCCGCGCACGGATGCGCGCCAGGGCGGCGATCAACGCGTCGTCATCCAGGGCGGCGCGGCTTGCCTCGGCCATCGAGGCCGGCTGGCCGATATCGGCCGGCAGGAACAGGAAGCGGCCGGTCTGCTCGACGCGCACACCGTGGCCGGCAATGTAGAAGACAAAAGTATCCTGTGGCCGCACACGACGCGACGCGGCCTCCAGCGCGCGGAGGATACCGTCGCGCGTCGCGTCGCCATCCGTCAGCAATGTGGTGTCCACGCCCTCGAACAAGCCGACGCTGCCGGCGCGCAGGGCTTCCACTACTGTTCGCGCATCCGGCACGGCGAATTGCAGGTCCATGTCCTGCCTGCCGTAGTTGTTGACACCGACTGCCAGCACCACCAGCCGGCCAGCGCCGGAAGGGGCCGTCGCCTGCCCTTCCCGCCGCAACTCCAGCGCCGGGCCCTCGGCGAATAACGCACGGTCGGCGGCGTAGAGGCGAGTCGAGACATTGTTCGGCCCCGGGTCCAGCGGCACTTCCGCCTGGATAGGCGCGGCGCCGGCATCGCCGCGACGGTCTGCCCCGGCCTTGGGGGCATCGATGCGGGCCGCGATGCGGCCGTTGACCAGCACGTCCAGCGGGCCAAGGCCGAGGCCGCGATCCTGCGGCAGGACCGAGAAGCGCAGGGCCGTCGCCGTGGCGGGAAGCGTTGCGCCATTCCAGGCGAGCGAGGGGCAGGAGCCGTCCGGCATCACCGCGCAGACATCGCCGGGATTCGCGACCGGCGTGTGGCCGATCCGCTCGCGCAGCCCGGCGGTGATGCCGGGGCGCGGCATCTGCCCCGCCACACGTTGCCGGACCGCCGCCGGGGCGTAGAGGGCGCGATAGGCCTGCTGAAAGCTCGCCCATTCCGGCGTGGCGGCACGGCCTTCATTCAGATGCACGCCGACCAGTTCCTGGCCACCGCCGGAGCCGTGGTCGAACAGTCCCTCCGGCGTCCACATCGCCCAGCGCGTCGTGCCAGGTTGCAGGAACAGCGCTGCGCGTTCAGCGATCTTCTGGCCATCCAGGCCGTACCATCGCACCGTGCCGTCCGCATGCGCGGCCACGACCATCGTGCCGTCGGCGGAAGGCACCAGGCCCCAGGTGGCGCCCGGCCCGGGCAAGGCATCGAGCAGGTTGCCGCGTGCATCGAACAGCCGCAGATGCGTATCAGTCCCCAGCAGGAAGCTCTCGCCCCCCGGCAACACGGCGGCACTGCGGGCGAACTCCCCGGCGCCCAGCTGCAATGGACGGCCATTCAAACGCGGTTGGGTGGCGTTGCGCCACTGCGTCAGGCGGGTCGTGCCAACGGCCTCGTTGGCGGAGAGGAAGCCATCGCCGGCCAGCGGCTTTGTCGTCTGCAACTGGCCTGTTGCCACGTTGAAGCTGATGGCGGGCATGCCGGGGCGCGGCACAAAGCGCAGCCGCATGCCATCAGGGCTGATGGCGAGCGTATCGGCAGTCGCGCGGAAATTCGCGGTGAGCGAGCGCGGCGGTTGCGCCAGCGCACCATCCGGCGCCAGCCGGCCCCAACCCGGATCGGCTGCGGCGAAGGCCAGCCCACCCTGCGGCAAGGGCAGCAGCTGCGCGATGGAATCACGCGACGCCGCAATGTCGGTCGCGGGCCCAAGGCCGAAATCGGCCCACCGGCGAATCAGGAAGCCGCGTGGCTCCGCGGCATTGTCCTCCGCAGCGGGGCTGGCAGGCGCGGCCGGCGCGGCGGACGGCGGGCGGATGCCCCGCGCGCCAGTGGTCTGGGGCGCCGGCGCCGATGCGGCGCGGGTGGCGGACGCTGCGCCACGCGCATAGCCCGCCGCGTGCAGTTGCACGCCACCCTTGCCATCGCTGGCCCAGGCCACCGCCGGCAGTCCCTCGCCTTGCAGGCCTTCCGTGTCCGGCACAGCGACGCCGCGCAGGTCCGGCAGTGCCAGGATGTCCACGCGCAACCGGTCTTCGTAGCCGATGGCAACCAGGGTGCTGTCCGGCGACACCGCCAGACCGAACGGGCGGCCATTCGCCACCGGCACGCGTTCGCCGATCTTGCGTCCGCGCGAATCATAGAGACGGATTTTGCCGTCAGCGGAGGTGCTGATCAGCCGGCCCTGGGCGTCAAAGGCCACCATGCGGACGGGGCCAGCATAGTTGGCATCGTCGAAGACTGGCCGGCCGGTCCTGGCGTCCCAGACGCGGATGCCGGCCCGGCCGCCCAGCGCGGCGGCCAGCCGCGTACCGTCGGCGGAAAGTGCCAGGTGCTGCACCGGTGCCGGTAGCCCGGGCAGGCGCGCGGCCAGGCGGCGAGCCTGCGTGTCGAAGACATAGATGGAGAAGCTGCCGTCCCAGGCACGGCCGGTGCTGCCGGCGGCAAAAGCCCTGCTGCCATCGGCCGAAAGCGCGACCGCGTAGAGCTCGCCTTCTTCCGCCGGGCCGATCGGCGGCCGCAGCACGCCGCGCGGCGTGCCGTCCGGCAAGGACCACAGACGCAGCGTCTTGTCATCGCTGACCGTGGCCAGCAGGCGGCCGGAGGCATCGGTCGCCAGACGCGCAACGGGGGCGGTATGCGCCCCCGTCTCGATCCGCAGGATAGGCTGCTGCGGCGGCTCCTGCAGCAACTGGCCGAATGCCGGGCCAGAGACCAGCAGGAGCGCCGCGAGCAGGACCCTGCGCATGGGGGCTGGGCTCAGCCCGCCGCCAGCTCGAAGCCGCTGGCCGCCGCCGTCTGCGCCTGCGTCACGCTCTCCGCGAAGTTGTCGCGGCGGGCGATGTTGCTGGCGGCCAGGGAGCGGGCGTCACCGGACACGCCGGTCGGCGTCACGCGGGGCGTGCCCAGCGAGCGGCGGCTGGCGAAGGAATCGGTAGTCACGTAGCCGCGCTGGCCGTTGGTGGTCTCCACCAGGGCGAAGTTGCCGCTGGCCGGACGTGCCTGCACCGACTGGCGCGCGGCAACGGTGCCGATCTCCGGCGAAGCCGCGTCCGGACGCAGGCGGATGGATGTGGCGCGGCTGACCTGCACGCTGCGCAGCGGCACTTCGCGCGCGGCGAGCGCAGCCTTGGTGGTGCCGGGGGAGATGGTTTCAACGGCAGTGTCGAACTCGGCGCCGCGCTTGTTGACATTCTGGCTGATGGTCTGCGCCAGCGCGATCTCGCGCTGCGTCCGCTCCCGCAGCTGCGCCATCTGCGCCTGGCCGGAAGCGCGGTCCAGGCTGCCATTGGCGACCGAGGCACGGATCTGCTGCGCCTGGCTGAAGCGGCAATCCATCAGCTGATCGAAGGCCAGCTGGGTGCGGTCCAGCTCGGCGTTCTCGCGCTCCAGGTCGGAGGCGATGGAGGCGCGCAGGCTGGCCTGGTCCTGGTTGCGCTGCTGCTGCGCGTAGAGATAGCCGCCGGCCGCACCGGCCGCGGCACCGGCAGCGGCGCCGATGGCCGCGCCACGCCAGTTCTGCCCGATGGCACCACCCAGCAGCGCACCGCCGACGGCGCCCAACGCCGCACCCTTCAGGATGTCCTCGCCGAAGAAATTGCCGGTGCTGTCCAGCGCGACGAGCTGCGTACGGCAGGAATCCGTCCCGTCGTCCGAGCCAATGCGCCCATCCCGCGTCAGCGGCGTGGCGCAGCCGGCGAGCAGGCTGAGGGAGGTGAACACTGCAACCGCGCGCCGTGCTTGAATTGGCATGAACTGGCATTCCTTTTTCTGGCGGCCGGAAGGTAAATGCCACGCGGGACCGTTGCCAAGATGGCAGAGGCTACGCCTGTATAGATTATAGCGACACTCGCAACGATGTGACGGGCGATTTTACAGTCCGCCGCCAGAACGGCGGTAAGCGATGGCTGGCAAGCAGGCCGGTGACCGCCCTGCCGGGACGATTTCTATTTCCGTTTCCACATCAAAATCTTCCGGCAGATAGGCCATGACTTCGCTTTCCACGGCCTGGATGGCGTCGATGTCATCCTCGCTCGGCTGCGCGTCGAAATGCGCCTTGAGCCGCGCCTGCCGCGTACCGGGCAGCACTGCGCAGGAATAGGCCACCAGCGCAGCCGGGGCGTCCTCCAGCGCATGCTCGGCCGACCAGCGGACCTGTTCCTGCCATGTGCGCCAGGCCTCGGCGTCTTCGTGCGGTTGGTTCATTCCACCCATCCATCGGGACGTGCGGGCACGACATGCGCCCCGTCCTTGCCATAGTGAATCATACCACGCGTCGTGGGCGCGGAGCGGCCATCCTGGTGCCGGAAGACGCCGATCACCTCACCACCCGTGTCGAAGCGTTCCTTCGAGCCGGGCTGGCCGACCGGGATCTTGCCGACGGGCTGGCCCTGCCCGGCATGGGTATTCAGCAGCACCTGCGGGTCTGCCGTGATGGTGCCGCGGTTGGGGTCGGTCTGCTGCCCGGGGATGTGGCGGCCCTGCTTCGGGCTGACGGTCACGGGCGGCTTTGGGGCCGGCGGCGGTACTGCTGGCGGTGCTGTCGTGGCTGGGGGTTCCGGCGTGGTGGGCCGTGCCGGCGTCCCGGCCCTGCCGGCCGCGCCTGCACCCAACATGCCGCCCGCCAAGCCCCCCAGCGTGCCACCGGCCACGGTGCCGATCCGCTCGCCCAGCTCCGGGGCGCCATACTGGGCACCGATGGCGCCACCAATCTCACCGCCTGCCGCACCCAGCAGCGTGCCACCCGCCAGGCTGCCACCCAGCCCACCCAAGGCCGGCCCCCACCCCACTGCCAGGGCGGTGCCGCCGGTCGCGATGATGGTGCCACCGATCATCACGCCCAGCAGCGTGTTGCGCAGCCAAGCAGGCACTTCATCCTCGATGGAAAGGCCCGGAACGGTGGTGGACGCGCCACCGATGATGACACTGGAGCAGCCGGAGGCGATGGCGGCGCCGCAAAGCATCTTGTCCTGCTTGCGGGCGGCCATGAAGCCGTTGACCAGCACGGTCGGGCTGCCCTGGGCGATGACCGGCACGCCATGTACCCCCGTTGGGCCGGCGCAGGGGGACATGTCCGCCAGGGCGCGTGCCTGCGGCAGGCCACCGGTGATGACGTTGAGCGAGCCTTTGATGATGGCGCCGCTGGGCGGGCCTGGAATCAGCTCGCCGATCGAGGCACCGGCAAGACCGCCGCCCGCGCCCGCGGCGGCGATACCGGCGCCGATGGCCACCGCCGCGACACCGCCTGTGCCGACGATGGCCACCACCGCCCCCGCCAGCACCACCCCCGCGACCACGCCCATCAACAGCCCGGACATGGCGCTGGTGTGGTTGATCTGGTCGGTCAGGCGCGCGGCCTCGGGCATCGGCGCTGCGGGCTGCTAGGCGATGGGAAAGCGCAGGCTGGCGAACATCTTGTCGAACACCGCCTCGACCTTCGGGTAGTCGCCGCGCAGGGCGGAGGCGACGGCCGAGAATACCCGGCCATCCGGCATCAGCAGGATCAGCTGCCGCTGTTGCAGCACACCCTCGGCGCCTGCCCAGGTGAACAGCATGTCGAGGCCCGTGTGCTGCTGCACAGCCGTCTCGGCCCGGCGCAGCAATTGGAAATCGGGCAGCCGCCGCGCCAGCTCGACCAACGTGCGGTCGGCATACTCGGTCACGGTGCGGGCTTCCCCGGCGGAGTCACGGGTGATGACGAAGTTGGGGAGGACCTTGAACTCACCGCCGACCGGCGCCGCGAAGGCCGTCATGCTGCGGTCCGTCCAGTCGGACGGATAGGCCAGCTGCAGATCGCTGCTTACATGCACCGGCACCGTGTCGCTCCCTCACCACCCCCGCGCTTCTATGCCGGGGCGGGGACGGAGCCGAGAGGGCAACCGATCAGCTTACGGTGATCGAGCTGCTCCGAAGCCCGGATCAGCTCCGCTGCGGGGAAGCTCAGGCCGCGCTGCGGCGGGGCCCACGACGGCGCCCGCCAAGGGGCGAGGACGGGGCGACACCGGGCAACAGCGCCAGTTGCAGCGCTGCGGGCTGCGGCAGGGAGCGGGGCTTGGGGGCAGGCGCGACCATGGGCACGGGCGGCGGCATGGGCACCGGCCAGAAGCATTCCGTGCGGCCTTCCTCCCCCCGCAGGGCCAGGAACACCACACGCTCGACCCCGCCGCGATCTTTGGTCTCCAGCGCCAGGCGGAACATCAGCCCGCCGGTCTCGGCCTCTCCGCCAAAGGCCATGGCGATCTGGGTCGCCTCGTCTTCCTGCAGGCGCAGCGTGCGCTTGTTGGGCTCGTCCGCATCACCACGGAAGAAGCGAACCGGCACGCCGTCGATCAGGAAGACGAAATGGTGGGTCGCGTCCAGCACCTTCAGCCAGGGGTAGCGGCCGGCCTCGGCGGCGGCTTTCACCTGATGGCGGCTGAAGGAATAAGCGCGGCAGCCGACGGACCAGGGGTCATCACCCGCTTCGTAATCCGCCATCTCGAGCGCCCTTTCCCGTCCCCGGACCAGGAGGCGGGCGGATGCCACCAGCCTCTCCTCCGTGAGGGCAGGATGCAAATCCCAGGGGTAGCTGCCTCGGCTCGACCCGCGCGCTTCGCTCATACCAGTACATATAGGAAACCTTCCAGCGACGGGAAAGTGATTTCCTAGCTCTCCAGCGACATCATCTCATCCGGGGTGAAAGTCCGAGAGCGGGTCAGGAACCGACGCTCCCGCCCATTGTCCAGCGAGAACATGCCGCCGCGCCCTGGCACGACGTCGATGACCAACTGGGTGTGGCGCCACAACGCGAACTGCGCACCGCCGATATAGACCGGGGCGCCACCGATCTCGCCCAGCTTCACATCATGGTCACCCAGCAGGAAATCGCCCTGCGGGTAGCACATGGGGGAAGAACCGTCGCAACAGCCGCCTGACTGGTGGAACAGCACCGGGCCGTGATCGGCCTGGATGTCCGCCAGCAGGGCCAGGGCAGCGGGGGTGGCGGCGACACGTTCGGTCATGGCCCGTCTCCAATCAGAGGCGATGGGCGCCGCAAGGCGCCCACCGCCGGGTCAGAAGAAGCCGAGCTTCTTCGAGCTGTAGCTGACCAGCAGGTTCTTGGTCTGCTGGTAGTGGTTCAGCATCATGCTGTGGTTCTCACGCCCGATGCCGGACTGCTTGTAGCCGCCGAACGCGGCGTGGGCCGGGTAGGCATGATAGCAGTTGGTCCAGACCCGCCCGGCCTGGATGGCGCGGCCGAAGCGGTAGGCGCGGTTGCCGTCCCGCGTCCATACCCCGGCGCCGAGGCCGTAGAGGGTATCGTTCGCGACGTGTAGCGCCTCCGCATCGTCCTTAAAGGTTGCGACGGAGACGACGGGGCCGAAGATCTCTTCCTGGAAAATCCGCATGCGGTTGTGTCCCTTGAAGACCGT
>Ga0308171_1004148_pt1 | contig 12282 bp, 8 predicted proteins | sample PhyGR1_FD_202135 | JGI IMG/M metagenome (GOLD analysis project Ga0308171, IMG submission 202135) | Phyllosphere microbial communities from UC Gill Tract Community Farm, Albany, California, United States - DLSLSG.R1 | ecosystem: Host-associated > Plants > Phyllosphere > Unclassified | place: USA... | reverse complement strand
ACGATCACGCTCATCGCGTAATCGAGGTAACTCTTGCGCATCTCGTCTTCCAGGTTGACCTGGATGATTTCCTTGGCGGTTTCTGCCATTCGGGTTCCGTTGTCTGGTAGCGGTCCAGTCCGTCGCGCCGGCCCTTTCGGGGCGGTTGCGCCGGAATCTCGATTAACCGTTGGAGTCTACCACAGCGGGCCGTTTTCCGCCCTCTTTTACGGGGGTTTTACCGGCAAGAATCAGGAACTTACGGGAGCGTTGCCGGCCGACGGGCGCCCGGACGGGAGCCCTGCCGACCCACGCCCGGGGATTACCCCCCGAAGGCGGCCTGCATGTTCACCGTGGTCGGGTTCAGGATCACCCCGCGCTCGGTCACGATGGCATCGATCAGCTCGCCCGGGGTCACATCGAAGACCGGGTTCCAGGCGGCGATGCCCTCGGCCACGGTGCGGGTTCCGCCCACGCCGTAGAGCTCGCAGGGATCGCGCTGCTCGATCTCGATCTGGTCGCCATCGGCGGTTTCCATGTCCACCGTGGAGGACGGCGCCACCACCATGAACTTCACCCCATGATGGCGGGCGGCGATGGCCAGCTGATAGGTGCCGATCTTGTTGGCGGTGTCACCGTTGGCGCAGATACGGTCTGCACCGACGATCACCCACTGCACCGCCCCGGTCTTCATCAGGTGCGAGGCGGCCGAATCGGCGATCAGGGTCGCATCGATGCCGTCCTGCTGCAGCTCCCACACGGTCAGGCGCGCACCCTGCAGCCACGGCCGGGTCTCACCGGCGAACACCCGCCCGATGCGGTGCTGGGCCATGCCGGCGCGGATCACGCCCAGCGCCGTACCGAAGCCGGCGGTCGCCAGCGAGCCGGTGTTGCAATGCGTCAGCACGCCACTGCCGGCTTCGATCAGGCCGGCCCCCAGCGCGCCCATGTGGCGGTTGGCGGCCAGGTCTTCCTCGGCGATGGCCTGGGCCTCGGCGGCCAGCACCTGCTGCCAGTCGGCACCGGCCGGGGCCAGCGCACGGCGCATGCGGGCCAGTGCCCAGGCCAGGTTCACCGCGGTCGGGCGCGAGGCATTGAGGCGCTGCAGCGCCGGTTCCAGCTTGAGCAGCGCCTGCGCGCCGTCGTCGGCCTGGACCTCGTTGGCGGCCAGCACCACGCCCCAGGCGGCGGCAATGCCGATCGCCGGCGCACCGCGCACGGTCAGGGCATGGATCGCTTCGGCCACCGCGTCGCTGTCGCGGCATTCCACATGTTCGACCACGAACGGCAGCTTGCGCTGGTCGAGCAGCTGCAGGCTGTCGCCGGTCCACAGGATCGGACGGATGTGGTCGTAACGGGCGTAATCGATTTCGGTGGATGCGTTCATCCGACCATTGTAAACGGCGCCCCGTGCAGGACGAAATCGCGGCTCAGTTGACCTGGAACTCGGCGCGGCAGCCCTTGTCGACCCACACCCCGCGCGCGTCCCAGCCCCAGCTGCGGCCCTCTTCGCAGGCCGTGCCGGACAGCTGCCGGCTCAGGGTCGCGCCCTTGGAAATACCGGCGCCGCAGAAGCGGCGCTGGCGCGACTTGGATTCGCACACCACCACCCGCGGCACGTTGAGGAAACCCGAGCCATCGGCGGCACCGACCTCGAACTCGCCCTGGCAGCCCCGGGTCACCCAGATTTCGTTGCGGCGATAGCCCCAGCTGTGGCCTTCGCGGCAGGGCAGCGAGGTCATCTGGCGCAGCAGGCGGACCGGCGCGCCCTGCAGCAGGACGGGGCAGCTCTGCGGGCGTCCGCTGGATTCGCAGCGCACCACGCGGCGCATCGGCCGAGGCGCACGCGCGTCACCAGCGGCAAGCGCCGGCGTACGCGAACGGAATTCCGCGCGGCAGCCCAGGGTCACCCACACACCGGTGCGGTCGGTGCCCCACTCCGAGCCGCGAACGCAGCTGTTTTCGGAGAGCTGGCGGACCAGATCCACACCGTTGGCGACCGGCATGTCGCAGTGCACCCATTCCATGTCGCGCGACTGGCACCGCACGACCTGCCCTGCATAGCCGGGTTCCTGCGCCGCCGCCGGCACAGCCAGCGCCGACCACAGCAACAATGGCCCGAGGGGCAGACCTGCACATGCCAACATCTTCTTCAACACGATCCCCTGCCCACATCCGTAACGATTACCCGACCACCTTCGGGCATCGGGTGTGATCAGAGCATCATCATCTGAACCGTGCAAGACGGCCGGGTGAGGAAACACTCACGCGTTGGCGAAATCGATCGCCAGCACGTCACCGATGCGCCCGGTCTGGTTCATCGCCATCAGCAGGCGGTCCACGCCCACCGCCACGCCGGCGCAGTCCGGCAGCGCGGGCAACGCCGCCAGCAGGCGCTCATCCAGCGGCGGCAGCACCGCCCCACGCGCGGTGCGCACGGCGTGATCGCGCTCGAAACGGGCGCGCTGTTCAGCGGCATCGTTCAGTTCGTGATAGCCGTTGGCGAGCTCCACGCTGCCCAGGTACAGCTCGAAGCGTTCAGCCAGCGCCGGCGCGCCGGGCCGGATGCGCGCCAGCGCCGCCTGGCTGGCCGGCCAGTCGTGCACCACCGTCATCACCGCGGCATCGAAGTGCGGCTGGATGTGGTGGGTCATCAGCAGGTCCAGCCAGTCATCGCGGGTCATTCCGGCAGGGTCGACCTGCACATCGCCCAGGGCGGCCTGCAGCTGTGCGACGCTGGCCTGGAACGGATCCACGCCGAGCTGCTGCTGGTACAGGCTGCGGTAGTCGATCACGCGCACACGCGCATCGCGCTGGACCAGGCCGAGCGCCGCACGCACCAGGGCCACGGTTTCATCGATCAGGCGGTGATGATCCCAGCCGACCCGGTACCACTCCAGCATCGTGAACTCGGGGTTGTGGCGGCCACCGGCCTCGCCGTTGCGGAACACCCGGCCCAGCTCGTAACAATCGCCGACGCCGGCGGCCAGCAGCCGCTTGAGCGGGAATTCCGGCGAGGTGCGCAGCCAGCGCTGCGGCGTACCGGCATCGACATGCCCGCTGAAACGGGTGTGGAAGCTGTCGATGTTCGGCTCGGTGTTGCCCGCCTCGGAGAGGATCGGCGTTTCCACTTCCAGCACGTTGCGCTCGGCGAAGAACCGCCGGATCAGGGCGTTCAACGCGGCGCGCTGGCGCAGTGCGGCGATCACGCGCGTGCGTCCCGGATCCGTTCGGCCAGCGGCAGGGTCAGCAGGTCGCGGGTGTCGTCGATGTAGCCGCTGGCCAGGTACAGCCGGCGCGCCAGTTCATTATGGTGGTTCACTTCCAGCCGCAGCCGTTCCACGCCGCGCGCATTGGCGCGTTGCTCCACGATCGCCAGCGCCTGGCGGCCCCGTCCGCGGCCGCGTGCGGCCGGGCCGAGGTAGAGCTCGTCGAGCAGCGCGAAGTGGCCGCCCTGTTCCAGGCTGAAACCCATCGCGATGGCGGCATAGCCGACCACCTCCCCCTGCTCGGACAGCCACAGCAGCACTTCGCCGTTGCGCGGTTCCTCCAGCAGCGCGGCCAGGGCGCGGCGCAGCCGGCTTTCTTCGAACACCAGCTGGTCTTCGGCGTAGAACGCGCGCATCAGCCCGATCAGCAGATCGGTGTCGGCCACGGTGGCCAGGCGGAAATCGAGGGGAAGTGTCTGCATGTAAAACATCCTTTCAATGGGCCGCAGGCCCCGCCGACGGGCCTGCGGTAGTGCTCACTGCTGCGCGAGGAAGGCGACCAGCTGGTCTTCATCCCAGACCGGCACGCCCAGCTCCTGCGCCTTGGTCAGCTTGGAACCGGCTTCGGTACCGGCCACCACGAACGAGGTCTTCTTCGAGACGCTGCCGGCCACCTTGGCGCCGAGCGCTTCCAGGCGGGCCTTGGCGTCATCGCGGTTCATCTGCGCCAGCGTGCCGGTCAACACCACGGTCTGCCCCTCCAGCGGGCCAGCGGCCTGCGCGGCCTGTTCGGGCGCGCGCGCCAGCAGCGTGCGGCGGTACTCATCGGCCTTGAGCAGCATCTCACCGTGACCGTCGCGATCCAGCCAGTCGGCCAGGCCGAGCGCGATCTCGTTGGGCAGGCCCGCCGCCACGAAACGCACCGGTTCGGCATCCAGCACCGCCTGCGCATCGGGCAGCATCGCGACCAGTTTTTCCGCGCGCAGCCGGGTGATCCCGGGGATCTCCGCTTCCACCAGCACCTGGGCGAAATCCAGGCCCTCGCGCAGTCGGGCCGTGGGCGGATGCACATCGCTGATGCGCACCTGGCCCACCTGCAACAGTGCGTCGATCGCCTCCTGGTTGCCGGCCTGTTCGAAGAAATGCCCGAGCGAACGCGCCACCTCGCCGCCGATATCCGGCACGCGCTTGAACAGCGGCCAGGGCAGATGGCGGATCAGCTCCAGGTCACCGAACCACGTTGCCAGCGCCTTGGCGGTGCTTTCGCCGACATGCTCGATGCCCAGCGCGAACAGCAGCCGCTCCAGCGTGGTGGTTCGGCTGGCGTCGATCGCCGCGATCAGGTTGTCGGCCCACTTGGTCGCGATCTTCCGGGTGTTCCAGGCGAACGTGGCCGGCATCGCCAGGGCCTGCGCGCGCCATGCCTCGTCGCTGCCATCGAGCTTGAGGATGGCCCGCAGGTAGTCGCCGCTGCCTTCCGGCGGCAGGTGCAGGCCGATCTGGCTGGCCAGCGCCTCGGGCGATGCCGCATCCAGCACCAGCTTGAGCTGCAGCAGCTGATCCCGCTGCAGGCCGTAAAGATCGGCCACGCCACGCACGATACCGGCGTCGACCAGGGTTTCGATGTACTTGCCGCCCAGCCCGTCGATATCCATCGCACGGCGCGACGCGAAATGCGCGATCGCCTCCTTGCGCTGCGCCGGGCAGCTCAGTTCACCCGAGCAGCGCCAGGCGGCCTCGCCTTCCTCGCGCACGATATCCGCGCCACACACGGGGCAGTGCGTGGGCATCTGCCACGGCGCGGTGCCACCCGGGCGCCGGTCAGCGATCACGCTGACCACTTCCGGGATCACATCGCCGGCGCGGCGCACGATCACCGTATCGCCCACGCGCACATCCAGCCGCGCGATCTGGTCGGCGTTGTGCAGCGTCGCGTTGGACACGATCACGCCGGCCACGGCCACCGGCGCCAGGCGCGCGACCGGGGTCGCCGCACCGGTGCGGCCGATCTGGATCTCGATCGCCTCCACCGTGGTGGTCTGCTCCTGCGCCGGGAACTTGTGCGCGATGGCCCAGCGTGGCGCGCGCGCCACGAAGCCCATCTGCTCCTGGCCCGCACGGTCGTCAAGCTTGTACACCACGCCATCGATATCGAACGCCAGGCCGTCGCGGCGCGCGCCGATGTCGCGGTAATACGCCAGCAGGCCGTCGCTGCCTTCCACCACCTGGCACAGCTCACTGACCGGGAACCCCCACGCGCGCAGCTGCGCCAGCGTGCCCGAATGGGTCGGCGGCAGCTCGCCGCCCTGCACCTGGCCGGTGCCGTAGGCATAGAAACTCAGTTTGCGCCGCGCGCTCATTTTCGGATCGAGCTGGCGCAGCGAACCGGCCGCGGCGTTGCGCGGATTGGCCAGCACCTTGCCGTCGTGCAGCCGTGCATCGGCGTTGTAGGCCTCGAAATCCGCGCGCGCCATGTAGACTTCGCCGCGCACTTCCAGCACCGCCGGCCAGCCCTCGCCCTGCAGCTGCTGCGGGATCACGGCGATCTGGCGCAGGTTGGCCGAAACGTCCTCCCCCGTGGCGCCATCGCCGCGGGTCGCGCCCTGCACGAAACGGCCGGCTTCGTAGCGCAGGCTGATCGCCAGGCCATCCAGCTTCGGTTCGGCCGAGAACAACAGCGCCTGGCGCCGCAGCCGCTCGCTGATGCGGCGCACGAAATCCTGCACTTCCTCGTCGCTGAAGGCATTGCCCAGCGACAGCATCGGCACCGCATGGCGCACCTCGGCAAACCGCGAGGAGGCCTTGCCGCCGACCGCCTGGGTCGGCGAATCGGCCACGACCAGCTCCGGATGGGCCGCCTCCAGCGCCTCGAGCTCGCGCACCAGCGCGTCGTACTCCGCATCCGGAATCACCTGCTCGTCGCGCTCGTGGTACGCCTCGCCGGCGGTGGTGATCTGGCGGCGCAGGGTCTCGGCGCGGGCGGCGGGAGAGGGGCTCATTCGGAGGCGATCCTGGAAGGGCATTCAATTTTACTCCCCCACCCACCCGCGCGCCGAGTGAAGAGCGCTTGCCGTTCCACAAGGCCGGCGCTAGCGTGCGCAGAACCCTCCCCCTCAGGTGTGCCGTGACCACTGCCCTCGCCGCTTCCCGCCGTTCCTTCCTGCAGCTGGCCGGCACCGGGCTGGCACTGTCCGGCCTCGGGCTGGCGCCCGCCGTGGCCGCGCCGGCGCGCACGGCGAGCGCGGCTGCGGCAACGGGCCCGGTGCTGCTCAACTTCAACGAATGCCCGTATGGCCCCGCGCCTGCCGCGCAGGCGGCCGCTCGCGACATCGTCGCCGCCAGCGGGCGCTATCTGTTCGCCCTGGCCGGTGAACTGCGCGACCTGTTTGCCGCGCAGGAAGGCATCGGCGCAGCGCAGGTGCGGCTGTTTCCGGGCTCCAGCGAACCACTGAACCGCGCCGCCGTGCTCTGGACCTCGCCGCAGGCCGGGCTGGTGGTGGCCGATCCGACCTTCGAAGCCCTCGGCGATCTGGCAGCCGAACGCGGCGCCAAGGTGGCGAAGGTTCCGTTGCGCGCGGACGGTGCGCACGATGTGCAGGCGATGGTCGCCGCCGCGGTGCGGGTCGATGCCGGCCTGCTGTATCTGTGCAACCCGAACAATCCGACCGGATCGATCACGCCGGCAGCGGACATCGCCTGGCTGCTGGCCAACAAGCCGGCGCAGACCCGCGTGCTGGTGGATGAAGCCTACCTGCAGTACAGCGACCAGCGCTCGGTGATCGGCCAGGTGACGCAGCGCGACGATCTGATCGTGCTGCGGACGTTCTCCAAGCTGTACGGCATGGCCGGGCTGCGCCTGGGCGTCGCCGCCGCGCACCCGGACCGGCTGCGCGAACTGGCCCGTCTGGGCGACAACCCGTTGCCGGTGACCGCGCTGGCCGCGGGGCTGGCCAGCCTGCGCGAGCCGGGGCTGGTCGCACAGCGCCGCGCGGAAAACACGCAGGTGCGCGAGGCCACGGTGGCCTGGCTGGCACAGCGCGGTTTCGCCTGCGTGCCGTCGCAGGCGAACTGTTTCGTGGTGGATATCAAGCGCGATGGCACCGCGTTCTCGGCGGCGATGGCCGCACGCGGGGTCACGATCGGCCGCAGCTGGCCGATCTGGCCGCAACGCGTGCGGGTGACGGTCGGCACGGAAGCCGAGATGGCGCGGTTCCGCGAAGCCTTCGAGGCGGTAACCGGAACACCCGGCGCCGCCTGATCAGCCCGCGCCGGCCAGTGGCCGGCGTGGGCCGATCACCAGCGCGGCGGCTTGGTCAGCGGCGGGGCCTGGTGCTGGCGGTCATAGGCACGCAGTTCATCGCGGATGTGCGCGATGCGCTGGCGGCCCAGGGCGTTGCGGCTGTCATCGAGCACCACGCCGTCGAGCAGTTCGCCCATGCGCTGCACGGTCGGCAGCATCTTCTCCCAGGCGTCCAGCGCGGTCAGTGGCGCCGGCAGGGTCAGGAAGAAGGCGATCGCCGGGGTTTCCATCTCGCGGATGCTGGCCATCTCGAAACTGCCCGGCTTCATGATGCTGGCCATCGAGAAGATCGGCCCGCGCTCGGGGTGCCCTTCCACCAGCCGGTGGAACACATTCATGTGGCCGAACACCAGCCCGGTCTTTTCAGCGGCCACGACGATATCTTCGCCGCGCAGCTTCTCGCCCGCGCGGGCGGCCACGTAGAGGGAGACGATCTTGTCGAAATCCTGGGTCGCGCGCTTGCCAAGGTCGTTGGCCGCATTGGCGTCCACGTCAGGCAGGCCGAGTTCGGGCTGGGTCACGCCGTCCTCGCCGGGCGCAGGACCGGTGCCGTCGGGCGATTCGCCCTCGCCCAGGCTGGGCTCGCGCCGCCCGCCGCTGGTGCCTTCGGCACCCTCGACGCGGCGGCCCTGCAGTTTTTTCTTCGGCCGGCCAAACAGGAAGATCGCAGCGATCAAGAGCAGGCCGGCGGCCAGGATGCCGATGCGGAGCAGTGCCATGTCGGACATTCGGTGGGGGTCTCCGGCTAAATACGTTCAGGTAAGCATGGCACGTCAGGCGGCGCCCGCCAATCGTGCCGCCTCTTCCAGGTCCACGCTGACCAGCCGGCTGACGCCGGGCTCGCGCATGGTGACACCGGACAACTGGTGCGCCGCCTCCATCGTCGCCTTGTTGTGGCTGACGAACAGGAACTGCACCTTTTCACTCATTTCCTTGACCATGTTGGCCAGGCGACCGACGTTGGCTTCATCCAGCGGCGCATCGACCTCGTCCAACAGACAGAACGGTGCGGGGTTGAGCTGGAAGATCGCAAACACCAGCGCCACCGCCGTCATCGCCTTCTCGCCACCGGACAGCAGCGAGATGCTGGAAACGCGTTTGCCCGGCGGGCGCGCCATGATCGCAACACCGGTGTCGAGCAGGTCTTCACCCGTCAGTTCCAGATAGGCATGGCCGCCACCGAACAGGCGCGGGTACAGCTGCTGCACGCCTGCATTGACGCGGTCGAAGGTGTCCTTGAAGCGGCCGCGGGTTTCGCGGTCGATCTTGCGGATCGCGTCTTCCAGCGTTTCCAGCGCGGTGGTCAGATCGGTGTTCTGCGCATCCAGGTACTCCGAACGCTGCGATGCCTCGCCGTATTCCTGGATCGCGGCCAGGTTGACCGGCTCGAGCCGGCGCATGCGTCCATCGATCTGGTGCACCGCCTGCTCCCACTCGGTCACGCGCGCCTCGTCGGGCAATGCGTTGATGACCTCCTCCAGCACGAAACCGGCCTTTTCCACCGCGGCCGAGAGCTGCTCGGCACTGAGCACCAGCGCCTGCTGGTCCAGCTTGCGCTGGGAGATACGCTCGCGCTGGGCCAGGGCCTGTTCGTCGCGCTGATGGCGGGTCTGCTCGAAGCTGCGCAGCTCGGCATCGATGCCGTCCAGCAACGTGCGCGCCTCGCCCAGCACCCGATCGGCCCGGACGCGTTCGCCGAGTGCGTTCTGGTGCTCGGCTTCAAGCGCCTTGACCGGTGAATCGCCTTCGTCCAGCTGCGAATGCAGCTCGCCCAGGCGCGTGTCCAGCTGCCCGCGCTGGGTGCTCATGCGCTCCAGCGCCTGGCTCAGTGAATTGATCTGCGCCCGCTGGGATTCCAGCGTCAGCGCCAGCGAGTGCGCGCTCTCGCGCACGTTGCGGGCCTGGTCGCGGGCCTGATCGCGGGCATCGGTGAGCTGGCGGCGTTCGCCCTCCAGCGCGGCCCGGACCGCTTCCAGATCGCCCATGCTGGTGACCGCATCGTCCAGCCGCGCGCGCGCTTCACGCACCTGCTCGCGCCCGGTGTCGAGCGTTTCCAGCAGTTGCACCAGCTCGCCTTCGATGCGATCGATGCGGGTGCGTGCGGCTTCCACCTTGCCTTGCTGGCTCTGCAGCTGGCCACCGAGTTCGGAGACGCTGCGATGGGCCAGGTACAACTGGCGCTGCGCGTCTTCGCGGTGCTGTTCACCGGCCAACAGCTGCTCGCGGAAACCGGCCAGCTGCTGTTCCAGCGTGGCTTCACGCTCCTGCAGCGTATCGATCTGCTCGCGCAGCGTGACGATCTCGCGTTCGCGCAGCAGCGCGCCCTGCTTGGCCGCGCCCGAGCGCGAGACGCGCACCCAGCCATCGCCCAGGCGCTCGCCGCCACGGGTGATGACCGAATCGCCTTCGGGCAGGGTCGCCTGCAGCGCCTGCGCGCTGGCCAGATCCTCGGCGGCATGCAGCCGCGCCAGCAGCCGACGGATCGCGGTCGGCCCCTGCACCTTGGCGGCCAGCGATGTGGGGGCCACCTGCAGGGCTTCCTGCGCGGCCGAGACCAGCGCGATGCGCCCGTCGCCGAGCTCGCCCAGTGCATCCACCAGCGCTTCCGGCGCGTCCACCAGTACGCCTTCGATCAACTGGCCCAGCGCGCTTTCCACCGCGTTTTCCCAACCGCTTTCCACGCTCAGGCGCTCGCCGACGCGCGCGCCGGAATCCAGCCCACGGGCCTTCAGCCACGCCACCGCCGCACCCTGCTCCTGGCCCAGCGCGGCCTGCTGCAGGGTTTCCAGCGATGACAGCCGGCCGCGTGCCGCCTGCGCCTGCTTGCGGATCTCGGCCAGTTCGGTCTGCCCGCCACGCTGGCGGTCCTGCAGCCCGGCCACGGCCTGCTTGCGCTCTTCGAGCTGTTCGTTGAGGCCATCGAGCGCGGCCTTCTGTGTTTCGTGCTGGAGGTGCAGCTCCTCGAACGTCTCGGCCAGCGCATCCAGGTCCAGCCCGGTGCGCTCGGCGTTCAGCGCTTCGCGGCGGCGGTCGGCTTCCAGCACCTGGCGGTCCAGGTAATCCACGCGGGTGCGCTCTACCTCACCCGCGCGCGAGGCTTCGGACGTGCTGCGGGTGTGGGTCTCCCAGCGCTGCTGCCAATCGGTCAGGCGCGCTTCGGCGTCGCGCAGCGCTTCCTGCTTGATCTCGTTTTCTTCCTGCAGCTGCTCCAGGCGCGGTTCGGCGTCGTCCACCGCTTCGCGCAGCACCATCAGCTTGGCTTCGTCGCCGCTGATGTGCTGGCCCAGGTCGGCCAGTGCCTGCTGCGCTTCATCGCGCGCTTTGTTCAGGCGCTGCGACATTTCGCGCTGGTGCTGGATCTGCTGCTCCAGGCGCGCCAGCGTGCTGCCGACCTGGTAGACCTCGGCCTGCGCGGTGCTCAGCGCATCGGCGGCTTCCTCGCGGCGCACGCGGCTGGTTTCGATCCGGGCTTCGGCATCGCGCTGTTCGGCGACGAACTGCTGCAGCCGGGTCTCTTCCTTGGACAGCGCCTCGCGCAGCCCGCCCAGGCGGGCATCCAGGCCGCGATACTCCAGCGCCTTCCACTGCGCATCCTTGACCTTGCGCTCTTCCTGCAGCGCCTGGTACTGCTCGGCCTGGCGCGCCTGGCGCTTGAGGTGCTCGAGCTGCTTGCCGATCTCCTCGCGCAGGTCGTTGAGGCGGTCCAGATTCTCGCGGGTGTGGCGGATGCGGGTTTCGGTTTCCTTGCGGCGCTCCTTGTACTTGGAGATGCCGGCGGCTTCTTCCAGGTACACGCGCAGGTCTTCGGGGCGGGCCTCGATGATCTTGCTGATCATGCCCTGTTCGATGATGGAGTAGCTGCGCGGTCCCAGGCCGGTGCCCAGGAACAGATCGGTGATGTCGCGGCGGCGGCACTTGGTGCCGTTGAGGTAGTAGTTGCTGCTGCCATCGCGGCTGACCGTGCGCTTGACCGAGATCTCGTTGAACGAGGCGTATTCGCCGGTGATGGTGTGATCGGTGTTGTCGAAGATCAGCTCGACCGTGGCCTGCGAGACCGGCTTGCGCGCGGAGGAACCGGAGAAGATCACGTCGGTCAGCGAATCGCCGCGCAGGCGGCTGGCCGAGCTTTCGCCCATGACCCAGCGCACGGCGTCGATGATGTTGGATTTGCCACAGCCATTGGGCCCCACCACGCCGGTCATGTTGGTCGGCAGGTGCAGCGTGGTCGGATCGACGAAGGACTTGAAGCCGGAGAGCTTGATCGTGGACAGACGCATGGCGTGGTGGTTTTCCGGGCGAAGGCCTGGAAAGGCCCCCGCCATGGTGGATTACGGAGCGGATTTATCCCTCAAGCCATTGATGTTGCAGGATTTCAATGACCCTGAGGGCGACGCGACAGCCTGAGTATAACGGCGCGGGTGTTCCACGGGCTGCAGGGGCCGCGCCACCTGGCAGGCGCAGCGTTCCCGGCCGGTGTGCGTCCACGCCAGGCCGACGCGCGATGCGGCCGCCGAAAACAAAAACGGGCACCCTCGCGGGCGCCCGTTTCAGTGACTCCCACCTTTCGGCAGGGATCAGGCCTTTTCGGCTTCCACAACCACCTTGACGGTGGTTTCCACGTCGGCGTGCAGGTGAACAGTCACCTCGTACTCGCCCACGTTGCGGAATGCGCCTTCGCCCAGGATCACTTCGCTCTTTTCCAGCGGCAGGCCGGCAGCGGTGAAGGCTTCGGCGATATCGCGCGGGCCAACCGAACCGTACAGCTTGCCTTCGGTCGAAGCGTTCGCAGCGATC
>Ga0308171_1004147_pt1 | contig 12284 bp, 10 predicted proteins | sample PhyGR1_FD_202135 | JGI IMG/M metagenome (GOLD analysis project Ga0308171, IMG submission 202135) | Phyllosphere microbial communities from UC Gill Tract Community Farm, Albany, California, United States - DLSLSG.R1 | ecosystem: Host-associated > Plants > Phyllosphere > Unclassified | place: USA... | reverse complement strand
CATGTCATGCGGGATGCCGTTGTGTTCGCGGTAACGCCGGGCGCGGCGGGTGTTCCAGCTGTCGAACACCGCCCGAACCGCGCCGAGAAGCTGGTCGTGCACCGCGCCTGGAACCTCGCCGATCGCCGCGCGCCACTGCGTCGGGCTTTCGGCAGCCTCCAGTTCGACCGGCTGCTTGAGCACGATCGCGCTGTAGAGTTCGAGGAACCGCCGATGCGTATCGCGGGCGAAGGCGGGCAAGCCCGTCTCGGCCGCCAGCGCCGCCTCGCCGTCATCGTCGATGCCGAGGTTGAGCACGGTGTCCATCATTCCAGGCATCGAGATCGCCGCGCCCGATCGGATCGAGAGCAGCAGCCGCTTCTCACCCGCGCCGAAACTGCGGCCGGTGCGGCGTTGCAGCCAATCGAGCCCGGCGGCGATCTCCGCCTCTAGCCCCTCGGGCATTTCGCCGCGCTCCAGATAAGCGAGGCAGGCCTTTGTCGTGATGACGAAGGCGGGCGGCACATCGAGGCCGAGCGCGGCCATGCGCGCCACCGACCATGCCTTGCCGCCGATGAGCGCGCGGTCGGGCAGTTCGGCACCGTCGAGCAGGAGAGTCCAGTCGGCCATCGTCATTCCTCCCGCTCGCGGCCCATGGTCCGCAGCAGTTCCTCGTGCAGTTCGAACCAGACGGTATGGTAGCTGTCGCGCCGGATATCGCTGACCCATTCGGGGTCGCCGTCCTCGGCCGCTTCCAGCGCGGCGAGCAGCTTGTCGGCGTAGTATTGCAGGCGCGGCAGGCGGCCCGCCAGCTTGGCGAGGATCGGCTCAGCCTGTTCGTGCAGGGCGCCGAGGCGGTCGATCACCGCTTCGTCGTGGGCCTTGTCGCTGTGGTCGTTGGCCACCTTGGCGCCACCGATGTCGAGCGTCTGCCAATCGGTGATGATCTGCTTGAGGGTGCGGTTAATCCGCTCGAAACCTTCGTAGGCGCCGACGAACGCCGCATCCTCGCGAACACCTGCAAAGTGGCGCGCATACCGTGCGGTGAGCGCCACGCCCGCCAGCGGCGTCAGCGCATAAGCCCCCCGCGCCTCGATCACGCGGCCGGTGGCGACGGCCTGATCGATCACCGCCTGCGCCGTGGCTTCGGGAAGCCCCGCCAGGTGGGCGATGGCGGGCAGCGGCGCATGGCGCTTGATCGCCGTCGCATGGAGCACCAGGTCGCGCTCGGTCATGGTCGTCGCCATCACGCCGCCTCCCCGATCACCCAGACGCGCGCGACGCGCTCGACGCCCTTTTGATAGTCCTCGGTGGTCTTGGCCGGGGCGGATACTTCCACCGAGATGCGATCGCCCTCGCGGATGCCCGCCACTTTGGCGTTCATCAGGCAGGGGATGTTGTACTCGCGCGTCAGGATGCCGAGGTGCGAGCGGACCGAGCCCCCGGCGCAGACCACACCCGCGAACTGGTCGATGATCGGCGCGGTCAAGGTGCCGCCCGAATCGTCGATGATGGCGATGGCGCCGGTGGGGACGCCGCTGGACAGCAGTTCCATGACCCGTTCGTTCGAGCGCACGTAGAGCGCCTGGCCGACGATGTCGCTGGGATAGCGCACGACGTTGTCGCCAAGCCCCCGCAGGGCCTTGCCGTCATCGTCCGCATCGCCGCTGGGCGCCTCGGGATGGGCGAAGCCGGTATTGGCTTCCGAAGCGGTGCCATCGGGCTTGTGCGCGTCGGGCCGCTCGGTGACGGAGACGCGTGCGGACCAGTCGAATCGGTGGCCGCTGGCGAGGATGCGGGCCTCGACGGACTCGATGTCTTCACGCGTGACGAGGTCGTCGGCGGCGGTCAGCGCGAAGGCGTCCCAGTCCAGCGCCGATTCGCCGAAACGCGCGCGGATGCGTTCGCGCACAAGGTCCAGCACGGCTTCCACCAGCGGCGTCGCCGGCGGACCTGCGTGCAGCACGTCGTCGATAGGCAATTTAACGGAGCCCACGGTCCCTCCCAATCCTCTTTGTTGCGCACAGGGATGCCGCATGCCGATCACCCTGTCAACATGATTGGATGAAATCGTCGGACGATCTTGACCGCGCGCGCAGGCTGTCGTAGCCCTCGGTCGGGAATGATCGGGAGGATATGGATGACTGAAACCCCACCGCGCGTATTGCTCGTCAACGACGACGGCATCGACGCGCCCGGCCTTGTGCTGCTGGAGAAGATCGTACGCCGGTTCACCGACGACGTGTGGGTCGTGGCGCCGGACGACGAACGTTCGGGTGCGGGGCACTCGTTCTCGACCACGCTGCCGATTCGCGTGAAGCAGCGCGACGAGCGGCACTTCGCGGTGAAGGGCACGCCGACCGACTGCGCGCTTCTGGCGATATACGAGCTGATCGAGGGTAAGCGGCCTGACATCCTGATCTCGGGCATCAATCGCGGCCCAAATCTGGCGGAGGACATCACCTATTCCGGCACGGCGGCGGCGGCGATGGAGGGGGCCTTGCTGGGCATTCCGGCGATCGCGCTCAGCCAGTGCTTCCGCCCGCCGAACCCGGTGCCTTGGGACAATGCCGAGCGTTTCGCCGGTGACGTGATCGAGAAGCTGCTGCGCTTCGACTGGACGCCGGGGCTGTTCGTGAACGTCAACTTCCCGGAATGCCCGGCCGACGAAGTGACCGGCATTCGGGTGACGACGCAAGGGCAGCGGCCGCCGGGCGCGTTCATCCCGGAACGGCGCGTCGATGCGCGACACTTCCCGTATTACTGGGTGAAGATCGCTCTCCCGGCGGGCGGCCATGCTCCGGGCAACGACCTGCAGGCGATGCTGGACCGGGAGATCTCGATCACGCCGATGCAGCTCGACATGACGGCGCATGCGGCGAAATCGGGGCTTGAGGCGCTGTTTGCCTGAGAGGGGACTCGGCGATCCGGGAGCAGCGTTACGCCGCCCTGGATTGCCGCGGCCCTTCGGGCCTCGCGATGACGATGGTGGGGCTGAAGCTCTCGTGTTCTCTCTCTCATTTCGTCATTGCGAGCGTAGCGAAGCAATCCAGGGCAGTCTTGAGCCGCCTGGATTGCTTCGCTATGCTCGCAATGACGGAGGAAACACTCAATCCCGCGCGAGGATCGTCACCGCCGACATGCCGTCCTCGACACCGTAGAACCCGCCGGAATTCTCCGCCACGGCCACGCGCGCACCTTCAACTTGTCGCTTGCCGGCCTGCCCGCGCAGCTGCGTGACGAGTTCGTGGATCTGCCCCAGCCCAGTCGCTGCCAGCGGATGCCCCTTCGATACCAGCCCGCCCGAGACATTCACCGGAACCCGGCCGCCCAATGCCGTCTCCCCGCGCTCGGCGGCGAGCCCGGCCTCTCCCGGTGCGCACAGGCGGAGCGCTTCGGTCTGGATCATCTCGCCGATCGAACTGGCGTCATGGACTTCGGCGAGGTCCACGTCCTGCGGGCCGACCCCAGCGCGCTCGTAAGCCAGCGCCGCGACCTTGCGGGTGACGTGGTTCGCATAGTCGTCCGGCGCGCGGTCGCTGCCGGTGCGGTTTTCTGCTGCCAGCACGCGGATCGGCGTGCCCGAAAAGCGCTTCGCGAAATCCGCCGAGCAGACGATCGCCGCCGCCGCGCCGTCGCTGATCGGGGCGCACATCGGGTTGGTCAGCGGCCAGGCGACTTGCGGCGCGGCAAGGATTTCCGCGACGCTCATCGCCTCGCGGTACTGCGCCAGCGGGTTGAACTGCGAGTGCCGGTGATCCTTGGCGGCCACCGCCGCGATCTGGGCCTGCGTCGATCCGTAAGTGCCCATGTGCAGGCGCGCCTGCGCGGCATAGGCTTCCATCAGCACATTGGGACTGGCCGCGACCTTATCCGCCGGGACGGGGGCGAGGAGGTCGCGGGTGCGCTCGATATAGGCGGCCGCCTCCACCATGTCGCGCGGCTGCTGGAATACGGCGAAGCGCTTGGCACGGTCGTCGCTGTAGAGCTTCTCCACGCCGACGACGAGTGCCACTTCGGCAAGGCCCGCCTTCACGTAGTCGACTGCAAGGTGCAGGCCCACCGTGGAGCTGGCGCAGGCCTGCTCGACATGGAACCCGCGCACACCGGAGATGCCGAGCGGGCGCAGCGCGTACTCGCCGGGGATGGACATCTCGCCCGCGAAGAAACCCTGAATGACGTTGGCGTAGACCGCCATGTCGATCGCCGCGCCGTCCAGCCCGGCATCCTCCAGTGCCAGACGCACCGCGGCTTGCGTGAGCTGTTCGTGGCTCTTGTCCAGATGGCGGCCGAAAGGCGTCATGCCGACGCCGAGGATCACCACGTCGCGCATCAGATCGCCCTTCCCGCCGCCTGCCAGTGGCGCTTGCGCAGTTCGGCGCGCAGCACCTTGCCCGCGTTGGAGCGTGGCAGCGCGGCCATCACTTCCACCCGCTTGGGCGTCTTGACCGGGCCTAGCCTCTCGCGCGCCTCTGTCAGCAACCGCTCCAGATCGATGGTGCAGCCGCCGCGCGGCTCGACGACGGCGACGACGGCCTCGCCCCACTTGTCGTCAGGCACCCCGATCACGGCGCAGTCCTGCACTTGCGGATCGGCCATGAGCGCCTGCTCGACTTCGGCCGGGTAGACGTTGAAGCCGCCGGAGATGATCATGTCTTTCTTGCGGTCCACCACGTAGAACCAGCCTTGATCGTCGCGCAGGCCGATGTCGCCGGTATGGTGCCAGCCGTGGGCAGAGACTTCGGCGGTCGCCTCCGGGTTCTTGTAGTAGCCCTGCATCACCAGCGGCCCGCGCACGACGATCTCGCCGCGCTCTCCGGGCCCGAGAATGCGACCGTCGTCATCCATGATCTCGACGATGGACAGCAGGTTCGCGCGTCCGCAGGAGCCGGGATGCGCGAGGTTGCCGGCATCGTCCAGATGTTCATGCGGCGGCATCGCGGTGACGCACATCGGCGCCTCGGTCTGGCCGAAGCTGGCGTTCATCACCGGGCCCAGCAGCGCGATGGCCTCCTTCAGCCGGTCGAGCGACATCGGCGCCCCGGCGTAGGAGATATATTCGAGGCTGGAGAAATCGGCGGTCTGCGCGGACGGCTCCGCCAGCAGCATGTAGATCGCGGTCGGGGGCAGGAACATGTAGGTGACGCGGTGGCGCGCGATAGCCGCCACCACTTCGGCCGCATCGAAGCGCGGCAGCACCACCACCGTCCCGCCCAGCGCCATGCTGGCCAGCGCCAGCGGCCCCGCCGCATGGGTCATCGGCGCGGCGACGAGGTTCACCGGCGGGCGCTTCATCGGCATCGAGGCGGCGAGGCTGGACACCAGCGCCTGCCAGTTGCCGTTCGACAGCATCACGCCCTTGGAGCGTCCGGTAGTGCCGCCGGTATTGGCGAGGAAGCCCAGTTCCTCTGCCGCGCCCGAACGACGCTGGGGGACGGGTTCGTCGCTCTCCACCAGCATGTCGCCGAGGAAACAGTCGGCTTCCGGGAACGCCCGGTCGAGCGCGATGAAGCGGCGGATGTTGGGGCAGGCCTCGCGGAAATGCGCGACCCGGTCCGCCACTTCGGAATGGACGAAAAGCGTGTCCACATCGAGCAGGTCGAGCAGGTAGGCGTTCTCGTCCAGCGAGGCGCGGTTGTTGGCCATCACCCACACGCCGTCGGCGCGCAGGATGCCCAGGATCGCCTCGAAGGCGCGGACGCTGTTGCCGCTCAGTACCGCCGCGTGACCGCCCGCCGGGAAGCCGTCGGCGATCAGGGCCCGGGCGATGGCATCGCTGCGCGCCCTGACCTCGCCATACGTACTGACCGTATCGCCTTCGATCATGCAGGCCCGGTCGGCGCCCATGCGCGCGCCGCGGTCGAAAAAGTCGATCATCCGCATCCGCGCGTTCCCGTTCGTCAGCGCCGCATCGAGAGTTCGAGCTGGCTGGAGCGCAGTTGCACCAACGGCAGGTTCGCCACCTTCATCAGCCGCGCCACCTGATCCAGTTCGGGCGAGGATAGCGTCGGATAGTCCCGGCGCGGGGCGCCCGAGAGGCGCATGCGGTCGATGTCGGCGGACGGCACCAGTGCGCGCAGCAGTAGTTCGTCGTCATCCCCGCCGGTGCCGTGGCGGCGATGCAGTTCCTCGCGGTCGGGCTGTTCGGGCGGGCTGGCGAGGATTTCCTTGGCGCGCGGTTTCGACAGGATGCGGTCCAGCACATCGGCGTCGATCGGCGCGACGGGCTCGCCATAGAAACCGGCTGCGTACTGGATCACTTCGTCCGGCACCACCGAGTAGCGCTTGCCCGTCACGATGTTGAGCACTGCCAACGTGCCGACCAGCTGCGCGAACGGCGTCGCCATGCCGGGATAGCCCAGCTCGCGGCGCACGCGCGCGACCTCCTCCAGCACGTCGGGCAGGCGATCGAGCATGTTCTGCTGCACCAGCTGCGCGCGCAGGGTGCCCATCATGCCGCCCGGGATCTGGTGCTTGAGCGAGGTGACGTCGTACTCGAAATGCTGGTTCACCAGGAACCCGGCCGCTTTGCCGACCTTCTCGAAGTGATCGGCCACCGGCTTGAACAGCGACGTGTCGAGGTTATGGGTATGGCCCAGCATCTCGACATTGCGGGCCATGATCTCGACCGAGGGGATCGAGGGACCGTTGGCCATCGGGCGCACGGCGGTGTGGATCGTCGTCACCCCGAACTCGATCGCGTCGATATAGGACTTGGCCGACTGGCCGAGCATGTTGTTGGCATGCATCTCGATCGGCTTGCCGCGCGCCTTGGCCTTGATCGCGGGGACCAGCGTGGAAATCCGGTCTCGATCGAGCACGCCGCCGGTGTCGTAGAGCAGCAGGCTGTCCACCTCGTCCAGCGCCGAAAGCTTGTCCGCCTTGTCCGCGTAATAGGCATCGTCGTGGACCGGGGAGAGCGTGAACAGCATCGTGCCCGCCACCTGGCACTGGTGCCGCTTGGCGATGCGCGCGAGGCGGTGCATCTTGTCGATGTTGAACAGCACGTCATAGAGCCAGAAGCTGCGGATTCCGTGCGCGCAGAGGCGATCGACCCAGATGTCCATCAGCGCATCGGGCGTGAAGCCGAAAGTCACCGACCCGTTGGAGCGGCACCCGGCGCGCAAGGGCGTGTCCGGCATCGCCTTCACCAGCAGGTCGAGGCCCGCCCAGGGGTCTTCCTGGCAATGCCGGATCAGCACTTCGAACAGCGAGGAACCGGCCAGGCTGATGATCTGGTAGCCGGTCTTGTCGATCAGCGGCGCCACCGGCAGGGCCATGCCCGCCTGCATGCGCATGCCCCACAGGCTCTGCTGGCCGTCGCGCAGGGTTTCGTCGAGGAACTGGATATGCGCCATGGGGATTACTCCGCTGCCATGCGCTGCGCGGTGAACAGGTCCTGTTCCAGCCAGCGGGTGTGAATGGTGTTCGACCGGAATTGCTCGTCGCGAAGGATCTCGCGGTGGAGCGGGATGGTGGTGGGCACGCCCTCGACCTCGAAGGCGTCGAGCGCGCCGATCATGCGGTCGATCGCGGCGTCGCGGGTGGCGGCGTGGACGATCAGCTTGCCGATCATGCTGTCGTAGAATGGCGGGATGCTTGCGCCTTCACGCATGTGGCTGTCGAGGCGGATGCCCTCGCCCTCGGGCGGGCGCCAGCGGGTGACGGTGCCGGGCACCGGCACGAAATCGCGCGCGGTGTCCTCGGCATTGATGCGGCATTCGATGGCGTGGCCGGTGAGCACGACATCCTGCTGGCGCACCGACAGGCCCTTGCCCGCCGCGACGCGCAGCTGCTCCTGCACCAGATCGCGGCCGGTCACCATCTCGCTGACCGGATGCTCCACCTGGATGCGGGCGTTGACCTCGATGAAGTAAATCTCCTCGCGCATCACGTCGTAGAGGAACTCGCACGTCCCGGCGTTGCGGTAGTTGACGCTCTTCGCGAGGTTCACCGCCGCTTCGTGCAGCTGCGCGCGCAGGCCATCGGGCATCGCCACGCAGGGCGCTTCCTCCACCACCTTCTGATAGCGGCGCTGGACCGAGCAGTCGCGCTCGCCGAAGTGGATCACTTCGCCCTGCCCGTCGCCCATGAGCTGGACTTCGACGTGGCGCGCCTCGGGCACGAAGCGTTCCATGAACAGCGTGCCGTCGTTGAAGGCGGCAAGCGCCTCAGCGCTGGCGCGGTGATATCCGGCTTCGACTTCGGACGGGCTGTTGACGATGACCATGCCGCGCCCGCCGCCGCCCGCGGCCGCTTTCAGCAGCACGGGATAGCCGATCTCCCCGGCGATCCGGCGGGCATCGGCGGCAGAGGCGATCTCGCCGCTGCCGGGCACCAGCGGTACGCCTGCGGCAGCGGCCATCTCTCGCGCGCGCAATTTGTCGCCCAGCGCTTCGATCATGTCCGCTTCGGGGCCGACGAAAGTGATGCCGTGCTCCTTGCAGAGCCGTGCCAGTTCGGCGCGTTCGGACAGGAAGCCGTATCCGGGATGGAGCGCGTCACACCCGCTGGCCTTGGCGGCCTGCACCACCAGTTTCGCGTCGAGATAGCTTTTAGCCGCAGGTCCGGGGCCAAGCACCAGCGCTCGGTCGGCCAGCCTTGCGGTCACGCTGTCGCGGTCGGCATCGGAGACGCCGATCACGGTTTCCAGGTTCAGCCCCTGCGCGGCGCGAAGCACGCGAAGGGCGATTTCCCCCCGGTTGGCGATGAAGAGGCGGGACAGGGCCATGGCGCTATTCCGGCCGGATCACGAAGAGCGGCTGCCCGGCCGAAACCAGATCGCCGTCGCTGGCGAGCACTTCCAGAACGGCGCCAGCGGCCCCGGCGCGCACGGCGGTGAACAGCTTCATCACCTCGACCAGACAGACTTCGGTTTCGGCGGAAACATGGCCGCCCACCTCGACATAGTTGGTCGCACCGGGCTTGGGCGCGCGGTAGAAGGTGCCGAGGTATGGCGCCGTCACGAGGACCGCGCCGTCCGGCACTGCAGGCGCTCCCGCCGGTGCCGCCACGGCAGCTGCAGGCGCGGCGGCCTTTGAGGCAGGCACAGCGCTGGCAACGGGCGCGGCGACCGAGACACGCGGGGCGTCCAGCCCGGAGGCATCCGCATCCTGCGAGAGATAGACCTCCAGTTCGCCGCAGCGGGCGTGCAGTTCGCGAAGGCCCGACTGCTTGAACTCCGCAATCAGCAGTTCCAGTTCGGGCAGCGAGGTTTCGTCAGGGTCTTTGCCGCTCATGCGCGCGCACTCCGAATGGCTTCGACATCGTCACGGCTGAGGCCCACGCCCCGGCCCGCCAGCGGCGAGCCTTCCTGTTCAAGCCGGTAGAGCGCCTGAACCTGTGCATCGTCGGGGTGGAATTTGGCCGTGGTGTCGCAGATGAAACGACTCGGGCGCCATTTGCGCGGGTTGCAGCGCCCTTGCGCGGGCGTTGTACTCGGCCAGCGGCAGGCGTCCGGCGGTGGTAGTGTAAAGGTCCTGCTTCGGCGGGAGGTGCGAGACGCCCGGCCCGATCGGCGCCAGCTTGCCGCCCTCTCGTTGCAGCACCGAATAGGGGATCTGCGAGATGTAGCGCACCGGGTTGTTGTTATGCTGCATCATCGCATAGCGATTGAGCTGCTGGCTCGGCAGCGAGACGAGGCCCACCATCTCGCCCAGGAAATCGCGGCCGAACTCGTCGTTGAACAGGCTGCGGAACCGGTCCGCGCGCGGGTCGATCGTCATCCAGTCGTTCACGTCGTAGACGCCCGCGATATGCGCGATCTCCTTGATGAGCGAGAAGTAGACGAGCGCGCCCGCATCCATCATCTCGTCGCGCGACCAGGTGGCCGTGCGCTTCCACAGTTCGACGGTGGCCTTGCGGATGCGGTCGGTCAGATCCTCGAAGGTGGCGGCCAGTTCCTCGGCCGAACCCATGCCGACCGGGATGTAGCCGCCCGACAGCGCATCGGAGGTATAGAGGCCCACGCCGGTCAGCTTGTCGGCGGTGAATTCGGGGCGGGATTCGAAGCTGCCCCAGTCGTCCATCAGGTAGAACTGGCAGCCGGTGGCCTCCATCGTCACCGTCAGGTTGCTGAAGGGGATGTCGCCCGCCACGCCGTCGAGCCAGGGATAGTCGCCCTCGGCCAGATCGGAGAAGTCGCGGATGATCATCTCGCGGTCTTCGGCAAGGCGATAGGGCCCGGAATTGTTCAGCGCACAGCGGCTCTCGCACGAGACGAGAAAGCCGTACTGCGACACCGTCGCCAGGAACGCCTGCGCCGCATGACCGAGCCGGTCGCCGGGCTTGCAGGGCAGCAGTTCGGAATGGAAGCGCTGCACCCGGCGCTCGGGCAGGTGCTGCACGCGCTGGCCGAATTCGCGGGCGTTGAGGTGCCCGTCCTCGCGCTGCTGCGCCAGCTTGAAGCGGCGCCAGAAGTCCATGACATAAGCCACATCCTCCGCCGCATCCTCGGGCGCGAGCATGCCGAAGTTGATGAGGATCTCGCGGCCCAGCAGGTAGAAGGTCGGCAGCGCCCAGCCCGGCAGGTTGCCCAGCTTGCCGCCGATCAGGCGCGAGCGGTCGCCCACCTCCTCGGCCGGCATCACCGCCTCCACCTTCCGCAGCAATTCCGGGTAGCGGTAGAAGCAGCAGAGGTACGAAAGCAGCATGTACGACGGCACGGGAAACAGCTTCGATTCCTGCACGGTGCGCGTCACACAGAGCCAATAGGTATCATCACCTATGGTCTGGATAGCGTTGTTGGCCTCCAGCAAGCGAACGTAGTCGGTCATCATCCCCTGCCCTTGTCTTTGTTGCGAACCTTGTGGACTACAGCTTCGTGGTCTGTCAATATCGTCCTACGATTTTGATCGATAGAATTTGCCGTAGACGGCCGGACACATCGGGAGAGTACCAGAAATGCCGCAGAGATCGCCGTTCTCCACCACCCCTCGTACCGACTGGACCCGCGAGGAAATCGCGGCGCTGTTCGACCTGCCGTTCACTGAGCTGGTCTTCCGCGCCGCCGAAGTTCACCGCGCCAGCCACAAGGCGGACGAAGTGCAGCTTTCCACGCTGCTCTCGATCAAGACCGGCGGGTGCGTGGAAGATTGCGGGTACTGCTCGCAGTCGGTTTCGGCCAACAGCGGCGTCAAGGCGACCAAGCTGATGGAGGTGCAGCAGGTGCTCCAGCGCGCGGCGCAGGCGGCGGATCAGGGTTCGACCCGCTTCTGCATGGGCGCGGCCTGGCGCAACCCCAAGGACCGCGACATGCCCGCCATCATCGAGATGGTGAAGGGCGTGCGCGCAATGGGCATGGAAACCTGCATGACGCTGGGCATGCTGACGCCAAGCCAAGCCGACATGCTGAGCGACGCGGGCCTCGACTACTACAACCACAACATCGACACGAGCCCTGAACGCTACGATCAGGTCATCACCACGCGCACGATGGACGACCGCCTCGATACGCTGTCGAACGTGCGCATGGCAGGCATCAACGTGTGCTCGGGCGGCATCGTCGGCATGGGCGAGACGCGGGCCGACCGCGTGGGCTTCGTCCACACGCTTGCCACGCTGCCCGAGCACCCGCAGTCGGTGCCGGTCAACGCGCTGGTGCCGGTAAAGGGCACTGTGCTCGGCGACATGCTGGCCGATACGCCGCTTGCCAAGATCGACGACGTGGAGTTCGTGCGCACCGTGGCGGTCGCACGCATTACCATGCCGGGCTCAATGGTTCGCCTATCGGCCGGGCGCGAGTCGATGTCGGAGATGACGCAGGCGATGTGCTTCATGGCCGGCGCGAACTCGATATTCACCGGCGACAAGCTGCTCACCGCGCCCAACGCGGGCGACGACAGCGACCTGGCGATGTTCGCTCGCCTCGGCCTCAAGCCGATGGCCATCGAACTGACGCCCGCGCAGGTCGAAGCCCAGCGCATGCCCAAGGGCTGCGCCAAGCTGGAAGCTACGGAGTAGGCCCGCCTGCGCTTCTGGCGTAGCGCAAGGCCCACCCCGCTGCGACTAAGGCCTGCGGCCTAAGTCTCGCTCCCCCTCCCGCTCGCGGGAGGGCCGGAAGGCTTGGGAGCGCAGCGAACTAGCCGAACGGGGTGGGCCTTACACCGCGGCGGTTCCACACCACCGTTAAAGGGGATCAGCGTCCCTTCCACTCCGGCCTGCGCTTCTCGGCGAAGGCGCGCGGGCCTTCGACGTAGTCCTCGGAGGCCAGCATCGCCTGCATCGCAGGGTAGCTCCACTGCTCGGCGAAAGCCTGGTCGTAAGGCGTGGACAGGCCGCGCCCGACCGCTTCCTTGGTGGCGCGC
>Ga0308171_1004145_pt1 | contig 12287 bp, 10 predicted proteins | sample PhyGR1_FD_202135 | JGI IMG/M metagenome (GOLD analysis project Ga0308171, IMG submission 202135) | Phyllosphere microbial communities from UC Gill Tract Community Farm, Albany, California, United States - DLSLSG.R1 | ecosystem: Host-associated > Plants > Phyllosphere > Unclassified | place: USA... | reverse complement strand
AACCGACCCGGTGGAGGCGCTGCGCAATGAATGACATCGTTCCGCGCCTGCGCCTCGCCGGTGTCCAGCGCGCTTTCCGGACCGAGGCCGGGGAACTGCCCGTGCTGCGCGGCGCCGACCTCGACCTGCATGCCGGGGAGATCGTGGCGCTGGTCGCGCCCTCTGGCACCGGCAAGTCCACGTTGCTGCATCTGGCCGGGCTGCTGGAAAGCCCGGATGCCGGGAAGGTGCTGGTCGATGGCCAGGATACCACCGGCATGAAGGACACGGCGCGCACCGCGCTGCGCGGCAAGACCATTGGCTTCGTCTACCAGTTCCATCACCTGCTGCCGGAATTCACGGCGCTGGAGAACGTGGTCCTGCCGCAGATGGCCATCGGCACCGCCCGCGCCCCGGCCGAGGCGCGCGCGCATGAGCTGTTGGCCAGCTTCGGCCTGAAGGGGCGGGAGGCACACCGCCCCGGCCGCCTCTCGGGCGGCGAGCAGCAGCGTGTCGCCATCAGCCGCGCCCTGGCCAACCGCCCGGGCCTGCTGCTGGCGGACGAGCCGACCGGCAATCTGGATGTTGGCACCTCCAACCTGGTGTTTACCGAGTTGCTGGACGCCGTGCGCAATGCCGGCGTGGCCGCGTTGATCGCCACCCACAACCCGGACCTTGCTGCCCGCATGGACCGGGTGGTGACGCTGCGCGAGGGCCGCGTCGTCCCCGCCTGACGATGGGGGCTTGAGGGCGTGAAGCCGGGCGGGGGAGGTGCTATATCTCCCCCATGCCCGGCTCCTCCTTCGTCCATCTGCACACCCATTCCGCCTATTCCCTCGCCGAGGGCGCCATCAAGGCGGACAAGCTGGCGGCGCTGGCCAAGGAGGCCGGCATGCCGGCCCTGGCGCTGACCGACACCGCCAACATGTTCGGCGCGCTGGAATTCTCCGGCTACTGCGCCAGCAAGGGCGTGCAGCCCATCATCGGCTGCCAGCTGAACCTGACTCGCGCCGCGACCGACGACCGGCCGGAGATCGCCCGGCTGCTGCCGGACCCCATCGTGGCACTGGCAATGAATTCGCAGGGGCTGGAGAACGTCCAGCGCCTGTCCTCCCACGGCTTCCTGCGCGACGATCCCTCTGGCAAGCCGACCATCACGCTGGAGCTGTTGCAGGCGCATGCCGGGGGCATCTTCCTGCTGACCGGCGGCACCGCCGGGCCGCTGGGCCGGCTGTTGCAGGAAGGCCGGCGGGATGCCGCCGCTCGGCTGCTGGACGCGCTGAAGGAGAGCTTCGGCGACCACCTGGCGGTGGAGCTGCACCGCCACGGCCTGGCCGTCGAGCGCGGGCTGGAGCCGGCGATGCTGGCCCTGGCCGATGGTGCCGGCCTGCCCATCGTCGCCACCAACGACGTCTATTTCGCCAAGCCGGAGATGTACGAGGCGCATGACGCGCTGCTCTGCATCGCCGAGGGCCGCACCTTGCAGGAGACCGAACGGCGGCGGCTGACGGCGGAGCACTCTTTCAAGTCCGCCGCCGCGATGCGAGACCTGTTCAAGGACCTGCCGGAGGCCTGCGACAATACCCTGGCCATCGCCCGGCGCTGCGCCGTGATGGCGGAGAACCGCAAGCCGGAACTGCCGATCTGCCCCAAGGTGCAGCCCGGCATGACGGAAGCCGAGACGGTGCGGGACATGGCCCGCCGCGGCCTGGAAGGCCGCCTGGACGCCCAGGGCACCACCGACCGTGCCGTGTACCGGGAGCGGCTGGAGTTCGAGCTGGACGTCATCGAGAAGATGGGCTTCTCCGGCTACTTCCTCATCGTGGCCGACTTCATCCAGTGGGCGAAGCAGCAGGGCATCCCGGTGGGGCCCGGCCGTGGCTCGGGCGCCGGTTCCGTCGCCGCCTGGGCACTGCTGATCACGGACCTGGACCCGCTGCGCTTCGGCCTGCTGTTCGAGCGCTTCCTGAACCCCGAGCGCGTCTCGATGCCCGACTTCGACATCGATTTCTGCCAGGAACGGCGCGACGAGGTCATCCAGTATGTCCGCCGCGAGTATGGCGAGGACCGGGTGGCGCAGATCATCACCTTCGGCCGGCTTCAAGCCAAGGCGGTGGTGCGCGATGTCGGCCGCGTTATGGGCATGCCCTACGGCCAAGTGAACCGCATCGCCGAGCTGATCCCGTTCAATCCGGCCAAGCCCGTCACGCTGCAACAGGCACTGGATGGCGAGCCGCGCCTGCAGGACATGCGGGCGGACGAGACGGTGGACCGGCTGATGGAAACCGCGCTGGTGCTGGAGGGGCTGTACCGCAACGCCTCCACCCACGCGGCGGGCGTGGTGATCGGGCGCAAGCCGCTGATCGACACGGTGGCGCTGTACCGCGACCCGCGTTCGGACATGCTCGTCACCCAGTACTCGATGAAGTACGTCGAGAACGCTTCCCTCGTGAAGTTCGACTTCCTGGGCCTGAAGACGCTGACGGTGCTGCAACGCGCCGTGGAGATCCTGGCGCAGCAGGGCGTGACCATCGACCTCGCCACCCTGCCGCTGGACGACAAGAAGACCTACGACATGCTGGCGCGCGGCGATTCCGCCGGCGTGTTCCAGTTCGAAGGCCAGGGCATGCGGGACTGCCTGCGCATGATGCGGCCAGACCGGTTCGAGGACCTGATCGCCGCCGTCTCCCTGTATCGACCGGGCCCGATGGCGAACATCCCGGCCTATTGCGCCCGCAAGCATGGCGAGAAGTGGGAGCCGGTGCATCCCTCGATGAAGCACCTGGTGGACGAGACCTACGGCATCCTGGTCTACCAGGAGCAGGTCATGCAGATCAGCCAGGACGTCGCCGGCTACAGCCTCGGCGGTGCCGACCTGCTGCGCCGCGCCATGGGCAAGAAGATCCGGTCGGAGATGGAGGCGCAGCGCAAGATCTTCTGCGACGGCGCCGTGCAGAATGGCGTGCCGCCCGAGAAGGCCGGCGAGATCTTCGACCTGATGGAGAAGTTCGCCGAGTACGGCTTCAACAAGTCGCACGCCGCCGCCTATGCGCTGGTCGCCTACCACACCGCCTACCTGAAGGCGAACCACGCGGTGGCCTTCCTCGCCGCCTCAATGACCTTCGACATGGACAAGACGGAGAAGCTGGCGAACCACATGCAGGAGGCGATGCGCCTCGGCATTCCCATCCTGCCGCCGGACGTCAACCGCTCCGCCGCCGATTTCGGCGTAGAGAAGCGGGAGGATGGCAAGGAGTGCATCCGCTTCGCCCTGGCCGCCATCAAGCGCGTCGGCATGCAGGCGATGAAGGACCTGGTGGCCTCGCGCGACCGGCCCTTCGAATCCGTCGCCGATTTCGCCGGGCGGGTGGACCCGAAGCTGCTGAACAAGATGCAGGTGGAGAACCTGGCCCGCGCCGGCGCCTTCGACACGCTGGAGAAGAACCGCGCCAAGGTGGTGGCCGGGGCCGAGATCATCCTGCGCCGCGCCCAGGCGAAGGCGGAGGAGCGCACCAGCAGCCAGATCGGCCTGTTCGGCGGCGGCGATTCGCGGCCGGAGCCGCTGCGCCTGCCCGACATCGCCGATTGGCCGGAGCTGGAGCGCCTGTCCCAGGAGGCCGAGGCCGTCGGCTTCCACCTCTCCGCACACCCGCTGGACACCTACCGGGAAGCGCTGCGCAAGCTGGGCGCCACGCCCATCGCCCATACCCAGAGCCGGGCGGAAGCCGGTGTGGGCCGGCTGAAGCTGGCCGGCACCGTCGTGAACAGCAAGGAGCGCACGACCAAGACCGGCAGCCGCATGGCCTGGGTCCGCATCTCCGACGCCAGCGGCAGCATGGAGGTGACGCTGTTCAGCGAGGTCCTGCTCCGCTCCCGCGAGCTGCTGAAGGAGGGCAACGCCATCCTCATCACCTGCGAGGCGCGGATGGAGGGGGAGACGCTGCGCCTGACGGCGATGGACCTGGAATCGCTGGACAAGGCCGCCGCCGGTCTGCGCCAGATGCTGCGGCTGACCATCGAGAGCGAGGCGGCCATCGAGCCCATCCGGGAACTCCTGGCAAAGGAGGGCCCCGGCAAGGGCAAGGTGGCGCTGATCCCGCGGGTCGGCCCGGGGCAGGAGATCGAGGTCCTGCTGCCCGGTTTGTTCAACGTTTCCCCCCGGCTGGCCCAGGCGATGAAGGTCTTCCCCGGCGTGGCGCATGTGGAGGCCGGCTGAGATGCATGAGTTCTTTTATCTGTACGACCCGCTCTGCGGCTGGTGCTACGGCGCCACGCCCGCCGTGGTGAAGCTGGAGCTGGTGCCCTCCGTCGTGCTGCACCCGCTGGCCACCGGCCTGTTCGCCGGCGACGACCGCAAGATGACGCCGGATTTCGCCGCCTATGCCTGGACGAACGACCAGCGCATCGCCGAGATGACCGGCCAGGTGTTTTCCGAGGCCTACCGGGAGAAGGTGCTGGGCAACCCGGAGGGCCGCTTCGACTCCACCGCCGCCACCCGCGCCGTGACCGCCGTGCACCTGACCGAGCCGGCGCGGGAGCTGGAGGCGCTGCACCGCATCCAGGCCCTGCGCTATGCCGATGGGCGGGACAATACCGACCCGGCCGAGCTGCTGCGCGTGCTGCGGGACCTGGGGCTGGAGGAAGCGGTGGCGCTGCTGGAAGCCGGTGGCCCGGAGATCGACGACGCGGTGGAGCGCCGCAAGGCCATGGCGCAGCAGTTGATGACCGGGCTGGGCATCCGCGGCGTGCCGGCCCTGGTGCGGCTGCAGGAAGGCAACAAGGTCACCGCCGTGCCCAACGGCGTGCTGTTCGAGGAGCCGGGCCTGCTGGCAGAACGGCTGGGCCTGCCGCCGGAAGCCGAAGAAGCCATCCGCTGAAGCCGGTGCCAGCTTAGGGCAGGGGGCGATTGAGGGCCTTCCGGGCCGGCTCCGCTTGCCCTGGCGGCCTCGCTATGCCATATGCCGCCCGCCGGCGCGGGGTGGTCCCTCGCCGGTAAATCCGCACGCGGCGCGCCCTTCCGTCCTCACGACGTCTGGGTCCGGTCCCCGAAAGGGGCTTTGCACCGCGGAGGCTCAACCGGACTACGTTTGAAGGAAGGACCGCCGCCATGGCGATGCCCGAAGTTTCCCTGCGTCAGCTGCTCGAGGCCGGTGTCCACTTTGGCCACCACACCCGCCGCTGGAACCCGAAGATGGCTCCGTACATCTTCGGCATCCGCAACCAGGTCCACATCCTCGACCTGCAGCAGACCGTGCCCCTGCTGGACCGCGCGCTTCGCACCGTGCGCGACGTCGTCGCCGGTGGTGGCCGCGTGCTGTTCGTCGGCACCAAGAAGTCCGCGGCCGAGTACGTGGCCGAGGCCGCGACCCGTTGCGGCCAGTACTACGTGAACCACCGTTGGCTCGGCGGCATGCTGACCAACTGGAAGACCATCACGGGTTCCATCAAGCGCCTGAAGCAGATGGATGAGCAGCTGGGTGGCAACACCGCCGGCCTCACCAAGAAGGAAGTGCTGATGCTGACGCGCGAGCGCGAGAAGCTCGACCGCGCGCTGGGCGGCATCCGTGAGATGGGCGGCCTGCCGGACATCATCTTCGTCATCGACGTGGTGAAGGAGAAGCTGGCGATCGAGGAAGCCAACAAGCTGGGCATTCCGGTCGTGGCCGTGCTCGACTCCAACGCCGATCCCTCGGGCATCGCCTTCCCGATCCCGGGCAACGATGACGCCATCCGCGCCATCAACCTGTATTGCGACCTGATCGCCGGCGCCGTGTTCGATGGCATCAGCGCCGAGCTGCAGGCCTCCGGCGTCGACCTGGGCTCCTCCGAGGAGCTGCCGGTCGAGGACGTGCTGGCCGAAGAGGGCACCGCCACCGACGCCGCCCCCGCTGAGGCTGCCGAGCCTGTTCCCGCTGAGGCCGTCCCCGCTCAGGCTGCCCCCGCCGAAGAGACCCAGGCCCCCCAGGCCTGATCCCTCAACAGTCAGGAGGCTAGAACATGGCTGAAGTTACCGCCCTGATGGTGCGTGACCTGCGCGAGAAGACCGGCGCGGGCATGATGGACTGCAAGAAGGCGCTGGTTGAGGCCGGTGGCGACATCGAGGCCGCGATCGATTGGCTGCGCAAGAAGGGCCTCGCGGCCGCCGCCAAGAAGTCCGGCCGCGTCGCGGCCGAGGGCCTCGTCGGCGTCGCCAGCGGCCCGAACGTCGCCGGCATGATCGAGGTCAATGCCGAGACCGACTTCGTGGCGCGCAACGAGCAGTTCCAGAGCTTCGTCTCTGAGGTTGCCGGCCTCGTCCTCTCCGTCGGCGACGACGTGGAGACGATCAAGGCCGCGACCTTCCCGGGCACCGGCCACTCCGTGCAGGAAGAGCTGACCCGCCTGATCGCCACGATCGGCGAGAACATGACGATCCGCCGGGCCAAGCGCCTGACGGTGCCGTCGGGCGTCGTCGCGACCTACACGCACTCCGCCGTCAAGCCGGGCCTGGGCAAGATCGGCGTCCTCGCCGCTCTCGAAGCTCCGTCCGAGATCGAGGCGCTGGAGACGCTGGGCCGCCAGATCGGCATGCACGTCGCCGCCGCGCGCCCCGATGCGCTGGACGTCTCCTTCGTCGATCCGTCGGCGCTGGAGCGCGAGAAGGCGGTGCTGACCGAGCAGGCCCGCGCTTCCGGCAAGCCCGATGCCATCATCGAGAAGATGGTCGAAGGCCGCGTCCGCAAGTACTACGAGGAAGTGGTGCTGCTGGAGCAGGTCTGGGTGCATGATGGCGAGAGCCGCGTGAAGCAGGTTGTCCAGAAGGCCGGCGCCAAGCTGACGGGCTTTGCCCGCTTCCAGCTGGGCGAGGGCATCGAGAAGGAAACCAGCGACTTCGCCGCCGAAGTGGCCGCTGCCGCCGGCACGGTCTGATACCGGCCGGGTCTGAACGACGGACGGGGGTGCCGGCATGGCCGGCGCCCCCGTCTTCGTGAAGGCCCGCCGGACCCTGTTGCCTCGCTTCAGTTGCCCGGCCGGCCTTGCCGCGCCCCGGCCGCCTGCCTATCGTTCGGCGCCCGCCGAATTTGACTACCCCGTAACAATCACGGAGTCTGCCCCGCATGTCCGCCCCGATCTACAAGCGCGTCCTGCTCAAGCTCTCGGGGGAGGCGCTGATGGGCGACCGCGACTACGGCCTGGATAACCAGACGGTCAAGGATATCGCACAGGACATCAAGGGCGTGGTGGAGCTGGGCGTGGAGGTCTGCGTCGTCGTCGGCGGCGGCAACATCTTCCGCGGCGTCGCCGGTGCCTCCTCCGGCATGGACCGGGCGCAGGCCGACAGCATGGGCATGCTGGCCACCGTGATGAACGCCCTGGCGATGCAGAGCGCGCTGGAGCGCGCCGGCGTCACCACCCGCGTGCAATCCGCCATCCCGATGAGCAGCGTCTGCGAGCCCTTCATCCGCCGCCGCGCCGAGCGGCATATGGAGAAGGGGCGGGTGGTGATCTTCGCCGCCGGCTCCGGCAACCCGTTCTTCACCACCGACACCGCCGCCGCCCTGCGCGCGGCCGAGATGCGCTGCGACGCGCTGTTCAAGGGCACGCAGGTGGATGGCGTGTATTCCGCCGATCCCCGCAAGAACCCGACCGCCGAGCGCTACACCACGCTGACCTACCTGGAGATGCTGGCGCGCGACCTGGCGGTGATGGACGCCGCCGCCATCAGCCTGGCGCGTGAGAACAAGTTGCCGATCATCGTGTTCAATATCCATGAGCCGGGTGCCTTCACCGCCGTCATGCAGGGCGAGGGGCGCTTCACTACGGTTGTCGATCAGTAAGCCTGGACCAGAAGAAGGACGCCCCGACATGGCCGCTCCCGCCGATTTCCCCGCCCTGAAGCAGGACCTGTCGCGTCGCATGGATGGCGCGCTCGAGTCCCTCAAGAAAGAATTCTCCGGGCTTCGCGCCGGGCGCGCTTCCCCCGCGTTGCTGGAGCCGATCCGCGTTGAGGTCTATGGCACCAACCAGCCGCTGACCCAGGTGGCGAACATCGCCGTCTCCGGCCCCGGCATGCTGTCGGTGCAGGTGTGGGACCGTTCGGCGGTTAAGGCCGTTGAGGTCGCCATCCGTGATTCAGGCTTGGGCCTGAATCCGCAGACCGAGGGTCAGACCCTGCGCGTGCCGTTGCCGCCCCTGACGCAGGAACGCCGCAACGAACTGGCCAAGCAGGCACATAAATACGCCGAATCCGCCAAGGTCGCCGCCCGTGGCGTGCGCCGCGACGGCATGGAGCAGATCAAGGGCTGGGAGACCAAGTCCGAGATTTCCAAGGACGACGCCAAGCGCTGGTCCGACGAGGTGCAGAAGCTGACCGACGCCACCATCAAGAAGGTGGACGAGGCCCTCGTGGACAAGGAAAAGGATATCAAGACGGTCTGACTCCCTCCTCCAGCCAGACGGAACGGCAATGAGCGCGGCGCCAGGCGCGGCCCCGGCCATCAGTGGTGGTACGCCTCCGGGCGTACCGGTCCATGTGGGTGTTATCATGGACGGCAATCGCCGCTGGGCCCGCGCGCGCGGCCTGCCGGCGGCGCTGGGCCACAAAGCCGGCGCCGATGCGGTGCGCCGCACGGTGGAGGCCGCGGCAAAGAGCGGCATCGGCTGGCTGACCCTGTTCGCCTTCTCATCCGAGAACTGGCAGCGGTCGGACGACGAGGTGCGGGAGTTGACCGGGCTGCTGCGCTTCTACCTGCGGCACGAGATCGCGGCGCTGCACAAGAACAAGGTGCGGCTGCGCGTGATCGGCGAGCGTGACCGCTTCGGGCCCGAGACCACCGCCGCCATCCGCGATGCGGAGGCGCTGACCGCCAACAATACCGGGCTGAACCTGACCGTCGCGCTCTCCTACGGCAGCCGGTCGGAAATCGCCGCCTCCGCGCGCTTCCTGGCGCGCGAAGTCGCGGCCGGGCGGATGGACCCGGAGGCGGTCGATGAAGCCTCGCTGACCCGCCATCTCTCCACGCACGATATGCCGGACCCCGACTTGATCATCCGCACCTCCGGCGAGCAGCGCCTGTCCAACTTCCTGCTGTGGCAGGCCGCCTATGCCGAGTTCTGGTTCACCGAGACGTTGTGGCCGGATTTCGGCGCCAACGACCTTGCCCAGGCCGTGGCCGAGTACGCGCGCCGCGAACGCCGCTATGGCGCGGGCTGAGGGCGTGACGGACGCCGCAGCCGGCAAACGCTGGCGGGACTTGAAGAAGCGGGCGATCTCGGCGGCCATCCTCGGCCCGGGCGCCCTGTTGTGCATATGGCTGGGCGCGCTGCCCTTCACTGTGCTGATGGCTGTCGCCATGGCCGGGCTGGTGTGGGAATGGGTGCATCTCTGCGGCTTGCGCAGCCGGGAACTGCCGGGCGTGGCGGTGCCGCTGGCGGTGTTCGTCGCCTGCGGCTTCGCGGTGTTCCAACTGACGGCGCTGGCCCTGCTGGCGCTGGTGGTCGGGTCCGCCGCCACCTGGGCCAGCACGCGCTGGATCCGCCGGCGGGATGGCGCGCCGGCCCCGGCGGTCTGGCTGGCCTCCGGCGTGTTGTATATCGGCCTCGCCGGTATCAGCCTGATCGAGCTGCGGCACGATAACGACGCCGGCCGCGCCAACGTGCTGTTCCTGATTTCGGTGGTCTGGGCCAGCGATATCGGCGCCTACATGGTCGGCCGCGTCGTCGGCGGGCCGAAGCTGGCGCCCTCCATCTCCCCCGGCAAGACCTGGTCCGGTGCTGTGGGCGGGCTGCTCTGCTGCATGCTGGTCGGCGCGCTGACCGCCGCCTGGGCCACGCCGTACCGGGACGACATGCTGAAGGCGGCCGTGATTGCCGCGCTGCTGGGCATCGCCACCCAGGCGGGCGACCTGCTGGAAAGTGGCTTCAAGCGCCACTTCAACGTCAAGGACAGCTCCGCGCTGATCCCCGGCCATGGCGGCGTGCTGGACCGGCTGGACGGGCTGATCGCCGCCGCGCCGATCGCCGCGCTGATTGCCATGGGCGTCGGCTACGGCGTGGTGCTGTGGCGGTGAGCCCACGCAGCATCACCATCCTCGGCAGTACCGGTTCGGTCGGCCGTAGCACGGTGGCGCTGCTGGATGCCGCCGCGCCAGGCGAATTTATCGTCACCGCCCTGGTGGCAGGGCGGGATGCCGCCGGGCTGGCGGAGCAGGCCCGCCGCCTGCGCCCGCAGATCGCGGTGCTGGCCGACGAGGCCGCCGCGCCGGCGCTGGAAGCCGCCTTGGCCGGCAGCGGCATCCGCTGGGCCTGCGGGCGCGACGCGGTGCTGCAGGCCGCCGCCCTGCCAGCGGACTGGACCATGGCGGCCATTGTCGGCGCCGCGGGGCTGGAGCCGACCCTGGCGGCACTGGCCCGTGGTGGCACCCTGGCCTTGGCCAACAAGGAATCGCTGGTCTGCGCCGGGCATCTGGTGCTGGCCGCCGCCGCGGCCTCCGGCGCCACGCTTCTGACGGTCGATTCCGAGCACAACGCCATCTTCCAGGCGTTGGATTCGCGCGACCCTTCGGTGATCGAGAAGCTCATCATCACCGCCTCGGGCGGCCCGTTCCGGCTGGCCAGCCTGGAGGAGATGCGGGCGGCGACACCGGAGCAGGCGGTGCGCCACCCGGTCTGGTCGATGGGCGCCAAGATCAGCGTCGATTCGGCCACCATGATGAACAAGGGGCTGGAGCTGATCGAGGCCGCGCGCATCTTCCCGGTGCCGGAAGAGCGGATCGAGATCCTGGTGCACCCGCAATCCACCGTGCACGGCATGGTGCAATACGCCGATGGCTCGGTGCTGGCGCAGCTTGGTACGCCGGACATGCGCACGCCCATCGCGCACGCGCTGGCCTGGCCGCGCCGCATGCGGGCGGATGTGCCCAGGCTGGACCTGGTGGCGCTGGGCCGGTTGGAATTCTACGCGCCTGATCCCCAACGCTTTCCGGCGCTTCGCCTGGCGCGGCAGGCCTTGCAGGCGGGGGCAGGGGCCACCACCATTCTGAATGCAGCCAATGAGGTGGCGGTGGAGCTGTTCCTCGCCCGCTGCCTTGGCTTCCTGGATATCGCGGCGGTCGTCGAAGCCACGCTGGACGCCCTGGGCAGCCCGGAGATTCCGGCGCTGGACGACGTGCTGGCCCTGGACACCGCGTCACGCCGCCATGCGGCGGCCGAGGCCGGGCGGCGGGCGCTGTAAGAGTGCTAACCCGCGCCGGGCTGATGGCAGCGCTGTAATGTCTTGTTGCCCAGCGTGCGTTGCGCCGCTGGTACCTCTACCCTGGCCACCGGCCACCCGGCGTTTCCGACCCCGCGCCGCCGCGCGGACCGACACGAACCCCCGCGTATCGGGGGCGGAGAGAAGACCTTGGATTCCCTGCTCGACTGGCTGCGTACACCCCTGTCCTTCATCCTGGTGCTGGGCGTGCTCGTCTTCGTGCACGAGATGGGCCACTACCTGGCGGCACGCTGGCGGGGCGTTCATGTGGAGGCGTTCTCCATCGGCTTCGGCAAGGCCATCCATAAATGGACGGACCGGCGCGGCACGGAATGGCGCCTCTCCTGGCTGCCGCTCGGCGGCTACGTGAAGCTGCACGGCCAGGAAGACCCGAATGACGTGACGCCGGAGCAGCGCGCCGCTTGGCGCCCCGGCCAGACCTTCCACGAGAAGCCGGTGCGGGACCGCGCCATCGTCATCGCCGCGGGCCCGGTGTTCAACTTCGTCCTCGCCATGCTACTGTTCGCCGGCCTGTACATGACGGCCGGGCAGCCGCAGCCCAGCGCCAGCATCGGCACCGTGGCCGAGGGCAGCGCCGCCGCCGGCGCCGGCCTGCGCCCGGGTGATCGCATCCTGGCCCTCGACGGCCAGTCGGTGGAGCGGTTCGAGCAGATCCAGCGCTACATCCAGCCTCGTGCCGGCCAGCCGGTGGAACTGCGCATCAGCCGCGACGGGGCGGAGCAGGCGCTGAGCGTCACCCCCGCCGCCCGCGAATCGAACGGCGCCACGGTCGGCGTGCTCGGCGTTACCGCCGGTGCCGTCGAGTTCCGCCGCCTGAACCCGATCGCCGCGACGCTGGCCGGCATCGACCAGACCATCGATGTCAGCCGACAGACCCTGGTGAGCGTGTGGGAGATGCTGACCGGCAGCCGGGGCACCGAGGAGCTGGGCGGCGTGCTGCGCATCGCCCAGATCTCCGGCCAGGTGACCGAGATGGGAATCGCCAGCACCATCATGCTGATCGCCGTCCTCTCGGTGAATCTGGGGCTGATCAACCTGTTCCCCGTGCCGATCCTGG
>Ga0308171_1004143_pt1 | contig 12298 bp, 10 predicted proteins | sample PhyGR1_FD_202135 | JGI IMG/M metagenome (GOLD analysis project Ga0308171, IMG submission 202135) | Phyllosphere microbial communities from UC Gill Tract Community Farm, Albany, California, United States - DLSLSG.R1 | ecosystem: Host-associated > Plants > Phyllosphere > Unclassified | place: USA... | reverse complement strand
GCGGGAGCCGCTGATCGGCATCGCCCCCGCCATCGGCCTGCCCATCATCGGCTTCGCCGCCGGCAGCTATTGGGACAGCTACTATCGCGGCCGCCCCTTCTATCGGGAGCGCGACCGCTGGGTTGGCTACGCGCCGCCCCGCTGGCGGCATGACGGCCCGCCGGGACCCGGCCCAGGCTGGCGCGGGCCGGATCGTGACTGGCGGGGCGGCCCCGACCGCGACTGGCGCGGCGGGCCTGGCCGGGATGGCCATGGCCCGCCCGGGCGTGGGCCCGGTGGGCCGGGCTTCGGCCACCGGGATGGCGGCCCGCCCGGTCATGGCGGGCAATGGGGCGGTGGCCCTGGCCGCCCGGACGGCCCGCGCCAGGCGAATGACAACCGTGGCCCGGGCGGCCCGCCGGGTGGTGGCCCTGGGGGCGGCCCGGGTGGCGGTGGTCCCGGCGGACCGGGCGGCGGCGGACCGCGTGGTGACCGGGGTGGCGGCGGTGGTCCGCCGGGTGACCGGGGCCCGCGCTAAAGGCGGCGCACTGAAGATGGGGGCTGGGCCGAAAGGCTGGGGAGGGACTTCCCCAGGGCCCATCCTTTATTTCCAAGTTTCTGGCGTGTGCGGTGCCGTGGCGGGGATGCCACGTTTGAGCAGACGATGGAGGCCTTCGGCGACTGGAGCGTGATCGTCGAAGGCTGGCTCAACCGGGGGCGTGGACCACGCTATCCAGCGGAGGCCTATGGTTTGGCTGCCGGGACGATACTTCGGCAGATTACCCATGCGTGGCACGTGCCAAAGCTAGGCCGCAGCATCCAAATCCACGAGGCGGGCGGCACTCCTCGGTCTCAACCGTCTCAGGCCGCGAGGCTCAGTGCCAGGCGCAGATCGGCGACGAACGCCTCGTAGGCCTGCCGCCGGGCCGTCTCGTCCGGCAGGCGTAGCAGGTAGGAGGGGTGGGTGGTCACCACGGCATCCCATTCGCCCAGCCTGCGCGCGCCCCGGTGGCGGGTGACGGCCACCGCGCTGCCCGCCAGCGCCAGCGCCGCCGTCGCCCCCAGCGCCACGACGATCTTCGGCTGCACGAAGCTCAGTTCCTTCATCAGCCACCAGCGATAATGCTTCACCTCCCCGGCCGTGGGGGATTGGTGGATGCGCCGCTTCCCGCGCTGCTCGAACTTGAAGTGCTTCACAGCGTTGGTCAGGTAGGCGCTGCCGCGCGCGATGCCGGAATCCGCCAGAGCCTGGTCCAGCATCTGCCCGGCGGGGCCGACGAAGCAGCGGCCCTGCAGATCCTCCTGGTCGCCCGGCTGCTCGCCGACAAAGGCGATCGGCGCACCTTCCGGGCCTTCGCCCAGCACGGCGCGGGTGGCGCCCGGCACCAGTGGCGCCGACGCGGCGATCAACTGGTTCAGCGCCGCCAGCGTCTCCGGCGCCTGCCGCGCCATCGCGGCCACGGCACGGGCGGGGTCGCGCTTCACCGGCGGCATGGCCTGGCGGGCGATCATCTCCCGCACCCGGGCGGGGGCGGAGTGGATCAGTTCCGGGATCGCGGCGGCTTCCGGCATATGGCGCCAGTATTTCTTCGGCATCTCCGCCCGCATCGCCGTCGGGTTCACCCGGGCCGGATTGAAGGTACTCTCGTAGTAGCCGAGCCAACCGGCCTCGAACGCATCGCTATCTGGTGCATCGGCCCGCGTGGCGGCGGGGCCTTGGGTCAGCGCCACCTTGTCCCAATGCAGGCTGCCCAACGGGGTCAGGATGGACCACGCGACGCCGCGGAAGCGGGTGACGAAGAAGTCGGCCGTGGCTTCCAGGATGTGGTGCTCAGGCTCGAACCACGCGACGTAGCGCTCCCCGGCCGTGTCATCCCCGACGCGGCGGAAGCGCAGGAAGGCGTGCATCTTGTGCAGGTCCCGCCGCACCGATTTCCGCATCATCTCCAGCCGGTGCACCAGCGGGTCGCTCTGCACTTCCAGCAACGCCCGCTCCCCCTGCAGCACGCGCCAGACGAGGGTATGCAGCAAGGCGTGGCGGGCAGGGTCGCGATGGCACAGCACCAGCTCGATCAATTCGGCCACCGCGCGGGGGAGGGCCAGATGCGGGGCAGGGGCGGCGGCTTCCTCGCCGAACAGGTCCGGCGTGCCGCCGGCATCCCAGGCGACCTCGGCCGGCGGAATCCCGGCGGCGGCCAACTGGCGGATAGCGGCGCGGAAGCCATCCTGGTCCGCGCCCGCTTGCAGCACCATGCGGCGCATGGCGGTCAGAACAGGCTCATCTGCCTGGCCGGGGCGGCGGTCAGGCGTTGGCGCAAATCCTGCCGGTCAGTCAGCCGCGCCGGGTGGTGGTCGGCGGTGATCAGGAAGGGCCGGGCCCGCTTCAGCCCGGCGGTCAGCCGTGCCAAATCCTCCATCCGCAGCTTGGTATGGCGGCGGGACGCGACGATCTTGTCCACCGCCCGGGCGCCGAGGCCCGGCACCCGCAGCAGCATCTCCCGGTCCGCGACGTTCACGTCGACCGGGAATTGCTCCCGGTGCTTCAGCGCCCAGGCCAGCTTGGGGTCGATCTCCAGGTCCAGCATGCCGGCCTCGCCACCGGCGGCGATGTCCTGCACGGTGAAGCCGTAATAGCGCAGTAGCCAATCGGCCTGGTACAGCCGGTGCTCCCGCTGCAACGGCGGCGCCTTGGCCGGCAGTGCGATACTGGCTTCCGGAATGGGGCTGAAGGCGGAATAATAGACCCGCTTCATCGCATAGCGGCCGTACAGCCGGGCGCTGGTGTCCAGCACCGCCTCGTCCGTCGTGTCGTCGGCCCCGACGATCATCTGCGTGCTCTGCCCGGCCGGGGAGAAGCGGCGGCGTTCCTCCTTCGCCTCGACAATGCGCTCATGCATCTGGCCCATGCTGGCCTGGATGGTGGCGCCGTCTTTCTCCGGTGCCAGCCGGCCCAGGCTTTCGGCCGAGGCCAGTTCCAGATTCACCGAAAGCCGGTCCGCCCACAGCCCCGCCTGTTCGATCAGCCACGGGCTGGCCTCGGGGATGGTCTTGAGATGGATGTAGCCGGCGAAGCCGTGTTCCTGCCGCAGGGTGCGGGCCACCAGCATCATCTGTTCCATCGTGTAGTCTGGCGAACGGATGATGCCGGAGGAGAGGAACAGGCCCTCGATGTAGTTGCGCTTGTAGAAGCCGAGCGTCAGCTGCACCACTTCCTCCACGCTGAAGCGGGCGCGCTGCACGTTGGAAGACCGCCGGTTGATGCAATAAGCGCAGTCGAACAGGCAGTAATTGGTCAGCAGGATTTTCAGCAGGGACACGCAGCGGCCATCTGGCGTGTAGGAATGGCAGATGCCGGCGCCCGTGGTGGAACCCACCGCACCATCTCCCGCCGCACGCTTCGCCCCGCCGGAAGACGCGCAGGACGCATCGTATTTCGCCGCATCCGCCAGGATACGGAGCTTCTTCAACAGCGTCTGGTCCATGGCGGGCCCTTCCTTTGTTCATAATATGTTCCTGTTTGGGGAATGACAAGGGGAGGGGTTCGGGTCTGTCGCGGAGGTGATAGAGGAAGGCCGGGGAAAGAATTCCCCGGGCCCCTTCTTTTTCTTTCTCGAGTTTTGGATGTGGCTGCTGAGGGCGCCGTCTCGAGAGACGGATGGGTGCGCCGGAGGTGTAGGACCACCGGCGACTGACAGTTCAGCCCTGGCGGCCCATTCTAAATATCATCAAAAAGCGTTTGCCCTCAGTCCTGCAGCGCTGTCCCAAACCCGCAGAAAAAAGAAGGGGCCCGGGGAATTCTTCCCCGGCCTTCCTAACCCGGCCCAGAGGCCTGCGTCGTTCGATCAGACCTGTCCGCGCCGGAAGCAGGCCTCATCGTGGTCGTTGACGATGCCGGTGGCTTGCATCCAGGCATAGACGATGGTGGGGCCGACGAACTTGAAGCCGCGCTGCTTCAGGGCTTTGGAGATCTGCTCGGACAGATCGGTCTTGGCCGGGCGCAACTGGCCGTCGCCGCGCAGGACCTTGCCGTTGGTGAAGGACCAGCAGAAGGCGGCGAAATCCTCGCCGTGCGTGGCCATGTCGCAGTACAGGCGGGCGCCACCAATGGTCGCCTCGATCTTGGCGCGGGAGCGGATGATGCCGGGGTTGTCCAACAGACGCAGGATATCCGCCTCGCCGAATTGCGCGACGCGCTCGGGCATGAAGTCGGCGAAGGCCGCGCGGAAAGCGTCGCGCTTGCGGAGAACGGTGATCCAGGCGAGGCCGGCCTGGAAGCCATCCAGCATCAGCTTTTCCCACAAGGAGCGGGAATCGCGCTCCGGCACGCCCCATTCCTCGTCGTGATAGGCCTGCATCAGCCTGTCCTGCCCCGCCCAGGTGCAGCGCCGGCCGGTATGGGGGTCGCACATGTCATCTGCCTCCGCTGGTTACCGTTATGGGGGGAGGTTGCCGCACCCAGCCCCACCACATGTCCCGGGTCGCACGCGCCGCGTCCGCGTTCATACCAGAGCAATCGCGCCGGACCAGGGCGGAAGCGTGGCCGGCGGCGGCTGCCTTGGGCCGAGGCGCGGTGGCCGGGGTCGATGGTCAACCACGCGTTCAAAGGACGGTGCGGCCAGGGCGGGGCTGCTTGTGCCGCCGAATGAAAGCAGGCAAGGCCACGGCCTGGATGCTGATGAAGGACACGCCCGTGGGCCATCGCCTGATCCGCCTGGTGCCACGGCTAGTGGCTTTGCTGGCCGCGCTGGCCATCATCCCCTGGACATTGGGCGTGCCAGGCGTGCGGGCAGCGACTACGCCCGTGGCTGGACCATCGGCTATTTCTCGCTGATCGCCTATGCCGTGGCGTATGCGGTGCTGGCACTGCTGGGCTGGTTCGCCCGCCGGGGACAGCTGGCTTCCGGCGCGCAACTGGCCGGGCGGCTGGCGTGGGTCGCCCTGGCCGCCTTCGTGGTGGCGCAGCTCTGGGCGTGGGTGCTGATTTCAAAGTGAGGCTGAGTGCGCCGTGATGCGCACGTTTGCGGCAGTCGATGAGCCCGTTGGCCTGATGGTCGGGAAGCGGCAAAAGGCGCGGCAAGCAAGCCCCTTGCGGAACGCGGAATCAGTGGGGCGCCTGCAAGCGCCCCGCTGCATCAAGTCACGATGCGGAAGGGCGACAATGCGCCGCCCTTCCGACCGTCACTCCCACTCGATCGTGCCGGGCGGCTTGCTGGTGATGTCGTAGGTCACGCGGTTGATGCCGCGCACCTCGTTGACGATGCGTCCGGCCACCCGCGTCAGGAACTCCATGGTGAACGGGTAGACATCCGCGGTCATGCCATCGGTGGAGGTCACCGCGCGCAGGGCGCAGGCGCTGTCATAGGTGCGGCCATCGCCCATCACGCCCACGGTGCGGACCGGCAGCAGCACGGTGAAGGCCTGCCAGATCGCGTCGTAGAGGCCGGCGGAACGGATCTCTTCCAGGTAGATGGTGTCAGCCTTCTGCAGGATCTGCACCTTCTCCCGCGTCACTTCGCCGGGGATGCGGATGGCGAGGCCGGGGCCCGGGAAGGGGTGGCGGCCGACGATCTCCTCCGGCATGCCCAGTTCGCGGCCCAGGGCGCGGACCTCGTCCTTGAACAGGTCGCGCAGCGGCTCCACCAGCTTCATCCGCATGCCCTCGGGCAGGCCGCCGACATTGTGGTGGGACTTGATGGTGACGCTGGGGCCGCCGGTGGCGGAGACGCTCTCGATCACGTCCGGGTACAGCGTGCCCTGGGCCAGGAAGTCGGCGCCGCCGATCTTGGCCTGCTCTTCCTCGAACACCTCGATGAACAGGCGGCCGATGGTCTTGCGCTTCTTCTCCGGGTCCGTGACGCCGGAAAGCTGGCCGAGGAACATCTCGGACGCATCGCGGTGGACCAGCTTGATGTTGAAGCGGTCGCGGAAGGTGGCGACCACCTGCTCCGTCTCGCCCGCGCGCATCAGGCCGTGGTCGACATAGATGCAGGTCAGCTGGTCGCCGATCGCCTCGTGGATCAGCACGGCGGCGACGGAGGAATCGACGCCACCGGAAAGGCCGCAGATCACCTTGCCGGAGCCGACCTGGGCGCGGATGCGCTCCACGGCCTCGGCCCGGAAGGCCGCCATCGTCCAGTCACCAGAGCAACCGCAGACGGAATGGGTGAAGTTGCGCAGCAGCTGCGCACCGTGCGGCGTGTGCACCACTTCCGGGTGGAACTGGATGCCGTAATAGTGGCGGCTGTCATCGGCCACGACGGCGAAGGGCGCGCCCTCGCTGGTGGCGACGATGCGGAAGCCCTGGGGCAGGGCCGTGACGTGGTCGCCATGGCTCATCCACACCTGCTCACGCGCGCCGGGGGCCCAGACGCCCTCGAACAGCGCGCAGGGCTCGGACACGTCCACATAGGCGCGGCCGTATTCCTGGTGGTCGCTGCCCTCCACCTTGCCGCCCAGCTGCTCGCACATGGTCTGCTGGCCGTAGCAGATGCCCAGCAGCGGCACGCCCATGGCGAAGACAGATTGTGGCGCCCGCGGGCTGCCTGCCTGGGTCACGCTGGCGGGACCGCCGGAGAGGATGATGCCCTTCGGTGCAAAGGCCTGGATGCGATCATCGCCGGCCGTGAACGGCCAGACCTCGCAATAGACCCCGGACTCCCGGACCCGGCGCGCGATCAGCTGCGTCACCTGGCTACCGAAGTCGAGGATGAGGATGCGATCGCTGTGGAGAGCTTGGGAGGAGAGGTCGACCATGGGCGAGCTTGCACCACAATGCTGCGTGCGGTGCAAGACAGAAGGAGGCGGGGGCCTTGATCGGAGGCCCTATGCACGGCACCTTTGCGCCGAAAGCATAAGCGCGACGGAGCCAGACCGATGCCATTTCCTACCGACGATCGCGCCTGGAACGATACCCTGCTCTACCTTTTGGAGCGGCGGCGTCCCGGAGAGCGCACCCTGGCGCCCGAGCCTTTCGTCGACGAGCTGCCCTTCGTGCGGACCTACGACCAGCCCAAGGGCGACGAGGAGCCGCACTACGCCTGGGTGGTCGTCCACAAGGGCATGCTGGACGCGCTGGACCTGGGGTTCCTGCGACAGTTGCCCAGCTGGTCCGTGCCGGTCTTCGCCAACGAGGTCTTCGTCGTCTTCGCGCGCGAGCCCGAATTCGCGATGACGGACCTGTCGGATTCCGACCATGTGAAGTCCCTGTTCGGTCAGCTGCCGATGGATGCGGCGGAGGCCGAGGCCGCAGCGATTCCGCAGCCGGTCGAGGTCGAGCAGGAGCCTGAGCCGGTGGCCGCGCAGCCGGCGCTGGAGCCCGGGGAACTGCCGGTTGCCGCCGCGCCCACGCCCGTGGCCGCGCCGGCCGCGAAGCCCGCGCCCGCTGCTGCCCCCACCGGCGCCTTGCAGCGGCTGCGGCAGGATGAGACGCAGCGGCTGGTCGGCGAGTATCTGGGCAAGATGCAGGGCCGACGGGTGCTGGATCTGGGCTGCGGCCTGGGCCGCTTCGCCAATACCCTGGCCTCGGCCGAGGTCCTGGGCGTCGATGCCGCGCCGGACCTGATCGAGGACGCGCGGGCGGCGCATAGCGGCCTGCCGAATTTCCGCTTCATCGCCGCCGATCCGCGCAAGCCCTTGCTGGGCGAGCGGCCCTTCGACGCGACGCTGCTGGTGGATGCGCTGTCCGGCCCCGGCGCCGATGCCACCGCGTTGCTGGAGAACGCGGCGTCCCTGACCCGCCCGGGTGGCCTGCTGGTGGTGAGTGCCGAGAACCGGGATGCGCTGAACCGCCGCGTGGCGCGGGACAGCGCCGGTGGCGGCTTCACCCTGGCCGAGCTGACCGGCATGCTGCGCGCCGCCGGCTTCCGCCCCGTGCGCGCCGATGGCGTCGTCCTGCCATGGACTACCGGCCCCGGCAGCGAGGACGAGGATGTGCTGCAGGCGTTGCGTGAGCTCGGTCGCCTGGCTGGCCCTGCCTATGCGCAGTCCATCATGGTGCTGGCCAGCCGCGACTAAGGTGCGGACCAAGATCGCCGCAGGCTGTGGAAGCTTGCGGCGATCGTTATTCGAGTGCCCGACGCATTCGGTGAGTCATCAGGGTGCCGGCCGTCAGGCCTGTGCCGGAGGCTGTCATCCACCATGCTCGCGAGCCAAGGTGGATGACATCCGACTTAATCATCTGATCGACGCCCGGGATCATCCAACGTGATCCAGCTCCCGGCTCACCACTGACCCGACGCCAAAGCGCCATTATCCGCAAGCACGGGCTCACCGCCACAAGCGCCGGCACCCCGACACCTGGGTTTCCAAAGGCCTCAGGCCTTTGGCCGGGAGAGTTTGAGAGGGGCAGCGCCCCTCTCAATCACCCATCGCGAACAGGCGCCCGCCCTAGACGCGCGGGCGGAAGCGCTCCGCCACCACGGCTGCCAGGGCGGCGCCGACCATCAGCATGGCCATCGGGCGTGCGGTGCCATCGGTCAGCCAGCCCAGCAGGATGCCGCTGCACCCGGCGACGCTGAATTGCAGCGTGCCCAGCAGCGCGGAGGCGGAGCCCGCTTGCGCCGAATGCCGCCCCAGCGCCCCCACCGCCGAGTTCGGCAGGATCAGCGCGGTGGAAGCGCTGGCGATGGCCACCGGCACCAGCACCATCGGCAGGCTGGCATGGCCGGAGAAAGCGGCGGCGGCCAGCACCAAGGAGGCTGTGAGCATCGTCCCCGCGGCCCAGCGCACCACCCGCACCGGCCCGAAGCGCAGCAGCAGCGGGGGGTTAAGCTGGGAGGCCAGGATGAAGCAGGCCGCGTTCACCCCGAACAGGATGGCGAAGGTGCCCGGCTGCAGGCCGAAGACGCCGACGAACACCCCCGGCGAGCCGCCGACATAGGTGAACAGCAGGAACATCGAGGCGCAGCCCAGCGCTGCGTTGGCCAGGAACACCTTGTCCCGCAGAATCTGGATGTAGCGCAGCAGCAGAGAGGTGGGGCCGAGGCGTAGCCGGCGCTCCGGCGGCAGGGTCTCCGGCAGCAGGCGCCAGACCAGGGTGGACGAGATGAGGGCGTAGCAGACGCCGAACCAGAAGATCGGCCGCCAGCCGCCGAATTGCAGCATCAGCCCACCCAGGCTGGGCGCCAGGATCGGCGCCGCGCCCATCACCAGCATCAGGCGGGACATCAGCCGCGCGGCGGCATAGCCATCCGCCATGTCCCGCACCACAGCCCGCGGCAGCACCGTGCTGGCGGAGCCGCCGAAAGCGGCGACGAAGCGGCAGAGGGCGAGGGTGTTGATATCGGTCGCCAGGGCGCAGCCGGTGGTGCCGAGGATGAACACGGCCAGCCCCGCCAGCAGCGGCCGCCGCCGGCCGAACCGGTCCGCCAGCGTGCCTTGCACCAGCTGCCCCACCGCCAGGCCGAGGAACCAAGCCGCCAGGGTGATTTCCGCCGAGCCCTTGGGCACGCCAAAGCCGGCTTCGATGGCCGGGAAAGCTGGCAGGTACATGTCGGTGGAGAGCGGCCCGATGGCGGTCAGGAAGCCAAGCAGCAGGGGCAGCCAACCGGGCAGGGCCGTGGTGTGGGTGTTGGGCCCCGGGGTTGGCGGGGTGGGTGACGCGGAGGAGCGGGGCATGGGGCGATCCGGCGGGCGCCTGGGGTTAGGCGCCGCTGTCAGGGCAGGAAGGGGCTGGACGCCGTCACGCTAGCGCCAACCGCGTGTGGGCGCTGCCCCTTCCTAGAGAAGTGACGCAAATGGCAAGGTGGTGAGAAATTAGACAGTAAAGTTTAATCGGTAGGCAGTGACGCAGAATATGGAACAAAATAGCCTAATGTGTGATCGGAATCATCTTGCCCGCGCGGTGCCAGATGGGAAGACTGCGGTAGGACGGCGAAATACGCCGGGCTGATATGCAGAATTCGGAGAGCCGCGTGACCCGTTCCCACACTGCGACCCCCTCGCTCCCCGCACGCCTCATGCTGATGGCCGGTCTCGCCCTGGCCGGGGCCGCCAGCGCCGCCGCGCCGGCTGCAGCCCAGCAGGCGGCCGATACCGTGGCCGCCATCCGCGCCCGCGGCTACCTGCTGTGCGGCATCGCCGGCCAGGTGCCCGGCTTCAGCGCGCCGGACAGCCGGGGCGAGATGCGCGGCCTGGATGCCGATAGCTGCCGCACCGTCGCCTCCGCCATCTTCGGCGACGCCAACAAAGTGCGCTTCGTCGCCACCACCTCGCAGAACCGCTTCACCGCCCTGCAATCGGGCGAGATCGACATGCTGGTGCGCAACACCACCTGGACCCTGACGCGCGAGGCCTCGCTGGGCTTCGAATTCGCCACGGTTAATTTCTACGATGGCCAGGGCTTCATGGTGAAGGCGTCCTCCGGCGTCACCTCCGCCCGCCAGCTGGCCGGCGCCAGCATCTGCGTGCAGCCCGGCACCACGACCGAGCTGAACATGGCGGACTATTTCCGCGCCCAGAACATCGCCTTCACCCCGGTGGTGATCGAGACGGTGGAGGAGGTGCAGAAGGCCTTCATCTCCGGCCGCTGCGACGCCTACACCACCGATGCGTCCTCCCTGGCCTCTTTCCGCATGACCCAGGGGGCCAATGCCAGCCAGTACCTGTTGCTGCCGGAGATCATCTCGAAGGAGCCGCTGGGCGCCGTGGTCCGCAAGGGCGACTGGAAGTTCTTCGACATCGTCCGCTGGGCGCATTTCGCGCAGCTGACGGCGGAGGAACTGGGCATCACCAGCCAGAACATCGGCACCTTCACCGACAGCAACAACCCGGACGTGCAGCGCTTCATGGGCCGCACCGGGGACCTGGGCAAGATGCTCGGCCTGGCGCCGGAATGGGCGGTGAACGTCGTCACTCAGGTCGGCAACTTTGCCGAGATGTGGGAGCGCAACATTACCCCGATGGGCGTGCAGCGCGGCATCAACAACCTCTGGACCAAGGGTGGGCTGCAATACGCGCCGCCCCTGCGCTGAGCCTTCGAGGCCTTCAGTTCCGAATGGCGGCGGCCCCACCCGGGCCGCCGTTTCGCCGTCCGGCACCATCATTGCCGACACGCGCAACGATCATGCTCTAGGCTTCTGTTCGGCCGCATGATTCCCGGCTCCGGCGATCATGCGCCAGCCTCTCAGCAAGGGTCCTATCGATGCGTGGATTGACCGCCTTCCTCCTGGCCGCCCTGGCCGTGCCCGCCGCCGCCCTGGCCCAGCCATCCGCCGATACGATGGGCGCCATCCGGGCGCGCGGCAGCATCGCCTGCGGCGTCACGCCCAACACCATCGGCTTCGCCGCCCCGGACAGCCGCGGCGTGTTCCAGGGACTGGACGCCGATTACTGCCGGGCCCTGGCCGCCGCCGTGTTCGGCGACCCGGCCAAGGTGAGCTTCGTGCCCACCATCGCAGCCCAGCGCTTCCCGGCCCTGCAATCAGGTGAGATCGACGTTTCCATCCGCACCACCACCTGGACCCTGTCGCGCGAGGCGGCGTTGGGCTTCCTGTTCACCGGCGTGAACTTCTACGACGGCAACGGCTTCATGGTGCGCAAGTCGCTCGGCGTGAACACCGCCAGGCAGCTGGATGGCGCCAGTGTCTGCCTGCAGCAGGGCTCCACCACCGAACTGAACGTGGCCGACTATTTCCGCGCCAACAACCTGCGCCTGAACCCGGTGACCTTCGAGAATGTCGAGGAAATCCGCGCCGCCTTCATCGCCGGCCGCTGCGACGTCTATGCCTCCGACACCTCGACCCTCGCCGCCTTCCGCGTCGCCCAGGGCGCCAATGCCGACACCTACGTGCTGTTGCCCGAGATCTTCTCCAAGGAGCCGCTCGGCCCCTCCGTCCGCAAGGGCGACGCCAAGTGGTTCGACATCGTCCGCTGGGTGCATTTTGCCCTGCTGACGGCGGAGGAGCTGGGCATCACCCAGGCCAATGCCGGCAGCTTCGGCGACAGCACCAACCCCGACATCCAGCGCTTCATCGGCAAGACCGGCGACCTCGGCCAAATGCTGGGCCTGGCGCCGGACTGGGCCGTGAAGGTGGTCCGCGCCGTGGGCAATTACGGCGAGCTGTGGGAACGCCACATCACCCCGATGGGCCTGCCACGCGGCATCAACAACCTCTGGAACCATGGCGGGCTGCAATACGCCCCGCCAATGCGCTGAGGCCTTTGGGCGGGGGGCTGAAGAAGGCCGGGGAACGAGGGCCTGTCCTCAAATTGCGGATTTTCTTTTGGGGTCATGGGTGATTCATGGGTCTCCGGTGGAAGGGTCGGAGACCTGTGTCATGCGGCGCTATGGTTTGCGGGATGATCAATGGGAGCGGATCAA
>Ga0308171_1004142_pt1 | contig 12299 bp, 10 predicted proteins | sample PhyGR1_FD_202135 | JGI IMG/M metagenome (GOLD analysis project Ga0308171, IMG submission 202135) | Phyllosphere microbial communities from UC Gill Tract Community Farm, Albany, California, United States - DLSLSG.R1 | ecosystem: Host-associated > Plants > Phyllosphere > Unclassified | place: USA... | reverse complement strand
CGTGGTCGGCTTTCCTAGGGTTCGCCCCATTGTTTTTGCCGGAAATGACCATGACTGCTGACGACCGTATCAAACTCGAACCGAGCTGGAAGGAGGCACTGCGTGCTGAGTTCGACCAGCCTTACATGGCAGAGTTGCGCAGCTTTCTGCAGCAGGAGCGGGCAGCCGGCAAGGAGATCTATCCGCCGGGACCGCTGATTTTCAACGCACTGAACTCAACGCCGCTGGACAAGGTGAAAGTGGTGATCCTCGGCCAGGACCCGTACCACGGCCCGGGCCAGGCCCACGGTCTGTGTTTCTCGGTGCAACCGGGCGTGCCGGCGCCGCCGTCGCTGGTCAACATCTATAAAGAGCTGAAACGCGACCTCAATATCGACATTCCCAACCACGGCTACCTGCAGAGCTGGGCCGAACAGGGCGTGCTGCTGCTCAACACCACCATGACGGTTGAGCGCGCCAACGCCAACGCGCACAAGGACAAGGGCTGGCAACACTTCACCGACCGCATCATTGAGGTGGTCAGCGAGCGGCAGCCGCATCTGGTGTTCATGCTCTGGGGCGCCCATGCGCAGAGCAAGCAGAAGCTGATCGACGCGACCAAGCACCTGGTGCTGACCTCGGTGCATCCGTCGCCGTTGTCGGCCTATCGCGGGTTTTTGGGCTGTGGGCATTTCAGCCGGACCAACAAGTTTCTCGAACAGAATGGCGAAACGCCGATCGACTGGCGCTTGCCACCGATTTGATGTGTCGACCGGGTTGGCCCCTTCGCGAGCAGGCTCGCTCCCACAGGAATTGTGTGCAAGCCACAAACCCCCTGTGGGAGCGAGCCTGCTCGCGAAAAGAGCGACCCGATCTCGCAGACTTAGGCGGGATGACGATTCCAGTACTTGAACAACGGCTCCGCCAGAAACAGCACAAACAACAGCCGCATCACCTGCATCGCCGTCACCAGCGGCACCGACAGTTGCAGGGTCTCCGCCGTCAGACTCATTTCGGCAATGCCCCCCGGCATCATGCCCAGGGTCAGTGAACGCAGATCCAGATGGGTCAATGCACTCAAGCCCAGCGCCGCCAGCGACGCGATCAACATGGTCAGCGCCGTGCCGATCAACGTCCGGCCCATGAACGACGGCGCGCGGCGGAAGAACTGCCGATTGAAGTGACAGCCCAGGCCGCTGCCGATCAGCCATTGACCGATCTGACTGCCGCCATTGGGCAAACCGATGTGCAGATCCCACGTAATGCTCACCGCCGCACTGACCAGCAACGGCCCGAACAGCCATGGATTGGGTTGGCGCAGACGCTGCCAGAGCCAGGCGAGCAGGGCGCCCGCCGGAAACAGAATCGCCAGCCAGCGCCAATCGACGCTGCCGGCGTGAGAAATCGGCGTGCCGTCACCGAGCAGATACTTGAACGCCGCCGGCACGCACAACACCACCACCAACACCCGCAGACTCTGCCCGGCCGCGACATGGCTGAGCAGTGCACCGTTACGCGCGCCGAGGTTGACCATCTCCCCGGAACCACCGGGCATGCTTGAGAAAAAAGCCGTGGCGCGATCCTCGCCGGTGCGGCGCATCAGCCACACGCCGACCACCGCCGACAGGCTGGTAACCAATGCACCGAAGAAGATCAAACCGAAATGACTGAGCACCTGTTCCATCACCAGCGGGGTGAAGTGCAGGCCGATACCGATGCCGACGATCCACTGGCCGCACTTGCGCCCGCCAGGGATTTCCGCCAGTTGCCACGGCGTCAGGCAGCGCACCAGGATGATCGCCAGCAACGAGCCGACCATCCACGGTAGCGGCCAGCCGATCTGGCTGGCGATGAAACCGCCAAGCAGACCGACCAGCGGGGTGCCCCACCAGGCTTTCAGGGACAAGCGATCAAACATCGGCAATGACGCGCCGTGCCGCCGAACGTTTACGCCAGATGCGAATCAGCGGCATCAGCAGCATGATCGCGGTGAGGATCCAGCAACCGAAGGTGATCGGACTCGACCAGAGAATCTCCAGCGCGCCATTGGAGATCGACAGCGCGCGACGCAGGTTCTGCTCCATCAGGCCACCGAGGATGAAGCCCAGCAGCAGTGGCGACAGCGGGAAATCCAGCTTGCGCAGGATGTAACCGAAGATGCCGATACCGATCATCAGGAACAGATCGAAGGTGGTCGCGTGCACCGCGTAAACGCCGATCCCGGTGATGATCGCGATGATCGGCACCAGCGCCCAGTTCGGCACGGCGAGGATGCGGGTGAATACGCGGATCATCGGGATGTTGAGGATCACCAGCATCACGTTGGCGATGAACAACGACGCGATCAGACCCCAGACGATGTCCGGTTGCTGTTGGAACAGCAGTGGACCCGGGGTGATGTTGTACAGCGACAGCGCGCCGATCATCACCGCAGTTGTGCCCGAACCCGGAACGCCGAGGGTCAGCATCGGAACGAGAGCGCCGCACGCCGCGCCGCCGATTGCGGTCTCTGGCGCGGCCAGACCACGCGGATCACCTTCACCGAATTTGCCGCTGGTGCCGGCGATGCGCTTCTCGGTCATGTAGGCCACGGCACTGGCGAGCGTCGCGCCGGCACCGGGCAGCACGCCCATGATGAAACCGAGCACGCCGCAGCGGACGTTGACGACGAAAACCGACGCCGCTTCCTTGAAGTTGAACATCATCCGGCCGGTGGCTTTCACCGCTTCCTGGCCGTGGTGGGTCTTTTCCAGCAGCAGAAGGATTTCGCTGATCGAGAACAGACCCAGCACCAGCACGACGAACTGGATGCCGTCGGTCAGGTGAATGTTGTCGCCGGTGAAGCGGTACACGCCACTGTTGGCGTCGATGCCGACGGTGGAAAGGAATAGGCCGATCAGCGCCGCAATAAAGGTCTTCAACGGTCGATCACCGGCCATGCCGCCGAGACAGACAATTGCGAACACCATCAACACGAAGTATTCCGCCGGTCCGAAGGCAATCGCCCATTTCGCCAGCAGCGGCGCAAACAGGACCATGCCGCAGGTGGCGATGAACGCGCCGATGAACGAACTCCACGCCGACAGCGACAGTGCCACACCGGCCATGCCTTTGCGGGCCATCGGGTAGCCGTCGAGGGTGGTCATTACAGTCGAGGCTTCACCCGGAATGTTCAGCAGGATCGAGCTGATCCGGCCGCCGTATTCGCAGCCCAGATACACCGCCGCGAGCAGGATCAACGCCGACTCCGGGGGCAGGCCGAGCGCGAACGCGATCGGAATCAGCAACGCCACGCCATTGATCGGACCAAGGCCCGGCAACAGGCCGACGACGGTGCCGATCAGGGTGCCGCACAGGGCGGTCACCAGGTTGTACGGGCTCAGCGCGACGCCGAAGCCCTGACCCAAATAGCCAAGGGTATCCATATCAGTTCTCCAGGACGCTGAGCAGGCCGAGGGGCAGCGGAACATCCATCAAGCGATCGAACAGCAGATAGAGACCAACCGCCATCAGGCTGATGATCACCACGCTAGGCAGCCAGCGGCCGCCATAGAGACGGGCCATCGGTACGCCGGTAATGATGCTGGCCACGATGAAGCCAAGGGGTTCGAAGGTGCCGGCAAACACCAGCAACAACACCACGCACAGACCTATCTTGGTCAGGGTTTCGCGATCCAGCGGCGGCTCATCCGGGTTGTGTTTGATGGGTGCCGGGCGAACCACCATGTACAGCAGCGCCAGGCCCATCAGGCCGAGCATCAGCAGCGGAAAGGCACGTGGGCCGACCGGTTCATAGGAAAAAGCCGCTTGGTACGGCCACGCCATCAGTGCCAGGCCGGCACACACCAGCAGCAACACCGAGGCGAAAATGCGTTGAATAAGCATGGGAGCTCCTGTGCTGCGTCCCCGCGTAGGAGACGCAGCCACTAGACAAAGACGATCACTGGATCAGGCCGAACTCTTTGGCCAGCACTTTGTAGTCGGCGACCTGCTTCTTCACGTAGGTGTCCAGTTCCGGGCCGGTCATGGCGAACGGGAACAGCTCACGCTGATCGCGCAGCTTGGCGAACTCGTCGGAAGCCAGCAGTTTGTCGAACGAGTCTTTCCACCAGGCGTAGTCTTCGTCGCTGACTTTTGGCCCGAGGTAGAAGCCGCGCACCACCGGCCAGACGATGTCGTAGCCTTGCTCGCGAGCGGTCGGGATGTCCTTCATTTCCGGTTCGTCGAGACGCTTGTCCGAGAACACCGCGAGCAGACGCATGTCACCGCTCTGGATGTGCGGCATGGAGTCGGAGATGTCGGTACTGCCGACCTGGATGTGGCCGCCGAGCAGAGCCGTGGCGATTTCACCGCCGCCTTCGAGTGCCACATAACGCAGCTCGCGCGGGTTGATCCCGGCGGCCTTGGCAATCAATGCGGTCTGCATCCAGTCCTGGCTGCCGACGGTGCCGCCGGAGCCGATAACCACCGAGCCTGGATCTTTCTTCAACGCTTGAACGAGATCGTCGAGGGTCTTGTAGGGCGAATCGCTTTTCACTGCGATGGCGCCGTAGCTGGTGCCGACGGCCGCGAGCCAGCGCACGTTGGTTTCATCGAAACGGCCGAACTTGCCCTGGGCCAGGTTCAACAGCGAACCGCTCGACCACGCCACCAGCGTGCCGGCATCCGCCGGACGTTGCGCCACTACTGCGTTGTACGCCACCGCGCCGACGCCGCCGGGCATGTAGGTGACGCGCATCGGCTTGCTCAGCAACTTCTGGTTGACCAGTGCGCTCTGCACCAGTTTGCAGGTCAGGTCGAAACCACCGCCGGGGGAGGCGGGGGCGATGCATTCCGGACGTTTCGGCTCGGCCATGAGTTGGCCGGCAAACAGCATCGCGCCAGCGGCGAGAGCAACTTTACGCAGTGATACGTTCATTTGAGTCTCCAGAGGAGTTGTTGTTATGGATGGACCGAATGACCAAAGGGCAACGCGAAAACCTAGCGGCAGGCGCAGTTTTCTCGCGGCGCGCGCGCAACGACCGAAACAACGGAGGGGAAACAGGACTGCGGCGAGAAGCCGACGGTGCAACGGTGGAATCGAGCTAGGCGAGCAGGCATTACAGCCTCGGTGCGCATGGAGGGCATGCTGGGGTACTCCGTTATTGTTCTTATGAGTCGAAAACGCTTCATGGCGTTTTGCGTTGCGCTGTGTGGCGGCAGCGGCGACAGTCGAAACTGTCCGTGGGCCGACTCTAACCGGCTAACCTTTCAACAACCTTTCAGTTGTCTTTCACGGTTTTCGGGCTTCACAGCGGCGGTTGCGGCTGTAAACTCCGCGACAAAGCGTGGCGTCGGCCAACCCTGAACGAGGTAAAAATCCATGCGTGTCCTGCTCGTCGAAGACCATTTGCAACTGGCCGAAAGCGTGGCTCAGGCGCTCAAGAGCACCGGTCTGACGGTGGATGTGTTGCACGATGGCGTAGCTGCCGACCTGGCGTTGGGCAGCGAGGAATACGCCGTAGCGATCCTCGACGTAGGCCTGCCGCGCATGGACGGTTTCGAGGTGCTGGCGCGGCTGCGTGCACGCGGCAAAAACCTGCCGGTGTTGATGCTGACCGCGCGCAGCGACGTCAAGGATCGCGTGCATGGTCTCAATCTCGGTGCTGACGACTACTTGGCCAAGCCGTTCGAACTGACGGAACTGGAAGCGCGGGTCAAAGCCTTGCTGCGCCGCAGTGTGCTGGGCGGCGAGCGTCAGCAGCGCTGTGGCGTGCTGGCTTACGACCTCGATACGCGGCGCTTCACCCTCGGCGACGAACTGCTGACCCTCACCTCGCGCGAGCAAGCCGTTCTCGAAGCGTTGATCGCGCGGCCGGGGCGAGTGATGAGCAAGGAGCAACTGGCCGCGCAGGTGTTCGGCCTCGACGAAGAAGCCAGCCCCGACGCCATCGAAATCTATGTGCACCGCTTGCGCAAGAAACTCGATGGCCAGCCCGTGGCCATCGTCACCTTCCGTGGCCTCGGCTATCTGCTGGAAAGCCGCGATGCATAAGCCCAGCAGCCTGCGCTGGCGGTTGCTGTGGAACCTTGGATGGTTGCTGGTGGTGCTGATGCTCGCCAGCGGCTTGAGCGCTTACTGGAACGGTCGCGAAGCCGCCGACACCGCGTATGACCGCACGCTGCTGGCCTCGGCACGCACCATCGCTGCCGGGTTGTCGCAGCGCGATGGCAGCCTCAGTGCCGATGTGCCTTACGTGGCGCTGGACACCTTCGCCTACGACAGCGCCGGGCGCATCTATTACCAGGTCAACGACATTCACCAGAAGCTGATTTCCGGCTACGAAAATCTTCCCGGGCCACCGCCCGGCACGCCGCGCACCGACAGCTATCCGGCGCTGGCGCGCTTTTACAATGCGAAGTACAACGGCCAGAACGTGCGCGTGGTCAGCCTGCTCAAGGCCGTAAGCGAGCCGAACATGAACGGCATGGCGGAGATCCGCGTGGCTGAAACCGACGAAGCGCGAGTCAGTATGGCGCGCAGTCTGGCGGCCGATACGTTGCTGCGCCTGGGCATGCTGGCCGTGGGTGCATTGCTGCTGGTGTGGTTCGCGGTGAGTGCGGCGTTGCGCCCGCTGGAGCGGTTGAGAACCGCTGTTGAGGAACGCCAGCCCGACGACTTGCGGCCGCTGCCGCTGGTGGAAGTGCAGCATGAACTGGGACCCCTGGTACGCGCGCTCAATCATTTCACCGAAAGGCTACGCGGCCAGTTCGAGCGGCAGGCGCAGTTCATCGCCGATGCCGCTCACGAGTTGCGCACGCCGTTGGCGGCACTCAAGGCACGCCTGGAATTGGGCCTGCGTTCAAACGAACCGGAAACCTGGCGCACCACCCTTGAGTCATCCGCACAAAGCACCGATCGCCTGACCCATCTGGCCAATCAGCTGTTGTCGCTGGCCCGGGTCGAAAACGGTGCGCGGGCGATTGCCGAGGGCGGCGCGCAGTTGCTCGATTTGAGTCAATTGGCCCGAGAGCTGGGCATGGCCATGGCGCCTTTGGCGCACAAGCGCGGCGTGGCGCTGGCGCTTGAAGCGGATGAACCGGTGTGGCTGCGCGGTGAGCCGACGCTGCTCAATGAACTGTTGAGCAATCTGGTCGACAACGCGCTGGCGCATACGCCACCAGGCGGCAATGTGATTTTGCGGGTGACGGCGCCGGCGGTGCTTGAGGTTGAGGACGACGGGCCCGGGATCCCGCTGCATGAGCGCGATCGGGTGTTCGAGCGGTTTTACCGGCGTAATCAGCAGGTCGCCGGCTCAGGTCTGGGCTTGGCGATTGTCGGCGAGATCTGTCGCGCGCATCTGGCGCAGATCACCTTGCATGATGGCGAGCAGGCAGGGTTGAAGGTGCGGGTCAGCTTTATTGCCGGGTAATACTTTTGTGACCAGGGGTTTTTGTGGCGAGGGGATTTATCCCCGCTCGGCTGCGCAGCAGTCGCGGTTCGGATCGCAGAGTCTAGGGTCGCTTCGCAACCCAACGGGGATAAATCCCCTCACCGCAGGTCAGTAGAACATCGACCGCGATTCTTCCAGATCCGCGCAAAATTGCTTGTTCTCCGGGTCAATCCCCAGCTTCCTGAACGCCGGCACACTGAGCGGATCAATCCGCGCAAACGGATGATCGGTGTCCTTGCGGCAATACAAATTGGCCACTTGCACGACATCGACGTAATCGATGCGCGTCGAGTCGCGGCTGAAGTCTTGATACAGCAACGGCAAATGCACCAGGCGCTCGGGAAACTCCCAGACCCGCAGCAATTTCTCGCCGAGCAATGGGTGAATCTGCTCGATCACATGGGTCAGGCTGACCGCATCGGAGAGCAGTTCATTGTGGTCTTCGGCGTAAGTCAGAATCGGCAGCACGCCAATCTGATGCACCAGCCCGCCGAGTGCCGCCTGATCGGGTTTGAGCTGAGTGTGACGACGACACAGGGCATAGCTGACGCCAGCGATTTCCAGACTGCTGCGCCAGACTTCGCGCATCTTCTGTTCGACCACCTCGGAGCGGGCATTGAAGATCTGCTCCATCACCAGACCAATCGCCAGGTTGCTGCTGTAGTTGATGCCCAAACGGGTAATGGCGGTGTGCAGGTCGGTGACTTCCTGCGCGGCGCGCAGCAGGGGACTGTTGACCACTTTGATCAGGCGCGCCGACAGCGCGGTGTCGCGGCCGATGACTTTGCTCAGATCGCTGACGCTGATTTCCGGATCCTCGGCGGCCTTGCGAATTTGCAGGGCCACTTCCGGCAACGTTGGCAGAACCAGGTCATCGTTATCGATGGCCGCAACCAAATCCTGTTGGACCTTTTCCGCCAGTTCGCTCATTTGGACTCTCTAGGGTGTTGCAACAATGCTGCGATCAACGCTGGATTTCGCGGTCGCGATCCAGTTCGTAAGGCAGGTCGAGCACGTGCAACGCGGGGCCTTCGAGGGCGCCCAGACGCAAATCACCGGCTTCGGCAGCTTCGGCCTGCAACACGGCCAGGAGTTCAATGTTTCCCTCGGCATTGGCCGCCAGCACCACTTCGCCGATCGAGCTGTTGTGGCTGGGCGCGAACAACTGAGTGCCGGGCTCCGGCAACTCGGCCGCGTCGAGGCGCAGGCGGTACAGGCGCCGCTTGAGCTTGCCCAGGTACTGCATGCGCGCGACGATTTCCTGGCCGGTGTAGCAGCCTTTCTTGAAACTCACGCCGCCGACCGCCTGCAAATTGAGCATCTGCGGGATAAACAGCTCGCGGGTGGAAGGCATGACCTGGCCGATACCGGCGCGGATCTGGCCCAGCAGCCATTGATTCAGTTCGGCCTCAGGCAGCGCGGTCGACAGTTGGCTTTGCACCCTTTGCGCCTGAGCGGCAGGCACCCAGAGTTCGGCGCGCTCGGGCGAAACGCGAATTGCGATCAGGCCTTCGTTGCGCACAACGCTGTCGGTTTCGGCGGGCAGTGCCAGACCGAGGCTGGTCAGGGCTACGTCGCCATGCGCCAGACCGAAGCGCACCCAGGCGGCGCTTTCGTCGGTCAGTTTCGATTTGGAGAACACCGCGTACTTTTTCAGGTCGGCCAGTTGCGGTTCGAGCAGCTCGCTGGCCATCGCCATCAACACGCCGTCACCTTCAAGCAGGATGCGGAAGCTCGACTGCATCCGGCCTTTCTGCGTGCAGCGGGCACCAAGGCTGGCGCGGGTGTCGCTCAGGTAATTGATGTTGCAGGTCAACTGGCCTTGCAGGAATTTTCCGGCGTCCGCACCGCGAACCGCGAGTACGCCTTCATGAGACAGGGTGCAGAAAAAAGCAGAATCGGCCATGGGTCATCGCAGGGTAAATAGACTGGGGCACATCATAAGGGGGCAGGGTTGAAATGGGTAGTTGATAAAGGATCAGAGGTCCCCGACCAAAGCCGACTGTGCGGCCCGCGCCGGGGCTGTATACTGCCCGGCAAATTCGAGGAGGGCTCCATGGTCGAACAAGTTGAACTGAATCGCCTCTTTTGGCACAGCCGTCGCGGCATGCTTGAGCTTGACGTGCTGCTGGTGCCGTTCGTGCAGGAGGTTTACGCGACGTTGAATCAAGTGGATCGCGATCTGTACGTGCGTTTGCTGACCTGTGAGGATCAGGACATGTTCGGCTGGTTCATGGAGCGCAGCGAGTCGGAAGATCCGGAGCTGCAACGCATGGTCCGGATGATTCTGGATCGTGTCCAGCCCAAGTAATACGTTCGAATGCCGCTGGCATGCCTCACGGCAGTTGCTGGCGGCGTATCTGTTGGCCCAGGCGTCCGCCATGGGTTCTTTATTCCTGCTGTCGATTCCGCTCTGGGCCAGCCTGCTCGGCGCTTGCGCCTGTGCGCTGCACGGTTTTTGGGTGCTGCCACGGCAGATTCTGCTGAACCACCCGCAAGCATTTTGCGGCTTGCGGCGCGATGGCGATGGCTGGCAGGTCTGGAATCAAGCTGATGGCTGGCAAGCGGTGCAACTGCGCCCGGACAGTCTGGCGCTGCCATTGATTGTGGTGTTGCGCTTTCGCCTGCGCGGAGAGTGGCGGGTCAGGTCGATCTGCGTACCACGTGACTCGCAGGCGGCGGATCTGCACCGACGCCTGCGAGTGCGGCTCAAGTTCAGCCGGCGTAGGTGGGCGGCACCAGAATAGTGTCGAGCGCTTCGGGCAGCATATCCGGATAGTCGAGGGTGTAGTGCAGCCCGCGACTTTCCTTGCGTTCCATGGCTGAGCTGATCATCAATTCGGCAACCTGTGCCAGGTTGCGCAACTCGATCAGGTCGCGGCTGACTTTATAGTTGCTGTAAAACTCATCGATCTCATCCAGCAGCAGACGCACCCGGTGCTGCGCCCGTTGCAGGCGCTTGTTGGTGCGCACGATGCCGACGTAGTCCCACATGAATCGGCGCAACTCGTCCCAGTTGTGCGCGATGATCACGTCTTCATCCGAGTCGGTGACCTGGCTGGCGTCCCAAGCGGGCAGGGCGTTTGGCGCCGCGACCTCATCAAGTTGCGCAAGAATGTCCGCCGCTGCCGAACGGGCATAAACGAAGCATTCCAGAAGTGAGTTGCTGGCCATGCGATTGGCGCCGTGCAGGCCGGTAAAGCTGGTTTCGCCGATGGCGTAGAGGCCGGGCACGTCGGTGCGACCGTGCTGATCGACCATCACTCCGCCACAGGTGTAGTGCGCGGCGGGAACCACCGGGATCGGTTGTCTGGTGATGTCGATGCCGAAGCCCAGGCAGCGTTCATAAACAGTCGGGAAGTGAGTTTTTACGAACGATTCAGGCTTGTGGCTGATGTCTAGATATACGCAGTCGACACCCAGGCGCTTCATCTCATGGTCGATGGCCCGCGCGACGATGTCACGAGGCGCCAGCTCGGCGCGTTTGTCGAAGCGATACATGAAGCGCTCGCCGTTGGGCAGCTTCAAATGCGCGCCCTCGCCACGCAGGGCCTCGGTGATGAGGAAGCTTTTGGCTTGCGGGTGATACAGACAGGTCGGATGGAACTGGTTGAATTCCAGGTTCGCCACCCGGCAACCGGAGCGCCAGGCCATGGCGATGCCGTCACCGCAGGCGCCGTCGGGGTTGCTGGTATAAAGGTAGACCTTGGCCGCGCCGCCCGAAGCCAGAATCACGAAACGTGCGCCGTAGGTGTCGACTTCGCCCGTAGCGCGGTTCAGCACGTAAGCGCCGAGGCAGCGATCGCCTTCCATGCCCAGGCGGCGCTCGGTGATCAGATCCACGGCCACCCGCTGTTCCAGCAGTTCGATGTTCTCGCGCTCTTTGGCCTGGGCCAGCAAGGTTTTGAAGATCGCGGCACCGGTGGCGTCTGCAGCATGGATGATGCGCCGATGACTGTGGCCGCCTTCGCGGGTCAGGTGAAATTCGAAACCACCATCTTCAGTGCCGGACTGTTCGTCGCGGGTGAACGGCACACCCTGGTCAATCAGCCATTGGATGGCTTCGCGGCTGTGCTCGACGGTAAAGCGTACGGCGTCTTCATGGCACAAGCCGCCGCCCGCATTGAGGGTGTCGTCGACGTGGGATTCGACAGTGTCGGTATCGTCGAGCACGGCGGCAACGCCGCCCTGGGCCCAGAATGTCGAACCGTTGGCGAGGTCGCCCTTGCTCAATACGGCAATGCGCAGATGACCGGGCAAGGTCAAAGCGAGAGTCAAACCGGCAGCACCGCTGCCAATCACCAGAACATCGTGTTGGAACTGTTGGCTCATTTCAGGATTCCGCTCAAAGCGACCCGGGTCGGGGTTGGCGCAAGACAGCTGGATCGGCGAGTCAAGACAGCCACACAGCCCACTAGTATATAGAGGGGTTGGGCGGCACAATAGCCAGGCCCAGATGGCATTGTGAGACTACTGCGCGGTAAAAAGCGCTGTGCTTCGTCGGAAGTTTTTTTGCCGGTTTGGGAAAAAGACACCTGTATCGGCGCTGAAACAGACTTTTCCGAGCAGGGTTGCGCAATGTCAGGTGGGTACGGCTATAAATAATTGGAACTTTTGCCAAAGGCCCAAGATCAATAGACGGTGCCAGAAACCAGGGACAGTGTCGGCTTCAGTGCGGAATCTGCGTTTGGATTCCTGCCGGCGAAACCGATAACAAGATTATTCGCGCAGCCGGTTTATCCCGCGCTGCGTTTTTCGTGCGTGCCAAATCAGAGCTCGCAGGAAACTTGCTTGGAGGGGGAGAACTTTTGCGAAAAGCCCGAGTCTATGTTTGCAAGTCTGGTCGTTTAGTAATGCAAGTCTCCTCCGGGCTTATCGAGGAGTGTT
>Ga0308171_1004140_pt1 | contig 12305 bp, 9 predicted proteins | sample PhyGR1_FD_202135 | JGI IMG/M metagenome (GOLD analysis project Ga0308171, IMG submission 202135) | Phyllosphere microbial communities from UC Gill Tract Community Farm, Albany, California, United States - DLSLSG.R1 | ecosystem: Host-associated > Plants > Phyllosphere > Unclassified | place: USA... | reverse complement strand
CGGGTCGTCGGCCCGCAGCCGGTCGAGCACCTCCTGCGCGGCCGCACCCCGGCCGAGCCGGCGCAGCACGATCACGCGCAGGCTCAGCATGAACGGGTCGTCCGAACCGAACCGCGCCGCCTCGTCGAGCCGGTCCAGCGCCTGCGCGTATCGTCCCGCGCGGGCATCGAGCACGGCCCGCTGCACGCTCGCGGGGTGGAGCCACCGCACGTCCCACGCCGCCTTGGCGAAAGCGTCGACGGCCCGGGCGTCATCGCCCAGCCGCGCCTCGACGAGTCCGAGACGGTAGTGGGCCTCGCCGTCGGCGGGGTTCGGGTTGCGGAAGGTCAGCCGGTCTACGGCGGCGCGCAGATACGCGCGGGCGCGGCGGTACTCGCCCCGCGCGTGGGCCGCGGCTCCCAGCGCGGCGTTCGCGCGGGCGTCGCCGGCGTCGCGGCGCAGCACCTCCTCCCAGTACGGCTCGGGAAGCCGCGAGGGGTGGCGGTACTGCGCGAGATGCACACCGGTGAGGTACAGCTCGTCGGTCGACCCGATGTCCTGCGGCAGCGGCGGCTCGGTCGCCACCTCCGGCTCGGGCGCCGCGTCGTGCTCGGCGCGCGGTCGCCACCGGACGAGCTCACGGTCGCCGCCCCGCACGACGACGCTCACCTCGGTGGGCTCCAGTCCCGCCGGGGCGACCAGCTCCAGGAGCAGGGGCCGGCCGGGCTCGATGTCGACGGTGCGCTCGTGACACGCGGATCCGAGCTCGACAGCCACCCGTGCCGCAGCGACGACGGCGGTGACGGCGACACCGACGACGACGCGGCCGTCGGCGACGCTGACCGACACCGCGGCATCCCGGGTCGCCTGGTGCGCCGCGCCGATCCCGGTGATGGGGTACCAGTACTGCGAGAACGTCTTCAGCTCGCCCGGGGCGAGGTAGGAGAAGTCGGGCTGGTTGTCGGTGTACACCCCCGCCATCAGTTCGACGTAGGGACCGTCGCCGTCGGTGAGCTGGTCGTCCCACGCGTGCCCGAAGGGCGCGTTGCCCCACGTCCACTGCTTCTTGCCCGGGGCGATGCGCCGGTCGGCCCAGTGCACGAAACCGGCGCGGGCGTCGTGGTCGTACCCGCCGAAGAAGTCGTCGCGGGTCTCGACGACCATGTAGGACGTGGGCACCGGGATGTTGCCGTAGTAGTCGATCCGGTCGGCGTCGGGGTGGCGCTCGTCCACCCGCGCCGGGTAGTCGACGCCGTAGTACGGCCGGTCCGCGCGGGGGAAGGCGGTGACGGCGCGGCGGGCGTGGTCGGCGACGTAGCGCACGTCGGTCGGGAAGAAGGACTGGTAGTTCTCGTGGGCGCGTGCGGCGACGTTGGCCCACCACAGGAACGTCTGCGGCACCTCGGTGCGGTTGTGCAGGCGCGCGCGCAGCTCGATCACCGTGCTGTCGGGCCGGAGGCGGATGCCGTGCGTGCCGCGCATCCGCGCGAAGGGATCGTGGTCCGACATCCACACGGTGACCGCGCCGTCCGCCTCCCGCTCGATCCAGCTCTCCATCGGCAGGAACGTCGCCGGACGGTGGTGCTGCGGCCAGTTGAACTCGACCCCGCCCGAGATCCACGGGCCGGCCAGTCCCACCAGGGCCGGCTTGATGACGTTGTTGCGGTAGAAGAAGTCGTAGTCGGCGGTCTTGTCGTAGCCGATGTGGATGCGCCCGCCCAGCTCGGGCAGGATCACCAGGCGGATCCACCGGTTCTCGAGATGCACCGCCTGCCAGTCGCGGTCGCGCGGCTCGTGCGAGATGCGCTCGGTGAACGGCAACGGGTACACCCGACCGCTCGAGCCCTGGTAGACCCGGCGGTCGAAGAACATCGGCAGCTTCTCGGGCGGCGCGGGCTCGTAGGTGGCGATGCGCAGCGGCGACTCCCAGGCGGCGACACCGCCGCCGTTGAGATGCGCCCGCTCGTCCGCGGGCGGCTCGGGAAGACGCAACGGGCGTGTCGAGGTGGAGTGCATGGTTCCAGCGTCGGCCACACCGGATGTCCGCGACATGGCGGAAGCGGTGCTGACCCTGGACGATCCGACGCCGTGCGAGGATGGGCGCCATGGCAATCAGGGACGGATTCGCGGGCGAACGGCTGTGCGTCGTGCCGGGGCCGGCGATCACGGCGGCGCTCCTGCGCCCCGTGACGCGCCGGCTCGTGGTGACCGATGCCGGATGGTTCCCGCACGCCGCCGATCACGGCCGCGTGCGCGAACGCGGCATCCGCACCACGATCGTGATCGTGTGCACGGCGGGCGTCGGCTGGCTCGAGCTCGACGGGGTCCGGCACCGGATCGGCGCGGGGACGGCCGCGGTGGTCCCCGCCGGCACACCCCACGCCTACGGCGCGAGCGATGACGATCCCTGGACGATCTGGTGGTGCCACGTCGTCGGATCCGACGTCGACGACCTCACCGCGGCGATCGGCACGAGCCCGGCGCGCCCGCTGGTGCGGCTGCACAGCCTCGAGCGCGCCGTCGCGCTGCTGGATGAGATCGTGCGCGGGCTCGAGCGCGATCAGTCACCGGTGCGACTGGTCGCCGTCACCGGGGCCGCCTTCAAGCTGATGACCCAGCTCGCCTCCGACCAGGCGCTTCCCGAGCGGGGCGACCCGCTCGAGCGCGCGATGACCTTCCTCGGCGAACGGCTCGACAGCGCCGTGCCCGTCGGCGACCTCGCCGCGATGGTGGGCGTGTCGGCCTCGCACCTGACGGCGCTGTTCCGCCGGGCGACCGGGGGCGGGGTGCTGGCCTACCACACGGGGCTGCGCATGACGGCGGCGCGGACGCTGCTCGAGCGCACCGACCTGACCGTCGGGCAGATCGCTGCCGAGGTCGGGTACGCCGACCCGTTCTACTTCTCGCGTCACTTCCGCCGGGTGCACGGCATGAGCCCGAGCCGGTTCCGGCAGGAGCGCACCCACTGACCGGCGGCCACCGTCAGCTTCCGTTCGGCGCCTGACGAATCTCGGCGTTCCAGCGCTGCTGCCAGGCGACGTCCGCCCACTGCGGGTGGTGGGGCGCCGCGTTGGAGCTGAGCACCATGCCCCACACCCCGTGCGCCAGGGCCGTGCGCACGCCGTGCTCGGCCAGCTCGGTGCCGACCGGGCCGTCCTCGAAGTCGGCGCGCAACGGGGTGTACCCCACCCAGCCTTCGCCGACGACGGCGGGGATGCCGCGGCGACGCGACCACGCGGCCAGCGCGATGACCCGCGACGCGATCTCGCGCATCATCTCTTCGCGGTAGCAGCCGTAGTTGTTGTAGAGCCAGCGATCCCACAGGTCCGGGTCGACCCAGTCGTATCCGTAGATCTGCTGGTCGGTGATCACCGTGGCCTCGAACTTCCAGTCCGCAGCGCGCCCGTAAGCATCGAAGCTCGGGGCATCCGCGGCGAGGAGTTCGCGCATCGCCTGCCCCGGGAAGCCCTCGGTGCCCGCGGAGCGGATGTCGATGCGCCGTTGCAGGGCATCCAGGACGCCGTACGCGTACACGTGCAGCTGCCCGACCTGGAACCGGTCCGACAGAGCGGCGAGATCGAGGAACGGGGCCTTGCCGTAGCTGGCGGTCACGAGGTGACGAGGGTGTGCGGCGCGCACCCGGTCGAGGGCGGCGTCGCCGCCGCTGTCGAACGCCGGCACGATGGAGAAGTCGACCTCGTTGTGGAGCTCGGCGAAGGCGATCGTCTCGCCCAGCCCCGCCGTCTCGATCTCGTCGAGCATCCGGATGGTCGCGTCGGCGAGCAGGTCGTAGCGTTCGTCGAGCGCAACGGCGTCGATGGCTGCGAACCACCGCGGGTCGGCGGCGAACGCGGGCGACTGCTGGTACTCCCAGCTCGCGAGGATGATCACGATCCCCCGGGCGCGCGCGCCGCGCAGCAGGTCGAAGAGGCGCGCGCGCAGGTCGAGGCGGAAGCCGCCGGGCACGTCGTACCAGCGCGTGCCGTTGCCGTAGACCTCGCCGCGCGGCGACCGCCCGAGTCCCTCGATCTCGAGGTCGACGGCCAGATCGTCGAGGCCGAGTCCGCCGAACAGCAGCAGCGGCGCGGCGCAGATGCGGATCGCGTTGTAGCCGCGCTCGACCGCCTCGTCGAGGGCCGCGTCGAGATCGGCGTAGGGCTCACCCTGTCCGGCGCGGGTGTACCAGGAGAAGTCCCACAGCGTGATCGCCAGCCGCTGCGGGAGGTGCGACGGGATCGCACCCGTGAGCTCGCGGGTGTCGGGTGCGGGCTCGTGTCCCGAGCCGAGGTAACGGGTCATCGGATCATCCCTTCGTCGCGCCGGCGGTGAGACCGGCTCGCCAGAATCGTTGCAGAGCCGCCATGACGACGATGAGCAGCACGGCCGAGACCGCCGCCCCCGTCACGACGAGCTCGTAGTACAGCGGCGCTCGCTGGGTCTGCCCGTTCCAGAGCATGAGCCCCAGGGTGACCGGGAAGGTCCGGGCGTCGTTGAGCATCACCAGCGGCAGCAGGTAGTTGTTCCAGATGGCCACGAATTGGAACAGGAACACCGTCACCAGGGCGGGCGCCATCATGCGCGTGGCCATCGTGCCGAAGATGCGCACGTCGCCGGCGCCGTCGAGCCGGGCCGCCTCGATGACCTCGTCCGGCACCCCGGCGGTCGCGTAGATGCGGCAGAGATAGACGCCGAACGGGCTGACGATGCTCGGCAGCAGGAACGACCAGTAGCTTCCGGTGAGTCCCACCGCGTTGAACATGAAGTACGTCGGCAGGGCGATCACGGTCGCCGGCACCAGCACACCGCCGAGGATCATCGCGAAGAGCGCCTCACGACCGGTGAAGGCGTACTTCGCGAACGCGTACCCGGCCGCGCCGCTGAGCACGGTGGCGATGAGGGCGCCCAGCCCCGAGTAGAACAGGCTGTTCAGCAGCCACTGCGCGTAGATGCCGCGGTCGGTGGCGAACAGGTTCGCGAGATTCGTCAACGGCTGCGGGGTGTCGCTGAACCACAGCCCGAAGGTGCCGAAGAGGTCGGCGTTGCTCTTGGTGGCCGCGAAGAGCACCCAGACGACCGGCAGGGCGAAGTAGACCAGCGCGGCCACGAGCACCGCGAGGGTGGGCAGCGACCCCCAGAAGCCGGGGCCGGACGAACCCCGCCGGGAGCGGTGGCCGGGGCGACGAGCCGCTCCGGCCGTCGTGACGGCGCGGGTGGCGGTCTCGGGTGCGATCACCATGCGCGGTTGCCTTTCCGGTTGACCAGGCGCAGGAACACGAACGAGAACACGAACGCGATCACGGCCACGATGACGGCCATCGCTGCGGCGAGGTTGGGGTTGCTCTGGGTGAACGCCTGGTTGTAGGCGGCGAGGTTGGGCGTGTAGTCGCTGTTGATCGCCGTCGTCAGGGGACGGAGCACGAGCGGCTCGACGAACAGCTGCAGTGTGCCGATGATCGTGAACACCGTGGTGAGCACCAGCGAGGGACGCAGCAACGGGAGCTTGATCTCGCGCACGATGCGCCACTCGCTCGCCCCGTCGATGCGGGCGGCCTCGTACAGGTCGGCCGGAACCGCCTGCAGCGCCGCGATCAGCACGAGCATGTTGTAGCCGGCGAAGGTCCAGATGCCGATGTTCGCGATGGCGAACATCACCGTCCCGGACTCGAGGGGCGCGGCGGGGATGCCCAGAGCCGACAGGCCCTGGAGGATGGGGCTCGTGCTGGGCACGTAGAGAAAGCTCCACAGCAGCGACGCGATCACCCCCGGCACCCCGTACGGCATGAAAAAGGCCACGCGGAAGAACTGCGGCCACCGTGCCCGTGTCGACTCGAGCAGCAGGGCGAGCACGGTCGAGAGCACGACCATCAGCGGCACCTGGATGAGCGCGAACACCGCGATGCGTCCGAGGCTCGAGACGAAGGCCGGGTTCGCCAGCGCGCGGGCGTAGTTGTCGAGACCGACGAAGAGGGTCTCGGGAGCGCCCAGGCCCAGGCCGCTCGCGCGCACCGAGAACAGGCTCTGCACCACTGCCCAGATGATGGGCGCGACGTAGAACACGACGAAGGCGACGAGGAACGGGCCGACGAGCAGCAGCAGCGGCAGCCGTGTGCGCGTGGTGTGCATGGTTTTCCCTCCGGATGCGGGCGAGCGGGGCGGGGCGGGCAGCGCCGATGCCGCCCGCCCCGTCTCGATCAGTCGGCGACCGAGATGCCTTTCGCGGTCATCTCGGCGACCATGCGCTGCTGCACCGCGGCGTAGGCCTCGGTCAGCGGTGTGCCGCTCTCGACCGCCGCGGCGACCTCGTCGAGCAGGCTCGCGTTGAGCGCGTCGACGAGCGGGGGCCACTGCCAGTCGCGGGCGACCTGGTCATTGGACTCGGCGAAGACATCCCAGATGTCCTGCCCGCCGAAGAACTCGAAGACCTCCGGGGCGGACTGGATCGAGGGGATGGCGTCGACATCGGCGATGGCGGGCCAGCCGGCGCCGTTCTCGGTCAGCAGGCTCACGCTGTCGACGTTGCTGTTGAGCCACAGCGCGAACTCCGCCGCCTCCTCGGGATGCGCCGAGCCCTTCAGCACGACGTTCGCCGATCCGCCCGACCAGCTCGCCGAGCGGGGGTTGCTCGGGTCCCACTGCGGCATGAGGCCGACCGACCACAGTCCCGACGTCTCGGGGGCGTTGTTGCGGATGATCGCGTCGGCCCACGAGCCGCTCATCCACGACACGATGCGCCCGGCCTGCACGTCGGCGAACCACTCGCTCGACAGGTCCGCCTGAACCTTGACGAGGTCCTCGTCGATGAGGCGCTGCCAGTACTCCGCCATCCGGAGCGTGTCGGGGTTGTCGATCGACACCTTCCACGCGTCGCCCTCGACCTGGAACCACGGTTCGCCGGCCTGCTCGGCGAGACCTTCCATCCACGCCGCCTGATTCGGCGCGAAGGCGGCGATGTAGCGGTCGGGAGCCGTCGCCCGCACCGCGACGGCGGCCTCGTAGAAGTCGTCCCACGTCTCGGGCGCGGTGGTGATGCCCGCTTCCGCGAAGACGTCCGAGCGGTAGTAGAGCCCCATCGGTCCGGCCGCCTGAGGGATGCCGTAGACGCGGTCGCCGAAGGTGGTGGCGCCGATCTGCCACTCCGAGAACACCTCGACGTCGTCACCGACATGATCGGTGATGTCCTCCAGGGCGGCGTTGAGCAGGAAGGTCGGCATCTGGTCGTAGCCGACCTGCGCCACGTCGGCGGGATTGCCGGCCTGGACATCCGAGAGCATCTTGGCGTACCCGCCCTCGGCGCCCGAGACGATGGTCTGCAGCTCGACGCGGATGTCGTCGTGCTGCTCGTTGAACAGGTCGACCGCTTCTTCGATCCCGGGCACCCAGGTCTGGAAGGTGAGGGTGACGGGCCCGTCGTCGGCCGGCCCCGAACACGCGGCCAGCGGCACGATCACCGCGACGGCGAGCGCGAGCGGGAGGGAACGGCGGCGGCGGAGCCGCCGGGGTGGTGTAGACATCGATGCCCCTTTGCATGTGTGCTGTGCGCTGCTCGGGTAGCAGCCGGATTTCACACGCTAGGGGCGCCCCGCCGCCTCTGACATAGCCGAACGAATCCGGCGCCTGGACGATCCGACGATCACGTGGCGAGCCGCAGGCCGACACGGCGGGGCGTGGTCGGATCGTGTCCGCCGCCGCTAGCGCACGCTCGACGCGAGCGCCACCCCGTCGGTCCACACGGGCATGCTCGGGTAGTCCGGGTGCCATGGACAGAGTTCACTACGCCGGCGACTCCGTGCTGACGGGGTCCGATATCGCCCGCGCCCTTCTGGACTACGCCCAAGCCCTCGCCGAGGCCGGGACCGCTGCGACGGTCGACATCCCCGTCGTGGACGCCGACGGCGCCCCGCAGCGGTGGGAGGTGCTGATCGGGCCGGCGAGCCAGATCACCTCGCTCGCGACCGACGTGCCGGGCCCCGAGGTGCGCGACGACCTGCTCGTGGCACGCCTGCGCGAAAAGGCACGGCTGCTGCGCGCCCGCGGCAGCGCCGCGGCCGTCGCGGTCGAGGACGAGGACTTCGTCGACACGCCGCAATCGTGGAGCGACTACGACACGCTCTGAGCACGGGGCCGGTAAGCGCCGCCGGGAGGCTCAGGCCTCGATGGCGCTGTCGCCGTCGGGCACCGGCTGGAAGTCGACCCGGATGAGTTCGCCGCCGGACGCCGCGTCAGCCTCATCGGCCGCCGCCGGGACGCCCTCGAATGCGCGCCGGCGATGCAGCGCGACGGCTCGGGCGAACGGATCGGACACGGCGGTGCTTTCGTCGGAGGATCTGAAGCGGGGCGGCGGATGCTGTCGACCGTCAGCACGATCATAGAGTGGTGCGGCTGCGAGCCGGTCGCGGTTGTCGCGTGCCACCGTCGGCGCATAGGGTAGGCAAGCCTCACCTCCACGCTCCGGCGACCGCGCCGGACCACGAGCTCTCGAGGACGCACCCCACCGAAACCGGAGATCCTGCATGTTCGCTCGTCGTACCGCGGCCGCCGTCGCAACGACCCTCGTCGCCGCCCTCGCCCTCACCGCCTGCGGCGGCACCGGCTCGCCCGCGGAGTCGGCTGCACCCGGCGCCGATTCCTCGACGGCCGGCTACCCGATCATCATCGAGCACGCGCTGGGCACGACCGAGATCGCCGAGAAGCCGGAGCGCGTCGCGACGGTGCAGTGGGCCAACCACGAGGTCCCGCTGGCCCTCGGCGTCGTGCCCGTCGGCATGGCCGCGGCGAACTTCGGCGACGACGACGGCGACGGGCTGCTGCCCTGGGTCAAGGAGAAGCTCGATGAGCTCGGCGCCGAGACCCCGGTGCTGTTCGACGAGACCGACGGCATCGACTTCGAGGCCGTCGCGGGGACGGACCCCGACGTCATCCTCGCCGCGTACTCCGGCCTGACGCAGGAGGACTACGACACGCTGAGCGAGATCGCCCCGGTCGTGGCCTACCCCGAGTCGGCGTGGGCCACCTCGTGGCGCGACGTCATCGAGTACAACGCGATGGGCATGGGCATGGCGTCCGAGGGCGAGGAGCTCGTCTCGGGCCTCGAGGACGAGATCGAGGCCGCGGCGTCGACGTATCCCGAGCTGGCCGGCACCTCGGCGATGTTCATGACGCACGTCGACCCCTCCGACCTCAGCACCGTCAACTTCTACACCGCGCACGACACCCGCGCGGCGTTCTTCGAGGACCTGGGACTGACGACGCCGTCGAGCGTCGAGGAGGCCTCCGGCGACAGCGACACGTTCTCCGGCAGCGTCAGCGCCGAGCAGGTCGACGTGTTCGCCGATGTCGACATGATCGTCACCTACGGCGACGAAGAGCTCGTCGCCACCCTCGAGGGCGACCCGCTGCTGTCGCAGATGCCCGCCGTCGCCAACGGCGCGATCGTCTCGCTCGACGGGTCCGGTCCGCTGGGCACCGCCGCCAACCCGACCCCGCTGTCGATCTCGTACATCCTCGACGACTACCTCGCCCTGCTCGCGGAGGCGGCCGGAAAGTCCCAGTGACCGCAGCCCCCACGATCGATTCGGGCGTCGCCGTCGTGCGGCGCCCGAATCGCGTGCGCCTGCTGTGGCTCGTCGTGCTGCTGGCGGTGCTCGTCGGGCTCGCGGTGCTGTCGATCTCGGTGGGCTCGCGCGCGGTCGGCTGGGAGCAGATCCTCGCCGCTCTCGGCGGCGCTCAGTCGAACCTCGACGAGGCGGCGGTCGGCCAGCGCATCCCCCGCACCGCGCTGGCCGTGCTGGTGGGCGCGGCCCTCGGTGTCGCCGGCGGCGTCATGCAGGGCGTCACCCGCAACCCGTTGGCCGATCCCGGCATCCTCGGGGTGAACATGGGCGCGTCGTTGGCGATCGTCATCGGCATCGCCTGGTTCGGCCTGTCGTCGGCCAGCGGCTACATCTGGGTCGCGATCGTCGGCTCCGCCGCGGCGGCGGTGTTCGTCTACGCGATTGGCTCGCTCGGGCGAGGCGGCGCGACCCCGCTCAAGCTCGCGCTGGCGGGTGCGGCGACCTCGGCGGCCCTCGTGTCGTTCGTCACCGCGATCTACTTGCCGCGGGGCGACATCGCCGACAACGTGCGCTCCTGGCTCATCGGGGGCGTGGGAGGCGCCACGTGGCCGTCGGTGTCGCTCGTGCTGCCCTTCCTGCTCGTGGGCTTCGCCGTCAGCCTCCTGTCGGCGCGCAGCCTCAACACCCTCGCGCTGGGCGACGACCTCGCCGCCGGCCTGGGCGAGCGGGTCGCCGTCGCCCGGGGCTTCGCGGCGCTCGGCGCCGTGCTGCTGTGCGGAGCGGCGACGGCCATCGCCGGCCCCATCGCCTTCGTCGGCCTGGTCGTCCCGCACGCCTGCCGACTGCTCGTGGGCGTCGACCACCGCTGGCTGCTGCCGTTCTCGGCCGTCGCCGGGGCCGCACTCGTGGTGGCATCCGACGTCGTGGGCCGCGTCGTCGCACGCCCCGCCGAGATCGACGTCGGCATCATCACCGCGCTCGTGGGCGGCCCCTTCTTCGTGGCGATCGTGCGCCGACACAAGGTGAGGTCGCTGTGACGGCCACCCTCTCGCCCGCCGACGGGGTCGCCGTCGTGGCGGGTCTGCGGCGCGGGCGTCACCGCCGCCGACGCGCCGTGATCGCGGGACTCGCCGTCGCCGTGGTGGCCGCATTCGCGCTGAACGTGATGGTCGGCCAGACCTTCTACTCCCCCGCCGACGTGCTCGCGGTCGTCCTCGGTCAGGATGCCGGCGGCGCGACCTTCGCGATCGGCCGACTGCGCCTGCCCCGGGCGGTGCTCGCCGTGGTGGTCGGCCTCAGCTTCGGCCTGGCCGGGGTCGCGTTCCAGACGATGCTGCGCAACCCGCTCGCCAGTCCCGACATCATCGGCATCAGCGCTGGATCGAGCGCGGCCGCCGCGTTCGCCATCGTGATGCTGGGCCTCAGCGGGTTCGCGGTGTCGGTGTTCGCGATCGTGGCGGGCCTCGCGGTGGCGCTGCTCATCTACCTGCTGTCCTCGCGGGCGGGCTCTGCCGGCACCCGACTGATCCTCATCGGCATCGGCATCGCGGCCATGCTCGACGCCCTCACCCAGTACGTGCTGTCGCAGGCCGGGCAGTGGGATCTGCAGGAGGCGCTGCGCTGGCTCAACGGAAGCCTCAACGGGGTGACCTGGAACGACGTGATCACCGCGGGGGCGGCCCTGCTCGTGCTCGGCCCCGTCCTGCTCTCGCGCTCGCGCGATCTGGCCGCCCTCCAGCTCGGCGACGACACCGCCGCGGCCATCGGCACCCGGGTCGACCGCACGCGGCTGCTGGTGGTCGTGACCGCTGTGGGGCTCATCGCGTTCGCGACCGCCACCACCGGACCGATCGCGTTCGTCGCGTTCCTGTCGGGCCCGATCGCGGCACGCGTGGTCGGCCCCCGCGGATCGCTGCTCGTCCCGAGCGCGCTCATCGGGGCGCTGCTCGTGCTCGTCGCCGACTTCGTGGGGCAGTACGCCCTCGGCATCCGGTATCCCGTCGGGATCGTCACGGGCGTGCTCGGCGCGCCGTACCTGCTCTACCTCATCGTCCGCACCAACCGCGCCGGAGGCTCGCTGTGACCGAGGACCACACCCTGCTCGCCGAGCACCTCACGCTGGGGTACGGCGATCGCACCATCATCGAAGGCCTGAGCCTGCGGATCCCCACCGGTGCGATCACCGCCATCGTCGGGCCCAACGCCTGCGGCAAGTCCACGCTGCTGCGGTCGATGTCACGCCTGCTCGCGCCCCGGGCGGGCCACGTGCTGCTCGACGGCGACGCGGTGCACCGGATGCCGGCCAAGGAGCTCGCCCGTACGCTCGGGCTGCTGCCGCAGTCGCCCACCGCGCCCGAGGGCATCACGGTGTCGGATCTCGTCGGGCGCGGTCGCAACCCCCACCACGGGCTCTTCTCGCGCTGGACGACCGCCGACGACGAGGCGGTGGCCGAGGCACTGACCGCGACCGAGACCCTGGCCCTCGCAGATCGGGCCGTCGACGAGCTGTCGGGCGGACAGCGACAGCGGGTGTGGATCGCGATGGCGCTCGCCCAGCGCACCGACCTGCTGCTGCTCGATGAGCCGACCACCTTCCTCGACGTGAGCCACCAGATCGAGGTCCTCGACCTGCTGACCGACCTGAACCGTCGCCGCGGCGTCACCGTGGTGATGGTGCTGCACGACCTGAACCTCGCCGCGCGCTACGCCGACCACCTCGTCGCGATGCGCGACGGGCAGATCGTCACCTCGGGATCGGCCGAGCAGGTCCTCGAC
>Ga0308171_1004135_pt1 | contig 12318 bp, 9 predicted proteins | sample PhyGR1_FD_202135 | JGI IMG/M metagenome (GOLD analysis project Ga0308171, IMG submission 202135) | Phyllosphere microbial communities from UC Gill Tract Community Farm, Albany, California, United States - DLSLSG.R1 | ecosystem: Host-associated > Plants > Phyllosphere > Unclassified | place: USA... | reverse complement strand
CCTGAAGGTAAAAATACAGCGCCCGCGATTACGCTGGCAGCACTGTACCAGACCCAACAAGCAAAAGACTCAGATACCATCATGCTGGTGTTGGCAGCAGATCATGTAATTACCGAGCAAGCGCAATTTGAGCACAGTATTATGCAAGCACTAGAACTTGCAGAACATGACAAACTGGTTACCTTTGGTATTGTGCCTACACATGCCGAGACCGGTTATGGCTATATCGAAAAAGGGAATGCAGCGCTCAATGGCTTTCAGGTACAGCGCTTTGTAGAGAAGCCCGATGCCGCCACAGCCGAGCAATACTTAGAAAGCCAGAAATTTCTCTGGAATAGCGGCATGTTTATGTTTAAAGCCGATGTTTATTTAAACGAACTGCAAAAGTATGCGCAAGATATCTACAACTCGTGCGTTGTTTCTATACAAGACACCAAAGCAGATCTAGATTTTATCCGGATTGATAAAGACACTTTTAAACAGTGTCGTTCTGAATCGATTGACTATGCTGTGATGGAGCAAACCCAAGATGCAGTGGTGGTGCCACTCGATGCCAACTGGAACGATGTTGGCTCTTGGTCTGCGCTTTGGGATATTCAAAATAAAGACGACCAAGGTAATGTGATTCAGGGTGATGTAATTACTGTAAAAAGCCAAAATAACTATGTCTTTAGCGAAAGCCGTTTGGTGAGCTTACTTGGCGTCGACAATCTGGTCGTGATTGAAACCAAAGATGCCATATTGGTTGCAGACAAATCTAAAGTACAAGACATTAAAAAGATTGTTGAAAGCATTAAAGAACAAGGCCGTACCGAGCATTTCTGTCACCGCGAAGTGTACAGACCATGGGGCAAATACGACAGTATCGACCATGCAGAACGCTATCAGGTAAAACGAATTACCGTGAAACCCGGCCAGAAACTTTCGATCCAGATGCACCATCATCGTTCTGAACACTGGATTGTGGTGAATGGCACCGCCAAAATTCATAAAGGAAAAGAGTCATTTCTACTGACAGAGAATCAGTCGACTTATATTCCTTTAGGCGAGATTCACGCGCTTGAAAATCCGGGTAAAGTGCCTTTAGAGCTGATTGAAGTGCAATCGGGTTCTTATTTGGGCGAAGATGATATTGTAAGGTTTGAAGATCTCTACGGTCGTTGTTAATTAGTATCAGTAAGCATAAGTACCACTTAAGTACTTATGCTTATATTAAATCTAAGTTTTTGTTTTAGATGATCTAATCCGATAACATCCACTTCAAGGTTTCTTCTAAAGTATAAAATTCATAGTTTGAAATTACTTCCCTAATTTTATCGTTACTGCCAGTTAATATTTTCAGTTCATTTTTTCTTATGAAAAGTGGATTAATTACAACATCAACTTTATGATCTGTAATTTTTTCACAAATTTCCAATACTGATCCTAACCCATAACCAGTTCCTGAACAAAAGTTAAAAATTCCAGATTTTTTTTCAGAGATTAGTAACGAAACATATAAATTAGCTATATCTCGAACGTCATTAAACTCTCTTATAACATCAACATTACCAAGCTCAATTTTTGAAGATTTATTCTTAAAATGATCAACTATTTTAGGAATAATAAAATCTTTTGATTGGCCTTTACCAGTATAATTGAATGGTCTAACCATTAATAATGGCAACTTATCTTTGAACATATTTTCAGCTAATATCTCCATCGATAACTTACTCATTGCATAATGATTTATTGGCTTCGGTGTCAAGCTTTCAGAAACAGGATTTTCTTCAGGGTTACCGTAAATATTTGCACTACTAGATAAGATAATTTTTTTGATATTTGGTCTAAAATTATATATTGCATTTAGTAAGTTAATTGAACCAATGACATTTGTTGAATAAAAACTTGATTCATTAGCATGGCCAACGAAAGCGATCGCTGCAAGATGAATCACATAATCGGGTTGAACCTTCTGTATAACAGTATTTAGAGACTTGATATCCATCAAGTCTCCTTGTACTTCATTAGGTAGTGAAGGTATTCGAGTAGTCAAACTAAATACGTTAAATCCAGAATCAACCAGAGCCTTTTTAACATAGTAGCCAGTAAAACCAGCCCCACCTGTTAGAAGTACAATATTACTCATATTAACTCACTTAGAATGAAAATCCTGCTTGATTACGTCTGAGGTCGGCATCTACCATCATTTTACATAGTTGCTCTAAAGTGGTATTTGGTGTCCAACCTAATTTCTGTTTTGCATGCTCTGGATTACCAATGAGTAAATCAACCTCTGCAGGGCGATAAAATTTAGGATTAACACGCATTAATGTCTTTCCAGTATCAGTATCAATTGCAACTTCATTTTCTGCTGAACCTTTGAATTCGACATTTATATCCACTGCTTTAAAAGCTAGTTGAACAAAATCTCTTACTGTTTCTGTACGATTTGTTGCCAAAACAAACGTATCAGGTTCATCAGCTTGTAGCATCAAATACATACCCTCTACATACTCTTTCGCAAATCCCCAATCACGCTTAGCATCAATATTACCTAATTCTAAGCAATCTAGATTTCCGAGTTTAATCTTTGCAACAGAATCTGTAATTTTACGGGTAACAAACTCTCTACCACGAAGAGGAGATTCATGATTAAACAAAATTCCACTACTGCCAAAGATGTTGTAAGACTCTCGATAGTTTATTGTTAACCAGTGTGCATATAGTTTTGCCACACCATAAGGGCTGCGTGGGTAGAAAGGAGTATTTTCAGTTTGTGGAACTTGCTGCACCAAACCAAACATCTCTGAGGTTGAAGCTTGATAAAATTTAATTTTTGGATTAATAATTCTTATTGCTTCTAGTAAATGTGCAGCACCTAATCCAGTAATATGTGCTGTAGCAAGAGGTTGATCAAAAGATACACCTACAAAACTTTGAGCAGCTAAATTGTAAATTTCGTCTGGTTGAATACGCGATACTAAATGTATGCTTGCAGCTTGGTCAGTTAAATCATATTCAACTAAATGTAAATTAGAATTATCACGAATACCTAGTTCATCGATTCTCCAAAAGTTTACTGAGCTTGTACGTCTATATGTACCATAAACCTCATAACCTTTGCTTAATAATAATTCTGCTAAGTAAGCACCATCTTGTCCAGTAATACCAGTTACAATTGCTTTTTTCATTACAGTTCCTATAAAAAAACTCTTCGAGTTATTGAATAAAATACAATTAAGAATAATTTAGCTCTTCTTTTTTAAAGAGCCATTTCTGATTTACGTATTGTGAGATTTCATTTTGAAAACGCTGATTCGAAAATCTGAGTGCATTATAGCGACAGTTTTCTGGTAAAAATAAATCACAATTTCGTTCAAAATCTTCAACTGCCGTAATCACACTTGAAACTTCCTGTTTATCAAAAAAAGCCCCTGTAGGGTTTGCAGAGTGAATCGAATTTATGGTTTCTAATGCCCCACCTTTACCAAAAGCAATCACAGGTGTGCCGCATGCTTGAGACTCAACAGGTGTAATACCAAAATCTTCTTCCGCTGCAAATACAAAGGCTTTAGCGCGCTGCATATGATCTTGCATTACGCTATTTGATTGATACCCTAAAATTTCGATATTAGATGTCGCTTTAGACTTGATTTTTTGCATGTCTGGGCCATCCCCAATCACGACCAATTTTTTATTAGGCATATGAGAAAAAGCTTCAACAATTAGATCAATTTTCTTATAAGGCACCATACGTGAAGCGGTAAAGTAAAAATCATCTTTATTTTCACGTAGTGTAAAGCGATCTGTATCGACAGGCGGATAAATCACATCTGCATCGCGACCATATACCTTATGAATACGACGCGCAATAAATTTGGAGTTTGCAACAAAGTGATCTACCCCATTGGCGGTGCGGTAGTCCCACATCCGAATTTTGTGTAATAACCAACGTACAATAATGGCTTTAATGCCCTTTGTGAGCCCCAACTCACGTAAATACTGATGCTGTAAGTCCCATGCATAGCGTATAGGCGAGTGAACATAGCTAATGTGCAGTTGGTCTGGCCCCGTAAGCACACCTTTGGCTACTGCATGGCTACTCGATAAAATCACATCGTAGGCAGAGACATCTAACTGCTCAATGGCTAAAGGCATAAATGGAAGATAATTGCGGTATTTTGTTTCAGCTTTAGGAAATTTTTGAATAAATGTTGTTTGGGCGTGTTTACCTAAAAAATGCTGTCGACTTTCATCGCTTAAAAAATCAATCACAGCAAATAGGTCTGATTTTGGAAAAACTTTTAACATTTCCGTTATAACACGCTCTGCACCAGCATACGTAACGAGCCAATCTGCAACTAATGCTGTTTTCAAATTTTCATTCATTTCTTATTACCCAAATCCTTACTTAAAATTAATATACGATGTAAAACTATTCAGCTAAAACTTGATCTATAATTTCATTAAGTTTCTGAGCAGATTTATTCCAAGAAAAGCGTTTAAGATTTTCAAAACCATCAGTTATGAGTTTTTCTCTTAACATAATATCTGAATTAATAGCCTCAATTGCTAACTTAATACTATTAACATGATTAGGTTCAAAATATAATGCCGACTCTCCCAAGACTTCAGGTAATGATGCTGCATTAGAAGAAATAACAGGGCAACCACACGCCTGTGCTTCTAAAGGGGGTATTCCAAACCCTTCATACAATGATGGAAAAATAAAAAACTTAGCATCTTGATAAAGACGTATCAATTCCTCATCATCCACTCTACCTAAAAAATTTATCCGTGGATCATTCTTAATAGTTGTAATTTTATTATTGAATGTATTAGAAAATGAACCAATAATATTTAAATCTATTTCAACATTTGACTTTAAAAAAGCATCAATCATTCTAGGAAAATTTTTATGAAAGACAGGAGATGAAACAGCTAAAGCATAATTTTTAGACGCATTATTTCCCACTCCATAAAAAGGTTTAAAATCATTTGAAACTGCATTATATATAACAGATATTTGCTCTAGATTAACAGAATAATACCTACTTAGTTCTTTTTTTGAAAACTCACTTACTGTTAATATCTTCTTACTAGTATTAATTATCAATGGAATTAAAATTTTGTATAATACTTTAAATTTCCAACTATAACTATGTGGAAATTTTATAAAATTGATATCATGAATTACGGATAACTTATTCCTATAAAAAACAGGAGCAGTATTGCATAAATTTATAAGTAGTGGAGAACCCTTTGATTTTAGATACCAAGGAAGTGTCATCTGCTCCCATAGATGCCCTTTACCACCAACTATTTGTTGAATGTTAAAAATATTAAAAAAGTTTTTATCAAGAATATCATCTAAACTTGGTACTAAAAGTATAATATCTTGTCTAAAAAGGCTCAATGACTTTAAGAGCTCTGTCGCGAAACGTTGAACTCCTGTTGTATCTTGACATAAAAAACGAGCATTAATATAAATCATTTTTTTCTCTTTTCTAAATAAACATAACTATTCATCTTTAAAAATCTAGAATAGCAAATTGATAATGCTAACAAAATTAAAAAAGGAATCATTTGAGATGGTGTTGTTAGTCTATGTTCTGTTGCGGATGAAATTAAACACACCCATAAGCCAAATTTAAGTGCTAAGCTTAAATCTGGAGCCCAACTATTAATCTTATCTATCTCTATATATAACAAAATAAAAAACAATAAATACAATAAAAAACCAAATATACCAAGCTCAGCTAAAATCATTAGATAAGAGTTATGAGCATGGCCATCAGTATGTCTAACAAACTGATCTATTTTAATTGAGAAGAATGGTAAAATACTGAGATATTGATACTTTAAATCATCATAGCTACCAAAACCCATACCAAGTAGTGGTGAATTTATAAAATTATCCACAGCTCTAGGCCAAAGATATAGCACTCTATCAATAACTGTACCACCACGTTCTATACCACTTAAACTAACGGCACCATCAAACGTAGCTTCATCAGAAATAAATTTCCCACTTCTAATCCAAATTGGATATGACCATGCCACAATTATAAACTGTGAAAAAATAAATATTAAAAATATTATAAGTGGTCTTCTAAAATTTAAAGTAAAGTAATATAGTAATGTTATTATTAAAGCTAACAGAGTTCCTCTTGAGTCGCTCATAAGTAAGCAGAAAAAAAACAAAAATGACGAAAACATATAAAATTTAGATTTATTAACTAGATAAAAACCTAAACATAATGCTGTCATTACTCCATAAAAGCCACCAGCAGCATTATGAGCTTCAAAAAGAAAAAAATGAACAAGACCACCTTCATTATGACCAAAAATAAAGCCTATAATTGATGCAATCATAATAATTATTAATGGTATTTTTAAGTCTCTTCTCGGGTCTCTTGCACAACCCAACATAGAAATAGTAAAGAAAATTCCATATGTTATAAAGAAATTACCATCACGCCTATAAAATTCAAATTCAGAAAAAGATAGAGGATCATAAAATATCGTAGAAATAACTATATATATAGTCAGTAAAATAAAAGTCGCTATATATTTTGGTAAAACCATTTTTCTATAAAAAATTAGAATTATAGCTAATGGTAATAAAAATATAGGCAGTATGCTTACGTAAATGAAATTAGTAAAACTAAAGGAAAGTGCTATAAAAGAAAGCAGATAACCTATATTACTCATCAGAGATACAACCTAAAACATTATGAATTAACTAACTTAAACATAGTTTCTAACAAATTATTTGAACTATTCTTCCATGTAAATTTTTCAATACAATCGTGTTTTAATTCACTAATTTTTTCATTTTTTAATAAATCTATTACATAACCTGCGTTTTCAAAAATAGAGTTACTAAGTTCTAAAAAATTTAAATTATTAAAACTTTCGTTTAATTCCTCAAAAACTGGAATTCTTGATGCTAAAATTAATATTTTCCCTTGAGCTTCAATCAATGGTAGACCAAAACCTTCATAAACTGATGGAAATACAAAAAGTTTTGATTTATTTAAATAATTTTCAATTTCATGATCAGTCAAATAACCAAGCAAAAAAACATTACTCTTAAGTATATCGGAGTTAATTCGATCAACAATATCTTTTGATTTCCACTTTTCAGCGCCTGTTATATACAGTTTTATTTCAGGATCTAACTTTAAAGCTTCTTCAAAAACATCTAAAAAATGTGCGATATTTTTTCTGGGCTCTAAACTACCTAAAATAAATATTGATTTGTCTTCTTTGTCTTCAAAAAGTGAATTTCTTTGAAACTTCTCCGCACCACCTAAATAGATCGTTTGAATCTTATCTTCAAATTCGATACCATTTACTTTAATAAAATCATTTCTTGTTGTTTCTGATATTGCTAATATCTTGTCTGCATGCTTAATGCTTCTACCATATGACAAGTTAAATATCATTTTATTTAGAAAAGTCATCGTTTCAGGATAAAAAACATGCACTAGATCATGAGCAGTCAATATATATTTAATATCTTTTCTTTTATTAAAAGGCAAAATTTGATTAGGTCCCCAATATACATTTGGTTTTATGCTATCTAAAAAACCATTCATAAACACATGTAACCATACAGTACCCGGGATACTAGTTCTTTTCATATCCTCAATAATATGTACATTATTTGATAACAATGATTTATCAATCAAAATCTTCCTATTCGATATTAAGAAAATCTCAATATTATCGTAACAACAAAGATTATAAACATTTTCTCGTAAATAACGAGAAATCCCGTTAGACTCGAATTGTAAGACTCTTGCATCTATACAAAGTTTTATTTTATTCATACGCTTTTAAAATAAATAAATTCCTTCATCTATTTTATCACACATCCACACCCCCTCTCAATAGTAATAATGATTTTTTCAAATTACTTATCTTTAAAATTTCTTTCGTTATAAAGAAATAACCCTTTTTTCTTAAGAAGTAAAATTGATAAGAAGTAATAAAAAACTCACTCAAAACTAATACTACACTTGCTGTGATTGCACCACCTTTGGGTAAAATTAAAATTAATGTTAACACGCTAAAACAAGCTACAAAAATTTGATTATTTAGAAAATACTTATCCATATCTAGATTAAGCATAATTAAAATCCCAAAAACAGCACTAAAAAAACTAAAAAAAGATGATATTGATAATATTAACAATATAGGTATTGCCCCCATAAAATCAGATCCGTAAAGTACATACAAAACTAATGGCCCAAATATAATCGTACCTAAAACCAATATCAATGATGAATATAAAAAAATTGGCATCAACTTTCTTACGAAATCTACACCGGCCTCTGTATTTTGTTTAATTTTCAACGAAACTATCGGATATATTATTTGTGTTACAGGCAGAATTAAAAACATTTTACCAATATCTAATATTTTTTGTGCAGCCGTATACAAACCAACTTCTTCTACATTAGAAAAATAACCTAAAAGAACAATATTTGTGGTGGTATACAAGCTAATAACAATTGCTGAAAAGAATAATGCTTTTTCTAATTGCAAATTTTTAAAAACCTCATTAATTCTGTGAAACCTCCATTGAATTCGATATCGATATTGGCAATAAAAAAAAGTAGTTAAAGTTGTTAGAAAATTAACTCCATTTAGTATTAGTGCATAATAAATATAATCTTCTTTCTTATTTATGATAAAAAATATTAAAATTGTAGTTAAAAATTTTATAACAAAATTAACCAAAGCTAAAATTTTTAATTCTTGATATACTTGAAATACCCAGTTTTTCTCAAAAAGAACCGTTGCTACAGCTAAGTATGCAATTAACGATAGCAACAAGTTATTTCTTAAATCATCAATAACTGTAACCAATAAAATATAACCTAATGTTGAAAAAACAAAAAGATAGCATTGTGATGAGAATGTTAACCCGAATACTTTATTTATATTTTGTGTTTCAGAATATCTTCGAACTGCAGAAAAATTAAATGAATAGGTTACAATCAATGAAAAGTAAGCCACATATGAAAATATATAATTAACGAGCCCAAGTTTTTCCAGCCCTAAAACTCTAGCAACTAAAGGTATAGTAATTATTGGAAAAATATAATTCAATAATTGAACAATTCCTAAATATGAAAAATTTTTTAACACTTTATTATTTAATTCAGGTTTCATATTTCCATGAGTCTTTTTAAAAAAACTATCTTTGATTACCAAAATCTCATTTCGCAAGTATGAAATTTTAATAGTATACGTTTAACTACAATTTATCTTCAAATTTTACATAGACTTACTCCTAATCAAGTGTGTCTAAGTCAGGCAACAACATAGTTTAGCGATGTTTCAAGCCTAAACTTAAATTGCAAACATCGCTTGAAAAAACTATAACTCTCGTAAATTATGGTCTAGAATGTCGCGTTATAACGACATTTCAAAATATCACGCTAAAGCTTACAATCTAAGGGTTTCAATGTGAAGTATAAAAGCACTTTACTTTTTTTATCGTCCTGTTTTATAGGTTTATCAGGTTGTGCCGTTACTTCAGGTTTGCAAACACACGATATACCTGAACAAGGCACTTATGTAACCGATCAAGGCGCTCAGGTTTCAATTGTACAGCTCAATCAAGCTAATTTGCCTAAACTACAGCCCGCTGAAAATATTCGCTATCAATCGGATATTGCAGCTTTATTCAGATCATCACATCAATTATACCGCTTAAGAGCAGGGGATGTGCTGTCTATACAGCTTTGGGCCTATCCTGAAATTACACCTCCTCTTCAAGATGGAAATAACATTAAAGGCATTGGTTACCCTATTGATAGTAATGGGAATATCTACTTACCCTTAATTGGAAAAGTACAAGCACAGGGTAAAAGTGTTTCTGAGCTGACTCAGCACCTCCGCTCCAGATTTGCTCAGTACTTAAAAGCGCCAGATGTCGTGGTTCGGGTACTCTCTTATGAAGGTAGCCGTTACTTTGTAAATGGCCAAGTCATGAAAAGCGGTCAATATACCTTAAACGATCAGCCGATTAGTATTTACACGGCGCTCAGTATGGCCGGTGGCGTAAATACCGAAACAGGTGACAATACCTCTATTCAGCTCATTCGTAATGGTAAAACCTTCGATTTAAATGCAATAAGCCTAGAAAAACAAGGCTATTCTTTGCACAATTTATTGATTCAACCCAACGATACGATTTTTGTAAATACCAAACAAAATCAGAAACTTTACGTAATGGGTGAGTCGAATAAAAGTCAAGCACTTGCTTTACGCGATCAGGGTATGACCTTAAGTGATGTACTGGGTGAAAGCGAAGGGATTAACCCATATTCGGCTAGTGCTGCCCGAATTTATGTGATGCGTACGAACTTACAAGATCGTACATCAAAGCTGTATCATTTAGATTTGTCTAACCTCGGCAACTTGGCTTTGGCCAATCAGTTCCAGATGCAAAAAAATGATATTGTGTATATCGATGCAACGGGCCTAACTCGCTGGCAACGTGTGATTGGGCAAATCGTTCCATTCGCAAGCGCAATTTATTCATTTAAGATTCTTGGAAACAACTAAAATGCAAATCCAAAATGTTTTGGTCATTTGTGTGGGTAATATTTGCCGCAGCCCCATGGCCGAATACTTATTAAAACAGAAGCATCCTTCGTTAAAAATTGAGTCTGCTGGTATTTCAGGTTTGACTGGCCATAGTGCAGATGATAAAGCCATTCAATGCATGGATGCCTTAAATATCGATATGCGCAACCATGTGGCACGTAAGTTGAATGCAGAGATGATCAAGAAAGCCGATCTTGTGCTGGTGATGAGTAATAATCAGCAAAAGCATATTGAGCAGACTTGGCCATTTGCCAAAGGTAAAACCTTTCGATTAGGTCATTGGCAGGGGCAAAATGTACCCGACCCATATCAGCACGATCAGGCATTTTTTGATCAAACATGCTTAAACATTCAGTCGTACGTCGCAGACTGGGCATCACATCTTTAATTTGAAGCAGTAACATCGATACTATGAGCCAAAATTCAAATACCAATGAAGACACAATCGATTTAAAAGAGTTGCTCTTCTCGTTAATTGCGCAATGGAAACTGATTGCCGTCTGCACTTTATTCTGTCTTATTTGCGCCCTTCTTTATCTGCGGGTTTCTCCAAGTATTTATGCAACCGATGCCATGATACAAGTAGAAGACAGTAAAAGCGCCGCATCTAAAGCCCTTTTGGGCGAGCTTGGAAATATAGCTGGTGGTGTAGGTCAACAATCACCTACCGATGCTGAAATTGAAATTTTAAAGTCCAGATTGGTTCTTGGTAATGTCATTCAAAATTTAAATCTAAATATTCAAATAACAGATACCCAAAATACATTTCTTCATCGACTGTTTAATCGTGATGATGCTCAAATTGATTATTCGCACAAAGGCGTAGAGTTTAAAGATCACACCCATGCTTTCTTTATTCAACGTTTAGATGTGCCTGAGTACTATCTCGATAAACCGTTAAACTTAGAGTTTAAACCTCAAACGCAGCAATTTAGTTTGAGCTATAAGGATATGCCTGTTTTTGAAGGCACGTTAAACAAAGAGAATATTCGTAAAGATAGTAAAGGCACATGGCAAGTACGAATCGACAGCCAAATACCTTTTGATCGTACATTTATACTTCGTCGTTTGTCTGTCCCAACGGCAGTTAAAGTTCTCACTCAAGACTATTCAATAACTGAAAAAGGCAAGTCAACAGGTGTAGTAGGTCTAACCTACCAAGGTCAAGATCCTGTTCATATTACGCAAGTACTGAATAATATTTTAACGGTGTACCATGCGCAAAATATCGAGCGTAAGTCTTTAGAGGCACAGCAAACGCTAAGCTTTCTAGACAAACAATTGCCAGAACTTAAAAAGCAGCTTGAAGAGTCTGAGCTTAAGTTTAATAAATTCCGTGAACAATACAATACAGTTGATGTCACACAGGAATCTGAACTGTTCTTGAAGCAAAATATTGCACTCGAAACTACAAAAATCGAGCTCAAACAAAAACAAGCCGAACTCGCAGCAAAATATACCAGTGATCATCCACTTATGGCTGAAATCAATGCTCAGCTCGATGCTGTGAATAAAAAGTCTGCCGAGTTAAATGCCACGATTAAAAGACTACCAGAGTTACAGCGCCAGTATCTGCAATATTATCGTGATGTAAAGGTCAATACGGAACTCTATACCAATTTACTCAATAACTATCAGCAGCTTAAAGTTGCGAATGCAGGTGAGATTGGCAATGTACGAGTGATCGATACCGCAATCGAACCTGTG
>Ga0308171_1004134_pt1 | contig 12319 bp, 10 predicted proteins | sample PhyGR1_FD_202135 | JGI IMG/M metagenome (GOLD analysis project Ga0308171, IMG submission 202135) | Phyllosphere microbial communities from UC Gill Tract Community Farm, Albany, California, United States - DLSLSG.R1 | ecosystem: Host-associated > Plants > Phyllosphere > Unclassified | place: USA... | reverse complement strand
ACCTGATGCAATATTGGAAGTTGTGATAGTTCCCGAAGCATCTGTAGACGTAGAGGCTGCAAGTTCCACATAACCATTTAGTGTCATGCTGGCGCTTCCCGCGGGATATACTGATGCTCGAGTCATATTCCAAACCCCCACAGTAGTTGACTGCGAGTAATTGCCCAAGGTATATCTAGCTGTCCAGTTATTGAACTCTGCAACAGCTTGTGCTTTCATTATAACGGTCATCAAGAACGTGACAAAGAATACACTTTTAAAAAATATATTTATTTTCATAACCTTTTATTTTTATTATTTCTGCAAAATTAAAGAATTAATTATTATCAATTAAAGAATAATATTCATTTTTTATAGATTCCCACACATTACTTTGTTCATAGGCCTTTGCTATAAGCGACCTACAGATATTTTCATCAGGTGACCCATCGTTGTTATTCTTCAACCGAGATGACATCGCCTTGAACAATTCATTTTTATCCCTTACCGGTATGACCTGGCCATTCAATCCGTTTTTAATGATCTCATTACTCCCACTGATGTCCGTAACGATACTAAACAAGCCCATCGCACCAGCTTGTAACAGCACATTTGGAAAGCCTTCCCTATAGCTTGGAAAAATAAATGTATCCGATATCGCAAAGTACGGCCGAACATCTTTTTGAAATCCTACTGAAATGATATTCGCATTATTCTGTATCTTATTTTTCGTTTCTGGTAAAACAGGATCAAGCTCTTCTTCAAAAGGCCCGACCAACAATAATTTAGTTTTGGGAGACTTAATATTCAGTTCCACAAAAGCCTCAACTAACTCATTGATTCCTTTGTCCCTCACTAAACGCCCTACAAACAAGAATACAAAATCGGTTCCATCAATCTCTAATTCGTTTCTTAGTGCGAGCTTGTCAACTTCAGAAAACAGTCTAGGATCAAAATAGTCCATATCAATACCATTGACGTTGCCATTTGCGATAATCTTCAACGGTTTTTTCGTGATCTCGTATTGCTCCAGATCTTTCTTAACGCCTTGTCCTTCGGGATAAATATTGGTAGCACAGTAACATAAGAGTCTGTCCATACTTATCAAGACCTTTTGCATCAATCCACTTTTATATGGAAAAACCAAGCCCGTAAAGGTGTGCATCCTTATGGGAACACCAGCCAACTTACCAGCAATCATAGAGAGCAATCCAGCTTTGGGTGTTATGGAATGAATAATGTCCGGTCTCTCCTTTTTGAAATACCAATAAAGTTTGACCAGTGATATGAGATCTTTAAAAGGCGAGATCGGACGCTGCATCTCGATCACATGCGTCTTCACATTTTCCCTTAGCCTGGTGTCATCCAGATCTTGGCCAGACCCGGAAATCGCAGTAATCTCAAAAAACTGGTTCAAATACCTCAGCTGCCCTTTCAGAAGGATATTGAGAGAGCTTGGCACCGTGGAAATGCGAAATACTTTTTTCATAGTCTAGCGATAATGGGCAAAGATATTGGTTTTGGACGTCCTTTTTTTTAACGAGAATAAGAGGAATTTTGATTTTTTAACGATGTTCCAAAGATAAAGATGACGCAAACTCACATCTAATGGTGACATCTCACATTTACAGCAATAAAAATACTTTTGAAAAATACTAAATTTTAAATCTGCAATTTTCTATCGATTGGGAAAATATAAATTCATTTAAAACACACAAATGATGGAAAAAAATCATTCTAAGTTAGGTCCAAATCCATTAATGTTGCATTGGAAATTAATCTTTAATATCAATGGTGATATAAATTAATAATATCTGACATGATCCTGTTTCGGCTGACATCCAATTTATAAAGGTAATCACTGATTTTATTTTTACTTAGCTCATAATTATCCGTAATTTCATTGAACATTTTTATCAATGAAGTAGAAGTGACGTCCTCTATCTGGACGACTAGATTATCAAAATTAAAATCCCCCATAATACCTTTCGCCTTGTTACCTCCATAACCTATTGCAATAGATGGTACTAAAGATGTTAAAGAAAAAATGACCGAATGAAAACGCGTTCCGACAAAAACTGAAAAGTAAGAATAGAGTGCTTTCAAATCATCACAATCCAAATTCTCATTGATCCAGACCACGTTACTGTTATTTTCAAATTTCTTTAAAAGATCTCTAATTGCATTACGGTCGTCTTCATGAGAATTAGGACCAATCGACTGATTGCATAGGGCAATTTTAAAACCTTTGTTAATCGCATAATTAGACAGTTGACAAACAGAATCCAAGTATTTTTCATACAGTTCCAACGGATTGTCCTTACCTGGGAAACGCCAAGGCCTAACTGTGATCCCCACAATTTTATCGGCTATATCAAGACCGTATTTTTCAAGAATCTCCACCGCCTTTTGTTCAGAGCCTTTCTCAAGAAAAAATCCGAGATCCATTTCGACTGGTATATTCTTACCTAACAACCCGGACATTGCATCCGAAGAAACTTTCTCTCTTGCGTACACCAAATCCAATGTGCTAAAGACATTTTTGACCTGTGACTTTACTGTTACCCCATGAAATGGACCATAAGAATTGGGGAAGAAAATCACTTTCTTTTTCATTTTTTTTGCAAGCCTAACATAAAACAAGAAATACCACATTAGATAAGGAGCTGTCTTCTCACCATATGCGTGGATAAATCCGCCACCTTTTACAAAAACAGCATCAGACTCTCTGAAATGAGAAACCGTTGTCTGCGTTTTTTTGCCGTAAAATAATTTTACAAGCTGTGTGTTGTTTGCAATTAAAATCAAAAACCAAGTGCTCAAAAAATCCAGTCCAGCATTTTTGATTTGTTTTGCAAGCTCTAATTTGGACTCCTTGATGTGTTCATCTTTTTTGTGCTGACCTCTTCTCGGATGCTTTAGAATATTTTCCAATATAGGGAAGCCTCTTTTATGTGTCTGCTCGCTAAGATTTTTTTTCTCTTCATCTGTATCGCCAGAATTTAGAATGTAGATATCCTGGTAGAGACCAGTATCCTTTACCAATCTGTAACTCTCCCAGACCAGCGCCTGGTCTCCTTTGTTCATATCTGTAATTCCAGGGACTATGATCGCCTTCATTTATTTTTTATTTAAGGTTTTATTTACGGCTGTTTTATTTGTGTTTTTGATATAATAATAAAGCATGACTCCAAATGGATACGCTAAAAGCGTGGTCAATTTGGCAGGAGAATCCTTTAGAAGTCCAGTACGGTTTCCTAATAATTTTGAAGAAACATAATGGATAGCATTCTGAAATCTCTCTTTGTAGTTGAGAGCGAATTTCATCTTAGCAATCCTGTAAAAAGCAAAAGAATCCGGGCTTTCTCTGTACTGTTTTATCAGATTATTAGAAAGACCATCCTCCATATACTCTACAATACAGAACACCTCATTAAAAATCAACAACTTATGCTTCTGTTCTATAAAGAGGTAAAGGTAACTTGTAACTGGGAATTTCTCATTTCCCAATCTTGGATATGGTAGGTATTGATTAAAAACTTTTCTGTTATGGATAAATTTTTTGTCGCCACTGATCTTGTAATTCGTATAAAGTTCGGAGAATTTGCATTCTTTGATATCAGGTAATTTAGTACCTATGATTTTTCCGTTGGTATAGGCATCCAGACCTACCATTCCGGCAGAATCTTCGTAACCATATTTCTCCCAAAGACCCAATATTTTCTCTATCCCGTCATCCGGCATATGATCATCAGAATCTATGCAAATGCAAAGTTCCGTCGTCATAAGGTAGTGGGCGGTATTGTGAGCCGCCACCATTCCTTGATTCTCTTGAAAATGATAAACGATTTTTATTTCACCTTCTTTGACCCAAGCACTAACCACCTCTTCCGTATTATCTACAGATCCATCATCTATTATGAGCCACTCGAAGTCTCGCGAAGATTGTCTTTTTAAGCTGTCATAAAGCTTTGGTAAAAGATGTGCGCGATTATAGGTTGGCGTGAAAACTGTTATCCTACTTTCCATTTTTCAAAAACATTAGATACGTGAACAAATAATAAATACTTAGTATAATCCCGAACATTTTATACTGATCCTTCCATATTTTATACTTGAACATTGGATAGGCTATTACAGGCGCCATCATGAACCAAGACAAATAAGCAAAACGGTTACTATAATTGGCTGTTATTACCAAGACCCAAAAAGCGTTTGCAATGGTATAAATCCCAAACAAATGGATATAAAACTTGTCAACCACATTTTTCACAAAAATAAAATAATATCCTGCTATTACTCCAAAAGAACTGTAAAATAGAAAATCCCATCTAAAACCAGATCCGGAAAAAGAACCTTCCACAGATTCTCCCTCCATGTAACCGCTGGTACGCTCTGCAAAACCCAAATGATTGAAAAAGAGACTTTGCCAAACGCTACCTCCAGCTAATGAGAGTGGAATTGCTGCCAGCCAAATGTAGAGATAGACTTTGGGATTTTTATAAATCCCGGACGCTATAAATGCAGCAATTGGAATTACGACAGAACTGTGAAAGAAAAATGCCAGTGCAAATAATAAATACATCTTCCATTTTTCTTCATAATAGCATAATGCTAATATGAATATGGAAGTAGCTAGACCATTTCTAATACCGTTGGTCCCATAAGCCCAAAACGAAAATGAACCTGCAAACATAAAGAATGCATAGAACCAATATTTTTTAAAAAATCTCTTTGAAAACACATAGCAAGGAATGATGTAGAGAATATCTATAAGCAAAAAGAAATACTTAATAGGCATTATGTTCGCACAAAACTTTAGTAGATAGTTGAAGGCATAATCATTCCTTATTTCTACATCCACTCCTTTTTGAATGAGCGCAAAGGCCTTTGCATAAGTACCCATATCTGCAAAGTATCTACCACTAATAGGACGGAAACCGATATAAAGAGTAAAAACAATTAAAAAAAAAATCCCGAAGACGTTGAAAAAGTTCAAGCTTTTAAAATCGTGAACATCAAATACCATTGAATGTACAACAATCATCAACATAATGACAAGCATTATATGATAATACAGTCCTGAATAATTTGCTAATGGAATAAAATCAAACACCTTCCTGTTATTTTATATATAAATTTAATACTTCCTTCAAATCATACTTTTTCAAAAGTTCTTTTTTGTTCTGATCTCTTATTGTCTTATTGTTTGATTTGTCCATTATAAAATCAAGTCCTTTGGCAAATTTTATGTCATTTTCATTCATTTTAAAATCCTCTGGGATCTGAAAATCAGAATCTTTAAATTCAGTTTTCACAATCAGACCTGCATCTGTGTAAATCCAATCTTTTTCAGTGCTGTTTTTTTGGTCAATCATCATTTCAGCTATTCCATCGGTACAATCACTTGTGATAACGGGAATATTAAGAATCATGGCTTCTACAATCACATTAGGTGTACCCTCATATAAAGAAGATAGCGCGAGGCAAGTGGCTTTTGCCAGATATTTGTATGGATTTGATTTTCTCCCCAAGAAGAACACGGCATCTTTCAGCCCGAGATCATTTATTAATTTTTTAAGGTAGTTTTCTACTTCTTTGTCTCCATCTCCAACTAAGACCAGTCTGGTGTCGGGATTTTTTTCTTTTATTAAGTCAAACGATTTTATCAGTAACCAAGGTGATTTTTGCAAGCTCAAACGCCCTAAGAAAAGGATGACCCTTCCTTGAAATATACTTTCTTCCACAGCTGTTAATGGTTCTTTGGAATTGACTCTCACCAATTCCTGATCATGTGGGTTATAAATTGTTTCAATATTTTTAAAAGAATAATGAAGGTCTTCTATCAGATCCGTTTTTATCGCATTACTTATTGCAACTACTCTATGGAAATTTTTATATGTCTTTTCAATAGACCATTTAAAAAAATTGGCTACACCACTTATATTTTTGAACTCAATACTTTTTACTGCGTGAAGGCTGGCCACTTTCTTTTCTGTGGTATAAGTAAGAGCACTGAAAGAATTGGCCATATCTCCAAAAGCTATCGAATAATCTATTTTATATTTCTTAATATAATTTCTTATCAGGAAAGGGATTTTCAGATAAAAAAGAACTCTGTGTAACGCAGAATATTCTGAGAAGTCCTTTATAGACAAAATATACTCATCGTCTCCAAAATTGACAATATCATTTTCAAGACCTATAATCTTAATAACCTTTACACTATATCCTTTTTTTTTGTAGCCTTCATAGAAAGTCACTGCCAGCCTTTCCATTCCGCCTACGCTTCCATATGGTATTATTAGTAATATATTCTTCATTACAATTTTTTAAAAAGCTCATCCCATTGTTTTGCAATGAAGTCTGGATCATACCGTTTTACATTCTGCTTTGCTTTGGCTCCCATCGTCTGCCTCAAGGAATCATTTTCTATAATTTCCAAGATTTTATCTGCGAAGATATTAACATTATCTTTTTCTACAATAAAACCGTCCACATTATCTTCTATAATATCTGAAGGACCATAATGACAATCAAAGCTTACACAAGGGACACCGCAAGCCATAGCTTCAATAAGGACCATTCCAAAGCCTTCAAAACGGGAAGACATTACATAAATGGAACTCTGCAGATATTTTTCCTCAATATTTTTCGCTGGCGGAAACCACAATACTCTTTCCGGTAAATGAGAAGTATCTAAGAATTTCTTGTTTTCTTTTCCATACATTTCTAGAGTCCAGTCCGGATGTTTAGAATTAATTTTGTTCCACGCTTGTAAAAGGAGATCTTGACCTTTCTGAAAAGAAACCTTTCCAACACAGATTATTTTTTTAGAATTAAGGTCTGATGATTCTTCCGGATAGAACGATAAAGGATTTGCAACAACGTCCAGATTTCTCAAAGAGGTCCATTCATTTTTATTTCCTTCTGTCAATACCACAAATCTGCTGAAGCTATTTCCCAAAATCCCCATCAATGACCATTTGATCTTTGTGTTAATTTTCTTCAAAAAAGACTGATTTGCCTGGGTTTCAGCTAATTTTGAGACGTGTCTTTCGTAAATAATTTTCGCATCCGTTCTCAAAAATTTTGGTATAAAGAAACCTTTGAGACCGTCATCACAAACCGAAATGATATTTGGACCCAACTGATCTACAACCTCTTGAATTCCTTTTCTGTAGGTAGAAATATACCCTATCGGATTTCCAACAACATCGATGGAGTAAAATCTGATTTTGGGACTGAAATCATAAAAGGGATTCAAATGGGCATCATTAAGTACCAAAATCGAAACTTCGTAGTTGTGTTTCTCCGCCAGCAACGAAGTCTTCACAGACAATACTCTTTCCAATCCGCCAGAGCCATTGATACCATTGGTGATATATAGAAGCTTCATTAGATTAATGTTTGCATCTTTTTATTAATAAAATTGATTAAGACCGAACAAAGAACGCATATCAAAACCAAAACTGAAAATATAATGATTGGATAATTGAATGAATAAATAAAACCAGGAAAAAAGATCAAGTAGAAAAACATATGAATCAGCCACAAATTAGTAGAATGAGGTGTGAAAAAGTCTATACTTTTCTGAATATTGTTTGACAGATCTAGCTGACAATACAATAGAATAAATGCCAATCCCGTAAAAGGTGCTATGATAAAATTTGGAATTATTGCATGAATCATTAAAAGCATTGTAATAAGAACAAATATTAGTACATCTTTATATTTTATATTTTTAAAATACTCGGAGATATTAGAATTCCATTGATACTTTAGCGCAAATGCTCCCAACATAAACTGAAATAAAGTACAGAAATAATTGGCTGTCTGACCTTGTAAATAATTTAAAAATGAATTTTCAAATAAGTTGGCTTTGTAAACTCTGAAATAAAAAGCAATCAGATAAATTGCGAAGAAAAAAAATACTGATAAAATAGGATTCAACTTATCTGTAATTGAAAACCAGAATCTTGAAGTCAGAACAAACAAAACATAAACTGTAAAAAACCACCAAGCACCATTATAACTCGTATCAACACCAAAAAAATTAACTAAAAACTTATCCCAAGATCCAGGATAGCCTGGGATTTTTAAAATCAATCCGATGATTATGGGAAAAATAAGTATAATGATCCAATAATTGATGTACAGTTTCTTGAGCCTTATGACGTTGTCTTTCACAAAAACGGTTTTGTTTTGTACAAACTTGTAATAAAGTCCGTATCCACTTACAAAAGCAAAAATCGGCACGCAAGCATCACAGAATAATGAAATGTAATAGGTCAGCGGCTGCTTCCCTATAAATAACAGCGGTTCAAAAAGCCCTTTGTAATCTCTATTGAACAAATGGAGACAAAGCATCATCAATATGGCTATTGATTTGAGTTGATTGGATTGTCTGACAGAGATTTCCATTTATTTAATTTTATCTATTAATCGTTTTTCCAGTCTATTTTTTACTGCCTGATTTGCCCCAAACTCGGAGTAATGATTACTATCAAACATATACGGGACATTACCCGAATGATCTACCTTTCTTATAGACTTGTCTTCGTACAGATCTATATAATTATTTTTAGGTATAATTGTCTTAAGCATTTCGTTGATATCCAGTGCATCACTATTCACAAATTCAGACTCTTGCCTTCCCATATTTTTCAACATTAATATTTTAGGGTAGGATAACTGATAAGTTTCTGTCTGTCCCAAAAATAAATATTTGATGTGATATTTCTCCAAATATTTAATCGTTCCCAAAATCCCTTGTTTGATCTCATCTTTACTATAATGCAGATCAGGATTATTTTTCATCAGCCAGTGTGCTGAAATAATGATGAGAGCTATCTTCTCATGATTCTCTGGAATGAATTTTTTAAAGACATAATCCATCAGTTCTTTAGGACTTTTTTTGCCTCTGGAATCAGGAAATGGAAGTACGTAACCGGCACTTGCTTCTAAAAGATTAATCTCTGATAATTTCCTCAGTGATGATGAATATTGTGCTGAATGACTGTCTCCAATAAGGAGAACATTCTTTTTGTTGTCAGACATTCTCAGACAGTTCTTAAAATCGTATTCATTGATCCTCTGACTGTTGGTGATGAAACAATGACATGGATTGAACTGTTTATCTTTCCCGTTTTCCTTGTATTTATTTTCATAATCGGCAATCTGAAACTTCTTATTCTGATAGATAGATAATCCGGAGACCAAATCTGGCCTAGCAAAAAGCAAAGCGGAAATTGCGGCAATGATTACCGTACTGATGAATGCAAAATATATATTATTGAATTTTTTATTTTTTTCGATAAAATTAAATGATAGATATGCTGACAGAATAGAAATAATGATCAAAGCAAGCATATAGTAACCACCAATCAATCCGAAATATTTGAACAGGATAAACCAAGGCCAATGCCATAAATAAAGAGAATAAGAAATATTTCCAAAAAACTGAATCAGCTTTAAATTGAATATCTTAGCATCTAGATTAACACTTAGGATTGCGACAGTACAAAGCACCGGAATCAATGTATAATAAGATGGCCACAGATCATTTTCACTGATGAAAATCCCGGACAACAAAATCCCAGCTATGGCTAAAGAGACCAGTGTATAATTAGAAAATCGATTCAGTGTAATTTTTTTTCCAATAACAAAAGCCAAACTACCTATACTGAGTTCCCAAAATCTAGAAGGCAGCATATAGAAAGCAAAATCATTATCATTTTGAGTTGTTATAATCATAACAGCGAATGATAAAATAGTAATAGCAGCAATAATACTCCAAAACACTTTCTCCTTGTTCTTCAGAATGGACTTTAAAAATAATATCACCAAGGGATAAATCAAGTAAAACTGCCATTCCACACCTAAAGACCACGTATGAAGCAAAACATTATCTGTAGAAGAAAAGTAATCGATGTATCGCCAAAAGTAAATATTAGAGACAAAAAAATCCGCAAGGAAAGTATATTTTACATTTAATCTTAAATCTGACTGGAAGAAAAAAAACACAGAAATAACCAGAACAAAAGCGAGTAAGATCTGTAGCGGTGGGATGATCCGATTTATTCTCTTTAGGTAAAATTGCTTTAAAGAAAATTGTTGTGAATCTACACCTTTCAAGATGATCTGAGTCATCAGAAAACCTGATATGACGAAGAATACATCCACACCAATAAAACCACCCGAAAAAAGCTTGACATCAAAATGAAAAAGCATGACAAGCAAAACCGAAACTGCTCTTAGAAAACTGATGTCTGTACGGAACTTCATTTTTATTTCACAAGGCTTTTGATCATCAATATGAAATCAGAAAAAACGAAAGTCTTTCTAAAAATATCCCAATATAGTTTTGTTGCTTTCCTTCTTTCTTTTTTTGAACTGGAATTATAATAGCTGATTGCTACTTTCTTTAAGCTGTCGATTTCAATCTTTTCCCATTCCTGATTTGTAAATAACGGTTTATAAGTATTCAGCCAGTTCATAATTTGGCTTAATGCATTTTTCGTTTTTTCAAGAGACTTGGATGTGATTCTATCTGCAGAATGTTCATACATTACATGCAACTGAACTGGCAAAACTCCAAATTTAAAATCCTGTTTCAACATACTCATCATATAAAATCTATCTTGGAAACGAGGAATATCGATAAAACCTCCACTTTTGATAAATGATTTTTTTCTAATACAGATCATAGGAGTGAAAAAATTACCTTCCAATACAAATTTTTTAAAATCTCCGGCCACGGGAAAATTAGTTGCAGAAAGAATTTCACTTCCTTTTTCATCCAATCTTTTAAATGCAGCCAAAGAGCCATCATAATCTTTATTGTTTTCTAAAAAGTCAATTTGTATCTGTAGCTTGTCTTGGAGATATTCATCATCATCGTCAAGAAAAAAGAGGTATTCTCCTACCGCCATTTCTGAACCTTCATTACGGGCTATGCAGGCTCCAGAATTTTTTTCTAGAGGAAGGTATTTTATATCATCATATTTACTCACAACAGCTGCCGTTTCAATTTGTGCTGCTGTATTGATACCATTATCATCTGCGACAATAATCTCAAATTTATAGCTTGTTTTTTGAGAGATGCAGCTCAAAATTGCACGTTTTAAAAATTCTGGGCGATTGTATGTAGTAATGATGATGGAAGCTTTCATTAATTAAAATTATTATAGGCATTTTGTATGCGTGACCGATTTCTCAATAAATAAAAAAATAATTTTATATAATTTTTTCTTTGTTTTTTGTTTGAAATATGATGAAAATATCCTGCAAAAATACTATAATTTGTTTTGAGAAAACTTTTGTAAAAGCCTCCTTGAATAGATTTTAACTGAATCAGATGATTGGCTACCAGATGATTCCAAATCCTATCATCAGTTAATAGTCTTTCTTTGCGATCATGTACCACTTTTGCATTACTGATCACGCCTATTTTAAAGCCTTTTTTCTTTGTTCTGAGACAAAGATCAATGTCTTCTCCATAAAAGAAGAAAACAGGGTCAAAACCTTTAACAACCTCTAGACATTTTCTGGATATAAATAAAAAAGCACCATTTATAAGATCTATTTCTATTACCTTACCCTTATTTTTTTCCAGTGCATCTCCGGCATATTTTCGGAAACCATAGTCAAGTTCTTTTTCTGTTGAGTCCAGATGAACCGGTGTGAGCAGTCCGTAATCATTATAGTTCGGATCAGACAAAACGGGTAACATATGATTCCAAAAATCCGGAAGTAGCCAACCGTCATGATTAATCAGAAAAACATAATCATACTGCTCTTTTTTTGCGATTTCAAATCCTAGGTTGTTAGCTTTTGCAAATCCTAGATTTTCCTTCGATTTTATGATTCTGACTTTTGGAAAATTATCTATTATGATATTCAGCGTATTGTCTTTGGAGCCGTTATCTATTACCAAAACATCTCCCACAAAACCCTGCTGCAAAATAGAACTGATATTTTTATCAATCCATTTTTCTGAGTTATAGGTTACAATGATGGCTAATATTTTCATTATTGATTTTTGACTTTGTACGACTTGTCTATGATTTCTACAGCTTTTGGCCAATAGAACTGGCTATACGCTAACTTCTGAATCTCAAATTTCAAAACTTCAAAATCCAATGTATTAAGCGACTCAAAAACAGAAATCAATTCATTTTTGTTATCAATTGAGAAACTACGGCCAAAAAGACCATCATTTATCACATCTACATTTAGATTGATCGTGTCAGATAAAAGATTAAAACATCCCATAGAAAGAGATTCCGGCAAAACCAAGGGTGAACCTTCATTTCTTGAGGTCAATATGAAAACTGCC
>Ga0308171_1004133_pt1 | contig 12321 bp, 11 predicted proteins | sample PhyGR1_FD_202135 | JGI IMG/M metagenome (GOLD analysis project Ga0308171, IMG submission 202135) | Phyllosphere microbial communities from UC Gill Tract Community Farm, Albany, California, United States - DLSLSG.R1 | ecosystem: Host-associated > Plants > Phyllosphere > Unclassified | place: USA... | reverse complement strand
TCCGTCTCATCGACGCCCTCGAAGACAGCGACGACGTGCAGAACGTCTACACGAACTTCGACCTCACCCCCGAGGTGCAGGCCGAGCTCGAGAACGACGAGTAAGGGCGCGCCCTGCCGTCCGACACGCCCCCTGCGCCTAGCGTGGGGGGCGTGTCCCGTTCTCTGCGCGTCCTCGGTATCGACCCTGGGCTGACGCGCTGCGGCATCGGGATCGTGGACGTGTCCGCCAACCGCACGGCATCCCTCGTCCACGTCGGCGTGGTCCGTTCGGCGACCACCGACCCGATCGAGAAGCGCCTCGCGGCCATCGCCGCCGGCATCCGCTCCGTGCTGCGCGAGCACGACCCGATGGTCGTCGCCGTCGAGCGGGTCTTCGCACAGAACAACCGGCACTCGGTCATGGGAACGGCCCAGGCGAGCGGCATCGCCCTGCTCCTGGCGGCCGAGCATGGGATCCCCGCGGCCACCCACACGCCGAGCGAGGTGAAGGCCGCGATCACCGGGTACGGCTCCGCCGACAAGTTGCAGGTGCAGACGATGGTCGCCCGCGTGCTGCGGCTCGACGCCCTCCCGCAACCCGCCGACGCCGCCGACGCCCTCGCGATCGCGCTCTGCCATGCCTGGCGCGGGGGACCGGCGGCCCCCACCGGCGGCGCGACCCTCACCCCCGCACAGAAGGTGTGGCGGGATGCCGAGAAGCGGCGTTCTCCACAGCCTCGTGTCGCTCGAACACATGTACGAAGCGACGCGTAAGCTGAGCGCATGATCTCTTCGCTGCACGGGACGGCGGCTCACGTCGCCGACGACTCGCTGGTCGTGGTGGTGGGCGGTGTCGGCTTCTCGGTCGCCGTGACGGCGCAGTTCGCGCGGACCGTGCATGTCGGCGACGACGTCCACCTGCACACCAACCTCATCGTCCGCGAAGACGCCCTGTCGCTGTACGGCTTCGAGACGCGCGAAGAGCTGACCGTGTTCGCCCATCTCATCAGCGTCACCGGGGTCGGGCCGAAGTCCGCCCTGGGCGTCCTGTCGTCGCTGACCGTCCCGCAGATCGCCCAGGCCGTCGCCGATGACGACGATGCGCCGTTCCGGCGGGTCTCCGGTATCGGTCCGAAGACCGCGAAGCTCATCGTGGTGCAGCTCGCGGGCAAGCTGGCGGTCGTCCCGGCCGCCACCCCGGCGGCCGTCTCCGCCCAGGGACAGGTACCGGTGCAGGTGACGCAGGCGCTCGTGGGCCTCGGGTGGAGCGAGCGCACCGCCGCGGAGGCCGTGGCATCCGTCGCCGAGAGTGCTTCCGACGCCGACCGCGCGTCGGTGCAGAGCCTGTTGCGGCTCACGCTCGCCCTGCTCGGCCCCGCACGCAAGGAGACGGTGGGTGGCTGACGTCCGCGACGCCGGCGCGCCCGACGATGAGGCCGAGCTCGCAATCGAGGGCGCACTGCGGCCCACCTCGCTCGCCGAGTTCGTCGGCCAGCAGAAGGTGCGCGGCCAGTTGCAGCTGCTGCTCGACGCGGCGCGCATCCAGCAGCGCTCGCCCGACCACATCCTGCTGTCAGGCCCGCCGGGCCTCGGCAAGACGACGCTGGCCATGATCGTCGCGCACGAGAGCGGGCGCCCCCTGCGCCTCTCGAGCGGACCCGCGATCCAACACGCCGGTGACCTGGCCGCCCTGCTGTCCTCGCTCACCCCGGGGGAGGTGCTCTTCATCGACGAGATCCACCGCATGGCCCGCTCCGCCGAGGAGATGCTGTACCTCGCGATGGAGGACTTCCGCATCGACATCATGGTCGGCAAGGGTGCGGGCGCGACGAGTATCCCACTCGATCTCTCGCCGTTCACCCTCGTCGGGGCGACGACCCGAGCGGGTCTCCTGCCCAACCCCCTGCGCGATCGCTTCGGTTTCACCGCGCACCTCGAGTACTACGAACCCGAAGAGCTCGAACGCGTCGTCTCGAGGTCGGCATCCATGCTCGACGTGGGCCTGCCTGGAACGGCGCGGTCCGAGATCGCGCGACGCTCGCGCGGCACGCCGCGCATCGCCAACCGTCTGCTGCGCCGCGTCCGCGACTACCTCGTCGTGCACGGCCCCTCGGTCGGCGCCGACGCCGGCGACGCCGACGTGCGCACCGTCGACGCCGCTCTCGATCTCTACGACGTGGACGCCATCGGCCTGGACCGCCTGGACAGGGCGGTGCTCGACGCCCTCGTCCGGCGGTTCCGCGGGGGACCCGTCGGCCTCAGCACGCTCGCCGTCGCCGTGGGAGAAGAGCCCGAGACCATCGAATCGGTCGTCGAGCCCTACCTCGTGCGGATCGGCTTCATGGGCCGCACGCCGCGGGGTCGTGTCGCCACGCCCGAGGCCTACGACCACCTCGGCGCCCCCCACCCCGACGGTCTGCTCCGCTTCAGCCAGGGGTCATGACCTATACTCGGCGAGGGATTCCCCGACCCCCGCTAGGCAGTGCCGCACGGCGCGCCTAATTCGAAAGGTGCACTGCCTCCATGGATTTCGCGAGCTTCTTCGCCAACTACGGCCTCATCATCCTGCTGATCGGCCTGCTGATCTTCATGTTCTGGAGCTCGCGCCGCCGCATGCAGAAGCAGAAGCTCGAGCTTGAAGAGAAGGCGCGTCAGACGGTTCCCGGCGCGGAGGTCCTGCTCCAGGGCGGCCTCTACGGCACCATCGTCGAGTACGACGGTGAAGACCTCGACAAGCCGGCCCACGTGGAGATCGCTCCGGGCGTCGTCATCAAGGTGCACAGCCAGGCAGTCCTCCGCATCGTCGACCCGGCGTCGGGCACGGTGACCGAGGACGAGTTCATCGAGGCCGAGGAGACCGAGGCCGAGTACATCGCCGGCGTCGCCGACGGTGACATCACCTCGATCAGCGACGACCACCGCGCCGCCCGCCGGGCCGCCGAGGCCGACGCCGAGCACCCCGACAAGGATCGTCCGCAGGCCTGACGCCTCGTTCTCCCCGTTCTCCCCTCCCGCCGCATAGAAAGCCGACTCCGTGGCGTCCTCTCCTCCTGTGCGCCATGCCTGGCGCGTTCTGACCGGTCTGCTCGCCATCACCGGCGTGCTCTTCGGAATCAACGCGTTGGGCGTGTACGCGTTCAACGCCAGCTCCTGGACCCCTGACCTCGCCCTCGACCTCCAGGGCGGGACGCAGATCATCCTGCAGGCGCAGACGACGGACGGGGCGACCCCCGACACCGAGCAGCTGCAGCAGGCGGTCTCGATCATCCGTCAGCGCGTCGACGCCTCCGGCGTGGGCGAGACCGACATCGCGACCGAGGGAAGCGACAAGATCGTCGTCCAGATCCCCGGCGAGGCGGACGAGGCCACCCGGCAGCGGATCCAGAGCTCGGCTCAGCTGCAGCTGCGCCCGGTGCTGTTCACGGGATCGCCCGCGACGACCTTCGTGGGTGAGGACGGCAACACCACGCCGTACCCGACGCCGGACCCCAACCTGCCGGCCACGCCCACCGCGTCACCGACCGACCCCAGCGACCCGGCGTACATCACGCCGGCCCTGCAGGCGCAGTTCCTCGCGTACGACTGCACGAACCCGCCGTCCAACCCGGCGCAGGCACCCGCTGATCAGCCGATGATCACCTGTGGCGTCGGAGACCAGACGAAGTACATCCTCGGACCGGTCGAGCTCGACGGCAACGACATCGCGGACGCCACGAACGGCCAGGAGCAGAACACCGGTCGCTGGGCCGTCAACCTCGTCTTCAACGACCAGGGCACGCAGAAGTTCGGCGAGATCAGCCAGCGTCTCTACGGCAAGCAGGCCCCGTACAACCAGTTCGCCTTCGTGCTGGACGGGCAGGTGCTCTCGGCTCCGTCGATGAACGGCGTCATCCTCGACGGCCGTCCGAGCATCACGGGCAGCTTCACGCAGGAGTCTTCGAAGGCGCTGGCCGACCAGCTGAAGTACGGCGCCCTGCCCCTGAGCTTCACCGTCGTCAGCTCCGACACGGTGTCGGCCACCCTCGGCTCGCAGCAGCTGCAGGTCGGATTCATCGCCGGTCTCATCGGCCTCGCGCTCGTCGCCCTGTACTCGCTCATCGTCTACCGCGCGCTCGGGACGGTGATCATCGCGTCGCTCGGGGTGATGGCGGTGCTCACGTACGTGATGCTCTGCATCCTGGCCTGGCGCATGGGCTTCCGGCTCTCGCTCGCCGGCGTTGCAGGCCTCATCATCACGATCGGCTTCACGGCGGACTCGTTCATCGTCTACTTCGAGCGCATCCGCGACGAGCTGCGCGACGGCAAGTCGATCACCGCTGCCGTCGAGGACGGCTGGGCGCGCGCGAAGCGCACCATCTACATCTCGAAGTCGATCAACATCCTCGCCGCCGTCGTGCTGTACATCCTCGCGGATGCCACGGTGAAGGGCTTCGCGTTCACGCTCGGTCTGACCACCGCGATCGACATCCTCATCTTCATCCTCTTCACGCACCCGGTGATGCAGTTGCTCGCTCGCACGCGCTTCTTCGGCTCCGGGCACCCGCTGTCGGGCATGGACCCCGAGGCCCTCGGTGCGGTCTATCGCGGTCGCGCGCAGTTCCGCGCCCCCGCGGCCGAGGTGTCCGGGCGCGCGAAGCGCTCGCGCGGCGAGGCGCAGCGGCGTCAGACGATCGCCGAACGCAAGCAGGCCGAGCTCGCCGCCGCGCGCGGCGATAGCAGCTCCACGAAGGGGGGAGACGACTGATGCGCTCCATGACGCAGCTCGGTAACGACCTCTACTCCGGGAAGACCTCCTTCCCGTTCGTGCAGCGCCGTCGCCTCTGGTTCCTCATCGCCGCGATCCTCGTCGTCGGTGCGGCGTTGGTGCCGCTCTTCCGCCCCATCCAGTTCTCCATCGAGTTCACGGGCGGATCGCAGTTCACCGTCTCCAACCCGGCATCCTTCGACCAGACCCTCGCCACGCAGGCGGTCACCTCGGTCGTCCCCGGCGCGTCGACCCGTGTCACCGTGATCAGCGACCAGGCCGTCCGCGTGCAGACCGACCAGATGAGCAACGACGAGACGCAGGCGGTGTCGGCCGCCCTCGCGACGGCTTACGAGGTGCCGAGCTCGGAGGTCACCAACTCCTTCATCGGAGCGACCTGGGGTGCGGACGTCACGCGGCAGTCCCTCTGGGGCCTGGCGATCTTCCTCGCGTTGACCTTCATCATCCTCGCGCTGTACTTCCGCACGTGGAAGATGTCGGTTGCGGCCATCATCGGCCTCGTCGACGTGCTCGTGATCACCGTCGGCATCTACGCGCTCTTCGGGTTCGAGATCTCGCCCGCAGCCGTCATCGGCTTCCTCACGATCCTGTCGTACGCCCTGTACGACACGACGGTCGTGTTCGACAAGGTGCGGGAGAACACCAGAGACGACGGCGAGCTGTCGGGACGCACGTTCGCGGAGTCGGTGAACCTCGCCGCGAACCAGACGCTCATCCGCTCGATCAACACGACGGTGGTCGCCGTCCTGCCGATCGGCGCGATCCTCTTCATCGGCGTCCCGCTCGGCGCGCGGACCCTGAGCGACATCTCGCTGTCGATCTTCGTCGGAACCCTCGTGGCCGCTTACTCGACGCTGTTCGTCGCCGTGCCGCTCTACGCGCTCCTGCGCGAGAAGGAGCCGGCCGTCGCGCAGCGCGACGCCCGTGTGCGCGCGGCGCGGGAGAAGGCGGGGGTCCCCGTCTGACGACGGGGGCACGCCCCGCCGGGCGTAGGATTGACAGACTGACGTCGCGACCGGGGGAGGCGCACCGATGACCGAGACCGCGGCCTCCGCGCCACCGCCGTCCTCCCTGCGCCGTCTGGTGCCGCGCATCTTCTCGCGCGCGGCCCGTCGCGACGACGTCGACAAGCTCCTGCGCACCGTGCGCACGCACCATCCGAAGGGTGATCTCGGCATCGTCGAGCGCGCCTACGCGGTGGCCGACAAGGCGCACGACGGCCAGAAACGCCAGAGCGGCGAGCCGTACATCACCCACCCGCTCGCGGTGGCGCAGATCCTCGCGGAGCTCGGCCTCGGCCCCAAGGCGATCGCGGCGGCCCTGCTGCACGACACGGTCGAGGACACGGGTTACCCGCTCGACGAGCTCGCGGCAGACTTCGGCGACGAGGTCGCCATGCTCGTCGACGGCGTCACCAAGCTCGACAAGGTCAAGTACGGCGACAGCGCCCAGGCGGAGACCGTCCGCAAGATGATCGTGGCGATGTCGAAAGACATCCGCGTGCTGCTCATCAAGCTCGCCGACCGTCTCCACAACGCTCGGACGTGGGGCTTCGTGCCCCCGCACAAGGCGGCCAAGAAAGCCACCGAGACGCTCGAGATCTACGCCCCGCTCGCGCACCGTCTCGGCATCCAGGCCATCAAGAGCGAGCTCGAAGACCTCTCGTTCGCGGTCATGCACCCCAAGCTGTACGCCGAGATCGAGAGCCTGGTCCGACAGCGCACACCGCAGCGCGAGCAGTACGTGCAGAACGTCATCGACGCCGTCGACGCCGATCTCCGCGAACTCCGGGTGCGCGGACGCGTCATGGGCCGGCCGAAGCAGCTGTACTCGGTGTACCAGAAGATGGTCGTGCGCGGCCGTGAGTTCGACGACATCTATGACCTCATCGGCATCCGGATCCTCGTCGGCACGGTGCGTGACTGCTACGCGGTGCTGGGCGCGATCCACGCGCGGTGGACGCCGCTGCAAGGCCGTTTCAAGGACTACATCGCCACGCCGAAGTTCAACCTCTACCAGTCGCTGCACACGACCGTGATCGGCCCCGGCGGCCGCACCGTCGAGATTCAGATCCGCACGCACGAGATGCACCAGCAGGCGGAGTTCGGCGTCGCCGCCCACTGGAAGTACAAGGAGCGCATGGCTGGCGGCAAGGCGGATGCCAAGGCCGTCGACGCCGACATGGCGTGGATCGCGCACATCTCGGACTGGCAGGCGGAGACCGCCGATCCGGGGGAGTTCCTGGACTCGCTGCGCTTCGAGATCGGCGCGAAAGAGGTCTACGTCTTCACACCGAAGGGTCGCGTGATCGGCCTGCCCGCCGGTGCGACCCCCGTCGACTTCGCGTACGCGGTGCACACCGAGATCGGTCACCGCACGATGGGGGCCAAGGTCAACGGGCGCCTCGTCCCGCTGGAGACGGCGCTGCAGAGCGGCGACGTCGTCGAGGTGTTCACCTCGAAGAACCCCGACGCCGGCCCCAGCCAGGACTGGCTCGGTTTCGTCAAGAGCACCCGCGCCCGCAACAAGATCCGTGGGTGGTTCACGAAGGAGCGTCGCGAAGAGGCGATCGAGCAGGGAAAGGACTCCATCGCCCGCGCGATGCGGCGTCAGAACCTGCCCCTCCAGCGGCTCATGAGCCAGGACTCGTTCGCCGAGGTCGCGCGGCAGTTCCACTACGAAGACGTCTCGGCGTTGTACGCGGCTGTCGGCGAGGGGCACGTCTCGACGCAGTCCGTGATCGAGAAGGTCACCGCCCTCGTCAGCGCGGAGGACCCCTCGACCGGTCCCATCGATCTGCCGCAGGTGGGTCGCAGCCGTGCTCCGCGCAACAGCGACTCGGGTGTGCTCGTGCGTGGAGCGCCCGACATCCTCGTCAAGCTCGCGAAGTGCTGCACGCCCGTGCCCGGTGACGAGATCGTCGGGTTCGTGACGCGCGGCAGCGGTGTCTCGGTGCACCGCGGCGACTGCACGAACGTCAAGGCGCTCAAGGAAGACCCCGACCGTCTCATCGACGTCGAGTGGGCGCCCACCACCAAGAGCCTGTTCCTCGTGCAGATCCAGGTCGAAGCGCTCGATCGTTCCGGGCTGCTCAGCGACGTGACCCGCGTCCTGAGCGAGCACCACGTCAACATCCTGTCGGCGACCGTGTCCACCTCGAACGATCGCCTGGCCCTGAGCAAGTTCGTGTTCGAGATGGGCGACACTGTGCACCTGGATCGCGTGTTGAACGCGGTGCGCCGCATCGACGCCGTCTACGACGTCTACCGCGTCACCTCGTCGTAGCCGACGTCGCGACGCCGGGCGCTGCGGGCCGGGGCGTCACTCCGACGTCGCCTCCGTCATGAGCGCCTCCGTCAGGAGCGCGATCGCACGACGGCCGTAGGGCAGGCGCGGCCGTCGCGACAGCCACTCTCGTGCCTGCCTGGCAAGCGACGGATCGGCCCGCGCCCAGGCACCGGCCTCAGCGGCGTCGTCGAGGCGCGCGAGGTCGGACATCGTGCGCACGGGGCTCGACACCGACACACCGGCGATCAAGACCGTGTCCGCGGGGTCGAGCAGCGCGTCGTGATGGATCACACGCGGGTCGCGCGGCACGCGTGCGCGTCTCTGGTCGGCCCGCTGCAGGTGGTGCCGGGCGGGCTCGGCATGCACCCCGCCGTGCACCCACGCCGCGCTGACCCGGACGGCCGCCAGGCGTCGACCGGTCAGCGGTGCGAGGCTGCGGGCACGCATCCACGCGGTTTCGACGGCGTCCGCCGGCATGTAGCCGCCACCGATCGCGACGAGGACCCCGTCGAGGCACGCGGCGGTCAGCTCGGCGAGCGACAGCCGCTCGCCGGGGAAGAACAGAAAGGGCGACACCATCCCGCCAGTCTGGCGCGAGGGTGTCGCCCTCTCCCGCCGCGGCGGGAATTTGTGGAGAAGCGGTTCAGCCGCCGAGCGCGCGCAGCCAGCCGCGACGCGCTTCGAGAGCCTCGGACGCCTTCGCGGCCGCGCGCTTGTCGCCGCGCGACTCGGCGTCGGCCAGCTCGGACTCGAGCTTGGCGATCGCGTCGGTGATCTGGCGCGTCATGTCGTTGGCGCGCGCCTTCTGCTCCGGGTCGTTGCGCTTCCAGTCGGCATCCTCACGGGTGCGCACGCTCTGCTCGATCTTGCGGAGGTCGTCGTCGAGACTGCGCTCGACGTCGCGCGGGAACACGCGGCCGATCTCGTCCCACTCGCGCTGGATGGCCGTAAGGCGCTGGCGTGCCGTGGCGAGGTTCTTCTCGTCGACGATGGGCGCCGCCTTCTCCAGCAGCGCGCGCTTCTGCGCGATCTTCTCGCGGGAGGCCTCGACCTCCGCCGTCTCACGCTCGACCCGCGCTCCGTACAGCGCGTCGCCGGCGGCTTTGAATCGTGCCCACAGCGCGTCGTCGACCTTGCGGCCGGCACGACCGGAGGCCTTCCACTCGTCGAGGAGATCGCGGTACGCGCCGATGCCGTCCTCACCGCGCGGGGCGAGGGCCTCGGCGCGCTCGACGAGGCGCGTCTTGACGTCACGCGCGGCCTTGTGCGTCTCGTCCAGGGCCGAGAAGAACTCGCGGCGGTGCCGGTCGAAGCTCGCGCGGGCATCGCGGAAACGGCGCCAGAGCTGCTGCGCGGTGGCCTTGGGCAGGCGCGGTGCATTCTGCTGGTGGGCCTGCCACCGGTCGAACAGCGCCGACATGTCGGCGGTGCTCTGCTTCCACTGCACCGTCTGCGGGTCGCGGGCGGCGAGGGCCTCCGCCTCTTCGACGATGACGGTGCGCTCGCGCACGGCGTCGGCGACGGCTTCCTTCGCCGCGGCCGCCTCGCTCTCGCTCGCCTCGGCGAGCTGCGCGGTCAGCGCGTCGATGCGGGCGATGAGGGCGGCGAGGTCACCGACGGCGGCAGCGCCGTCCAGCTTCGCGCGGACGGTGAGCGCCGTCGAGCGCAGGTCGGACGCCGAGGCGCCTCCGCGGCGGTGACGCACCTCGAGCAGGGTGACCTCGCTGGCGAGATCGGCGAACTTGCGCTGGAAATAGGCCAGCGCCTCGTCCGGCGTGCCATCCGGGTACTGCCCGACGACGCGCCAGCCGTCGGCTTCGCGAACCGACACCGTTCCCTCGTCGTCGACACGACCCCACGGCTCGCTCGGCGCGGCCACGCGCGCGCCCGGACGGGGGCCCGGGCGCGCGGCCATCGCCGGGGACGGTGCAGGCGCGGGCGCCGCCTCGCTCGGCGCGGCGGCCGGGTCGGCGGCATCCTGCTCTGTCGCCTCCACGGCCGGAGCGTCATCCGTCGACGCGGGAGCGTCCGTCACGGCGTCGTCGGAGACCTCGGTCGGGCCGGTGGCGGCAGCCGACTCGTCGAGCGGAACGGCGGTCGCCTCGACGGCAGCGTCGTCGGAGGAGTCGTGCGAGCCGGTGGTGTCGGGGGAGGAAGCGGAAGTCACGGAAGTAGCACCTCATCGCGGCAGGGCCGCCTGGGGGAGAAGGACGTTCCCGAGCCTAGTACGACCGGCGGCGCCGTGACGGGATCAGGGCGTGGGCGACAGTGCCGGCTCGGGCAGCGTCGCCTGCGGGGACGACGAGGGCGAGGGAGTGTCGGTGACGGACGGCGTCGGGGCGGGCGCACCCGGTCCCGCCACGAAGTACGCCGTCTGCGCGGCGACGGCCCCGGCGATCACGACGAGCCCGACGACGACGGCGACGACGTTGTCTCGTCGGCGACGCCGCCCCTGACGCTGGAACAGCTCCTGCCGCGCCTGGTAGGCCCGGGCGCGATCGCGCTGCTCACGGCTCTGTCGGTCTTTTCCGCCCGTCGCCACATCGACCTCCCGTCGGCCGTCCTCCGGCCGCCCCCGATCCTACGCAGGCGTGCGCGAGGCGGACAAAAGAGCGACGACCGTGTCGGTGGCCCCGGCTAGCCTGGATCCGTGACCGCCTCCTCCGCGCTTTTCCAGGGCCAGACGCCCCTCGCGGTGCGCATGCGCCCCACGAGCCTCGACGAGGTCGCCGGCCAGGGGCATCTGCTGCGACCGGGATCCCCGTTGGTCACCCTCGCCACCACCGACTCGTCGGCATCCGGATCGGCGGTCTCCGTCATCCTGTGGGGCCCGCCGGGCACCGGCAAGACGACGCTCGCGCAGGCGATCGCGCGATCCTCCGGGCGTCGCTTCGTCGAGCTGTCGGCCATCACCGCGGGCGTCAAGGACGTGCGCGAGGTCATGCAGGAGGCGCTGACCCAGCGCGACCTCTACGGGCAGTCGACCATCCTCTTCCTCGACGAGATCCACCGTTTCACGAAGGCCCAGCAGGACGCTTTGCTCCCGGGGGTCGAGAACGGCTGGGTCGTGCTCATCGCCGCGACCACCGAGAACCCGTCGTTCTCCGTCATCTCCCCGCTGCTCTCGCGCTCGCTCCTGCTGACGCTGCGTCCCCTCGGCGACGACGACCTCGGCGCGCTCGTCGATCGCGCGGTGAGCGATCCGCGAGGTCTCGCGGGCCGCGTGGTGCTCGACGACGAGGCGCGAGCGGCGCTCGTGCGTCTCGCCTCCGGCGACGCCCGCCGCGCGCTGACGGCGCTGGAGGCCGCGGCATCCGTCGCCGGAGACGATGCCGGCGCATCACCCTCGGACGAGGATGACGACGACGATTTGGATGCCGGCAAGACCGGCCCCGCGAGCGGGGCAGAGCTCCCGGTCGTCACGGCCGACCACATCGCGCAGGCCGTCGACCGCGCGCTGCTGCGCTACGACCGCCAGGGCGACGAGCATTACGACGTCATCAGCGCGTTCATCAAGTCGGTGCGCGGATCCGACCCGGATGCCGCCATCCACTACCTCGCCCGCATGATCGAGGCGGGGGAGGACCCGCGCTTCATCGCCCGGCGGCTCGTGATCTCCGCGGCCGAAGACATCGGGATGGCCGACCCGCAGGCCCTGCAGATCGCCGTGGCCGCAGCCGACGCCGTGGCCTTCATCGGGATGCCTGAGGGTCGCATCCCGCTCGCCGAGGCCACGGTGTACCTGGCCACGACCGCGAAGTCGAACGCCGCCTACAACGCCATCAACGCCGCGATCGCGGACGTGCGGGCGGGCGGGTTCGGCCGCGTGCCGATGCACCTGCGCGACGCGCACTATCCGGGGGCCAAGCGCCTCGGCCACGGTAAGGGCTACAAGTACGCCCACGACAGCGAAATCGGCATCGTGACGCAGCAGTACCTGCCCGACGAACTGCGCGGGCGCCGGTACTACGAGCCCACCAACCACGGCGCGGAGCGCGACGTCTCCGCCCGGTTGGAGAAGATCCGACGCATCCTCGACGGGGCGTGAGAGACGTGCAGGGCGCGCGCAGGCCGCTCTGGTAGCATGAATCGGCTCGAAACAGGGTTTTCGGGCATCCCCTCCTTCCTGTGATCACCTTCCGGTGCGCCCCGGCGTGCGCCTCGGATCGGGCGGAAGGGGGCGATACGCCCGTGAGCCGTGAAAGGCGCGGCCACGTCATCGGAAGGAGAACTTCGTGACCACGAAGTCTCAGGACCGCCGCAAGGTGCGTCTGTCGCGCGCCCTCG
>Ga0308171_1004132_pt1 | contig 12323 bp, 7 predicted proteins | sample PhyGR1_FD_202135 | JGI IMG/M metagenome (GOLD analysis project Ga0308171, IMG submission 202135) | Phyllosphere microbial communities from UC Gill Tract Community Farm, Albany, California, United States - DLSLSG.R1 | ecosystem: Host-associated > Plants > Phyllosphere > Unclassified | place: USA... | reverse complement strand
CGGCAAGCGTGACGGAGCCAATAGCGATCGAACGAGCCAGTCTGGATACCATGAAAAAGTCCTCTGTTGATGTCCCTCTACATCCTATGGCTTTAGATTATGAGACTATTACGGCATAGATTGTGTCCGCCGATTTTCAACGGCTTGTCGCACCGGAAAAATTGCGTTAGAGCGAGACCCACGCACCGGCTGGACCATTGCAGCCCTGCGCATCGACGCGTTTTGCATCGAAGGGCCTGTAGCTCAATGGTTAGAGCCGGCGGCTCATAACCGCTTGGTTGGGGGTTCGAGTCCCTCCGGGCCCACCACCTACTTTTTAAGTATCTGAATTCGTTTTATTTTCAGACGTATTCCCCTCGCGGTTATCGCTGAGAGGGGTAAGCTCGTTCCTAAGCTGTGCGAGATGATGCGGGATGCCTTTATGCCAAGCTTGGCTCTGTCAGCCCCTCGAGTATGAACTTCAGCCTGTTTTGAGTTAGACCAGCCGAACTGGCTCATCAGTCGTGTGCGGTCGCACCGCCGTTCGCCGCCACAGTCGCGGTCAATTCTCTGAGCCCATGAGTGTTCTTCTCAATGTTGGCTTTCCTGGCAGGCACTTTTGTCACCTGATAGCGCCTTGGAAGTCTGATTGTAACCCTCCTACGCTGCAGCTGCCCCACGGCCCAACGCACTTCTGCCAAGCCCAGTACCCGGATGATCAGAATCGCTACCGGCCAGATGCAAATACTTCTTCGGTACGGCCGTTGATTTCTCTGGTGGTGGTTTAGGATGGTGGACCGTAGGTGTCAGAGAGCGCGCCGTGGACCGTTGCTTTCTACCAAAGAATTGTGCTGCGATCTCATTCGCGAGCGTCTGTGCCAGCGCGGATGGGACAGCGTTTCCAACCAAACGCTGAACGTCGGCGCGGGAACAATCGAATTTCAAAAAATCCGGAAATGTTTGTAGGCGACAAAGTTCATGCGTCGACAAACGACGGTTTTCCCAATGGAACGGACCTGTTGCAGGCCCGGGCTGCGCCTGAATAGTCCAGGCCGGTTTGTCCTTTGCCAGCTTCAAGAGAAAATTCCAGTATCTTCGCCGCCAACCGAAAAGAGGCTCTCCCTTACCACGCTCCGTATGCCACAAGTAATTGTGGCCTTCAGGAATCGAGGGTAACAGGTCGGCCCACTTCCCTTGGAGTTTCAGGGAAGAAACGTCTGACATCTGCGGCAGATCGGCGAACGCATCCCAAGCTGTCAGGAATGGCTCCCGCCCAGATTCAGAGTCACCATGGGTGGGGGCGGGAAACTTAAACTGAGTACCGTCGCGTGCTCCGATAATGAATAGGCGCTCCCTCATTTGGGGAACGCCAAAATGGGCCGCATTCAGCACTGCGAACTCAAATGAATAATTCGTACCCAGCCTCTGATTAATCGCAGCGATCCCGGAACGAATAGCCTCGATACCCTCTGCTTTGCCGCGATAAGCTAGGCCAGGTACGTTTTCGATGAGGAACGCTTTCGGTTGGGTGTCTTCGAGGACACGCAGGTACTGCCCAAGAGTATCCGAACGGGGGTCGTTCAGCCGAGATGCATCCCCGCGTGCCCAGTATCCGGATTTTGAGAATGGCTGACACGGAGGCCCACCAATCATGACGTCCGCCTCTCCGGCGGAAAGCCCAGCAGTTCCCAGAATCGTTGCGCTCGATACGTCCGAAATGGACTCCTCTATTACAGGCCAATCGCGGTTAAGTTGGATCGTAGCGCAAGCTACAGGATCAAGATCGAGCGAAACGCGGGTCTCGAACTCCGCCGCCTCGAACCCGAAGTCCAGCCCACCAACACCACTGAAGAGGGAGATCGCCTTTAGCTTCCGTGCTGTCATTTTACAACGAACTCGTAGCGTAGTGTTTTTCAAACACTAATTCGGGGTTGTCGACAAAGGTCGGCATAGAGACTCCGATACTGCTGTTGATCCGCCCGACACACGTTTTGTGGGGCTCGAGTTCCTTAGTCAATGCAAATTTAAAGTCCCAGCTCTCAGTGACCGAATGGAGACAAGCGGCGAGTATGGGAAAATCCTCTGGTCGATAGTAGCGCGAGCAAGGATTGCCTTTCGCAGCTCGGGTCTTCTGGAAATCGACCTTCGGTCGGCCATCGGCGTATGTCGTCCGGAGCGTGTTTTTGCACTCGATTAAGATGGGCGCGCCGCCCTTCCACCTGAGCGATATGTCCGGCCTGCCGTCCTCTTCAAGCCGGATACACTCGGTGACGCCTTGTATACCCTTCAGCGCGTCATGAAGATGCTGTTCTGCAACCCAACCGCGGACAGCCATTTTCAATCGACCAGCTCCCTCGATCAAATCGAACAACGCATCTGGAGAAACGCCGAACTCTTTCAGGATGGCATGTTGAGAGACATTGGTGGTCGCCTTCATCGATGCCATCTTGTCCGCGACGAGATGGCGTTCCCCAGGGTCTAATCCGCGAGCCAAGCGTTCCAAGGCGATCAGGTCAAGCATCCGCTCCTGTTTGCCCCCTATCAGGACTTCTGTCCGGTAGTCCTCAATTGCAGCCGTCGGACGCGTCTTCGATTTCCCGGGTCGACGATCTCTTTCCCATATGGCCCAGCCGTGGCTGCGTATCAGCTCGACATGCTCGGCCTTGAATTCGATCGAGCGCGACATCGGCGATGGATTGTTCATTAACGGATCGGCCGCGATGAAGATCTTATGTGTGGGGTCGATCCCAATAAACAATGTTGTCACAAGGAGCGAAGGGTCTAGCCCGACGTCAAGAACGCCCTTCAAGTTGCCGCCATACTTAATTTGAAACCGATGTTCGTCATCCGGACGATGTTTCGTAATCTTCGAGTTGGCGAAGAACGCGTATACGAGCAGACCTTGACGATATCCATTCGGCGTTTCGAAAACTATATAGAACGGTGCACGGTTCGGCTGGCTACCGTGCACGATTACGCAACCGCGCGCGATCAGTGCTTCAGTGACGAAGTTAAGCAATGGTTCCTTGTCGGATCGACGCACCGAGTACGTTTTCCACTCGAATGCGTTCGTCGTACCGATCGATGAGTCCACTATATCCATAGCGAGACACTATCGGCCTTCGTGCGATTCGAGAATTCGCCAGACACCAGATTTCTGGTGCGATTGTGTGTTGGAACCTGATCCCAGCGATAACAGATTTGACCGGCCGACAGAAATTGGCGTACACGCGTGCGAACACGGCACATGTGTACGCCAATACAGATTCGTCTAATATTCCTTCCAAATCATGAGGTTAAAAGGAAAGCCGGGTGTTTCTCCCTCCAGGCCTAGCATTTTTCTTTTTCATCAAAGTGGATAGCAAAGCCCTCGGGCGCGGGTTTGGGCGTCCTGCCTACCGATGCTGCCCTTTACGGGGTGAGAGTGCCTTGCTAAAGCTTGCGTGGGTGAGCGGGGTACAGCGCAATGGCGATTTGGTATTACACCATCGGGCCGAAGCGCGCAGGACCCGTTGGCGAGGACACAATTCGCCGTCTGATCGAGAGTGGTCACATCTCCCGCGACGACTACCTCTTTCATGAGCAAATGACGGACTGGGAGAAGGCCGGTCTCAATCCCATTTTTGCCGATAGCTTTGCAACGCTGCCCCTCGGGTCTGAGATAAAACCTCTCGCCCCGGAGCAGGTCTTTGTGCCCGCACCTCCCTGGCGCCGTCTGTGGGCAAGGCTTTTCGATCTATTGATGATGTCACCTTTGTTCACGATTCTTGGACGAGAGATCTGGGCTGCTTACTTCGATTTCCATGGAAACCGGCTCGGTTTTATCATTGCGGCATTCGTCCTGTATCTGATGCTGATTACTCTCGTCGCTATGATACCTGGATTCTGCTTGGCATTGTTCGGTACGACGCCGGGCAAAGCCATATTCGGCGTATGGGTGCCTACGCCTTGTAAGGGCCTTCGTCTGCGCTTCAGATATTACTTCCGCCGTGAGTACAGGGTGTGGTTCTCGGGTTGTGCCCTGGGTATCCCTCCATTGTTCATCTTGACGTTCCTTTTCCAATATAGTCGGCTGAAGGCCGATGTAGCCGCGAGCTATGACATGGAGCGGCCGAGGGTAGTGGCCGTCAGGCCAAGCCGCATCGCGGCTTTTATCATGGTGCCGTTTATGCTGGTTCTTGTTAGCGGTGCTGTTGTTAATGTGAGCAAGTATCGCTTGGACAAAAGGACCAGTGCGAGCCACAGCGCTCTTCCAGTGCCATCTTATGAGAGTGTCCCGGTTGATCGCATGGTTGTTCCTAATTTGACGCCGAGTGACTCGACCAAAACATGGGTCAATCCCAGGACGGGCAGAGGCGCCAAGATCAGCGAAATCTGGGAGCCCCCTTCTAGTAGTTCCCCTAAAAACAATTTCGTCTTCCTGGCGCCATCGCTGGGGACGACAGCACTGATCTCCTACGAGCGTATTCCGACTGACGATGTCGATCCGGCGGCCTATCTGAAGGGTCTGGAAAGGCGCGTCGGCCATATCATGAAAAGCACCTCCGGTTGGCGGACGGCCAATGTCAACGGGGTGCAGGTCATGCGGCTGTCTGGAATTGCCACGACTGCATCGGAAAGCCGGGCCGAACTCACCTTTTTCATGAGGGGTGGAAATGCCTGGCTGGCCTTGATAGTGACGCCAGGAAATTCCGAACTGCAGTCGATCGAAAGAAAGAATTTTTTGAGTGCGATATTCGGAACAGTCAATTGAGTGGACGTCCGTTCCCGTTGGCTCCTGGTCGCCCGATCCTGTATGGCGAAGGAAATCCGCCAGTTGTCGCGGATTCAGGCAAGTTACGCCTCATCGTGGCGATCAAGAGCTCAATGGTCTTTTCGGTTCGGAGTGCTCTTGTCACGCCGACTTTACTGCGTCTGCCTGTGCGGCTTCGCGTTTAGGGCTATAAGGGGAGCTTAGCATGCGTTTTGTCGACGGCCTTGGGAGAAGAAACACTGACTAACATCATGTCGTATATCGCGGAGCGTCGTTCATGATCGTCGGCATCGTTCTGACGGTCGCCTTGCTGTTGTTTCTGTTCGCTTTCCCGCGACATCTGAAACCGGTTGTGGCAGCACTTGCCGTGGTGTGGGCCTGCCTCGGAGGCTGGGTTTTGTTTGACTGGGTCCGCTCTGGCGAAAGGCTGGAGAAGATCATTGCCACGGCGGCCTATGATCCGACCTGTCGGGATGAGAATGCGCCGATCCGGGTGAGCTTTCAGAATACCAATGATGTGGCGGTCGAGCGGTTGACCTATACGTTGGAAGGTTTTGAGCCCGCCTTCCGTGCGCCGATTTCGCTCGAGGCCTATCAGCCAAACGAAAGGCGGTTGGGGCCGCATGAGAGCTATGCTGCCTGCCGGCCATTTCGGTTGCGCAGCAATGAGCAAGCCGATCCCGCGCGGCTGGAATGGCGTGTGACGGTCAACTCAGCAGATTTCGAGTGAGCTTCCTGATGGCGCGGCGATACAGCATTGGCCCGAGAATCGGACTCGATTTTCGGAAAGCACAATGCGTTGATTCAAAAAGCTAAAGCGTCCTTTGTGCGTCCAATAGGACGCACGGCGCTTTAGAGTCTCTGCGCTTCGCCGTGCCATTTGTCATGCTTCAATCAGAAGCGCGCGCCTTTTTCGGCGATCATCTTCGTCAGGCTGCCATCCGCCGGGAAAAGCGGGATAAGGCAGGCTTGAAGGGCATGGTAGATGTCTCCCTTGCCGGGGAAGAGGGTGTTGGCCGGAACGAGGTCTTCCGTCAGTTCTTCATGCCAGCCGCCGAATTGATGGTCGAGGAAGGTGTTGGCGATCGTGCTCCAGATGCGGCGATAGCTATCTTCGTAGAACTCGTCGGCGGGCAGATGCTCGTTGAGGAAGTGGGCCGCACCGGCGGCTTCGCACATCGGCCACCAGAGCTTTTCCGTCTTGGCGGGCGTGTTGTCCCAGTCGAGCGTATAGAAGAAACCGCCTTTTTCGCGGTCCCAGCCGAGCGCCATGGACTGGACGAAGAGTGACTTGGCGGCGGTCGGCATCCAGTCGTGCTTGCGCTCACCCAGGATCCAGAGTTGCAAGATGAGGCGCGACCATTCCAGCCAGTGACCCGGCGTTGAGCCTGAGGGGCGGAACATTTCGTTGCCGCGATAATCCTTGTTCAGCACCCAGTTCTCATCGAAATGCTCCGGCACGCGGAAATCCAGCGCGCCAGCGGCGCGGCGGATGATGAGGTCGGCGATGCGTTCGGCCTTGATGAGATAGGACGTGTCGCCCGTGGCCTCGAAGGCAGCCATCAGGGCTTCGGTCAGATGCATGTTGGAATTCTGGCCGCGGTAATTCTCGATCGGCGACCAGTCGCGGTGGAATTCCTCATTGATGGTGCCGTGCTTCTCTTCCCAGAATCGGGTTTCGAGAACCTCGGTCACATCGGCCAGCATCGCATCGGCCAGCGGATGACCGACGACCTTGGCGGAGGAGGCGGCGAGAAGCACGAAGGCGTGGCCATAACCCTGCTTCGTGGCGTCGGCAGGGCCGTTGTCGTCCACCTGCCAGAAATAGCCGCCATGCTCCTGGTCGCGGTGCTTGTCCCACAGATAGGTCATGCCATGGTCAACGATATCGCCGCAGCCGGGGCGACCAAGCAGGTGGCCGATGGAGAAGCAATGGACCATGCGGGCAGACGCGTGGATGCCGCGCACCGGATTGTCGGAGGAGAGGGGAGCGCCTTTCCGGTCGAGATCGAAGAAGCCACCTTTGGGATTGACCGCGCGATACTGGAAGAAGTCGAAGAGACCTTCTGCCTGCTTTACCAGCCATTGGCGATGCCAGGGCAGCGTGCTCCAATAGGCTTTCGTGCTTTCCGTCTCCGTCATCCGTTCCTCCTTTGATGCGCTGTTGGAGCATACCTATATCTTTGAGGCGCAAGGGTGTCATCCACGGTCGGAATTTCGTAGCTTCCTTTTTAGGCCAGAACCGCGAATGCCTGATGATATGTTGACATAAAGATATCTTTATGTGACTTGATATCTTGCTGATTTGCAAAGAATGAGGAGTGAGTGCCGATGTTGGACGATCTGTTTGGCCCCCTGGGCGGCAAACGCGACGGCGCGGAAATTCTGAAGGCGCTGAAACAGGCGGCTGAAGAGCGCATCCTCATTCTCGATGGTGCCATGGGCACTCAGATTCAGGGCCTTGGATTTGACGAGGACCACTTCCGGGGTGATCGTTTCATTGGGTGTGCCTGTCACCAGAAGGGCAATAACGACCTTCTGATCCTGACGCAGCCGGATGCGATCGAGGATATCCATTTCCGCTACGCCATGGCGGGGGCGGATATTTTGGAGACCAACACGTTTTCGTCCACGCGCATCGCGCAGGCCGATTACGAGATGGAAGGCGCGGTCTATGACCTCAACCGCGAGGGCGCCTTCATCGTGCGTCGTGCCGCCCAACGCGCCGAGCGCGAGGATGGCCGCCGACGTTTCGTCGCAGGTGCCATCGGCCCGACCAACCGCACCGCGTCTATCTCGCCGGATGTGAACAATCCCGGCTACCGCGCTGTCAGCTTCGACGATTTGCGCCTTGCCTATGGTGAGCAGATCGACGGCCTGATCGATGGTGGTGCCGACCTGATCCTTATTGAAACCATCTTCGACACGCTGAACGCCAAGGCCGCGATCTTCGCCTGCGAGGAGCGCTTTGCTGCCAAGGGCATTCATCTGCCAGTGATGATCTCTGGCACGATCACCGACCTTTCCGGCCGCACGCTGTCGGGCCAGACGCCGTCGGCCTTCTGGAACTCGGTGCGTCACGCCAACCCGTTTACCATCGGCCTCAACTGTGCGCTCGGTGCCAACGCCATGCGTCCGCATTTGCAGGAATTGTCGGATGTGGCCGATACCTTCATCTGTGCCTATCCGAATGCCGGCCTGCCGAACGAGTTCGGCCAGTATGACGAAACGCCGGAGATGATGGCGGCACAGGTTGCCGAGTTTGCCCGCGAAGGACTGGTCAATGTGGTGGGCGGTTGCTGCGGCTCGACGCCGGAGCATATTCGCGCCATTGCGGACGCCGTGAAGGGTTTTGAGCCGCGCAAGGTGCCGGAACACAAGTCCTTCATGTCGCTGTCCGGCCTTGAGCCCTTCGTGCTGACCAAGGACATTCCCTTCGTCAATGTCGGCGAGCGCACGAACGTGACGGGCTCTGCCAAGTTCCGCAAGCTGATCACCGCTGGCGACTATACAGCTGCACTTGCCGTCGCCCGCGATCAGGTGGAAAATGGCGCACAGATCATCGACATCAACATGGATGAGGGCCTGATCGACAGCCAGAAGGCCATGGTCGAATTCCTCAATCTGATTGCCGCCGAGCCGGATATTGCCCGCGTGCCGGTGATGATCGACAGCTCCAAATGGGAGATCATCGAGGCTGGCCTGAAATGCGTTCAGGGCAAGTCGATCGTCAACTCCATCTCGCTGAAGGAAGGCGAGGAGAAGTTTCTCGAGCAGGCGCGTCTGGTGCGCAATTACGGCGCTGCCGTTGTCGTCATGGCGTTTGACGAAGTGGGGCAGGCCGATACTTACCAGCGCAAGGTCGAGATCTGCACGCGCGCCTACAAGCTCCTGACGGAGAAGGCCGGGATTCTGCCCGAAGACATCATCTTCGACCCGAATGTGTTTGCTGTCGCAACAGGCATCGAAGAGCACAATAATTACGGCGTCGATTTCATTGAAGCCACCAAGACCATCCGCGAAACCATGCCGCTCGTGCATATTTCCGGCGGTGTCTCGAACCTGTCCTTCTCCTTCCGCGGCAACGAGCCGGTGCGCGAGGCGATGCATGCCGTGTTCCTGTATCATGCGATCCAGGTCGGCATGGATATGGGCATCGTCAATGCGGGCCAGCTGGCGGTCTATGAGAGCATCGATGCGGAACTGCGCGAGGCCTGCGAAGATGTGGTGCTGAACCGCAACCCCAACGCGACCGAACGGCTGCTTGAAATTGCCGAACGTTACCGCGGTACGGGTGCCAAGGAAGGCAAGGTTCAGGATCTGTCGTGGCGCGAACTCCCCGTTGAGAAGCGGCTGGAGCATGCGCTGGTCAATGGCATCACCGAATACATCGATGCGGATACGGAAGAGGCGCGCCAGCAGGCGGCCCGTCCGCTGCATGTCATCGAAGGTCCGCTGATGGCGGGCATGAATGTGGTCGGCGATCTTTTCGGTTCGGGCAAGATGTTCCTGCCGCAGGTGGTCAAATCCGCCCGCGTGATGAAGCAGGCCGTTGCCGTTCTTCTTCCCTATATGGAAGAGGAAAAGCGCCTGAATGGCGGCGATCAGCGCAAGTCGGCCGGCAAGGTGCTGATGGCGACGGTGAAGGGCGATGTCCACGATATCGGCAAGAACATCGTCGGCGTTGTTCTCGCCTGCAACAATTACGAGATCATCGACCTCGGCGTCATGGTGCCGACCACCAAGATTCTCGAAACGGCTGTTGCGGAGAAGGTCGATGTCATCGGTCTTTCCGGCCTCATCACGCCGTCGCTGGATGAAATGGTGCATGTGGCCTCCGAGATGGAGCGCATGGGTCTAGACCTGCCGCTTCTGATCGGTGGGGCGACGACGAGCCGTGTTCATACGGCGGTGAAGATCCATCCGCGTTACGAGAAGGGGCAGGCGATCTATGTGACGGACGCTTCGCGCGCGGTCGGCGTGGTTTCAGCACTTCTGTCGGAAGATCAGAAGCCAGCCTATATTGACGGCATTCGCGCCGAATATGCCAAGGTTGCCGATGCGCATGCGCGCAACGAACGCGAAAAGCAGCGCCTGCCGCTGTCGCGTGCGCGCGAAAACGCGCAGAAGGTGGATTGGACAGGCTATCAGCCGGTCAAGCCACAATTCATCGGTACCAAGACATTCGAGGGCTACGACCTCGAAGAGTTGTCGCGCTATATCGACTGGACGCCTTTCTTCCAGACCTGGGAATTGAAGGGTCGTTTCCCGGCCATTCTCGAGGATGAGAAGCAGGGCGAGGCAGCGCGCCATCTCTATGCCGACGCGCAGGCCATGCTGAAGAAGATCATCGAGGAAAAGTGGTTCCGCCCGCGCGCCGTGATCGGCTTCTGGCCGGCCAATGCGGTGGGAGACGATATTCGTCTGTTTACCGATGAGAGCCGCACCTCGGAGCTTGAGACCTTCTACACGCTGCGTCAGCAGCTTTCCAAGCGCGATGGACGGCCCAATGTCGCACTGTCGGATTTCGTCGCGCCGAAAGACAGCGGCATTGCCGACTATGTCGGCGGCTTCGTGGTGACGGCGGGTATCGAGGAAGTGGCCATTGCCGAGCGCTTCGAACGGGCCAATGACGACTACTCATCCATTCTGGTGAAGGCGCTGGCCGATCGTTTCGCGGAAGCCTTTGCCGAGCGCATGCACGAACGGGTGCGCAAGGAGTTCTGGGGCTATGCGCCGGATGAGCGCTTCAGCAGTGAAGACCTTGTTGGAGAGGCCTATGCCGGTATTCGCCCGGCGCCCGGCTATCCTGCCCAGCCCGATCATACGGAAAAGGACACGCTCTTCCGCCTTCTGGATGCGACAAATCAGACGGGCGTGTTGCTGACGGAGAGCTATGCCATGTGGCCTGGTTCGTCTGTTTCCGGTCTCTATATCGGCCATCCCGAGAGCTATTACTTTGGCGTTGCCAAGGTGGAGCGGGATCAGGTGGAGGATTATGCTCGGCGCAAGGGCATGCCCGTGAAGGATATTGAGCGCTGGCTTGGGCCGGTGCTGAATTATGTGCCGGTGGATGCGGCAAAGGATGTTGAGACGGCGGCTTGAGTCGGGGGCGAGCTGTCTGCGTGCTTCGTGTTCGCGGCGGCACCCCCCTCTGTCCTGCCGGACATCTCCCCCTCAAGGGGGGAGATCGGGTGGGGCGACCGCTCGGGCATCTCTAATGTTGCGGACGGATTGACGAGCTACCTCCTTGCTGATCTCCCCACTTGAGGGGGAGATGCCCGGCAGGGCAGAGGGGGGGTAACGGTCCCGCCATCTCGCACATCAAAAAGAAAGAGGGGCCCCGCAGCCCCTCTAAAATCTTCCAGCGCGAAAACCCTCACAGCCTTCCGCGCCAGCCATTCCTCACATCAATAGACGACGACGCCGCGGATGCTTTCGCCCTTGTGCATCAGGTCGAAGCCCTTGTTGATGTCTTCAAGCGGCATGGTGTGGGTAATCATCGGGTCGATCTGGATCTTGCCTTCCATGTACCAGTCGACGATCTTCGGAACGTCGGTGCGGCCGCGAGCGCCGCCGAAGGCCGTGCCCATCCAGTTGCGGCCGGTGACCAGCTGGAAGGGGCGGGTGGAGATTTCCTGGCCGGCGCCTGCGACGCCGATGATGACCGATTTGCCCCAGCCGCGATGCGAGGCCTCTAGCGCCTGGCGCATGACCTTGGTGTTGCCGGTGCAGTCGAAGGTGTAATCGGCGCCGCCGATCAGGTCGCCATTGCGCTTCGTCATGTTGACGAGATAGGGCACGATATCGTCACCGACGTCCTTCGGGTTGACGAAGTGGGTCATGCCGAATTTTTCGCCCCAGGCCTTGCGATCATTGTTGATGTCGACGCCGATGATCATGTCCGCGCCGGCAAGACGTAGGCCCTGAAGCACGTTGAGGCCGATGCCGCCGAGACCGAAGACGATTGCCGTCGAGCCGATCTCGACCTTCGCCGTATTGATAACCGCGCCGATGCCGGTCGTCACGCCGCAGCCGATGTAGCAGACCTTGTCGAAGGGCGCGTCGGGGTTGATCTTGGCAACGGCAATTTCTGGCAGAACCGTGTAATTGGCGAAGGTGGAGCAGCCCATATAGTGATGGATCTTGTCCTTGCCGATGGAGAAGCGGCTGGTTCCGTCCGGCATCACGCCCTGACCCTGGGTGGAGCGGATCGCGGTGCAGAGGTTGGTCTTGCGCGAGGTGCAGGAATAGCACTCGCGGCATTCCGGCGTGTAGAGCGGGATGACGTGGTCACCCTTCTTGACCGAGGTGACACCTGGGCCGACGTCGACGACGATACCGGCACCTTCATGGCCGAGGATCGCGGGAAAGAGACCTTCCGGATCGGCACCGGAGAGGGTGAAATCGTCCGTATGGCAGATGCCGGTCGCCTTGACTTCGATCAGCACTTCACCGGCGCGTGGGCCTTCCAGCTGAACGGTCATAACTTCCAATGGCTTGCCTGCCTGAACGGCGACTGCGGCGCGAACGTCCATCGTCTCGTCTCCTTCGTATCTTTATCATTCGTGGAAGCACTTTTTGCCCGACG
>Ga0308171_1004131_pt1 | contig 12325 bp, 9 predicted proteins | sample PhyGR1_FD_202135 | JGI IMG/M metagenome (GOLD analysis project Ga0308171, IMG submission 202135) | Phyllosphere microbial communities from UC Gill Tract Community Farm, Albany, California, United States - DLSLSG.R1 | ecosystem: Host-associated > Plants > Phyllosphere > Unclassified | place: USA... | reverse complement strand
GCAGCCCGATGAGTGGCGCTTACCGTATCAAGGGTGCCGGCCGCCTGACGCCTGCCCGCACCGCCCGCTTCAACTTCGACGGCAAGAGCTATACCGCGCTTCAGGGCGACACGGTTGCCTCCGCACTTCTGGCAAATGGCGTGCATCTGATCGGCCGCTCGTTCAAGTATCACCGCCCGCGCGGCTTTCTGTCTGCCGGTCCGGAAGAGCCGAATGCGCTGATCGACGTGTCGCGCGATGCATCCCGCCGCCAGCCCAACGTGCGCGCCACGGTGCAGGAAGTCTTCGATGGTGCGATCGTCTCGTCGCAGAACCGCTATCCGTCGCTCTCCTTCGATGTCGGCGCGATCAACGATTTCTTCTCGCCCTTCTTTGCGGCGGGCTTCTACTACAAGACCTTCATGTGGCCGAAGGCGGCATGGCACAAGCTCTATGAGCCGATCATCCGCCGTGCCGCCGGTCTCGGCAGCGCGCCGAGAGAGGGCGATACCGATCAATATGCCAGCCGCTTTGCCCATTGCGAGGTGCTGGTGGCCGGTGGCGGCGCTGCCGGTCTGACGGCGGCGCTTTCTGCGGCCAAGACGGGTGCCAAGGTCATTCTGGTCGATGAGAACCCGACGGTTGGCGGTGCGCTGCGCTTTGAAACCGGCACCGTGATCGACGGCAAGAACGGCTATGACTGGGCGCAGTCGGTTTTGGCCGAGCTGAAGGCCATGCCGAATGTGGAGGTTCTGACCCGCACCACCGTCTTCGGCTACTATAACCACAACTTCATCGGCCTGGCCGAACGCGTGACCGACCACCTGGCAAGCCCGGCGCTGCATGAGCCACGCGAGCGCCTGTGGCAGGTGCGCGCCAAGAAGGTGGTGATGGCGACCGGCGCCATCGAGCGCCACATGGTATTCGCCAATAACGACCGCCCCGGCATCATGCTGGCGTCCGCTGCACGCACCTATCTCAACCAGTATGGCGTGGCTGTCGGCCATAATGTCGGTGTCTATACCGCCCATGACAGCGCCTATGAGGCAGCCTTCGACCTGAAGCGCGCCGGTGTCAAGATCGCGGCGATCGTCGATTGCCGTCCCAACCCGAGCGCGAATCTTCTGGACGAGGCGCGCGCGCTTGGTATCGAGGTTCTGGCCGGCCACAGCGTCTTCGATACGGCGGGCCGTCTTCGCGTCACCTCCATGACGGTTGGCCGCAATGGCGGATCGGGCAAGCGCAAGATCGCTATCGATGCGCTGATCTTCTCGGCTGGCTGGACGCCATCCGTCCATCTGTTCTCGCAGTCTCGCGGCAAGCTGAAATATGATGCGCCGAACCAGCGCTTCCTGCCCGACGTGCACGTGCAGGACTGCGTTTCGATCGGCGCCTGCAACGGCACCGACGATCTCTCCGCGCTGCTATCCGAAGCGGCTGCGGCTGGCGGCGGCGAGGTTGCAGTTTCCGGCAGCAATGCCAACACCTGGACCGGCGGCATGATCGGCGCTGCCGAAGGTGCCGGTGCCGACCACAGCGTCAAGGCCTTCATCGATTTCCAGCACGATGTCTGCGCCAAGGATATCCGCCTTGCGGTGCGCGAAGGCATGCACTCCATCGAGCATATCAAGCGCTTCACCACCAACGGCATGGCGTCCGACCAGGGCAAGATGTCCAACATGCATGGTCTTGCCATTGCATCCGAAGCGCTTGGCCGCGATCTGCCGAAGGTCGGTCTCACCACCTTCCGAGCGCCTTACACGCCGGTGACCTTCGGTACGCTGGTCGGCCATTCGCGTGGCAAGTTGTTCGACCCGGCCCGCAAGACGCCGATGCATGCCTTGGAAGAAGCAGAAGGTGCGGCCTTCGAGGATGTCGGCAACTGGAAGCGCGCCTGGTACTATCCGCGTGCGGGTGAAGACATGCATGAGGCGGTCAACCGCGAGTGCAAGACGGTGCGCGAAAGCGTTGGCGTCTTCGATGCCTCCACGCTCGGCAAGATCGAGGTTGTCGGCCCGGATGCGGCGAAGTTTCTCAACCTGCTCTACACCAACGCCTGGGATACGCTGAAGCCCGGTCGCTGCCGTTACGGCATCATGACCCGCGAAGACGGTTTCGTCTATGATGACGGCGTTGTCGGTCGCATGGCGGAAGATCGCTTCCATGTGACGACGACGACGGGTGGTGCGCCACGCGTGCTGCACCACATGGAAGACTATCTGCAGACGGAATTTCCGCATCTCAACGTCTGGCTGACCTCCGCCACCGAACAATGGGCGGTGATCGCGGTGCAGGGACCGAAGGCGCGCGACGTGATTGCGCCGCTGGTGGAGGGTATCGACCTGTCGCCGGAAGCCTTCCCGCATATGGCGGTGGCCGAGGGCAAGATCTGCGGTGTGCCGACGCGTCTTTTCCGCGTGTCCTTTACCGGCGAACTCGGCTTCGAAGTCAACGTGCCCGCCGATTACGGCCCGGCCGTGTGGCAGGCCATTGCCGAGCGGGCGAAAGCTGTCGGCGGCTGCCTCTACGGCACCGAGACGATGCACGTGCTGCGCGCCGAAAAGGGCTACATCATCGTCGGCCAGGATACCGACGGCACGGTGACGCCCGACGATGCCGGCCTTGGCTGGGCCGTCTCCAAGAAGAAGACGGACTTCGTCGGTATTCGCGGTCTGCAGCGCCCGGATCTGACCCGCAGCGGCCGCAAGCAGCTCGTCGGTCTGTTGCCGAAGAACGCGCATGAGGTGCCGGAAGAGGGCGGCCAGATCGTCGTCGATCCGAATGCACCCAAGCCGATGACGATGCTCGGTCACGTCACATCGTCCTACTGGTCCGAAAATCTCGGCCGCTCCATCGCCTTCGGTCTGGTGGCCGATGGCCGGGCGCGGATGGGTGAGACCCTCTACATTCCGCTTGCCGACAAGACGATTGCAGTCGAGGTGACGGACATGGTGTTCTTCGACAAGGAAGGAGGCCGGATCAATGGCTGATTTGGCGACAGCAAAGCGTACATTCGTTCTCGACGGCGTGCATGGCGGCTCCGCCGGCACCTCCATCAAGCCTGCAGCCCCGGCCTACCGGCTGGTGCTGCGCGCGCGGCCAGAGGCGATCGAGGCCCTGTCCCAGGCGCTCGAACTTGCCCTGCCGACACGCCCGAAAACCTCCACAACGTCAGGCCTGCGCTCCGCGCTATGGATTGGCCCGGATGAGTGGCTGGTCATCGACCAGGGCGAAGCCGACCTGATGGCAGCACTTTCCGGCACAACCGGACTGTTCTCCGCAACCGACGTCTCCCACCGCAACCTCGCCATCATCGTTTCCGGCCCCGGCGCCGAAACGACGATCAATGCCGGCTGCCCGCAGGACCTGTCGCTTGCGGCCTTCCCGGTCGGCGCCTGCACCCGCACGGTCTTCGGCAAGGCGGAAGTGGTACTTCTGCGCGTGGCGGATGACACCTTCCGCGTGGAATGCTGGCGCTCCTTTGCGGACTATGTGTTCGGTCTGCTGGACGAGGGTTCGCGGGACGCTTGAGGCGCGCCTAAGTCATTCAGACGCCCTAAGCCGTTGAAAAGATGGATCCTCGGGTCGAGCCCGAGGATGACGCAGGTTGAGTTTTGCCCGTGATCCTGACGAGCATCCCTCTCCCGTTTTTCCTACTGCCTTGATCCCAGCGCCAGACGGCAGGCGAGCCCGGCAAAGACGCTTGCCAGCAGATATTGCGGCAGTCTGGGAAAGCGGCTGATGCCGGAAAGCCGCTGGCGGATGTTGCTGCCAAGAAGAATCACGGTGCCATTCACCAGAAGACCGATGCCGTTCAGGATGGTGGCGAGGATCACCATCTGGAGAACGAGCGCATTGCCATCCGGATTGATGAACTGCGGAAAGAGCGCGAGAACGAAGAGCGCCATTTTCGGGTTGAGGATGTTGGTGGCGAGACCTTCCAGAAAAATCCGTCTTGAAGACAGTCGTTTCAGCCCGGTTGTGGGTGAAAAGCCTGCGCCCTGTGAGCGCACGGTTTTGACGGCAAGATACAAGAGATAGGCGCAGCCCGCCCAGCGGACGATCTCGTAGGCGACCGGTACCGTCAGAAACAGTTGCGAGAGGCCCAAGGCCGCGGCAATCGCGTGGCAATAGGTCCCGGCGGCTATTCCGGCATAGGTTAGAAAACCTGCGGACCGGCCCTGGCTGACACTGCGCGAGGCGATCAGCAGCATATCAGGGCCAGGTGTTGCCGTCAGCACCAAGGCTGCGGCGGCAAAGAGCATGAGGGTGGGGAATTCCGGCATGGTATTTTCCTTTTGAAAATGAGGCCGGAATTCCGATCTATCATGGGCGACGCAGATAGCAAGCGCCGTTGTGCCGCTATGCCGATTTCGCCTGTGCCCGCATGAAGCCGACGGTCGCTGCCCAGAGGACGACGCCGATCAGGAGCAGGACGCCCGCAATCGAATATTGCACCGGATCGCGACCCGTCCATGGGCCGACGAGGAAGAAGCAACTGACGGCGCCGAGCACCGGCAGGATGGTGGGTGTGCGGAAGTGCTTGTGCGCCACCTTGTCCTTGCGCAGCACCAGCACCGCGACATTGACGATGGTGAAGACGCCGAGCAGGAGCAGTGCCGTTGTACCACCAAGAGCTGGAACACCACCGGCAAAGGCGATGAGGCCAACCGCGATCAGCGAGGTGAAGATGATCGCCACGAAGGGCGTGCGGCGGCCGGAATGGACCTTGCCGAGGGCTGGCGGAAGCACGCCCTCGCGGCTCATCCCATAGATCAGGCGGCTTGCCATCATCATGTTGATCAGCGCCGAATTGGCGACGGCAAACATGGTGACGACGGCGAAGATGCCGATCGGGAAGTTTGGCGCGCCGGCCTGTACCACCTTCAAGAGCGGCGTTTCGCCTTCGCCGAGTTCGGCTGCGGGCACGAGGGTGATGGCGGAAATGGCGACCAGAATATAGATGATGCCGGTGATGACGAGACCGCCGAGCAGCACTTTCGGGAAGATGCGGGCGGGCTGCTTGCATTCTTCGGCCATGTTGACCGAATCCTCGAAACCGACCATGGCGAAAAAGGCAAGTGTGGTTGCGGCCACCACCGACCAGATGACGCCGTGCTCGCCCGCTGGCTGGAAGGTCCAGGCGCGCGACACATCGCCCTGACCATTGCCGATGGCCCAGAAGCCGATGCAGATGATCAAAAGCAGGCCGGTCAGTTCCACCACCGTCAGCACCACATTCATCTTCACGCTTTCACCGACGCCACGGAAATTGATGAGTGCCACGGCAACGATGAAGGCAATGGCGATGCCGGTGACACCGAAGCCGCCGAAATCAAAGCCGGTGACGGTGGCGAAATTGGCGGCAAAGGCGCGCGAGGCGGTGGAGGCGGAAGTCACGCCCGACGACATGACGGTGAAGGCGACGAGGAAGGTGATGAAGTGAACGCCGAAGGCCTTGTGGGTATAAAGGGCAGCGCCTGCCGCGCGCGGATATTTCGTCACCAGTTCGAGATAGCTGCAGGCGGTCAGAAGTGCCACGGCAAAAGCGATGAGGAAGGGCAGCCAGACCACGCCACCCACTTCGGCGGCGACCTGGCCGGTCAGCGCGTAGATGCCGGTACCGAGAATATCCCCGACGATGAACAGAAGAAGCAGCCCCGGCCCCATGACGCGTTTAAGCTCAGTGCTTTGCTCGCCTGCATCATCCGGTTGTGTGATGTTTTGCGCCATATAGAATTCCCCCAAATAATATCGGCTTCAACGTGAGGGCTGGATGAAGGTTCCCGCAGGAGAAGAGCAAATGGCGCCAAGTGCTTGCGCTGGAATTGGCTGGAGGAAGGGCGATGGTTTCTGCTATAGAGGATACAGCTTTTGGGCGAAGGGCTGAAGCCGCGCCCGACCCGTCATGGTCGGGCTCGACTATCCACGAGCCATTGAAAGCAGGGACCCTCGTGGCCAAGCCCCAGGACGACGAGGAACAGGTTAGCACTTGTTTGCAGCCTGGCAGCCTTGGCTGGAGCCTTCTATAGAGGATATGATGCAGATACAGGTCGGCCATTATCCGCAATTGCAGATGCTCTGCTGGAGCAGGGACGCGAACGCGTGCTTGACTGGCGAAGAAGCGTTCTCGATCTACGAGCGCAATTGGCGCTTTGTCGACACTGATGCGCTGACCAAAGAAGAGAAAGCGCTGATTGACGATCTGGTTGAGCGATACGGCCCTTTGCTGATAGCATCCTGACGTATGAGTACTTTCCGCCGTCCGCACCATAACGCTGTCCTGACGGTGCTGAACTCTCTTGACGGAGAGTTGCTGAAACGCGCTGAATGTTTTTTCGGCGGCGAGACCGCGATCGTCCTTAGCCTCGACGAGTATCGTGAAAGCGTCGATATCGACTTTCTCTGTTGGTCTCAGGAAGGCTACAGGATGCTCCGCGAAGCCGTGTGGAGCAGAGGATTTTCGGGGCTTGCCAAATCGACTGGGAAGTCGATTGGCCGAGTTTCAACTTTGCGAGACATGCGGGCCGACCAATATGGTATTCGGACCTTTGTGCAGGTGGACGATACCCGCATCAAGTTCGAGATTGTACGCGAGGGTCGTATCGATCTTTCCGGGCAGATGGATGAGCGCTACGGCGTCCCGGTGCTGAGCAGAAGCGATATGTTCGCTGAGAAGCTTTTGGCGAATGCGGACCGCTGGCCTGATAAGGCCGTTTACAGCAGAGATATTATCGATCTGTCGATGATGATTGCTGCGTGGGGTGGTGTTCCTGCTGCGGCTTGGCAGAAAGCTCGAGACGCTTACGGTGAGACGGTTACGAGCGCGTATTCCAGGGCTGTCACGTTGATTCAGGACAGAGAATGGCTCCACACCTGTATGGACGGCATGCAGATGGACCGGCAGCTTGTGTCGCGGATATTGGGAGCGCCTGCGAACCCAACGGTGGATCAGGAGCCGGATTAAGCTTAGAATAACGGCTTGGCTTTGAGCACGCGGCCCATGTGACCGTCACCGCACCCAGCCCTTCCAATCCACCCAGCGCCCGTGAAAGTCCGCTCGGCCGATTTCCTGTTTTTCACCCGTGGGCCAGATTTGTAGGGTTAGCGCTGCACCGCGTTGTTGGCCATCGCCTTCCATCTGGAGGCGAGCGAGAGGGGCATCCGGTGTGGCGCGGCTTCCGGCCTCAGTGATCAGCGCTTCGCCCTTTTGCTTGAGGCTGTCCGGAAAATACTGCCAGGCGACGGAGTGGAAGATGACATGGGTCGCGCCGGGCTTCGATGTTTCGAGCCGTCTTGCCAGCCAGTCGATCGCGTCTGCCTTTTCCACCTGCAGGTGATTGTCGGCGGCGATGGTGAGCGCATTTTGCGTGCGCTCCAGGCGGTCCGTCTGGTCTGCCCAGATGTAGGAGAGCTGGCGCAGGCGGTCGTCGGGATTGGATGGATTCAAGGGGTTGAGGTCGCAGCCGGCGCGTTCGAGGACGGTGAAGCTGGGCGGCACGGCTGGCGCTTCGCCGCGCCATTCCGGCGAGAGGAAGACGGGACTGTCCGTTCCCCATTCCGTTTCGCCAAGGCGGTAGCGATACCGGTCGAGCTGGAGGTTGAGGCCGGCGCTGGCGCCGACCTCTGAGAGGATGAGCGGTTTGCCGGTGCGCTCGGCGAGGATGAAGAGGCCGGGAAGGAGGGCTGCGGAGCGGCGGACTTCGTTGGTTTGCGGCGGGGACTTCAGCCGCTCGAGGATGAAGGCCTCGTGCCCCAGAAAGGCGTGCTGGCAGGCAGACCAGAGTTGGTCGTCGTGAAGTTCCGTCATCGGAGCGATACGGTTTAAGCGAACCAGCGCATGCAGGGAACCCGCGGTTCGCAGCGGCACGGAGTCGTCGCTGGGACCGGGCGGGCCGGGCCATGTGAGGATGGTGTGGGCAACCGCACTTTGCGCGCTGTCCAGCTTTTCGGCGAGTAGCCGACAGAGCCTGGCAGTGAAGGGAGAACCCAGCGCATCGCACGCTTGCGCCTGCGTCTGGAATGCCTCTCGAACGATTGCTTCCGGCATGGTGCCCTCCCGTCGTCTGCCTGTTCTAAGACGTGTCGCGATCTCTCAGATACGCGTCAAACGCCTGAGGTCTTTGCGATCGCAAACCGTCGAACCGTTTGCGCCGACCATGCCTTACGCGTCCTCCGGCCTATCCTTTGGATCGAATTGCGAGATGGTGGTCCAGCGGGCGGTGAGCGCCGGTTTGCGTTCGTCTTCGATTTCCACCGTCACGTCGTAGGTGTTGGTCAGCATGGACGCGCCGCGGAAACGCGCTTCCGCCAGGGTAAAGCGACCGCGCACGCGCGCGCCGCTTTTGACCGGGGCGACGAAGGTGACTTTCTCGAAGCCGTAATTGATGCCCATGGTCTGTTCGCGGATTTTCGGCAGCGCGCTGTAATTCATGGCCGACAGCAGCGAAAGCGTCAGGAAACCATGGGCGATCGTGCCGCCGAAAGGGCTCTCGGCCTTGGCGCGTTCGGGATCGGTATGGATGAACTGGTCATCCAGCGTGGCTCCCGCGAAGGCGTCGATCATCGCCTGATCGACGGTGATCCAGTCGGATACCCCCACTTCCGTGCCGACCAAACCCTTCACTTCAGCAAGCGATACGTCTTTCACAGCGCGTGGTCCTTTTCATGATGGAGACTCTACAGTTTCGGCCCGAAAGTCAGAATCGATTTTCGGAAAGCACGATGCGGTGAGTCTACGAGATAGAGCGTCTTTATGCGTCCAATAGGACGGCGACGCGCTATAGGGCAGGTGAATGCGTGTCATCAACGGCTACAGCATCGGACGGGAAATCGGAACCGATTTCGCAAAGCAGATGCTAAAAGAGTGAGAGCGTCCGCTAAAGGAGGCGGGGTGCACCCACATAAAAGACGACGGAGCGGGGCGGCAACCAGGCGGGAACGCCGAAATCCACGCCGAGCGGCTTCCAGCCTTCGCCCTTCAAGGTGAAGGGAATGGCGTTGTGGCTGCGGTTGAACAGGATGGCCAGGCGAACCGTCTTGCCGGTCTCCCTGTCCAGTGTTTTCAGCACCATGGCGAAGGTCGTGGCATCCGCACGGTTCCAGTCCTCGTCGCGCATGGGGTCGCCCAAAGGGGATAGCCATTCGATCTCGCCGCTGTCGGTTGAGAAGAAAGTGCTTTCGCCAAAGACTGCGAAGCGCTGGCGCAGCTTTGCCAGAAAGGCGGTATGGTCGATGAGATCCGGGGAAAGGGCTTGCCAGTCCACCCAGGTGATCTCGTTGTCCTGGGCATAGGCATTGTTGTTGCCGCGCTGGCTGCGCCCTCCTTCATCGCCCGCCGTCAGCATCACCGTGCCGCGTGTGACGAAGAGGGTGGCGAGCAGCGCCTTGACGTCGGCGATCCGGGCAGCATTGACCGCCGGATCGTCGGTCAGACCTTCGATGCCATTGTTCCAGGAGTGGTTGTCATTGTGGCCGTCGCGGTTTTCCTCGCCATTCGCCTCATTGTGTTTGTGGGCGTGGGAGACGAGATCGAAAAGCGTGAAGCCGTCATGGGCGGCGATGAAGTTGACGCTGCGGGTCTCGGTACGCGCGTTGCGTGAGAAGATCGGGGCGGAACCCGCGAGAGCATCGGCGAGCGCGCCGATCGTATAATCGTCGCCGCGCCAGTAGCGGCGGATATCGTCACGCGCCCGGTCGTTCCATTCGAGAAAGGAGGCGGGAAAATTGCCAAGTTGATAGCCACCGGGGCCGATATCCCAGGGTTCCGCGATCAGCACACGGTCGGCCAGAAGCGGATCTTCATGCATCTGGCGCAGGGTTTCGCTTTGCGGATCGAAGCCCTCCGCTGTGCGACCGATAACGGGGGCGAGATCGAAGCGGAAGCCATCGATGCCGGCATGGGCGACGAAGTGGCGGAGCGTTTCGATGACGAGATGGCGCACCTGCGGATGATCGCAGGCGAGCGTATTGCCGGTGCCGGTGTCGTTGATCAGCGTGCCGGGATTGTCGGATGCGTGACGGTAATAGGTGAGGTTGTCGAGACCGCGCAGCGATAGCGTCGAGCCGAAGCGATCGCTCTCGCCCGTATGGTTGAAGACGAGATCGAGGATCACGCCGATGCCTGCTTCATGCAGTTTGGCGACCGTGTCGCGCAGTTCGGCGATGCCGCCAGGGCAGAGCCGCGGATCGAGCGCTATGAAGCCTATAGAGTTGTAGCCCCAGCCATTGGCAAGGTTCAGCGGCGGCAAATGCCGCTCGTCGATCCAGGCGGTGATCGGCATCAGTTCCACGGCGCTGACGCCGATCGTCTTGAGATGGGCGATGATGGCGGGGTGGGCAAGGGCGGCGACCGTGCCTCGGATGGCTTCCGGCACGTCGGGGTGCAGCATGGTGAAGGGCTTGACGGCCACTTCATAGATCAGGCCGGTGCGGGTGAAGCGGGGTGCTTCCTTGGTGACGATCGGGGCCTCTGAAACGACTGCCTTCGGCATGACGGTGGCGGTGTCTTCGCCGAAGGCGAAGAGCGAGGGGTGGTTCTGAAAGGGACGGTCGATCGCAGTGGCGTAGGGGTCGAGGAGGAGCTTGGCTGGGTCGAACCATTGGCCGTGGTCTGGCGCGTAGGGGCCGTGGGCGCGGTAGCCATAGCGGGTGCCCGTGGTGGCTTGCGCAACGGTGAGGCGGTGAATGCCGTCTTCGTCACGCTGCATGGGTAGCCGCGCGGTTTCGGTATTGCCGCTGGCGTCGTAGAGGCAGAGTTCGATTTTCGTGGCGTTCTGGGAATAGACGGAGAACTGGGTGCCTGTAGGCGTGGGGACTGCACCTTGGGGGAACTCTGGGTGGGTTGGCATGGGCTGATCCCTTTGGTGGTTTGTGGGTGGGGCTTGCGCCGTCGTCTTGTTGGTCGAAGACCAGAGGGTTTTGCGGGGGCGATGGTGCGGCTTGTCTAGCTTGTCAGGGGCGCTGGTGGTGTTTTTGTGAAGGGCCCCCCTCTGTCCTGCCGGACATCTCCCCCTCAAGGGGGGAGATCGGGTTGGGTTGGCCGCTCGCCTCCTAAGGCGCCTCGGCGGAGGTTTCGCCAGTCTCGAAGCTTGATGACAATGCGCGGAGCTTGTCTCTTGCCGATCTCCCCCCTTGAGGGGGAGATGCCCGGCAGGGCAGAGGGGGGTGCCCACCTGTCATAAGGGCAGAGGGGCGCGCCAACTCTGCCAACCGCAGATCAGGTAATCACCGTCGGCGCATCGCGGCCCGTGTGCTTCTTGATGCCGGCAATCGTGTCTGCCGCAGCAATGAGGTCGGCCAGGGCTTCCTGGGTTTCGATAGTGTGGCGGGCCGCATCGGCCTCGTAGCGCTCGACATAGAGGCGCAGCGTCGCGCCAGATGTGCCGGTGCCGGAGAGGCGCAGCACGATGCGCGAGCCGCCTTCGAAGAGGATGCGGATGCCCTGGTTCTTGCTGACCGACTGATCGACCGGATCGTGATAGGCAAAGTCGTCGGCCTTGGCGACCTTCAGATTGCCGTAAATGGTGCCGGGAAGCGTCGCCAGCTTCTCGCGCAGTATGGCGACCAGCGTGTTGGCGGCGTCGCTGTCGACTTCTTCATAGTCGTGGCGCGAGTAATAGTTGCGGCCATATTCGGCCCAGTGCTTGGTGACGATGTCCTTGACGCTTTCCTTGCGGGCGGCGACGATGTTCAGCCAGAAGAGCACGGCCCAGAGACCGTCCTTTTCGCGCACATGGTTGGAGCCGGTGCCGAAGCTTTCCTCACCGCAGACGGTGACCTTGCCGGCATCGAGCAGGTTGCCGAAGAACTTCCAGCCGGTCGGTGTTTCATACATGCCGATGCCGAGCTTTTCAGCCACGCGGTCTGCGGCCGCACTCGTCGGCATGGAGCGGGCGATGCCGGAAATGCCGGATGCGTAGCCGGGTGCCAGCTTGGCATTGGCGGCGATGATGGCAAGCGAATCCGACGGCGTGACGAACATGCCCTTGCCGACGACCATGTTGCGGTCGCCGTCGCCATCGGAAGCTGCGCCGAAATCGGGGCCTTCCGGGCTCATCACGTCGTCATAGAGTTCCTTGGCATGAACAAGGTTCGGGTCCGGGTGATGGCCGCCGAAGTCGGGCAGCGGTACGGAGTTGCGAACCGAGCCTGCCGGTGCGCCAAGGCGCTTCTCGATGATTTCGACCGCATAGGGGCCGGTCACCGCGCTCATGGAATCGACCACGACCTTGAAGCCGCCGGCGATCAGATCGCGGATCGCGCCGAAGTCGAAGAGTTCTTCCATCAACGTGGCGTAATCGGCCACCGGATCGATGACTTCCACCTGCATGCCGGCGACGTCGCT
>Ga0308171_1004125_pt1 | contig 12343 bp, 10 predicted proteins | sample PhyGR1_FD_202135 | JGI IMG/M metagenome (GOLD analysis project Ga0308171, IMG submission 202135) | Phyllosphere microbial communities from UC Gill Tract Community Farm, Albany, California, United States - DLSLSG.R1 | ecosystem: Host-associated > Plants > Phyllosphere > Unclassified | place: USA... | reverse complement strand
ACCGGAGTCGCCGCGCGCCATGGGATCCTGATCAAGGACGCCGAGGCCCTGGAAACCGCACACCGCATCAACACCATCGCATTCGATAAAACCGGCACACTCACCGAAGGCCGCCCCACGCTGGCCGCAGCGATTCCTGCCCCGGGGCATGGCGAACAACTGCTCTCGTTCGCCGCCGCTATTCAAAATGGCAGCGAACATCCCTTGGCAAGGGCCGTGATGGACGCCGCGCGTGAGCAGGGAACGATCGTGCCCCGAGCCTCCCAAGTGGCCGCCGTGCCCGGCCGGGGCATGTCTGCCGTTGTCAAGGGAAGACAGATCCGCTTGGGAAGTACGCGCTTCATGAATGAGTTGGGGGTCTCCATGGACAGCCTGGCCCCCACGGAGGCTCAGATGCATGCGCAAGGCAGAACGGTGTCCTGGATCGCGGACGTGACGGAAACCCTCGAACTGATCGGTTTGCTGGCATTCGGCGATACGGTCAAGACGAGTGCACGCGGCGCGGTGGGCCAGTTGCACGGGCTGGGCATCGAGACGGTACTCGTCACCGGCGACAACCAAGGCAGCGCGGCCATGGTGGCGCGTGAACTGGGCATTGACCAGGTTCGTGCAGAGGTCCTTCCAGAGAGCAAGTCCGAGATCGTTTCCGAGCTGCGAGCGCAGGGAAAGCAGGTGGCCATGGTGGGCGACGGCATCAATGACGCCCCCGCGCTTGCGGCGGCCAACGTGGGGATCGCCATGTCCACCGGCACTGATGTTGCGATGCACGCTGCCGGGATCACCTTGATGCGGGGAGATCCTGCTCTGATCGCCGATGCGATCGACATCTCACGCCGCACCTACGCGAAAATCCGCCAGAACTTGTTCTGGGCGTTCGCATACAACGTGATCGGTATTCCGTTGGCCGCGTTCGGTCTGCTCAACCCCATGGTCGCTGGCGCCGCCATGGCGCTGAGCAGCGTGAGCGTGGTAACGAACGCGTTGACGCTTCGGTCGTGGAAGCGATCGTCAGGCGCGCCTGAGGAGGGTAGCTCGCCACAACGCTAAGTGCGAAGCCGTTCAGCGGGTGAGCCCTCTATGATGCGGTTCAATCGTTTCAAGAGAGGTGCTTGGTGCCAAAGACGCTGGGTCAAATGAGGAAACGCCTGGAAGAGGCGATGGGCCGCGCCAACGACGCGGAGGCGATCATTCCACTGATGAAGGAGGTGATCGCTCAGTATGACCTGTTGCCCGGCGATCTGTTCGATCAGGCCCACCCAGCGCCAAAGTTAGCACGGCAAAAACACCCGACAACGCCCAGTACCCGGCCACAGGTACAGGCGGCCTACCAAGATGGCAATGGAAACACCTGGGCGGGGCGCGGGAGGCGGCCGACGTGGCTCAACGAAGCCCTTGAACGAGGGCACACCCTTGAGGACTTCAAGGTCTCCAGCAAACGACTGACCCGAGCTAAGTAATTGATATCTAAGGGGGTTTCGCTGGTAGGTTCAGGTTTTGCTCAAAAACCGAGATTGCTCCTATGCGCATGTCGGCCAGGGCCGGGCGCTCTCGCAGCTCCGCGAGGCCGACGAGCCGCGTCTTGCGCACGGCCTGCACGTCCAGCAACAGCCAGCGCGGTCGGTCCCGCGGTGACTTCGGGTCGAAGTACGGGGATTCCGGGTCGAACTGGGTGGGGTCGGCCCGGGTGCCAGAAGCCACCCGGGCGATGCCGGCGATGCCCGGCTCCGCGCAGCTGGAGTGGTAGAAAAGCACGCCATCGCCCACCCGCATGGCATCGCGCATGAAGTTGCGCGCCTGGTAGTTGCGCACGCCGGTCCAGGGGACGGTGGCGTTCGGGGCGGCCAGTGCGTCGTCGATCGAGCATTCGGCGGGCTCGGATTTCATGAGCCAGAAACGCGGGGTGCCGGGCGGCGCCTGCGTGTCCGATCGTGCGTGTTCGGTGCTGGAGGAGGGGGCCGGCGAGGTCATGGCGGGATTGTGCCGTCAGCCGTCAGCCTTCAGCCTTCAGCCGCCAGAGGCATCGCCCTGCGGCGAGGCGCGGCGGATGCGGCGCTTTCCGGTGGCGCCCCAGCGCGGATCTTCCTCCGCAGGAATGGCGAGCGGGTTGCGGAGCGGTTCTGCCAAAGGGGCGAGCAGGGCGTCCAGATCCGCAGGGGTGAATTTCGGCAGTCCGTCGGCATCGTGGCCCAGGACGCCATCCGCCAGGGCCTGCTTGCGGGTCTGCAGCTCCAGCATGCGTTCCTCGATGCTGCCTTCCACGACCAGGTGGTGGATGAATACCGGCTTGTCCTGCCCGATGCGGTGAGCGCGGGCGGTGGCCTGTTCCATCACCGCCGGGTTCCACCACGGGTCGAGGTGGATGACCGTGTCGGCGGCCGTGAGGTTGAGGCCCGTGCCCCCGGCTTTCAGGCTGGCCAGCAGGATCGGCGCCGAGCCCTGGGTGTCCGGTTCCTGGAAGCGCCGCACCACGGCGCCGCGCTGCCGGGCCGGGGTGGCGCCAGTGAGGGCCAGCCAGGGCAGGCGAAGCGCATCCAGCCGATCCGCGACCAGGTCCAGCATGCGCGTGAACTGCGAGAACACCAGCATCCGCCGGCCTTCCGACACCAGCGCCGGCAGCAGCTCGGCGAGCCGGTCGAGCTTGGCGCTTTCCATGCCGGGCGTGACCGCAAGGCCCGGGACGAGCCGGGGATCGCAGCACACCTGCCGGAGCTTGAGCAGGGCGTCCAGGATGGTGATGAGCGCGCCCTCGAAGCCCTGGCGTTCCAGGGCGCGGCGCACCTGCTGGTCGGCGCCGGTGCGCACGGCTTCGTAGAGTTCCCGCTGCCGGCCCTGCAGCACGACGCGTTCCACGATGGTGGTGCGCGGCGGCAGTTCGGGCGCCACGTCGTCCTTGCGGCGCCGCAGGATGAAGGGGCGCACGCGCAGCGCCAGCAGTTGCGCGCGCAGGGTTTCGCCGTTCTCCTCGATCGGCTTGCGCCAGCGTTGGGAGAAGCTGCGCGCATCCCCCAGGAAGCCCGGCATCAGGAAGTCGAAATGCGCCCAGAGCTCGCCCAGGTGGTTCTCCAGGGGCGTGCCGGTGAGGCACAGCAGATGGTCGGCGCGCAGCCGGCGCAGCACGCGGGCACCGCGGCTGCCGGCGTTCTTGGCCATCTGCGCTTCGTCGAGGATGAGCAGGTGCCAGGGCTGCGCGGCCAGGGCATCGGCATCGCGCCAGAGCAGCGGGTAGGTGGTCAGCACGAGATCGTGGTCTGCCGCGCGCATGAAGTCCCCCGCACGGTCGGGGCCCTGCAGCGCCAGCACGCGCAGGCCCGGCGCCATGCGCGCCGCTTCCGCCTGCCAGTTGAAGAGCAGCGAGGTCGGCACCACCACGAGCGCGGGCCGCGCCAGCCGGCCGGCCTCCTTCTCGGCCAATACATGGGCCAGGGCCTGGGCGGTCTTGCCCAGGCCCATGTCGTCCGCGAGGATGCCGCCGAGGCCCTGGGCGCGCAGGTACTGCAGCCAGGCCAGCCCGTCGCGCTGGTAGGGGCGCAGCGTGATGGCCAGCCCTTGGGGCGGCGCTACCGGCCGCGGCGTTCCGGCGTCGCGCAGGCGCCGGGCCAGCTGCGCCAGGCCGGCGTCGCCCTGCAACTGCCAGCCCAGGTCCTGGCCGGTCTGGGCCTGCCGGCGCGCCACGCGGCCGCTCTGGTCGAGCGCGGCGCGCAGGGCATCGATGCGGTGCGCCTCCCAGGCCCCCAGCCGCAGCGGTTCGCCCGCGCGTCGCTGGTGCAGGGCCGGATCGGTGAGCAGATCCACCATGGCGCCCACGATCGCCTTGAGCGGCGCCGCGGGTGCGTCGATGCGGCGCCCGCCCGGGGCGCGCAGCGGGATGGTGGAATGGTCGTCGATGGCGGCGAGGGCGCGTGCGTCCAGCCAGCGCGGGTCGCGGCGCAGCAGGTCGGCCACCATCGGGGCGAGATCGAGGGTTTCGCCGTCGATCTCCACGCCCAGGCTCAGCAGCCAGGCGCCTTCGCGCTCGGGCAGCCGCAGCTTCTGCACGGAGCGCGAACGGCGGGCCAACGGTCCGGCTTCGCGGCCCAGCACCTCGCCGCTGGCGGCGTCGAGCACGATGCGCCATCCCTGCACGGGCACGCTTTCGTGGGCGAAGCCCGGCACCGCCACCACGGACCAGCCCGCCGCCTGCAGGCGCGGCACGGTCTCGGCCCAGAAGTCTCCGAAAGCCGCCTCCTGCGGCAGTGTCCACAGCGGACCGGGCAGCGCGGGCGGCACCCCTGGTGACCCGGCGGACGAGCCCGCTCCGGGAGACTGCCCGGAGGGCGCATCGGCGAGCGCGTGGCCGATCAGGCCCGCGCCGTCGCCCGGAGCGCGCCACTGCAGGCGGTCCGCCGCTATGGGCACGAGGCCGGTATCGCGCAGCAGGTCGACCGCATCCGCCTCGGCACGCACGTCGCGGTGCAGCCAGCCATCCGCCATGCCCGGTACGGCGACGCGCGCGGGAGCGCGGGTGTTCAAGACGCTGGTGGGCGCGGGCGCGCTCCAGAGGGTGCCATCGTCCAGCTGGTAGGTCCAGTCCACCTGCGCCAGCGTGACCTGCCCGCCGCGCGGGCCGATGGCGCCTTGCGCGCGCATGCCCAGCAACCCGTCGCCACGGCCCAGCGTGCGCAGCGTGAGGCGGGGACGGAAGGCCGCCACCCCGGACGTCTGCTGGGAGCGTGGCTCTTGCGCAGAGCCCGGGGTGCCGAGGGCAGTCACCGCGCCGGCGGAGGAGGCCGGCGCTGAGGACGCCGTGTCGCGCAGCCATGCCAGGGCCTGCCGCGCTTCGTCGCCCGTCAGTCGCGGCAGATGCTGCAGCGCAGGAGAACCCGCCTGCGCCTGCAGGGCCTCGACCCACGCATGGACGGCGGCGCTGCCGGACGACGACGGTGGCGGTGGCGATGGCGACGTGGCGTCGGGCGGAAGTGCGGCGGACGTACGGCGCGGACGGGGCATGGACGCATTGTGCCGCTGGCGTCGTGGCATGGGTACCGCCCGGGATCGGGCGGGTCATGCCATCACGCCCGGGAAACCCGCGGCGGGTGCCGCGAGCGCCGTGCGGTCCGCTCAGGCCTCGCCCCGGCGAGGGGTGGGGGTGGGGGCGGGGGCGGGCAGCAGCAGGTCCGAGGTCTTCGCCACCTCCACGCAGTCCCGCAAATGCATTTCCCCGAGGTAGCGCAGCGTGGCGTAACCCAGCGCGGCCGAGGCCGCCTGGCCGGCCAGCGGCACGAACTTGGCTGCCTGCTGCGCCGTCAGGCGCACGCCGACGATGCGCAGGGCCCGCATGACCAGTTCACGGGTGATGAGCCGGCCGATGAGCGCGGAGCCCACCATGCCGACCGCCTTCTGCACTTGTTCGCGCTTGTGGGGTGTCAGCCGGTCGAGCTGCGCTGGCGTCAGCCCGAACTCGGCATTGATCTGGGGAATGAGGCGCGTCAGCAGGGCCGCATCCACCGCCCAGTCGAGTCCGGGCACGGGAACGACCCCTGCCGCCGCGGCCATCATCGCGCGGCGGTGCAACAGCTTGCGGCTGCGGGCGACGGCGGCCTCCAGAGCAGGATGGCCGCGGGCCAGCGCCTGCGCGTCGGGCGCACCGTCCTTGTCCGTGCCGGACGGCGACGGCGAGCGGTCTTTGCGGGCAGGTTTCGAGAACAGAGCCATGGCGATGCGGAGCGGGCGGCGCGGAATCAGCGGGCCCTGCTGCGGATCAGTCCATAGATCGCGAGCAGTACGATCGCGCCGATCACGGAGGCGATCCAGCCTGCCGCTTCCCCTTGCTCGTACCAGCCCATCGCCACGCCCACGTAGGTGGCCAGGAAGGAGCCGGCGATACCGAGCAACGCGGTCATGATCCAGCCGAGCTTGTCGTCACCGGGCTTGAGCGCGCGGGCGAGAAGGCCGACGACGAGGCCGACCAGCAGGGTTCCGATGAGGGAGAACATGGTTTTTTCGCTTTCCGGTATGAAGGAAGGATGTGGGTGATCCCAACGGGGCCGGGCTCCGTGCCCGGTGCCCCTCGGACGCCGCCAATCTACCCGGCGGTCCGGCATGGTCGTGTCAGACAAGGTGCACAGCGGACCACGGCCGGAGGCGGCCGATCCGAGTACCGCCGGGGTGCGAGGGGGGCTAATGTGGTCGGCCCGGCCCGTGTGGGAACCATCCCACAGGCCGTTGGGAGCGCTTCCGGCGCGTGCGGCCCCCTGTCCGTCTTATCGTTGCCCGACCAGCGAGCCCCCGAGAAAGGACGGATGCCAGGATGTGCGATGCGAACCGTTGTGCGGCAGGCGAGCGCCGGGCCCGGCAGTGGCTGGCCACGGCCCTATTGTGCTGCACACCCTTGGCGTGGGCGGCTTCGCCAGACTTGGACAGTGCATCGCTCGACCGGGGTGCACGGCCCGACACGACGGCGGAGCAGCGATACCAGTCGGCCATCCGGGAAGCAGGTGGCGGTCTGAAAGCCGCGCTGGCGGATTGCCGATCCCAGGGCGCAACAGTGCGACAGGGCTGCGAGGATGAAGCGCGCAAGCGCTACCAGCAGGACATGGCGGAAGCGAAGGCGCTCTTGCACCCGCCAGGCACCCGGGCTTCCGGAGCGCCGGCCGGCCCGAACAAGGAGGTGGAGCCGCGGATCGTGGGCAAGCCCCAGCCGGGCTCCTGAAAAAGAACAACGCCCGCAGAGCGGGCGTCGGATGGCACGGAGCAGGGGGATCAGTTGATCGGATTCTGGGCCGAGGCCTTGGGCAGCAGGCTGGCGGATTCCTCTTCGCTGAGAACGCGGCGGGCGCCGTTGAAGCGGAGCTTCCAGTAGGACGCGCTCATGTCCTCGACACGGACTTCGGCGCCGGAGCGGGGAGCATGGATGAACTTGCCTTCGCCGAGATAGAGGCCCACATGGCTGTAGGCGCGGCGCATGGTATTGAAGAAGACGAGATCGCCGGGCTGGAGATCCTTCTTGTCGATCTTCTCGGTGGCCTCGGCCTGCTCATTGGCGCGGCGGGGCAGCGCGAGCCCGACGGTCTGGCCGTAGATCGCGCGGATGAAACCGCTGCAATCGAAGCCGCTGTCGGCGGTATTGCCACCACGGCGGTAGGGCACGCCGAGGAAGCCCATGGCGGTGGAGATCAACTCGCCGGTACGGTCCTGGACGGAAGCCCTCACTTCGCGCAGCTGATTGAGCACCTGATGGCGGTCGATCAGGAACCGATCGAGGTCATCAGTGGCCGAGGCGGCTGCGTTGTTGTGGGGAGCGGCCTGGGCGGTGGCGCTGGCGCAAACCAGTAACAAAAGGCAAATCCAACGTGACATGGGTCGCGAGAGTACCACGCCTCGCGGACGGTCAAAATGCAAAAAATGTTGCTGCAGGTCTTTTCTTCATCGGTTTAGCCTATCGGACAAGTCCTACAAGCACGGTGCGAACGTCGTTCGTGGCGCTGCAGGACAGCACCTCGCGCCGACTAAGACGGTTGCGTGGAAATTCATAAAGAGGACATTTGATGCGCATTTGCAGGAATTTGGCGGCTGTTGCGGTGTTCGCTGCGGTCGGTTTGGGTGTTGCGTCGGCCCGGTCAACCGAGCCTTCTCCACCGGCCCCCGTGGTTTCAAGAACACCGGTTACGGTTGAACACATCACCGAAGGGTTATCGAACCCGTGGGGCCTCGCATTCCTGCCAGATGGCAGTTTCCTCATCACGGAACGTCCCGGCCGCCTGCGCATCGTGTCCGGCGATGGCCGCTTGGGGTCGCCCTTGCAAGGCCTGCCGAAGATCGATGCCGGCGGCCAGGGGGGGCTGCTGGATGTGATCACCGATGCGCAGTTCGAGCGCAACCGGCGCATCTTCTTCTGTTTCTCCGAGCCCGGCGAGGGGAGAGGGGGCGCCAACGGCACGGCATTGGCCAGCGCCGTGCTGCCTGCCGGCGGGAAAACGCTGGAGTCCGTGCGGGTGATCTTCCGCCAGCAACCCAAGGTGGCGAGCCGGCTGCATTTCGGTTGCCGCATCGCCCAGGCGGCCGACGGATCGCTGTTCCTGACCCTTGGCGAGCGCTTCGAACGCAAGGACGACGCCCAGAAGACCGACAACCACCTCGGCAAGGTCGTGCACGTGCAGCCCGACGGCAGCCCTGGCCCCGGCAATCCGTTCGCCCAGGGGCAGGGTGGCCTCCCCGAAATCTGGAGCTGGGGCCATCGTAACGGGCAGGGCGCGGCCATCGGCCCCGACGGGCGGCTGTGGATGCACGAGCACGGCCCCCAGGGCGGCGACGAAATCAACATCCCGCAGGCAGGCCGCAACTACGGCTGGCCGGTGGTCACCTTCGGCGAAAACTACGGCGGCGGAAAGATCGGCGAGGGCCTGACCCAGAAATCCGGCATGGAACCGCCCGTGCACTACTGGGTGCCGTCGATCGCCCCTTCCGGCATGGCGTTCCTGACCAGCGACCGCTACGGCTCCGCCTGGAAAGGCAGCCTGTTCATCGGCTCCCTGAAATTCGCGCGCCTGCACCGCCTCGAACTGAAGGACGGCCGCGTCGTGCGGGACGAATACCTGCTGGCCGACCTGGGCCAGCGCATCCGCGACGTGCGCCAGGGCCCCGACGGATGGCTCTACCTGCTTACCGACAGCCCGCAGGGGCAGCTGCTGCGCCTGCGGGCCACAGCGCCATAAGGGCGCCTGACACGGCCCTTCCGCCGCCATTGCCGCATCCTGTCGCACCGCTCTTAACACCTGCCACGCGACGCCTCGCCATCACCGCTTCGCCGCGCGGTACTCGCCGCTCCCAGTCCGGCGTGCACCGCAACGGCTCGCAGAACGGCATGGCATGGCATGGCATGAGGTGAGATGCAGTGGGAGGTGGGGTAAGGTGGGTAGACATAGCAGAGCCCCCATCAGGCCGAGAGCGCCGGGTGGCCCCTGCAGCGAAATCAAGGAGGAGGCGAAGCCGGGGACATTCGCGGAAGGGGCCACCCGGCGATCCCGGCCCGAGCGCAGAGCCCGCGCACCCCCGTCCCCGCATTCCCGCAGCGCCACGCACCGCCACGCCACACCCGTCGCTCCCCAACCCCCCAGGTCTTGCGACAATGCGCCATTCGCCCATCCGAAGACCCGCCCCTCGCCCCGCCCCATGCTGCTCGACGCCCTTGAATCCCAACTCGTCCTGATCGACTACCAGGACCGCCTCATGCCCGCCATCTCCGACGGCCCGGCCGTGCTCGCCAACGCACGCCGGCTCGCGCAAGCGGCCCGCGCCCTCGACGTGCCCGTCTGGGGCACCGAGCAGAACCCCTCCAAACTCGGACAGAACGACCCCGCCCTGCGCGCCCTCTGCCGCAAAACCCTCGCCAAAATGCAATTCAGTGCCGCCGAGGAAGGCCTGGGCGAATGGCTGCGCCCGCCGGCCCGCCCGCAGCAGGGCGGCAACGCCCGCAGCCTCCCGCGCCACCTCCAGAAACCGGCGGCGCAGCAGACCGCCGACACGCGCGGCAGCATCGTGCTGGCCGGCTGCGAAGCCCATGTATGCCTGCTGCAGACCGCCCTCGACCTGCTGGAAGACGAATTCGAGGTGTGGGTCGTCACCGACGCCTGCGGCTCCCGCACCGAGCGCAATCGCGATGCCGCGTTCGACCGGCTCGCCGGCGCCGGCGCGGAACTCGTGACGACCGAAATGGTGGTCTTCGAATGGCTGCGCGGCTGCGAACACCCGGAGTTCAAGGAAGTGCTGGCACTCGTGAAGTAGCGTACCTGGGCGTCAGGCTGCCGCAAGCGCATGGTGGATGATGGAGTCCATACAAGAACCATCAGGAGACCCACCATGGCCCGAGACGCCGAATCCGCCGCGTATGCGGCCTTCCACCAGCGCTCGCTCGCCGAGCGCGACGCCTTCTGGGCCGAGCAGGCCCGACTCATCGACTGGCAAGTGCCGCCGCAGCGCATCTGCAACTACGACCAGCCGCCGTTCGCGCGCTGGTTCGAGGGCGGCACCACCAACCTCTGCCACAACGCGGTCGACCGGCACCTGCCGGACCGCGCCGGGCAGACCGCGCTGATCGCGATCTCGTCCGAAACCGACACGGAGCGCAGCTACAGCTTCGCAGAGCTGCACGCCGAAGTGCAGCGCATGGCGGCGGCGTTGCGGTCGCTGGGCGTGGAGCGCGGCGACCGCGTGCTGATCTACATGCCAATGGTGGCCGAGGCGGCGTTCGCGATGCTGGCGTGTGCCCGGATCGGCGCGCTGCACTCGGTGGTGTTCGGCGGATTCGCCTCGGGCGCGCTCGCCTCCCGCATCGACGATGCGGAACCCGTGGCCATCGTGAGTGCCGACGCGGGCTCGCGCGGCGGCAAGGTGGTGCCGTACAAGCCGCTGCTGGACGAGGCGCTGCGCCTCGCGCGCCACCGCCCCCGCGCGGTGCTGCTGGTGGACCGCGGCCTCGCGCCCATGGAGCTGCAGGACGGCCGCGACCACGACTGGGCTGCGCTGCGCGCCCGCCACCTGGAGGCGCAGGTGCCGTGCGAATGGCTGGACGCCACGCACCCGAGCTACACGCTCTACACCAGCGGGACCACGGGCCGGCCCAAGGGCGTGCAGCGCGACACCGGCGGCTACGCGGTGGCGCTCGCGGCGAGCATGCGGCACATCTTCGGCGTGGGCGCGGAGGGCGGGGTTTTCTTCGCCACGAGCGACATCGGCTGGGTCGTGGGGCACAGCTACATCGTCTACGGCCCCCTGATCGCCGGCATGGCGACGGTGATGTACGAGGGCCTGCCGGTGCGCCCGGATGCGGGCGTGTGGTGGCGCATCGTCGAGCAGTACCGCGTGACGCACATGTTCTCGGCGCCGACGGCGGTGCGGGTGCTGAAGAAGCAGGACCCGGAGTGGCTCCAGCGCTACGACCTCTCCAGCCTCCAGGCCCTGTGGCTCGCGGGCGAGCCGCTGGATGCGCCCACGGCGCAGTGGATCGGCGACGCGCTGGGCGTGCCGATCGTCGACAACTACTGGCAGACCGAGACGGGGTGGCCGATCCTGACGCTCGCCAATGGGGTGGAACGGCAGGCCGCGCGCGCCGGCAGTCCGGGCAAGGCCATGTACGGCTACGACGTCAAGCTGCTCGACCAGGCGACGGGCGAAGAACTCACGGCCCCCGGCGAGAAGGGGGTGCTCGCGATCGAGGGGCCGTTGCCCCCCGGCTGCATGCAGACCGTGTGGCGGGACGACGCGCGTTTCGTGCAGACGTACTGGAACAGCATTCCGGGGCGGCTGATCTACAGCACCTTCGACTGGGGCATCCGCGATGAGGACGGCTACTACTTCATCCTCGGGCGCACGGACGATGTGATCAACGTGGCCGGCCACCGGCTGGGCACGCGCGAGATCGAGGAGAGCATCGCCGCCCACCCGCAGGTGGCGGAGGTGGCCGTGGTCGGCGTGGCCGACGCGCTGAAGGGCCAGGTGGCGCTCGCCTTCGCCGTGGCGCGCGATCCCGCCGCCGCGGCCGACGACGCGGGGCGCCGCCGGCTGGAAGGCGAGGTCATGCAGCTCGTGGACCAGCGGCTGGGGGCGGTGGCGCGGCCGGCGCGCGTGCATTTCGTGGCGCTGCTGCCCAAGACGCGCAGCGGCAAGCTGCTGCGCCGGGCGTTGCAGGCCGTGGCCGAGCGCCGCGATCCGGGCGACCTCACCACCATGGAGGATCCTTCGGCGCTGCAGCAGGTGAAGGACCTGATCGGATAGGACGGCGCCAGCCGTCGGGACCGCGCCAGGCGCTGGCCCAGCCGGGGAACTCCTCCGCCGCCATCGGCCGGGAGATGCGGTATCCCTGGGCCAGGGTGCAGCCCAGATCCAGCAGGGCCGCGCCCTGGGCCTCGGTCTCGACGCCTTCCGCGACGATCGAATAACCGAAGGAGTCCGCCAGCCCGATCACGCCCTTCACGATGGCGAAGTCTCCCGGGTCGGTCATCATGCCGCTCACGAAGCTGCGGTCGAGCTTGAGCGTGTCCATCGGCAGCCGCCGCAGGTAGGACAGCGAGGAGTAGCCGGTGCCGAAGTCGTCGAGCGACACCGTCGCCCCGAGCCGGCGCAGCTGCAGCAGCTGAGGAACGACATGGTCCATGTCGTAGAGTGCCGCGCTCTCGGTGATCTCCAGGTCGAGCAGTTGCGCCGGCATGCCGGGGCGCAGCGCGATGCGGCCGGCCACCCACTGCGCGAAGTCCTGCTGCTGCAGATGGCGCGCGGAAATGTTCACGCTCACGGGCAGCTCCACCCCCCGGGAGCGCAGCATCTCGATGAGCCCGAGCGCGGAATCGACCGCCCATTCGCCGAAGGCGGT
>Ga0308171_1004114_pt1 | contig 12369 bp, 11 predicted proteins | sample PhyGR1_FD_202135 | JGI IMG/M metagenome (GOLD analysis project Ga0308171, IMG submission 202135) | Phyllosphere microbial communities from UC Gill Tract Community Farm, Albany, California, United States - DLSLSG.R1 | ecosystem: Host-associated > Plants > Phyllosphere > Unclassified | place: USA... | reverse complement strand
GGGCCGCGCAGCACTTCGATGCGTTCCAGATCCAACAGGTCCAGGGTGGCCTGGCCGGGGCGCCCGTACACCACGCCATCGATGACCGTGGCCACGGTGGGCTCCACGCCGGGTGAGGTGGAAATGGTACCCACCCCACGGATGAACAGCGAGGTGTCCTTGTTCGAGGCGCCGGTGCGGAAATTCAGGCTGGGCACCTGTTGCACGATGCTCGCAACGCCGTTGCGGTTGTCCCGTTCCAGCTGCTCGCCGTCGACCACCGACACCGCCACGGGCACTTTCTGCAGCGACTCGGCGCGCCGCGTGGCCGTGACCGTGACGGCCTGCAGGCTGACCGACTCTTCATCGCCCTGGGCGGCAAAGGTGGGCATTGCGCCCAGGGCGATGGCCGCAGCGACGGCCTGGGACAATACGGAAGTCTTGATCGCGAAAGATTGACGCTGTGGCATGGCGGGTCGCTCGAACAGGGGCTGGACATTGTTTTGATTGGCGCAGCATTCGCTCGAGCGAGTAGCAGACAGGTCAGTTGGTTAGCGCTAACATGGCGAATAGTGGCGATGAACGCTTATACGGTCAAATACCGTAATTTCTACTGTTTATGGTTTTTAGTTATTAGAGGCAGGCAGATGACCGATCCCAAGCATCAGCGCAAGCGCCGTGGTGCTGGCCGCGTGACACTGGCCAGTGTGGCCACCCACGCGGGGGTCTCTGCCATGACCGTATCGCGCTATTTCAATAGACCGGACCTGGTATCGGACGAGCATCGGCAGCGTATCGCCCAGGCGGTGACCGAGCTGGGTTATGTTCCCAATCTGGTGGCCGGGGGACTGGCGTCGGCGCGGGGCAAGATCGTCGGCATGGTCATCCCGAACATCTCCGGGCCGATCTTCGCCCATACCATTCAAGGCTTCAGCGATACCTTGAGCAGGCATGGCTACCAAGTCCTGCTGGCGTCCAGCTATTTCAGCGCCGAGCAGGAGGAAAACGCTGTGCGTGCCTTCCTTGGCTGGTCGCCTGCGGCCCTGGTGCTGACCAGCCACTTCCACAGCGTCGGCACCGAGAAGATGCTGGCCCAAGCGCAGATACCGCTGGTGGAAACCTGGGACTATCAACCCGAACGCGCGCCGATGCAGATCGGCTTCTCGCATGCTCAGGTGGGCGTCACTTCGGTGCGCTATCTCTACGGCGAAGGCTACCGGCGCATCGCCTTCGTCCAGAACAGCGCAGCGGGCGACTTGAGTGCTCTCGAGCGTCGAGACGGCTATGCCGCGACGCTGGCCGAGCTGGGCCTGGAACCCCAGGTGTTCGCTCCCGATCCCTCCCTCGCGCCTTTCGAAGCCGGCAAACAGGCGTTGCATGCCCTGATGGCAAGCCCGACCCCTCCGGATGCGATCATCTTCGCCAACGACAACCTGGCCGCCGGCGGCTTGCTGGCGGCCCAGCGCGCCGGGCTGCGCATTCCACAGGATTGCGCGGTGATGGGCTTCGGCGACTACCCCTTCGCCGAAATGCTCCTGCCCAGCTTGACCACCATCAGGCCGCCTGCGCTGCAGATTGGCGTGCTGGCAGCAACGCGTGTCCTGCAAAGCCTGGGCATCATCGAGGGCGAGCCGCCGCATCTGGAGCTGCTCGAATGCGAACTGGTGGCGCGGGAGAGCAGTTGATACGCAAAGCGGCCTTCGACTTCGCACCCGCGTTTGAAAATGACACACAAGAATGCATTAGCTAAGAAGTCGGGCTAGGCTAGACTTCACATGCATCGCATGGTTTTGCCTTGCAGAGATCACTTTTCCTGCAACAGATCGTCTGTCCTGCTAAAGGAGTCGCCACCAATGGCCATCCACAACATTCACGACGCCAAGAGCAATCTGTCGCGCCTGCTCGAACAAGCCGCAGCCGGTGAAGTGGTGGTCATCGCCAAGGCCGGCAAGCCCATTGCCAAGCTGGTGGCCTATGATGCGCCAGAGCAGCGCGAAGCAAAGCGTATCGGTTTCATGCTTGATCTTGTGGTTCCGGAAGACTTTGATGAGCTCGACAATGAGGTCACCAATCTCTTCGACAGTATGCAGCTACTGACGGCCGACGCACTGTTAAGTCAATACGGCGCACCCGCGTTGCAGGTTTGAGCCTTGCTACCCAAGAAGCTCGATATGCAGATGCTCGGCCACGCTCTGTGCGCTGGCGTTCTTCAGGTAGGGCACGCGACCCAGGCAAGGGGCCGGCAGGCGTTCGGACAGGGTGGCGAGGTTGTCTTCCAGGCGTGAGGTTTTCGGTTCGATTATATTGGCCACCCAACCAGCCAACTGAAGGCCGTCGCGGGCGATGGCTTCCGCGCTCAGCAGCGCATGGCTGATAGCGCCAAGGCGCACGCCCACCACCAGAATCACCGGCAGCTTCAAGGCAATGGCCAGGTCCGACAGATTGGCCTGGTCGGAGAGCGGCACGCGCCAGCCACCAGCGCCTTCGATCAGGGTGAAGTCGGCCTGCCGGGCCAGCACCTCACGCATGGGTGCCAACAGCGAGCCGACGGTCAGGGCCACGCCAGCCTCGCGGGCGGCGATGTGGGGGGCGATTGCAGGTTCGAAGGCGACCGGGTTGATCTGCGCGTACTCAAGCTTGAGCGAGCTCTGGGCCATCAAGGCCAACGCGTCGCTGTTGCGCAGGCCCTTGGGGGTCACCTCGCAACCCGAGGCAACGGGCTTCGCGCCCAGCGTGCTCAGGCCCTTGAGGGTGGCAGCGTGCAGCAGGCCTGCGGCCACGGTGGTCTTGCCGATGTCCGTGTCGGTACCGGCGATGAAATAGGCGCTCATCAGGATTGTCCTTGCTCGACGGGTTTGCGCAGCACAGCGTAGACCACCTGGTAAGTGGCTGGCAGCCCCTGCGGTGCACGAAAGGCTTCATAGGCTTGCAGCAGACCGAGCATGCGCGCGCGGCCGGTCAGGCCGTCGGGGCGACCGGGGTTGAGGTTGTGCGCGCCCAGGGCCTTGAGCTCATGGGTCAGGCCGCGCACGTCGGCGTAGTGCAGCACATGGGGCACGTTATCCAGGCCCAGCACCTCCAGGCCGCTGTCCGCACACAGGCGCTGGTAGTCGGCGAATTCACGGAAACGGTTGACGTGCACTCGGCCATCCACCGCTAGCCAGCTTTGCCGCAGCTCGTGCAGCGTGCCCGCGCACAGGCTGGCAAAGGCCAGCACGCCGCCGGGTTGCAAGGTTCTGCGAGCCTCGGCGAGCACGGCGGCGAAGTCGCTGCACCATTGCACCGCCAGGCTGGAATAGATCAGACCACAGCTGCCGTCGCGCAGCGGCAGCTGCTCGGCATCGCCAGCCACATGCCAGGTGGCACCACCCTGTACGCGGGCATGGCTGAGCATGCCTTCGGCAATGTCCAGTGCCACACCGACACCGTTCGGAAAACGCTGGGCCAGAACACGGCTGAAGTAGCCGGTGCCGCTGCCCAGGTCGAGCCATTGCGACGGTTGCAGGCCGTCTGGCAGTCGAGTGAGCAATGAGTGACCCACGTCCCGCTGCAATTGCGCGACGCTGTCATAGCTCGCCGCCGCCCTGGAGAACGACGCCGCCACCAGCCGCTTGTCCGGCAACCTGAGCGCAGTCTCCCGCCTCACCTCACCCCCTGTAGCAGCGGCGCAAGCCGCGTCAGCTGCCACCTCAACGCCTGCGCCAAGCACAATCCCGTTCCTCTCACTCATGCACAAAGGCCCCAATTGCGCCGGCGACCCTATCCGGATCCTCCAGCATGAACCCATGGCTGGCCCGCTCGACCACGCCGATCTCGGCCTTCGGCACCAGCTTGCGCAATGCACTCACTGCCCCAACGGGCACCAGCGAATCGCTTCCGGCAAACAGGTGCAGTTGCGGCCCGGCAAACGCCTGCAATGCGGCTCGGGTATCCAGCTCCGCCAGCACGCGCAAGCCCTCGGCCAGCGTCTGTGTCGAAGCCGGCTCAGCAACCGCCAGTCGCCGAGAAAGCCCGCGCGGATCAGCAGCGCCTTGCGCACAGAGCGACGCGAAGCGCTTCAACAGGGTTTTCGGATCCGCCTTGCAAGCGGTCAGAAAGGCTTCGAACGTCTCAGCGGGCATTGCATCCGGCCAGTCGGCGCGGGCCACGAAACAGGGATTGCTGGCCAGGGTCAACAGGCCAGGGCAGCGTTCACCCCGACGCGCCGCGAGCTCGGCGGCGAGCATGCCCCCCAGCGACCAGCCGCCCAACCAGACACCCTCCGGCAGGCGTGCGTCGAGGGCATCCAGCCAACCGGCAAGCCCCGCAGCGTCTGGCGTGGGCAAGGGTTCGACCTGCACCTGCACGGGTTCAGCGAGCTCCTGCAGGGCAGCGACCAACGGCTCCAGCGCACCTGTGCCCAGGCCCCAGCCGGGCAGCAGGATCAGGCGATCAGACATGTTCGGCTCCCAGCAACGGGTAGCATTCAGCCAGCGCATCGAGCAATTGCAGGACCTGGGCACTGCTGTGCGCGGCCGAAAGCGTCACCCGCAACCGCGCACTGCCGGCAGGCACGGTCGGCGGACGTATGGCCGTGACCAGCAATCCGCGCTCGCGCAACAGTTGCGACAAGCGCACGGCACGTCCGGCATCGCCGACCAGAATCGGCTGAATGGGCGTGAAACTGTCCATCAAGGTCAGGCCCAACTGGGCAGCGCCGTGCCGGAACTGGGTGATCAGGCTCGCCAGGTGTTCGCGCCGCCAGTGTTCGCTGCGCAGCAGTTGCAGGCTGCGCAAGGTGGCGCAGGCCAGCGCCGGTGGCTGGCTGGTCGTGTAGATGTAGGGCCGAGCGAACTGCACCAGGGTTTCGATCAGTTCCTCGCTGCCGGCCACGAAGGCGCCTGCAGTGCCGAAGCCTTTGCCCAGGGTACCGACCAGCACTTGCACATCGTCTATCCCCAGCCCGAAATGCTCGACGATACCGCCGCCGGTAGCGCCGAGGGCACCGAATCCGTGGGCATCGTCGACCAGCAGCCAGGCGCCTTTGGCCCGGGCAACGGCGGCCAGTCGTGGCAGCTCGGCGAGGTCGCCGTCCATGCTGAACACACCATCGGTCACCACCAGCGTGTTGCCGACGGCTTTGGCCAGGCGTGTTTCCAGGCTGGCTGCATCGTTGTGCAGGTAACGGCTGAAGCGCGCGCCGCTGAGCAGCCCGGCGTCCAGCAGCGAGGCGTGGTTGAGACGGTCTTGCAACACGCTATCGCCTTGCCCCACCAAGGCAGTGACCGCCCCCAGATTGGCCATGTAGCCGGTGGAGAACAGCAGCGCCCGGGGACGCCCGGTGAATTCAGCCAGGGCCTCTTCCAGCGCATGGTGAGGGCTGCTGTGGCCAACCACCAGATGGGACGCGCCGCCCCCCACGCCCCAGCGCTCGGCGCCCTCGCGCCAGGCCTTGATCACGTCGGGGTGGTTGGCCAGACCCAGGTAGTCGTTGCTGCAGAAGGCCAGCAGCGGTTGGCCATCGACCACCACGCGCGGCCCTTGCGGGCTTTGCAGCAATGGACGCTGACGATAGAGGTCGGCGGCGCGGCGCTCGGCCAGGCGCGCGCTGAGGTCGAAGGGCATGCAGGCCTCGAATGGCAGTGGATGAACGCCGGCGACGGGGCCGGCGCAGGGTCAGGCGGAGGCGGCGTCGTAGAACAGGTCGTTGCTCTTCTGTTCGACCAGGGCCTGTTCGATGGCCGCTTGATGGACTTCGTCAGCATGTTCTTCGCGCGCTTCTGGGGCGATCCCGAGGCGGGCGAACAACTGCATGTCCTTGTCCGCCTGCGGGTTGGCGGTGGTCAGCAGCTTGTCGCCGTAGAAGATCGAATTGGCCCCGGCCAGGAAGGCCAGTGCCTGCATCTGCTCGTTCATCGCCTCACGCCCGGCGGACAGACGCACGTGGGATTGCGGCATGAGAATGCGCGCCACGGCCAGCATGCGGATGAAGTCGAACGGATCGACATCCTCGGCGTTCTCGAGCGGGGTGCCGGCGACCTTCACCAGCATGTTGATCGGCACCGACTCGGGATGCTCCGGCAGGTTGGCCAACTGGATCAGCAGCCCGGCGCGGTCGTCCAGCGACTCGCCCATGCCCAGAATGCCGCCCGAGCAGATCTTCATACCGGCGTCGCGCACGTGGGCCAGGGTCTGCAGGCGCTCGCTGTAGGTGCGGGTGGTGATGATGCTGCCGTAGAACTCCGGCGAGGTGTCCAGGTTGTGGTTGTAGTAGTCCAGCCCGGCCTGGGCCAGTGCCTTGGTCTGGTCTTCGTCCAGCCGGCCCAGGGTCATGCAGGTTTCCAGGCCCATGGCCTTGACCCCGGCAACCATCTGCAACACATACGGCATGTCCTTGGCCGAGGGGTGCTTCCAGGCTGCGCCCATGCAGAATCGCGTCGAACCGATCGCCTTGGCGCGGGCGGCTTCTTCGAGCACCTTCTGCACTTCCATCAGCTTTTCTTTTTCCAGCCCGGTGTTGTAGTGCCCCGACTGCGGACAGTATTTGCAGTCCTCAGGGCAGGCGCCGGTCTTGATCGACAGCAGGGTCGAGACCTGAACCCGATTGGGATCGAAATGCGCGCGATGCACGCTTTGCGCCTGAAACAGCAGGTCGTTAAAAGGCTGCACGAACAGCGCCTTGACCTCGGCCAGGGTCCAGTCGTGACGAACGGTTGCAGTTGTACTGGCGCTCATCGGCGGTTCCTTGTTTATGCTCGGTCAGGCGCAAGGACGCAGGATTGTCCATGGGCGCAACGTGGCTATTGAGTCGAATGCGGGCATGATTAAGGAAGCGCCATGCACTGTCAACCTGCTGCAAATACCTCGGTTTACAAGTGGATAAAAAATGATCAGGTATGTCTTTTGTGTGACGGCGCGTCGGGTAACCCCTATGCCCTCTGCGAGGCCTGTGAAGGCGATCTGCCTTGGCTGGATGAGCAATGCACGGTGTGTGCGCTGCCGCTTGCCATGAGTGGATTCACCTGCGCCCCGTGTCGGCGCCGTCCGCCCGCTTTCGAGAAGGTGGAAACACCGTGGCATTACGGCTTCCCCATCGACAGCCTGATCACGCGTTTCAAGCACAACAGCCAGTGGCCCTACGGGCGCCTGCTGGCAGAGTTGACCAGCCACTGGCTCGACCATCGTTTCAACGAGGATCTGCCGCGCCCGCAATTGCTGATCCCGGTGCCCATGGGCCGTAAACGCCTGCGCAAGCGCGGTTTCAACCAGGCTGAAATGCTCGCTGGCTGGCTGTCCAGGGCGCTGCATATCGACTGCGATTCGACCGTCGTTCAGCGCACGCTCGAAACACGAGCCCAGCAGGAACTGGGTGCCAAGGCGCGGCTGCACAATCTGCAACACGCTTTTTCCGTGATGCCTGACGCAGGGCTGGATGGGCTGCACGTGGCCCTGGTCGACGACGTGATCACCACCGGCGCCACCGCCCAGGTCCTGGCGGTGCTGCTGCGCCAGGCGGGTGCCGCGCGCGTGGACGTCTACTGTCTGGCGCGCACGGCCAAGGCCGAGTAGCCTTGAACCATGACCTTGTCCCCCTTGCTGGCCCAACACATCGCACGTCGTCCGCAACGCATCGAGCTGTTGCGCCATATTGCCGAGCAGGGTTCGATCACCCGCGCCGCCAAGGCCGCCGGCCTGAGCTACAAAGGCGCCTGGGACGCCATCGACGAACTCAACAATCTGGCCCACACGCCCCTGGTCGAGCGCGTCGTGGGCGGCAAGGGTGGAGGAGGCGCCCGGCTGTCCGAGGAAGGGCAGCGCATGCTGCGCCTCTACGAGAAACTTCAAGCGTTGCAGGCGCAGGTGCTCGAAGCCGCCGAAGACGCCAACGACTTGGACCTGCTCGGCCGACTGATGCTGCGCACCAGTGCACGCAACCAGTTGCATGGCCGCGTGAGTGCCATCGAGGCGCAAGGTCGCAACGACCACATCACCCTGGATCTTGGCGCAGGGCTGAACCTGCGTGCCCAGATCACCCACGACAGCACGCAAACCCTGTCGCTGGCCCCGGGCGCCGGGGTGGTGGCCTTGATCAAGGCCGGTTGGCTCTGCGTGTTGCCGGTGGATGTCGCCGGTGTCCCCGGTCACAACTGCCTGCAAGGGCTCCTGGAGCAGGTTCTGCTGCAGGACCAGGGGCCCTGTGAAATGCGCATAGGGCTGGCCAATGGGCAGACCCTCTGCGCACTGTCACCGCTCGGATCGGTCCGAGAGGGCGAGCCGGTCAATGTCTGGTTCGATCCTGCCAACGTGCTGCTCGGCACGCCGCTCTAACCCGTACCCTATCCGCTGGAAACCCTGCTGTGCCCATTTCTGCGGGCCGCATGCGCGCTTCTGCTGGCAGGCGCGGTGCCGTCGTCCGGCGCCGGGCGGGTATTGACTTTGCCCAGGCGTAAACGTATGTTTCAAACACCCGTTTGATAGCGACAACCTGTCGCAGGTCGAACCCACCGGAGTTCAGCAGAGGTTTATCGCTATGTCTGATTACAAGGCCCCCTTGCGTGATATTCGCTTCGTCCGCGACGAGTTGCTCGGCTACGAAGCGCACTATCAAAGCCTGCCCGGTTGCCAGGACGCAACGCCGGACATGGTCGATGCCATCCTCGAAGAAGGCGCCAAGTTCTGTGAACAGGTACTGGCACCGCTGAACCGCGTGGGTGACATCGAAGGCTGCACCTGGAGCGAGGACGGCGTGAAGACACCGACCGGTTTCAAGGAAGCCTACAAGCAGTTCGTCGAAGGTGGCTGGCCGAGCCTGGCCCATGACGTCGAGCACGGCGGCCAGGGCCTGCCCGAATCCCTGGGGCTTGCGGTCAGCGAGATGATCGGCAGCGCCAACTGGTCCTGGGGCATGTACCCCGGCCTGTCCCATGGCGCCATGAACACCATTTCCGCCCACGGTACCCCCGAGCAGCAGGAGGCCTACCTGACCAAGCTGGTGTCCGGCGAGTGGACCGGCACCATGTGCCTGACCGAGCCGCACTGCGGCACCGACCTGGGCATGCTGCGCACCAAGGCCGAACCCCAGGCCGACGGCAGCTATGCGATCAGCGGCACGAAGATCTTCATCTCTGCCGGCGAACACGACATGGCCGACAACATCGTGCACATCGTTCTGGCACGCCTGCCCGATGCGCCGGCTGGCACCAAAGGCATCTCGCTGTTCATCGTGCCCAAGTTCCTGTCCAACGCAGACGGTTCGATCGGCGCGCGCAATGCGGTGAGCTGTGGCTCGCTGGAACACAAGATGGGCATCCACGGCAACGCCACCTGCGTGATGAACTTCGACAGCGCCACCGGCTACCTCATCGGCCCTGCCAACAAGGGCCTCAACTGCATGTTCACCTTCATGAACACCGCGCGCCTGGGTACCGCGCTGCAGGGCCTGGCACACGCCGAAGTGGCGTTCCAGGGTGGTCTGCGCTATGCCCGCGACCGCTTGCAGATGCGCTCGCTCACCGGCCCCAAGGCGCCGGAAAAGGCCGCCGACCCAATCATCGTGCACCCGGACGTGCGCCGTATGCTGCTGACCATCAAGGCCTTCGCCGAAGGCACGCGTGCCATGGTCTATTTCACCGCCAAGCTGGTGGACGTGCTCAAGTTCAGCCAGGACGAGGAAGAGCGCAAGCGCGCCGATGCCCTGCTGGCGTTCATGACCCCGATTGCCAAGGCGTTCATGACCGAAGTGGGCTTCGAAGCCGCCAACCACGGCGTGCAGATCTACGGTGGACACGGCTTCATCGCCGAATGGGGCATGGAGCAGAACGTACGCGACAGCCGCATTTCCATGCTGTACGAAGGCACCACCGGTATCCAGGCGCTCGACCTGCTGGGCCGCAAGGTGCTCATGACCCAGGGCGAGGCGCTCAAGGGCTTCACCCGCATCGTGCACAAGTTCTGCCAGGCCAACGAAGGCAACGAAGCGGTTGCCGAGTTCGTCACACCCTTGGCGCAGTTGAACAAGGAGTGGGGCGAGTTGACCATGAAGGTCGGCATGGCCGCCATGAAGGACCGTGAAGAAGTCGGCGCCGCCTCGGTCGACTACGTGATGTATTCGGGTTACGCCTGCCTGGCCTACTTCTGGGCCGACATGGCTCGCGTAGCGGCGCAGAAACTGGCCGAAGGTCATGGCGATGCGGCGTTCTACACGGCCAAGCTGCAGACTGCGCGCTTCTACTTCCAGCGCATCCTGCCGCGCACTCGCACTCACGTTGCCGCCATGCTGTCCGGCGCAGGCAACCTGATGGCCATGGACGAAGCGCACTTCGGCCTTTCCTACTGACAGGCCAACCAGCCTGCGGCGTGCGTCGACCCGAGCGCGCCGCCCGGCTTTCGAACTTCAGCCCTCGAATTCCTGCGAGTTAGCCATGGCGGACTACAAAGCTCCCTTGCGCGATATGCGCTTTGTTCTGAATGAAGTATTCGACGTCGCCAGTCACTGGGCCCAACTGCCGGGCCTGGCCGACAGCGTCGACGTGGAAACCATGGAGGCGATCCTCGAAGAGGCCGGCAAGGTCACGGCCCAGGCGATCGCACCGTTGAGCCGTGCGGCCGACGAAGAGGGCTGTCACTGGCGCGATACCGCGGTCACCACCCCGGCTGGATTCCTCCAGGCCTACCAGACCTATGCCGAGGGCGGCTGGGTCGGCGTCGGCGGCGAGCCCGCTCACGGTGGCATGGGCATGCCCAAGGTGATTTCGGCGCAGGTCGAGGAGATGGTCAACTCGGCCAGCCTGGCGTTCGGCCTGTACCCGATGCTGACGGCCGGTGCGTGCCTGTCCATCAACGCTCACGCCAGCGACGAGCTGAAGCAGACCTACCTGCCCAAGATGTATGCGGGCACCTGGGCCGGCTCCATGTGCCTGACCGAAGCCCATGCAGGCACCGACCTCGGCCTGATCCGCACCCGCGCCGAACCGCAGGCCGACGGCAGCTACAAGGTCAGCGGGACGAAGATCTTCATCACCGGCGGCGAACACGACCTGACCGAGAACATCATTCACCTGGTGTTGGCCAAGCTTCCCGATGCACCGCCCGGTCCCAAGGGCATCTCGTTGCTGCTGGTGCCCAAGTTCATGGTCGATGCCGACGGCAACCTGGGGGCGCGCAATGCCGTGTCGTGCGGTTCCATCGAGCACAAGATGGGCATTCAGGCCTCTGCCACCTGTGTGATGAATTTCGACGGCGCCACCGGTTACCTGGTCGGCGAGGCGAACAAGGGCCTGGCGGCCATGTTCACCATGATGAATTACGAGCGCCTGGGGGTCGGTATCCAGGGCCTGGCGTCTGCTGAGCGCTCCTACCAGAACGCCGTGGAATATGCCCGCGACCGGCTGCAAAGTCGCTCACCCAGCGGTGCTGCCCAGCCCGACAAGATGGCCGACCCGATCATCGTCCACCCGGACGTGCGGCGCATGCTGCTGACCATGAAGGCCTGCAATGAAGGCGGGCGTGCCTTTTCCACCTACGTTGCGTTGCAACTGGACACGGCCAAGTACAGCGAAGATCCGGCCACGCGCAAGCGCGCCGAGGACATGGTCGCTTTGCTGACACCGGTGGCCAAGGCCTTCCTGACCGACCTGGGCCTGGAAACCACGGTGCATGGCCAGCAGATATTCGGCGGCCACGGCTATATCCGTGAATGGGGCCAGGAGCAGCTGGTCCGCGATGTGCGCATCACCCAGATCTACGAAGGCACCAACGGTATCCAGGCGCTGGACCTGATGGGTCGCAAGGTCGTCGGCAACGGCGGCGCGTTCTATCAGCTGTTCTCCGAGGAGGTACGGGCTTACGCGACTCAGGCCGAAGGCGCATTGCAGGAGTTCACCCAGCCGTTGATCCAGGCGTTGGACCGTCTGGATGCGCTGACGGCCGGGGTTCTGGACCGGGCCGGGAACGATCCGCGCGAGATTGGCGCGGCGTCCGTCGAGTACCTGCAGGCCTTTGGCTATACCGCCTATGCCTACATGTGGGCAAGGATGGCCGGCGCCGCGCTGGGCCGGCAGGACGAGGCGTTCTACGCCAGCAAGCTGGGCACAGCGCGGTTCTATTTCGCGCGTTTGCTGCCACGGGTTCACTCGCTGGCGGCCGCCGTCGATGCCGGCAGTGCGTCGCTGTTTCTGCTGGATGAGGCGCAGTTCTGACGGTGTAAGCTTTGGCTTACGTTACGCGGCGTCTTTGAGCTATATCCGAAGATTGGATCCACGGTTAATCTTCTCTCCAAGGACGTTGCGCAGGATGCGCCTAGATATAACAGGGACACGTAGGATTTCTGCCAGGACGGCGGACGGAAATGGATGTCATGGGAAACAGTCTGCAAAACCCCGCTTCGGCGGGGTTTTCTTTTTTCCGCTCCCG
>Ga0308171_1004108_pt1 | contig 12380 bp, 14 predicted proteins | sample PhyGR1_FD_202135 | JGI IMG/M metagenome (GOLD analysis project Ga0308171, IMG submission 202135) | Phyllosphere microbial communities from UC Gill Tract Community Farm, Albany, California, United States - DLSLSG.R1 | ecosystem: Host-associated > Plants > Phyllosphere > Unclassified | place: USA... | reverse complement strand
TGGAGAACCATCGGGCTTCCCGCTGCAAGGCGGACCTGCACTCCCGGCGCTGTCGCGCTCCCGGTGTCGTTCTTAAGGGACAAGGCGAATGTTTGCACATGCCGTCGAGTACCGCAGAGAACGCGTGGCCATTATAGCTGCCGAGCGTGATCTGGATAGGCCGTTCGTCGGCAACAGTGCGTGCCAATTCAGAAAAGGGGACGGAGGGGATTAAGGCGTTTTCAGCACTGAAGGGGCGAAAGCGTCTTAATCCCCTCCGTCCCCTTTTTTCAGGTGCTGCTGTCGATCGCGCGGTCCAGGCGCCGGTTCAGGTCGGCCAGGGTCTGTTGCAGGGCGACCGCCTGGCGGGCGTTCTCATCGCGCAGCAGCTGCAGTTCGTGCGCCAGGTTGAGCGCGGCCAGCACCGCGATGCGGTCCACCGCGGCCATCCGGTTGCTGCCGCGGATCTCGCGCATGCGCGCATCCAGCAGGCGGGCGGCCGCCATCAGGCTGTCGCGTTCATCGCCACCGACGCCGACCGTGTATTCACGGTCGAGGATGCGGACGCTGACCGGTTCGGCACTCATGTGTGCTGCTCCAGGGATTTGAGCCGGGTGATCATCGCTTCCACCCGCGAACGCGCCTGCTCGTTCTTGGCCAGCAGCGTTGAGCGCTCGGCCACCAGCTGTTCCTGCTGGTGGCGCAGGCTGCGGTTCTCCTCGGCCAGCCGCAGGTTGCGGTCGAGCAACGCCTCCACACGGGCGGCGAAGGCCTGCAGCTGGGCAAGGGGATCGGCGGGTTCCATGCCCGCACGATAGGCAAGCGGGGTCAGGGCGGTCAAGCACTGTCGCAGCAGGCCCGGCGGCGACAGAGAGCAGGCGGACACATTGCTACACTACCCGGCTCACGGGCGCGCGCGTGCGCGCTCTGTAGTTTCCCTTCCGAACGAGCCGCACGATGACCGAACTTCCCTCCGTCGACGACGTTACCCGCGCCAGCCAGGAACTGGGCCTGGGCGCCACTGCTGCCGAGCTGCATGGCGGGCTGTGCGGCTGGCTGGCCGCGGGCGGTGCCCCCGGCAGTGACTGGCCGGCGCGCGTGCTGGCCGACGACAATCTGCCGCAGGTAGCTGCCGGCAGTGCGCTGGCGCAGTTGCTGGAGGCCACCATCAAGCAGCTGGAAGACCGAGACTTCGCCTTCGAGCTGCTGTTGACCGACAGCAGCGACGTGGCGGCGCAGGCGGACGCCATGTTCAGCTGGACCCGTTCCTTCCTGGGCGGCTTCGGCCTGGGCAGTGGCGGTCACCGGCCGGCCCTGTCCGAAGAGGGCGAGGAGGCGCTGAACGACCTGGCCAGCCTGGCCCGCGCCTCGAGCGAGGATTTCGAAGCCGGTGGTGATGACGACGACGAAGCCCTGTCGGAGATCGAAGAATTCATCCGCGTGGCGGTGCTGCTGCTGCACGGTGACGTGGTGCTGGCGGCGCGCCATCGGCAGCGCCTGAACTGATGGATATCAAGCAGCGCACCGGCATCGCTGCCGGCGAGTACAAGCGTCGTCGCCGGCAGTTGATGGACATGGCCGGCGAAGACGCGATCCTGGTGCTGCCGGCGGCATCTGAGAAGGTGCGCAGCCTCGACACCCATTATCCGTACCGGCAGGATTCGGATTTCCAGTACCTGAGCGGCTTCCCGGAGCCGGAAGCGGTGCTGGTGCTGATTCCCGGTCGTCGCCACGGCGAAGCGATCCTGTTCTGCCGCGAGCGCGATCCCGAGCGCGAAGCCTGGGATGGCGGTCGCGCCGGCCAGGAAGGCGCCGTGGCGCAGTTCGCGATGGACGATGCCTACCCTATCACCGACCTGGACGACATCCTGCCGGGCCTGCTGGAAGGGCGTTCGCGGGTGTACTACCACTTCGGCCGCGATGCGGACTTCGACCTGAAGCTGATCGGCTGGGTGAACCGGGTACGTTCGCAGGTGCGCCATGGTGCGCAGCCGCCGCATGAGTTCCTGGAACTGGGCCATCTGCTGCACGAGCAGCGGTTGTTCAAGTCCGGTGCCGAGGTGGCGTTGATGCAGCGCGCGGCCGACATCAGTGTGCTGGCGCATCGCGCGGCCATGCAGAGTGCGAAGGCGGGCATCCACGAGTACGAACTGCAGGCCGAGCTGGAGCGGGTGTTCCGTGCCAACGACGCGGTGCCTGCGTACTGCAGCATCGTCGGTGCCGGCCGCAACGCCTGCATCCTGCATTACCGCGACAACAACGCACGCTCGCGCGACGGTGAACTGGTGTTGATCGATGCCGGCGCCGAGTACCGCGGCTACGCCAGTGACATCACCCGTACGTTCCCGGTCAATGGTCGTTTCAGCGCCGAGCAGCGCGCGCTGCATGATCTGGTGGGTGCGGCGCAGGCGGCGGCGCTTGCCCAGGCCATGCCTGGCGTGGCGTACGAAATGGGCCATCTGGCGGCGGTGCAGACCCTCACCGAGGGGTTGCTGCAGCTGGGCCTGTTGAAGGGCACGCTGGAAAAGAACCTCACCGAGGGCTTGTACCAGCGCTTCTACCGGCACAAGACCGGGCACTGGATCGGGCTGGATGTGCACGACGTAGGTGACTACCGCCTGGCCGGTGATTCGCGCCTGCTGGAACCGGGCATGGCGTTCACCATCGAGCCTGGCTTGTACATCGGCGTGGACGATACGACGGTGGAACCGCGTTGGCGCGGCATCGGCATCCGTACCGAAGATGACGTGCTGATCACCGACGACGGGCATCGGGTATTGACCGAAGGCCTGGAACGCAGCGCCGACGAGATCGAAGCGTTGATGGCGGGGTAAGGGTGTTTCTGCAGGGCTTGCAGCCCTGCACCTGCTACAAGCCAGAGCAACAGCAACAGCAACAGCGGCATTCCGTGGGATGGCGGGGCACTGTGGGTTTGCGGGGCCGCCGCAAGTACGTCCTTGTAGGCTTGGTCGCCGCATCCATGCGGCTCACACCCCGCAAACCCACAGTACCCCGCCTTCGACAGTTTCCCGCGGCTGTTGGTAACGGCGGTTGTCGGCACGGAGCGAGCGCAGCAAGCGACCCGCTTCTGCTTTTCTTTTTTCTTTTCCGTGGTTGGACGCGCGCAAGGAACTGTCAAAGGTGGGGCGGGTGGGCCATGCAGGGGCGTTGGCGCCATGGATGGCGCCATCGAGCTTACAGGGACGTACTTGCAGCGTCCCCTGCATGGCCCACCCGCCCCGCCAACCGCGGCTTTTGATTTCAGCATCCCACCACGAGGGGCTCAGCCGTTGGCCGCCGCAAACACCGGCCGCGTCAGGTTGTCCGCCTCGCCATCAGTGCACAGCACTTCGTCTTCAATGCGGATGCCGCCGTACGGACGGAAGAAGTCCACACGCTCCCAGTTGATTGCATCGCCATGGCCGGCGGCCTTCACTTCGTTCAACAGCATGTCGATGAAGTACAGACCCGGCTCGATCGTCACCACCATGCCCGGCTCCAGCACGCGCGTCAGGCGCAGGTACGGATGGCCGGCAGGACGCTCGATGCGGCCGCCTTCATCGCTGGCTGCGAAACCGGCCACGTCATGCACCTGCAGGCCGATCAGGTGGCCGATGCCATGCGGGAAGAACGCGGCGCTGACGCCGGTTTCCAGCGCGGTCTGCGGCGATACCTTGATCACGCCGAAGTCCTTCAGCACGCCCATCAGCGACAGGTGCGCATCCACGTGCAGCTGCTTGTAGTCGAAGCCCGCACGCACGGCGGCGCACATCTTCTGCTGCGCGGCATCGACCGCTTCGATCATTGCCGCGAACTCCTCATGGCCGGCGGCGGCGTAGGTACGGGTGATGTCGCTGGCATAGCCGTGTGCGCTGGCGCCGGCGTCGATCAGGAAGCTGCGCAGCGGCTGCGGTGCCTTGCGGCCCAGTTCGGTGTAGTGCAGCACCGCCGCATGCTCGTTCAAGGCCACGATGTTGCCGTACGGCAGCTCGGTGGCGTCCTGGCCCACGGCCTGGCAGTACGCCATGTGGATGCTGAACTCGTCTGCGCCGTTGCGGAACGCCGCTTCGGCCGCGCGATGGCCGCGCACGCCCAGCACCTGCGCCTGCCGCATCAGGGCGATTTCATACGGCGTCTTGCTGCCACGGTGCCATTCCAGGTAGTTCACCACCGGCGCCGGATTGTTGGGCACATAGCGGCCCAGCGCGCTCTGCGGTTCGCCCAGGATCGCGCAGCGCGCCGGGTCGGGCGGCAGCAGGGCCAGCGCTTCGTCGGGCGTGCGGATGATGTGGATGTCGAAGTGCTCGACCCACCAACCGCTCGGTGCATCCGGCACTACATGCCAGTAGTCGAAGGGCTGGTGGAAGATCACCGCCGGACGCTTGCCCGGGGTGAACACGATCCAGCTGTTGGGCACACGGGTCAGCGGCAGCCAGGCCTTGAACTGCGGGTTGACCGCATACGGGTAGTCACGATCATCGAAGACCTGGTAGTGCAGGGTGCCGCTGGGCACCACCAGGTGGTCGAAGCCGCCGCGTGCCAGCGCCTGCTCGGCGCGTCGGCACAGCACGGCCAGGTGGTCGGGATACAGGGCGCCGGGGTCTTGCTGGATCATTGCGGTGGCTCGACACGGAAAAACGGCCCTAGATTCTGCCGGATACCGACGCAATCCGCTGTGCCGGAACCGGCACTCAGCCCGTCGAAACCGGTGCCTCGTCGCTGTCTTCGCCGATCCATCGGCGCAGCAGCTGCCGATGCTCGCGTGACAGGGTCAGGAAGCGGAAGCCTGCCCAGCTCTGGCCGGGTGCATGCGCCGGTTCGCTCCACAGCAGGTGTACGCCGACGTCGATCCACTCGCTGCGCCCATCGGCCAATGTCAGTGGGAAGCGCAACTGATACAGCGCATCGTCGCGCAGTGCGGCGCTGGCCAGCATCAGCATGCCGGTCTCGGACACATTGCCAAGCCGGCCGACCACGCTGTCGCGCATCTGGTCGGTCACCGGCACCAGGTCGGCCACCTGCCGGCGCGGCGCGCGGCGGGTATCAACGGGCGGTTGCGTGCTCATGCGTTGGGCTCCTGCGGGCGACGTCCGGCCAGCGTGCGCAGTGCGCTCAGGCTGGCCTGCCAAGCGCGGTCGACCAGACGGCCCTTGTCTTCGGTGACCAGTTGCGCGCGTCCGGCGGCCATCTGCCGGGCCAGGGCATCCAGGGTGGTTTCGCCGATCTTCTGCCCACGCGCGTTGACCAACAGCACATGGCCGGTCAGCAGGCTGTACCAGGACAGGCGCTGGCGGCGCAGCGCACCTTCGCCATCGTCGATATCGAACCAGCTGCCGAAGGGCAGCGCGCACAGCTGCTGGTAACTGGCCTCCTCGGCCTCGCTGCGTGGTGCCGCATCGCTTGCCAGGGCCTGTGCGCCGGTGTGTTCGCCCAGCCGTGCACGGGCCTTCAGGCGCGCACTGAGCTCGGTGCGCGAGGTGCTTTCGTCTTCGCCACCCGGCGTGGACAGTCGGCGCGCGACGGCAGCGGCCTCCTCGGCGTGGTAGCCGACCTGCAGCAGGGCCGATTCAACCTCGGCAGCCAGAGTGGCGTCGGTCGCGCCGCTTTCGCTGGCGGCCTCGGCAGTGATCGCCGCGATGCGTTCGGTCTGCTGCAGGCGCTCCTGCCATTGCGGCGAATCATCACCGTGGCGCAGGCGGGTCAGCGTCAACGCGTCTGCCCAGGCCTGGCGCAGCAGCGTCTGCACGAAGCGCGGCGGCTCCTGCGTATCGCAGCACTGGTCGATCTGCGCAGTGGCCTGGCGTCGCGCAAGTTCCAGCCGCTCCTTGCCGCGTGCGGCTTCCACGTGGCGGCGCTCGGCCAGTTCGGCGCGGTGCGCGGCCGCGCGCTGGTGCTGCTGTATCTCGTCGTTGGCGGCGGCAAAGGCCTCGGGCGTGCGCGCATCCTTGCCCAGCAGGCCCTGCACGCTCTGCGCCAGCCGTTGCAGCAGCTGCGGATCGACATCGTCATCACCGAGCCAGCTGGCGCCGGCTTCAGCGACATGGTTGAGCAGTTCGCGTGCCGGATGTTCGTCACGCACGAAGAATCCGGGATCGGCCATCGCGGCGCGCGCCAGCGGTACCTGCAGGCGCGCGAGCAGGGCGGCCGGTACCGGGTCCGGCCGTTGCTGCTGCTGCACCTGCTGCAGCAGCAGGCGCAGCAGATCGAGGTTGTCGCGGTCGTGGCTGCCAAGGCTGGCCTGCGCGCCATGTTCGCTGCGCAACTGGGCAACCACGGCGGCCTGCAGATCGGTCATGGCGCTGGCGGCGCTGGCCTGGCCCTGCAGGCGCGCCAGCACCGCATCGACTGCTGCACTGGGCAGGGCCGCCGGATCCGCCGCTGGCTGCGGGGTCTGCCGCGCCTGTTGCAGCATCTCGTGCAGCACGCTGCTGGCCGGCACCGTCATGCCGGCCGACGCGCCGGGCGCAGCCGCGTCGGCGAAAGCGTCCTGCATCAACGTCGACCACGAGCCGGGCGGTGCCGAGCCACCCCAGCCGGTCATCGGCGTAGGCACGCGCGGAGACGGACGTCCGCTACGGCCGCTGCCGACCGACTGGGTGATGATCCGGCGGGTGCTCGAAGAACGGGCCAGGTACGGGGTGTAGACCAGGCCGGGCAGGATGCCGTGCTGTGCCAGCAGCGCATTGGCGCGGTCGAGCACATCGCCCAGCCGCTCCAGCACCTGCCGCTCGAAGCTGCGGTACAGCGCCATCTGCACTTCGGCGCTGAGGGCATCCTGTTCGGCCAGCTTGCGCACCATCGCGCACAGGGCCTGCGGGGCCAGCGGCAGGGTATCGGCTTCAAAGGCCGGCGCACCAGCGACAACGCCCAGGCGCTGGCCGAGCAGGTTCAGGGCGTTGGCCGAACGCAGTGTTTCCCGGCGCACCATTTCGGTCAGCAGCAGGTCGCGGTCGACTTCATGCTCGGCGACCAGGCTCAACCCCAGCATGCCGGGCAAGGGCGGTGGGGAGGCGGCGGCCACGACCGGGGCAATCGGTTCACGCAACCGCGCAAGCGCCTCGGCAAGCGCGTCGAGCATGCGGTCGCTGAAGTGGCCGGCGAACGCATGCAGCTGGCCGCGCTGTGCCAGCAGCTCGGCCTGCTGCTGCGGGTTGCGGGCATGGTCGGCGTCATGCAGCAGGGTCTGCTCCAGCGCTTCCACGGTCAGGATCAGCGGTGCCGTCAGGGCCTGGTGGCACAGGCCGATCAACGCGCCCAGCAGCTCGCGCACGCGCGGCGGCAGGTCGGCGGCGGCCAGGCGGGCAGTGTCGGCGCTGGAAAGTGAAAAGACAGCAGACATCGGCGAGGGGGTCCGGATTCCCGCGGATCGATCCTGGAATCTACCGTGTCGGCCGGTGAAGGCGCTACTTTAGCGATGGATCCATTCAGGGCAGCTTTCGATGGCGATGCTGCAGCAGATCATGCTTCCAGGAACAGGCTGACCACATCGTTGGTGAAGCGCCGGCCCAGCTCGGTCGGCTGCACGTGCCCGTCTGCCACCACCAGCCAGCCGCGCTGCACAGCTTCGCGCAGTGGTGCGTCCAGCACGCTGCGGGCCAGGCCGGTGCGCGATTCAAAGTCGCGCAGGCTGAACCCTTCGTGCAGGCGCAGCAGGTTGAGCATGTACTCGAACGGCAGGCGCTCGGCGGCGATCACTTCGTCACCGCCGAACGATGCGGCCGTGCCTGCGGTATCCATGAACGTCTGCGGGTGCTTGTGCTTCCAGCGTCGCAGCACGTGTTCCTCGGCGCCGGAACTGATCTTGCCGTGTGCGCCGGCACCAATGCCCAGGTAGTCACCAAAACGCCAGTAGTTCAGGTTGTGCGCGCTCTGCCGGCCGGGGCGGGCATAGGCACTCACCTCGTACTGGCCGAAGCCGGCCTGCGCCAGCAGCGCCTGGCAGTGTTCCTGCATGTCCCAGGCATGGTCTTCATCGGGAATGCCCTGCGGCGGCCGCGCGAAGAACACGGTGTTCGGTTCCAGGGTCAGCTGGTAGTGCGAGATGTGGGCCGGCTGCAACGCGAAGGCGCGCTCCAGGTCGGCCTCGGCACCGGCCAGGGTCTGCTCCGGCAGTGCGTACATCAGGTCGATGTTGAAGTTGTCGTAGCCCGCGTCCTGCGCCATCTTCACCGCGCGCTCGGCCTCGCCACTGTCGTGGATGCGGCCCAGTCGTTTCAGCGCGGCGTCATCAAAACTCTGGATGCCGAAGCTGAGGCGGTTCACCCCGGCCGCGCGGTAACGATCAAAGCGACCGTGCTCGGCGGTGCCCGGGTTGGTTTCCAGGGTGATCTCGGCATTCGGCGCAAAGCGCAGGCGGGCACTGGCCTGCTGCAGGAAGCGGTCGATCGCCTCGGGCGGGAACAGGCTGGGCGTGCCACCGCCGAAGAACACGCTGCTGACCACCCGGCCCCAGACCAGCGGCAGGTCCTGGTCGAGGTCGCGTACCAGCGCATCGATGTAGGCATCGAAAGGCAGTTCGCCCTTGGCCTGGTGCGAGTTGAAGTCGCAGTACGGGCACTTGCGCACGCACCACGGCAGATGCACGTACAGCGCCAGTGGCGGTGGCACCAGGCGTGGCGGGGCGTCGTGGTCGCAGGCTTCGCCGGGCAGGTGGTTGCAGTGGTCGTGGGCGTGGTCGTGCGGCATCGTGGTCATCGGTAGTGCCGGCCGCTGGCCGGCTTCCCTGTGTCGATCGGGTGGGGTATCAGCGCCAGGCCGCAAGCTGCTGCTTGAGCTGCTGCAGGGCAATGGCGCGATGGCTGATGGCGTTCTTCAATGCCGGTTCCATTTCCGCAGCAGTCAGGCCGTGGGTGGTGTCCAGGAATACCGGGTTGTAGCCGAACCCATTCGTACCGCGCAGTTCGCGGATGATCTGCCCTTCCCAGCGGCCTTCGCAGATCAGCGGCTGCGGATCGGTGGCATGGCGCAGCAGCACGATCACGGCGTAGAAGCGGGCGCTGCGCTGGCCATCGGCGATGTCGGCCATCGCTTCCAGCAGCTTGGCATTGTTGGCCGCCGCATTGGTCGGGTGACCCGCGTACCGCGCGCTGTACAGGCCCGGTGCGCCGCCGAGGGCATCGACGATCAGGCCCGAATCATCGGCCAGCGCCGGCAGGCCGGTCGCTTCGCAGGCCGCGCGGGCTTTCAGCAGCGCGTTCTCGACGAAGGTCAGGCCGGTCTCTTCCACGTCGCCCAGCCCCAGTTCTGCGGCCGAGGTGATCTGCAGCGGCAGGTCGGCGAGGATTTCCTGCATTTCCACCAGCTTGCCAGCGTTGTGGCTGGCCAGGACAAGCTTTTTCATCAGCGGGGCTCCAACAGGTCCCAGGTGTTGCCATACAGGTCGCGGAACACCGCGACCGTGGCGTAGGGTTCTTCGCGCGGTTCTTCCAGGAACTGGACACCGGCGGCCAGCATCGCCGCGTGGTCGCGGCGGAAGTCATCGGTGTTGAGGAAGAAGCCGACACGGCCACCGGTCTGGTTGCCGATGCGGCTGCGCTGCTCGTCGTTGCTGGCGCGGGCCAGCAACAGGGCGGCAGCGCTGCCATCGGTCGGGCCGACCACCACCCAGCGCTTGCTGCCCTGGTCGATGTCGTCCAGCAGCTGGAAGCCGAGCTTGCCGGTGTACCAGGCGATGGCCTCGTCATAGTCGGCCACCACCAGGGTGGTCAGGGCAATGCGCCGGTTCATGCCGACAGCGCTGCCTGCTGCGCGGCCAGCAGCTCGGTCACGCCCTTCTCGGCCAGGCCCAGCAGCGCGTCGAGTTCGTCACGGCGGAAGGCGTGGCCTTCGGCGGTGCCCTGCAGTTCGATGAAGCCGCCGCCGTCGTTCATCACCACGTTCATGTCGGTGTCGCAGTCACTGTCTTCGGCGTAGTCCAGGTCCAGCACCGGGGTGCCGCGGTAGACGCCGACCGACACCGCCGCCACCGCGCCGAGGATCGGGTTGCGCTTGATGTCGCCGCGCTTCATCAGCACGTTCACCGCATCGACCAGGGCGACATAGGCGCCGGTGATGGCTGCGGTACGGGTGCCGCCGTCGGCCTGCAGCACGTCGCAGTCCAGGGTGATGGTGCGTTCGCCCAGTGCGTTGCGGTCCACGCAGGCGCGCAGGCTGCGGCCGATCAGGCGCTGGATCTCCAGCGTGCGGCCGCCCTGCTTGCCACGTGCGGCTTCGCGGTCGCTGCGGGTGTGGGTGGCGCGGGGCAGCATGCCGTACTCGGCGGTCACCCAGCCTTCGCCCTTGCCACGCAGGAAGCCCGGCACCCGGTTCTCGATGCTGGCCGTGCACAGCACGCGGGTTTCACCGAAGCAGACCAGCACCGAACCTTCGGCGTGGCGGGTGAAACCGCGCTGGATGACGACCGGGCGCAGCTGATCGGGCTGACGGCCACTGGGGCGGAAATCGGACATGGGGCAGGTTCCGTAGGGAAAGGGAGTACGCCACCATCCCCGCGGCCTTCACGGGGCGGGGAAAGGGGCTCAAAAGAGACCGCTAGGGTACCATTCCCCCTTTGCAAGCACCGGATACATCCATGATTCGAAGCATGACGGCCTATGCCGGCGGCGAGCGCTCCACCCCATGGGGAACGCTGGGCTGCGAGCTGCGCTCGGTCAACCACCGCTTCCTGGAAGTGGGCACCCGCCTGCCCGAGGAACTGCGCGCATTGGAACCGCAGCTGCGCGAACGCATTTCCGCGCGCCTGAGCCGTGGCAAGCTGGATCTGGTGATGCGCCTGCGCGCGCCGGAATCGGCCGCCAGCCTGCAGGTCAACGAGGTGCTGCTGGGCCAGTTGGGCCAGCTGGCACACCGGCTGACCTCCGATTTCCCCAACCTGCAGGTCAGCTTCACCGACCTGCTGCAGCTGCCGGGCGTCACCCAGGGTGAGGCCACCGATGCGGCAGCCCTGCAGATTGAAGCACTGGCGCTGCTGGACCAGGTGCTGGACGGCTTCATCGCCGCCCGCGAGCGTGAAGGCAATACGCTGGCCACCGCCATCGCCGAGCGCGTGGATGCCATCGAGCGCATCGCCGCCGAGGTGCGCACGCTGATTCCAGCCATTCGCGACGGCCAGCGCACCAAGCTCGCTGCCCGTCTGGCCGACCTGCCGCATCCGGTCGATCCGGGCCGCGCCGAACAGGAACTGGTGATGTGGCTGCAGAAGCTGGACGTGGACGAGGAGCTGGATCGGCTGTCCAGCCACATCGTCGAGATCCGCCGCGTGCTCAAGCAGCGTGAACCGGTCGGCCGCCGCCTGGACTTCCTGCTGCAGGAGTTCAACCGCGAGGCCAACACGCTGGGCTCCAAGTCGGTGGACAGCCGCACGTCCAACGCCGCCGTCGAGCTGAAGGTGCTGATCGACCAGATCCGCGAGCAGGTGCAGAACATCGAATGAGCATTTCCACGCCCCCGGCCGCGATCGCACGCGGCACCCTGTACATCGTTGCCGCGCCCTCCGGCGCCGGCAAGAGCAGCATCGTCAACGCCACCCTGGCACGCGACCCGCAGATCGCCCTGTCGATCTCGTTCACTTCGCGCGCCATGCGCCCGGGTGAAGTGAACGGCCAGCACTATCACTTCGTCAGCGCCGAGAAGTTCGAGGAAATGATCGCCGCCGGCGATTTCTTCGAACACGCCTGGGTGCATGGCGACTGGAAGGGCACCGCCCGCCAGTCGGTGGAGCCGCAGCTGGCTGCCGGCCAGGACGTGCTGCTGGAAATCGACTGGCAGGGCGCGCAGCAGGTGCGTCAACTGGTGCCGGGCACGGTGACGGTGTTCATCCTGCCGCCGTCCAAGCAGGCCCTGCAGGACCGCATGCGCAAGCGCGGCCAGGACAGCGAGGCGGTCATCGCCCAGCGCCTGGGTGCCGCCCGCGATGAAATGCTGCACTTCAACGAATTCGACTACGTCATCGTCAACGAAGTGTTTGACACCGCCGTGGACGAACTGTGCGCGATCTTCACCGCCAGCCGCCTGCGCCGGGACGCCCAGAAGGTCCGCCATGCCGGCCTGATCCAGGCCCTGTTGACCCCGGATGCGGGTTCAACTGATTGATTCATAAAGGGTCCGGTGGGGGTTGGCTTGATTTTGTCCAGCCCCTGCCAGTACACTCCGTCCCCTTTCCCTCATTCGACTGAGCGGCCGACCGGTCGCCGGGAGCCCGTATGGCCCGCATTACCGTAGAAGATTGCCTGGAAGTCGTTAACAACCGTTTCGAGCTGGTGATGATGGCCTCCAAGCGCGCCCGTCAGCTCGCCAATGGCGTGCAGGCCACGCTGGACAACAGCGAGAGCGAGGACAAGCCGACCGTGCTGGCGCTGCGCGAAATCGCTGCCCGCAAGATCGACAACGCGCTGATCGACGAA
>Ga0308171_1004103_pt1 | contig 12397 bp, 9 predicted proteins | sample PhyGR1_FD_202135 | JGI IMG/M metagenome (GOLD analysis project Ga0308171, IMG submission 202135) | Phyllosphere microbial communities from UC Gill Tract Community Farm, Albany, California, United States - DLSLSG.R1 | ecosystem: Host-associated > Plants > Phyllosphere > Unclassified | place: USA... | reverse complement strand
GTGAGCGATATTCGCAGCAACTTCGCCATCCACACGGTGAAAGCGCCGGGGGCGTTGCCGTTGGGGCATCTGCCGGTGTAGACCGGGTGGCACCTTTCGCGAGCAGGCTCGCTTCCACAGGGGGAACGCATTCCAAAGTGGGAGCGAGCCTGCTCGCGAAGACGGCGGCAAGGTTTGGAACCTACATCTGCGTCGCCATCCCCTCGACATTCATCGCTGCCTGCCGCAATGCTTCCGAACGCGTCGGGTGCGGATGGCAGGTCAGGGCAATGTCCTCGGCCGAGGCGCTGAACTCCATCGCCACACAGAACTCGCCGATCATCTCGCTCACGCTCGGCCCGACCAGATGCACGCCGAGCACTTCGTCCGTGCGCTCGTCGGCGAGGACTTTGGCAAAGCCTTCTGTTTCGTGATTGATCTTCGCCCGGCTGTTGGCGGTGAAGGGAAACTTGCCGACCTTGTAGGCGCGGCCCTCGGCCTTGAGCTGTTCTTCGGTCTGGCCGACGCTGGCCAGCTCCGGTTGGGTGTAGATGACGTTGGGGATCAGCGCGTAATTGACCTCGCCAGCCTTGCCGTGGATCTGCTCGACGCAGGCCATGGCCTCGTCTTCAGCCTTGTGCGCGAGCATCGGGCCGGACGTGACGTCGCCGATCACCCAGACCCCGGCGGCTTCGGTGCGATGTTGCTTGTTGGCGAGCATGCCGCGTTTGTCGGCACTCAGGCCGACGTTCTCCAGCCCCAGGCCCTTGGTGTACGGCCGGCGCCCGATGGCCACCAGCACATAGTCGGCTTCGATCAGCTCAGCCGTGCCACCGGCGGCAGGCTCGACGCTCAGCTGCACGCCTGTGGCGGAGCTGGTGGCGCTGGTGACCTTCGAGCTCAGTTTGAAGGCAATGCCTTGTTTGCTCAGTGCGCGCTGCAAGGTCTTGCCGGCCTCGCCATCGACGCCGGGGCAGATCCGATCAAGGTATTCGACCACGGTGACCTGCGCGCCGAGTCGGCGCCATACCGAACCCAGCTCCAGGCCGATCACCCCGGCACCAATGACCACCAGATGTTTGGGCACTTCACTCAACGACAGCGCGCCGGTGGAATCGAGGATGCGCTGGTCGTCGATCTCGACGCCGGGAAGGGGAGTGGGTTCGGAGCCGGTGGCAATGATGATGTCCTTGGCGCTGAGTTCGCTCTTGTTGCCTTGGGCGTCGGTCACCGTCACTTTGCCCGGGCCGTCGATATGGCCCCAACCCTTGATCCAGTCGACTTTGTTCTTGCGAAACAGAAATTCGATGCCCTTGGTCAGGCCGGCGACGCTTTCGTCCTTCTGCTTCATCATCTGCGCGAGGTTCAGCGTCGGTTTGACCTCGATGCCGAGATTGGCGAACTCTGTCCCCACCGCAGCGGCGTACAGCTCCGACGCGTGCAGCAAGGCTTTGGACGGCATGCAACCGACGTTCAGACAGGTGCCGCCGAGGGTTGCACGTCCTTCGACGCAAGCGGCCTTGAGCCCGAGCTGGCCGGCGCGGATCGCCGCGTTATAACCGCCGGGGCCGCCGCCCAGAATTACCACGTCATAGTTGCTCATGCGCTTGCTCCAGATTGCTCGATGGGGATAGCCAAGATTAGTCGTGATAAAAATTATGTGCGTAATATGAGCTTCGTCGAACATTTCGGTCAAGGCTTCAGGCAAGCGACAGCTGCGGCATCTTTGAATAGATGCAATTGTGTACGAATATTTCACAGTGTCCGTTATATCGTAACGCTATGAACGCTGAGCCTACATTTTCGGGGTGTTATGCAAGTCGATCTTGAGTTGGACGCCACGCCAGTCACCGGGCTGCCGCGCTTTCAGCAAGCAGCTGCGCAGTCACGCAAATTACGTCGGCTGGCTTATGGACTCGGCGCATTGGTCGGTTTGGGCTGGGTGCTGGCGTTTTTCGTCGGCCTGTTTGCGCCGCAGTCCCTGTGGTTACCGTTGTTGGTCAATCAGAGCGCGGCGTTGCTGGTGCTGGTCGCCGGGTTGCAATCGGCGTGGTGGGTGACGCAATGGCGCGCGCGGGTGATGCATCCGCCCGCTTCGCAATCGACCGTCATGGAAGAGGGCGGCGCAGCCGAGGGCTGGTACGAAAGGCTTCTGGAGCGCTTGAGTCAGCAGAGCCGCCATCTGCTTGGACAAATCGGCGCGCCGACATTGTGGCTCGGCGGCTGGGCGTTGCTGGTTCTGCTTGGTATTGAGCAGGTGTGGAATCTCACGTTGCCTGCGGCGGCCTTGGGGCTGTCGGCGAGCATCGGTGCGGCATTGGCGTTGTTGCTGGCGTTTGCCCTGCTGGTGCTGGAGCGGCAACTGGCGCAGGAACCGCCGGCGCAGTGGCCGGAAGCGGCTGTGCTGGCACAACTGATCCGGGTGGTGATCATCACTCTGTTGATCGGTGCGCTGTGTCTGTTGTTTGCCAGCGAAGACGCAGTCTGGCCGGCGCGTGTTGCGGTATTCAGCGCAATCCTGCCGATGTTGGTTGCCATCGAACTGTTATTGCGCGCGGTGCTGTCTGTTTTCAGCCCGCGCCGCGAACAACTCGAACCGACCCTGCTGGCGCGCAGTTTTATCGCCGATATGCTGCGTTGGCCGCCGCAGCCGTGGCTGGCGTTACAGCATGAAATGCACAACCGTTTCGGCATCGATTTGCGCCAGATCTGGGCCTTCAGTTACATGCGCCGGGCCTTGTTGCCAGTGTTGGCGGTGGTCGCCCTTAGCGGTTGGCTGCTGACCGGCGTACATGAAATTCCCCTGCAAGGTCGCGGCATCTATGAGCGCTTCGGTAAACCGGTACAGGTTTTCGGCCCGGGTTTGCATAGCGGGTTGCCTTGGCCATTGGGGCGTGTGATCTCCGTTGAAAACGGCGTGGTCCATGAACTGGCAACCAGTGTCGGCGACAAGCCAATCACCGTGCAGTCCGACTCCGCTGAAGGCCCGGCGCCGGTGACCGCCAACCGTTTGTGGGACGCCAGCCACGTCAATGACAAATCCCAGGTCATCGCCAGCAGCCGCGGCGCGCAACAGGGCCTGCAAATCGTCAACATGGACGTGCGCTTCGTTTATCGCATCGGTTTGAACGACGAGGCGGCACTCGCCGCGACTTATAACAGCGCCGATGTACCGACTCTGATTCGCAGCACCGCCAGCCGCATCCTGGTTCACGATTTTGCTTCGCGCACCCTCGACGGTCTGCTTGGCGACGACAGGGCAGGGCTGGCCGAGGAAATCGGTCACTCGGTGCAAAGCGATCTGAACAGATTGAACAGTGGTGTGGAGATCCTTGCCACAGTCGTCGAAGCGATCCATCCACCGGCCGGCGCGGCGAATGCCTATCACAGTGTGCAAGCGGCGCAGATCGGCGCGCAGGCGTTGATCGCTCGCGAACGCGGGGCGGCTGCGCAGGCCACTAACGAGGCGCAGTTGCAGGCGAGCACGGCACGGGATCAGGCAACGGCAAACGCGCGGGAGATCAGTGCCGCTGCGCAAACGACAGACCTGAAATTCAGCGCCGAACAGAAAGCGTTCGCCAGTGCTGGCCAGGCGTTCGTGCTGGAGCAATACCTCAGCCAGCTCAGTCAGGGCTTGAGTAAAGCCAGGTTGCTGGTGCTCGACCATCGACTTGGCGGGAGCGCAAATGCGCCAACCATCGATCTGCGTACTTTCGCACTGCCGACTGATCCGTCGCCCGCCCGTACCACCGCTCAACCAGGAGCCACCCATTGAGCCAGTCGCCTGTTCATGACGTTCACGACCACAGCGGCCACGACCACGGCCACGGCGGGCATCACCATCATCATGGTCATCATCACCATCACGGCGAGGTGCCAGAAGCCGGACCATTTCCATGGCGGCGTATGGCCTGGGCTGCGTTGCTGGTGGCGTTTGCCATTGCCGCCGCGAGTCTGGTGCAAGTGCGCTCCGGCGAAGCCACGGTCATCACCCGTTTCGGAAATCCGTCGCGGGTATTGCTTGATCCCGGTTTGAGCTGGCGCTGGCCTGCGCCGTTCGAAGCAGCGATTCCGGTGGACTTGCGTCTACGTACCACCTCAAGTGGTTTGCAGGACGTCGGCACCAAGGACGGTTTGCGCATCATCGTTCAGGCCTACGTGGCGTGGCAGGTGCAGGGTGATCCTGAACACGTGCAGCGTTTCATGCGTGCCGTGCAGAATCAGCCGGATGAAGCGGCGCGGCAGATTCGCACCTTTGTCGGTTCGGCACTGGAGACTTCGGCCAGCAGTTTCGATCTGGCCAATCTGGTTAACACTGATGCTAAACAAGTGCGCATCGGCGATTTTGAAGCGCAGTTGCGTCAGCAGATTGACCAACAGTTGCTCGCCACTTATGGCGTGCGCGTGGTGCAGGTCGGTATCGAGCGGCTGACTTTGCCCTCGGTCACGCTCAGTGCAACCGTCGATCGCATGCGCGCCGAGCGTGAAACCATTGCTACCGAACGTACAGCGATCGGCAAACGCGAAGCGGCGCAAATTCGCTCCGCCGCCGAGCGCGATGCGCGAATCGTCCAGGCTGATGCAACGGTGAAAGCCGCTGACATTGAAGCGCAATCGCGAGTCGAGGCTGCGCAGATTTATGGTCGCGCCTACGCCAGCTCGCCGCAGCTTTACAACCTGCTGCGCTCGCTCGATACCCTCGGCACCATTGTCACACCGGAAACCAAACTGATTCTGCGCACCGATGCCGCACCTTTCCGCGTATTGGTCGACGGCCCACCGATGCTCGACAACAAAGCCGGATCGCAGCCATGAGCGAAGAAGTTCCACGTGGAACACATGCGTTGAACAGTCCGTGGATTCAGGCCGGCCGTCTGACCTTCATCGCCTTGTATGCGATCACTGTTTTGGCCGCATTAGCATGGGCGGTCTCGAATGTCCGGCAGATTGATCCGCAAAACCGCGCAGTAGTACTGCACTTTGGCGCGCTTGATCGCGTTCAGAATGCCGGGCTGTTATGGGCGTGGCCGCAACCCTTTGAGCAGGTGATTCTGTTGCCGGCGGCTGATCGGGTGATCGAGCGTCGAGTGGAAAATCTGTTGCGCAGTGACGAGGCGCTGAAGGCTGACCGGGTGGCGTCCTTCGCTACGCCATTGAGCGATGCACTTGCCGGGTCTGGTTATTTATTGACCGGTGACGCCGGTGTGGTGCAACTGGACGTGCGAGTGTTTTACCAAGTCTCCGATCCCTATGCGTTCGTGTTACAGGGTGAACATGTGCTACCAGCGCTCGATCGGTTGGTGACGCGCAGCGCCCTGGCACTGACCGCCGCGCGAGACCTCGACACCATTCTGGTCGCTCGCCCGGAATTGATCGGCGCCGACAATCAGGCAGCCGAGCGCCGTGAGCGATTGCGCGGTGATCTGGTGCAAGGCATCAACGCGCGTCTTGCTGAACTGAAGGCGAGCGGGCAGGGCATCGGTATCGAGGTGTCGCGGGTCGATGTGCAATCGAGTCTGCCGGAGCCAGCGATCACTGCTTTCAATGCGGTTCTGACGGCCAGTCAGCAGGCTGACAAAGCAGTGGCTAACGCGCGCACCGATGCCGAGAAACTTGCCCAGTCCGCCAACGAACAGGCAGACCGCACGCTCCAGGTGGCTCACGCGCAGGCAGGCGAGCGTCTTGCAAAAGCCTCAACCGATACCGCAACCGTCACGAGCCTGGCCACGTCTGCCGACCCGCAAATGCTCCTGCGTCTGTATCGCGAGCGCATACCGAAGATCCTCGGTCAGGCCGGGTCGGTCACCACCGTCAATCCGAAAGACGATTCCCGGTTGATCATTCAAGGAGCCAGTCAATGACCGCGACCACCGCTGCTCCAAGTCTGTTGTCCTCGGCCGAACAACGTCGCGCCGCGCGCCAATTGACCCTGGCGATGCTTGCGCTCGGGCTGCTGGGTCTGGGGCTGGTCTGGCGCTGGATACTCCCGGAGCAAATCGGTGTCAGCCAACTGCTGCTGGGTTTCGCTTCTTTGCTCGTAGCGGTTCCGGTAATGCGTTCGGCCTGGTACAGCCTGCGTTATCCAAGCCTGCACGGCATTACCGATCAATTGATTGCGCTGGCCATGCTCGGTGCCTGGGCGACCGGTGATCTGCTCACTGCGGCGTTGTTGCCGATCATCATGATCTTCGGCCATGTGCTGGAAGAGCGGAGCGTCATCGGTTCTCAGGAAGCGATCAATGCGCTTGGCCGGCTGACCCGCAGCCATGCGCGCAAGCTGCAAGCGGACGGTTCGATCATCGAAGTGGACAACCGCACGCTCAGTGCTGGCGATATTGTCGAGGTGCGGGCCGGTGATCGGGTGCCGGCGGACGGTCGGGTATTGTCCGGCCAGGCGAGTCTCGATACGGCGTCGATTACCGGTGAATCGGTACCGGTGGAAGCGGGCGTCGGCATGCTGGTGTTCGGCGGCGCGATCAACCTCGATGGATTGCTGCGCGTCGAAGTCACCCGCATCGGCGACGAATCCACCTTGGGCAAAGTCATCGCCCTGATGCAAAACGCCGAGCGCTCGAAACCGCCGATCACGCGATTGCTCGAACGCTATGCCGGCAGTTACATGGTGCTGGTCTTGTTGCTGGCGGCGGTGACCTGGTTCGTCACCCATGATGCACAAGCAATGCTGGCGGTGTTGGTGGCGGCGTGTCCGTGTGCGTTGGTGCTGTCGGCGCCTGCGACGGCGATTGCCGGTGTCGCCGTCGCCGCGCGTCACGGGATTCTGATTCGCAGCTCGGCGTTCCTCGAAGAACTTGCCGATCTGACCTCGCTGGTGGTCGACAAGACCGGCACGCTGACTTACGGCACCTTGCGTTTGCAGTCGATCGACAGCCTCAGTGTGGACACTAAAGAAGTGCAGGCGCTGGCCGCCAGTCTTGGTGCGGCGAGCAGTCATCCGGTGAGCCGGGCACTCGCCGGGATGGCCGATCAGGAAGCCTATTGGCCTCTGACCAACATCCATGAGCGCCAAGGCTTGGGCGTAGTGGCGACGACAGAGAAGGGCAAAGCTGCGCTCGGTCGTCCAGAGTTGTTCGCGCAACTGGGTATCACAACCACCCTTGTTCCTGAGCACGATGGCCCGATTGCCGGCCTGGCTTTGAACGGTGAATTCCTCGCCTGGCTGCTGCTAGCAGACAGCATCAAACCCGAAGCGCGCTTTGCCTTGAGCGAATTGCGCGAACTGGGGCTGGGACGCCAACTCCTGCTGACGGGGGATCGTCAGAGCGTTGCCCTAACCCTGGCGCAGGAAGTCGGGCTGAATGAAGTGCAGGCGCAAGCGCTACCGGAGGACAAACTCAATCGCGTGCTCAAGGAAATCGATCACGGCTTCCGCCCGATGGTGGTCGGTGACGGCATCAACGATTCACTCGCGCTCAAGGCCGGCGTGGTCGGCGTGGCGATGGGCGCTGGCGGGGCCGATATTGCGCTGGCTTCAGCGGACATTGTGTTGATCGGCAGCGATTTGCGCCGCCTCGGTACCTGCGTGCGCTTGAGTCGTCAGTGCCGGCGTACTTTGCAGGTCAATGTGATCATCGGTCTGGGCTGGACCCTGGCGATCGTGGTCTTCGCGGCTTTCGGTTGGCTTGGCGCGGCCGGGGCGATGATCGCGGCGCTGCTGCATAACCTGAGTACCTTGTTGGTGTTGGGCAACGCCGGACGTTTGCTGCGCTTTCAGGAGCCATTGCTCCGGCTCGACCCTCAGGCTAAATGAAAGAAAATTCATCGAACCGCCGAGTGCACAGGCAGTCATCTATCGTAAGGCACGCCGCCTGTGGCGTTCAGCCGATGTGCCGATCACGATAGACAAGGCCGATCGAATCGATAGCCTGCTATTTTTCAAGGTTGGTCTACCCTCAGATCAGACGTCTGAAACAAGGGGGGATTTTCCATGCTTGCGCAACTTCCACCGGCCTTACAGAATCTGCAGTTACCGCTTCGCCTGCGACTCTGGGACGGCCACGAGTTCAATCTGGGGCCGACGCCCAGCGTAACCATCGTGGTCAAGGACCCGCAGATGGTCACTCAATTCACCCACCCAAGCCTGGATGCGCTGGGTGCGGCGTTCGTCGAAGGCAAACTGGAACTGGAGGGCTCGATCAGCGAGGTCATCCGGGTTTGCGATGAGTTGAGCAATGCGCTGCTCGACGAAGACGAAGACAGTCAGCCGGTGCGCGCGCAACACGACAAGGACACCGACGCCAAAGCCATCTCCTACCACTACGACCTGTCGAATGCGTTCTACCAGCTCTGGCTGGACAGCGACATGGCGTATTCCTGTGCCTATTTCGAAACCGGCAGCGAAACCCTCGAACAGGCTCAGCAAGCCAAATTCCGCCATCTGTGCCGCAAGCTACGCTTGCAGCCGGGCGAATATCTGCTGGATGTCGGTTGTGGTTGGGGTGGTCTGGCGCGATATGCGGCGCGAGAGTTTGGCGTCAAAGTGTTTGGTATTACCTTGAGCAAGGAACAATTGGCCCTGGCGCAGGAGCGAGTCAAAGCCGAAGGGCTGGACGATCAGGTCGAACTGCAATTGCTCGACTATCGCGATTTGCCCCAGGACGGCCGCTTCGACAAGGTTGTCAGCGTCGGCATGTTCGAACACGTCGGACACGCCAATCTCGCCGAATACTGCAAAACCCTGTTTGGTGCGGTGAAGGAGGGCGGCCTGGTAATGAACCACGGCATTACCGCCAAGCACACCGACGGCCGCCCGGTTGGACGCGGCGCAGGCAACTTCATCGAAAAATACGTGTTTCCCAACGGCGAGTTACCGCATCTGGCGATGATCTCTGCCGAAATCAGTGAAGCGGGACTGGAAATTGTCGATGTCGAAAGCCTGCGCCTGCATTACGCGCGCACGCTCGATCACTGGAGCGAGCGACTGGAGGACAACCTCGAAGCTGCGGCGAAACTGGTGCCTGAGCAAGCACTGCGTATCTGGCGTCTGTATCTGGCCGGTTGCGCTTATGCCTTCGCGCGGGGCTGGATCAATCTGCATCAGATCCTCGCTGTGAAAGCGCATCCGGATGGCAGCCACGAGCTGCCTTGGACCCGCGACGACATCTACCACCCCTGAAGCGGGGCGCTCAGAGAATCGGCGAAATCAGCCGGGCGATCCGCATGCCGACCTGTTGCAGGCGGTGGATCTCCCGGCTTTCTTCTTTGGCCACCTCATCGGCCTGGGCGAAATCGTCATTGAGCATGTGTTCCACGGCGGCGGCGAACTCACTGTCGACGGTCAGCAACATCACTTCGAAATTCAGGCGGAACGAGCGATTGTCCAGGTTGGCGCTGCCGATGGCGCTGATTTCGCTGTCGATCAACACCACTTTCTGGTGCAGAAAACCCGGTCGATAACGGAACACCCTAACGCCGGCCCGTACCGCTTCAAAGGCATACAGGCTTGAGGCGGCGTAGACAATGCGGTGATCAGGCCGTGACGGCAACAGCAGGCGCACATCGACACCACGCAAAACCGCCAGCCTCAATGCCGCGAACACCGCTTCGTCCGGGACAAAGTAAGGGCTGGTGATCCATACGCGTTGCGTTGCTGCGTGAATGGCTTCGACGAAAAACAGCGAGCAGGTTTCGTAGGCGTCCGCCGGGCCGCTGGCGAGCAATTGGCAAAGCACGCCATCCTCCGGGTACGTATCCGGAAGAATCAACGGCGGCAGGGTACGAGCAGCCCAGAACCAGTCTTCCGCGAACGATTCCTGCATGCAGGCCACCACCGGCCCGCGGACTTTGACGTGGGTGTCACGCCATGGCGCCAGCGGTGGTTTCTCACCCATGTATTCATCGCCGACGTTATGCCCGCCGACAAAACCGACTACGCCATCGACCACGACGATTTTGCGGTGGTTGCGGAAGTTGACCTGAAAGCGGTTGAGCCAGCCACTGCGCGTGGCAAAGGCTTTGACCTCGACGCCGGCATCACGCAGCGCTTGCACGTAATGATGGGGCAGGGCATGGCTGCCAATGCGGTCATAGAGCAAATGAATCGACACGCCTTCGGCGGCTTTCTTCAACAGCAGATCACGCAAGCGCTGGCCGAGCCGGTCGTCGTGAATGATGAAGAACTGGATCAGCACGGCTTCCTTCGCTTGTGCGATCGCCTGAAAAATCGCCTCGAAGGTCGCGGTGCCGTTCACCAGCAGTTGCACCTCGTTGTTCGCCAGGCACGGCATGCGCCCCAGTTTCGGCATCGCGCGCAGTGAGGCGTAGGCACTCGAAGCGCGAGCGGCCAGGGCTTCCTCCACCCACGGACGCCAGTTCAGTTCGGAAATGGCCAGGCGCATCTGCTCGTTGGCCTGGCGCCGGGCCTTGATGTAGCCATCGAAGGTGCTGCGACCAAATACCAGATACGGAATAAGCGTGAAGTAGGGAATGAAGATCAACGACAATGCCCAGGCGATTGAGCCTTGCGCTGTGCGCACGGTGAGCACCGCATGGATCGCCGCGATCGAACCGAGTGTGTGCAACAGGGCGATCAGGTAACCGAAAATGTGCGGTCCGAAAAAATCCATGGGGCAGCCTTGCTCCGCGAGATGCAATGCTTAACAGACCATGTTCTGCGGCGAATGTCTCTATTTAATCGGCGCATGAACCGACACAATCGGCCGGCGTCTAACGGCCACAACTGATCAGGAGTTACTCGATGAACGTTCGTCTGCTGGGTTTGGCGCTGGGCCTGGGTTTGGCATTACCGGTGGTTGCGCAGGCACAAATGCTGCAGCCGGGGTTGTGGGAAATGTCTTCGAGCAATCTGAAGGTCGATGATCAGGCCATGGACGTGCAATCGATCCTTGGCCAGATTCAAGGCCAGATCACCCCGCAGCAGCGCGCTGCGCTCGAGAAAAACGGCATCAATATTGGCGGCAAGGGGATCCGTGCCTGCCTGACGCCGCAGCAGGTGGCAACCAACAATATCCCGCTGGCCGATCCGCAATCGGGCTGCAAACAGCAGATCACCGAGCGCACCGGCAACCAGTGGAAATTCCGCTTCAGCTGCCCGAAAGCCCAAGGTACCGGCGTGGCGACATTCCTCAGTGACCGCGAATTCACCACCGTCGCCAATGGCACCTTCAACGCTATCGGCATCAACCAGAAGGGCAGCCTGGAAACCCGGGCAGTCTGGCTGGGTCAGGATTGCGGCACGGTAAAACCCCGCGCTTAAACCCCTCGCAGCGCTCCCACAGCTGGAACCCATTCCAACTGTGGGAGCGAGCCTGCTCGCGAATAGATCGGAAGTACACCTCAAGTCATGGCTGACTCAACGCCTTGTACAGCGTATTGAGGTTGTATTCGAACAGCCCGGTAAAGGTGCTCGCCGGTCCACTCGCCGCCAGTGCATCCGAGTACAGCGTGCCACCGATGTGTGCGCCGCTTTCGTCCGCGATCTGCTTGAGCAGACGCGCGTCCTTGATGTTTTCCATGAACACCGCTTTGACCTTGGCCTGGCGAATCTGCGTGATCAGCGCAGCGACTTCGGCTGCGGAGGGTTCGCGTTCGGTGGACAAACCCTGTGGCGCGATAAAGTCGATGCCATACGCCTGACCCAGATAGCCAAAGGCATCGTGGCTGGTGACGATCTTGCGATTACCCGGCGGCAGCGCGCCGAGTTTGTTTTTGGCTTCGGCGAGCAGGGCATAGATCTGCTTGAGGTAGGTCTGGCTGTTGCGCTCGTAGTCAGCCTTGTTGGCGGGGTCTGCGGCGATCAGCGCCTTGGTGATGTTGGCGACGTACAACTCAGCGTTCGCCAGATTGTGCCAGGCGTGTGGATCCGCAACAGTCTCGCCGTCTTCATCGAGCGAACGTGGAATCACCCCGCGACTGGCGCTGATCACCGTCGCCTTGCTGTCGGTGCTGGTCACCAGGCGATCCAGCCAAGGTTCGAAACCGAGGCCGTTCTTGATGATCACTTTGGCTTTGAGCAGCGCCTTGGCATCGTCCGGGGTCGGCTCGTAGGTGTGCGCATCGGCATCCGCGCCGACCATGTTGGTGATCTCAACGTGCTCGCCGCCGACCTGATGAACCATGTCGGCGAGGATGCTGAAGCTGGTGACCACCGGCATTTTTTCGGCGGCCGACAAGGACATCGACAGCATCAGGCTGAACAGCACGAGTAGAGCGCGCATCGGGAAACACCTCATTGGGATGTGAGCAAAGGCGGGCGGCGCAGCAAACCGTGAACCGGTCCCAATACCACCGACAGCAGATAGCCGGCCCCGGCAACCAGCACGATAGCCGGGCCGCTGGGCAGCGAGTAATAGAACGACAGCAGCAAGCCGAGCCACACCGACACGCAGCCCATGACGGCGGCGACGGCAATCAGTATCGGCAAACGACGACTCCAGAATCT
>Ga0308171_1004101_pt1 | contig 12398 bp, 9 predicted proteins | sample PhyGR1_FD_202135 | JGI IMG/M metagenome (GOLD analysis project Ga0308171, IMG submission 202135) | Phyllosphere microbial communities from UC Gill Tract Community Farm, Albany, California, United States - DLSLSG.R1 | ecosystem: Host-associated > Plants > Phyllosphere > Unclassified | place: USA... | reverse complement strand
ATCGACCAGCGACGTCCCGTCCTTGAACAGCACCTCGACACGCGCGCCGAAGGCCTTCTCCGCCGGGTCGGTGGAATGGTAGCGGCGCGTCCACTCCGCATCCTCCCGCGTCTCGATCTTGTGCCACAGCCGCACGGTATCGGCGCGCCCGGCACGGGCTGGAGCGTAGCTGTCCACATGGTGCCAGCCGCCGTCCTGCAAGGCGACGGCGAAGATGTACATGATGGAGTGGTCCAGCGTCTCCCGGCTCGCCTTCGGGTCCATCTTCTGCGGGTCGTTGGCGCCGGTGCCGATGACGTAGTGGGTATGGTGGCTGGTGTGCAGGATGATCTTCTCGATCGCCGCCTGGTCCTTGATCTTGCCCCGCATGCGGAAGGCGAGGTCGATCAGCGCCTGGCTCTGGTACTCGGCCGAGTGCTCCTTGGTGTAGGTGTCCAGGATGGCGCGCTTGGCCTCGCCCTTCTCCGGCAGCGGCACCTCGTAATAGGTCGGGCCGTAGACGTCGTCGCGGTTGCTGCGGCCGGAGAGGACCCAGGCGATGACGGAATCCTCGCCTTCGTAGATCGGACTCGGCGCGCCTTCGCCGCGCATCGCGCGGTCCACCGCCTCCACCGCCAGCTTGCCGGCATGGGCGGGCGCGAAGGCCTTCCAGGTGGAGATCTCGCCCTTGCGGCTCTGGCGGAAGGTGATGGTGGTGTGCAGCGCCTGCTGCACCGCCTGGAAGATCACTTCCTGCTTCAGCCCCAGCAGCGTGCCGATCCCGGCCGCCGCCGAAGGCCCGAGATGGGCGATGTGGTCCACCTTGTGCTCATGCAGGCAGATCGCGCGCACCAGGTTCACCTGGATCTCGTAGCCGGTGGCGATGCCGCGGATCAGGTCCCGGCCGGACTTGCCCATCGTCTGCGCCACCGCCAGCACCGGCGGGATGTTGTCGCCCGGATGCGAGTAGTCGGCGGCGAGGAAGGTGTCGTGCATGTCCAGCTCGCGCACCGCCGTGCCGTTCGCCCAGGCGGCCCATTCCGGGCTGAAGCCCTTCGTGCCCGGCAGGCCGAAGATGGCGGCGCCGCCCTTGCGCGCATGCCCCATGGCCATGGCGCGCGCCGAGGTCGGCGCCGCGCGGTTGACGGAAGCCACGGCGACGGCGGCGTTGTCGATGATGCGGTTGATGATCATGTCGGCGACCGGCTTCTGCACGGCCACCTTGTCGGCGGCGACGCCGGCGATCTTCCACGCCAGCTGGTCCTCGCGCTTCAACAGCGCCTTGGACGGGTGGACTTTGACGGGATGCAGTTTCATGCGCGGCGTTCCTCCTGCTGCGTTCATGCTTATGCAGGATTTTGCGCTGCAAGTGCGGCGGCGTCCATCGCGCCTGTCGCGAAGCCGCCGCCACGGCCCGTGCAGGGCTGCAGGAAGACATCACCGGATGGGTGACGGACGCTCGGCGGCGCCGCCTGTTCCTGCCGGCGGATCTCCGGCGCGGCGACCAAGGCAGCGTGGCGGGCATGGACGCGCGCATGAAGGCATCGCCGCTCACGCCCCCGGCATCCCGTGTGCCACCGGGCGCACTCACGCAGCCCGATCGCGAATGGGCGCGCAGCACCTGCAGCCACCGCTGTGTCGCGAACCGGCGCGCTGGCACAAGAGGCATGCCGTCCGTTCGCTACCGCGGCACATGGCAGCGCCATCTCGCGTGGCGACAGCGCTGGCCACACACCTCCCGGCGCCTGGAAGAATCGCGCTTGCCGCCGCATGCCCTCTCGCGTGAAGCTCAGGCTTGCCGCCCGGACACGGCCCCTCTCCGTCTTCCACCGGGTTCATTGCCGCTTCGAATGGAGAATGAATTTTTCTCCACAAAAGCGGCATCCGGCGCTTCCATCCACCGGCCCGAGCCTGCATTGTGCGGCCACGTACCGCCACGCCTGTGGGGGGAGTGCTGGTACGCCCCGCCCTGTCCGGATCGGAGATGGGCGGGAGGGATGCGCGCGGTGCCCGGGGGGGATGTCCGCGCGCAGGAGGGGAGCTGCCATCATGCCGCATCACGGCCTCGCCGGATGCCGCGCCTGCGCCTTCGCGCTGCTCGCGGTTATTCTGTCTTTCTTCACCGCAGCGCCAGCCCGCGCACAGATCGGCAGTGACCGATACGCCGCCTTCGTCATGGACGCCAATACCAACGAGCCGATCGTCTCCATCGCGGCGGACGAACGGCGCTACCCCGCCTCCCTGACCAAGATGATGACGCTCTACATGGCGTTCGAGGCGATGGATCGCGGCCGCCTGTCCCCGGAGACACGCATCCGCGTCTCCCAGGCCGCCGCAGCACGGCCGCCTTCGAAGCTCGGCCTGCGGGCCGGCAGCACCATCACGGCACGCGACGCCATCCTGGCGCTGATCACCAAATCCGCCAACGACGCCGCCGCCGCGCTGGGCGAGCATCTCTCCGGCAGCACCGAGGCCGCGTTCGGCCGCATGATGACGACGCGTGCCCGGTCCCTCGGCATGAGCCGCACGACTTTCCGCAACGCCTCCGGCCTGCCGGACCCGCAGCAGGTGACCACGGCGCGGGACATGGCGATCCTCAGCCAGGCCTTGGTGCGCGACTTCCCGCAGCGCTACTCCTATTTCAGCGTGCAGTCCTTCGAGTGGCGCGGCACCACCATCAGCGGCCACAACCGGCTGCTGGACAACTACCCCGGCGCCGACGGCATCAAGACCGGCTTCATCAATGCCAGCGGCTTCAACCTGGCCGCCAGTGCCATGCGGGACGGCGTGCGGATGATCGCCGTGGTGTTCGGCGGTGCGTCGAGCTGGGAGCGCGACTCGCATGTCATGGCGCTGCTGGACCGTGGCTTCGCCGAGCGCGGCCGCGGTGGCCCGCCGACCGACATGATGATGGCCGGGCGCCGCAACGGCCCCTCCCTCGTTGGCACCGCGAACGCGGCGCCGGCTTCCGCCCTGGCGCGCTTGCAGGCACCGCCGCCGGCCGGTGGCTCTGTCCGCCGCGTCGTCAGCCGCCCCGCCATCGCCGCCCCTGCCCGCACCCCTGCGCCGCGCGCCGCCGCTGGCCAGTGGGCCGTGCAGGTCGGCGCCTTCGCGGCGCGCGGCCCGGCGCAGACCGCCGCGCAGAAGGCCGCCGGCCGTGGCGGCCGCACGGAGGTGGAGCGGGTGCGCGTCAACGGCAACTGGTTCTGGCGCGCCCGCGTCACCGGCCTCTCCGCCGATGCGGCGCGTGGCACCTGCCGCGCCACGCGCGGCCCATGCATGGTGCTCTCCCCCAGCGCACAGTAACCGGCGCACAGTAACCGGCACGGGGCGCCGGGCCCCGCCCGCCGAGCACCGGATTAAGCCCGGTTGGTGGATCGCGCAGCGGCGCGATCCACGGTATCCTGCCCGCCTGTCCCACGTGCAAAGGCGGTGTGCAGTATGACTCTCCCTTATGACCGCGTGCTTCGCGGCAATCTCGTCCTCCCCGATCGTGTCGTCGCCGACGGCTACATCGCCATCCGGGGCGAGACCATCGCGGCCATCGGCGAGGGAGAGCTTCCCCCGGCGAACGAGGTGCATGACTTCAGCGGCCACACGCTGCTGCCGGGGCTGGTCGATGGCCACATGCACACCAGCAGCGCGCTGGGCTGGCCGGGTATCGAGGGCGCGACGCGCTCCGCCGCCGCCGGCGGCGTCACCACCTGCGTGGACATGCCTTACGATGTGCCCCGCGCCGTCACCAACGCGGAGATCTTCGCGGAGAAGGTGGCGGTGGTGAACGCCACCTCGCATGTCGATGTCGCGCTCTACGGCACCATCACCAAGCAGGGCGGCATCGATGCCATCGCCGGGTTGGCGGATGCCGGCGCGTGCTCCTTCAAGCTCTCCACCTATGAATACGACGCGGTGCGCTTCCCACGCATCGACCACCCCACCATGGTCGCCGCCTTCCGCGAGATCGCGAAGACCGGCCTGATGGTGGCGCTGCACAACGAGGACCAGGAGCTGGTGGAGCGGCTGACCGCCGAGGCCAAGGCCTCCGGCCGCGTCGACCCCATCATGCACGCCCGCACCCGCCCGCCTCTGGCGGAGACGATGGCGGATCTGGAGATCTTCGAGATCGGCATGGAGACGGGTGCGCACGTGCACATCGCGCACTCCTCCGTCGCCCGTGGCTTTGACATCGCGGAGAGCTTCCGCGCCCAGGGCGGCCTCTCCACCGGCGAGGCCTGCCTGCAGTATCTCTGCATGACGGAGGAGGACCTGGTCCGCCTCAAGGGCTTCGGCAAGTGCAACCCCCCCTTCCGCACCGCCGAGGAAGTGGAGCGCATGTGGGTGGCGCTGCTGGCCGGCAAGGTCGCCTACATCTCCACCGACCATGCCCCCTGGCCGCGCGAGAAGAAGCTGGGCGACGACATCTTCGCCTGTGGCGCCGGGCTGACCGGCCTGCAGTCCTTCGCACCCGTGCTCTACTCCCTGCTGGTGGAACGCGGGCTGCCGCTGACGCTGATGGCGAAGTACGCGTCTGAGCGGACGGCGAAGTTCCACGGCCTGTTCCCCAAGAAGGGCGCGCTGCGCGTCGGCTCCGACGCCGACGTGCTGGTGATGCAGGAAGGCGACTTCACCTTCGACGAAGCCATCATCCAGGACAGGGAGGCCACCCGCTGGTCGCCCTATCACGGCCGCAAGATCAAGGCGCGCGTCGCCGCCACCTTCCTGCGTGGCACCCAACTGTGGGATGGCGAGACGGTGCTAGCCAACCCCGGCGCCGGCCGCTTCGTGCCACGCCAGCATCGCGACACCTATCTGGGCGAAGGCTGACACGCGATGCGGGTGTTCCTGATCTGCCTCTCCATCGTCCTGGCGCTGGCGCTATGGGTGTGGGCGACCGGGCCGGGAACATCCCTGTTGCTGGCGCTGGGCGGCGGGCTGTTCGCCGCCCTGGTCGGCCGCGTCGCCTATATCCTGCTGCGTCCGCGCATCCCGGACCAGAACGACCCGGTGCCGGCCCCGTCCGGCACGTCCCAGGTGCTGCGGCCCCGGCCGCGCCACCGCCACCACCCCTGAACCGCCAGCCACCAGGAACAAGCCGATGTTCGAGATCCGCCAGGAAGGCGACGAGGAGTTCTCCGTCTGGATCGCCGGAAAGGAGCGCATTGCCCTGCTGCGCACCCAGGATGCGGCCGAGGCGCTGATGGATGCGCTGGAAGACGCGTGGGACGATGCCTTCATGCGCGCCATCGCCGAGACACAAATCGAGCACGGCGAGGATTTCATCGACCCGATGCCGCCGGCCGCGAGCCACTGAGTGGGGCTGGGGTGTGGGAGGCACCCTCCTTCGCATCCCTGTTCTCCCTTCCAGGCGACCTGGCCTGCGCCCTCGGTGACCCGGGCCCGCACACCGCCCCGCCAGACAGGTCTGACCCGTGCTCGCCTCCCGCCGCAGCCCGCGGACTCGTAGAAGAAGATGAGGTCCGGGGAATTCTTTCCCCGGCCTTCCTTCTCCTGCCCGCCCGAGCCGTGGCAGGGCCGCGCACCGCAAAAATCCCATGAAAAAGATGGCCGGCGGGAATTCCTTCCCTCGCCGTCCCCTCGCATACTCGCCACCGAGTTCCTGGCATCCGGTTTGCTAGAGCGTGACCGCCCAAGGTGCGAAGCATCGGCCGGGCTTATCGCGCGGCCAGGCAACGGCCGGCCCTGGCGTCGCCACCTCCGGCGGCTGCCGGGTCCCGGCCCTCGCGCCCGTCTGAAGGAGTGACCACAGCATGACCCGTCGTCTCACCGTCGCAGCCGCCCAGCTCGGCCCCATCCAGAAGGCGGAGGGGCGCGACGTGGTCGTCGCCCGCCTGGTGCGGCTGATGGAGACCGCGCACAAGCGCGGCGCCGAAGTCGTGGTGTTCCCCGAGCTGGCGCTGACCACCTTCTTCCCGCGCTGGTACGAGGAAGACATCAACAACGCCGACCATTGGTACGAGAGCGCGATGCCGTCCAACGAGACGGCGCCGCTGTTCGAGGCCGCGCGGAAGTACAATATCGGCTTCCACCTCGGCTATGGCGAGATCGCCTACGAGGCGGACGAGACCGGGGTGGTGCGCAAGCGCCACTTCAACACCGCCATCTACGTGCATCCCTCGGGCGAGGTGGTGCTGAAGTACCGCAAGGTGCACCTGCCCGGGCACAAGGAATTCGACCCCGCGCGCAAGGTGCAGCACCTGGAGAAGCGCTATTTCGAGGTCGGCAATCTCGGCTTCCCGGTCGTGCGGGCGCCGATCGGCCAGGCCGGCCCGGTGAATATCGGCATGATGATCTGCAATGACCGCCGCTGGCCGGAATCCTGGCGCGTGATGGGCCTGCAGCAGGTGGAGCTGGTGATGCTGGGCTACAACACGCCCTCCATCAACCAGGACGCCAAGGGGTTCGAGGCGCATCACCTGCGCGTGGCGCACAGCCATCTCTCCATCCAGGCCGGCTGCTACCAGAACGCCACCTTCGGCGTCGCCGTGGCCAAGGCCGGCGTGGAGGATGGGTGCGAGCTGTTCGGCAATTCCATCATCGTCAACCCGCAGGGCCAGATCATGGCTGAGGCGACGAGCTGGGATGACGAGCTGATTGTCGCTGATTGCGACCTCGACATGTGCAATCTGGGCCGCACGACGATCTTCAACTTCGCCGCGCATCGCCGGGTCGAGGCCTATGGCCGCATCCTGGAGCAGACCGGCAGCGTGGCGCCCGCCGAGTGGGCGCCCGCCGCCAAGGCCGCCGAGTAACCGACTAGGCGCGGCCGGCCGCGGCCGCGAGACGAGACGGAAGCCGGCATGAGCGGCCGGCTTCCGCGCTGACATGAATTCGCTCCATCACACGCCAAGGGTTTTCGTCATGCACCGCCGCAGTTTCCTGTCCGCTGTCCTCGCGCCCGCGCTGGCGTCCGCCCCCGCCTTCGCACAGGGCAGTGACGCACGGGCCCGGACGCTGCGGGTGGTGCCGGAAACCCTGACCACCATCCTCGACCCGCATTTCACCACCAGCTTCACCGCGCGCGACTTCTCCTACCTGGTATTCGACACGCTCTTCGCCGTCGATGACCAGTGGCGCCCGCAGCCGCAGATGGTGGAGCGCTGGCAGCGCAGCGAGGACGGGCTGACCTGGACCTTCACCCTGCGCGAAGGCCTGGTGTTCCACGATGGCAGCCCCGTCACCGCCGAGGATTGCGTCGCCAGCCTGCGCCGCTGGGGCGCGCGGGATGCGCTGGGCGGCCTGCTGCTACGGGCTTCCGGCACGCTGGAGCCGGTGGACGCCGCCACCTTCCGCCTGGTGCTGAGCCAGCCCTTCGGCCTGGTGCTGGAAGCCCTGGCCAAGCCCGGCGCCATGGTGCCGATGATCATGCCGAAGCGTCTGGCCGAGACGCCGGCCACCCGGCCGATCACCGAGCCCGTCGGCTCCGGCCCCTATCGCTTCGTGGCGGAGGAGTACCGGCCGGGCGACCGCATCGTCCTGGCCCGCCACGCCGCCTACAAGCCGCGCCCGGAGCCTTCTGTCTGGGCCAGCGGCGGCAAGCATCCGCGCTTCGACCGGGTGGAACTGATCGCCATGCCGGATGTCTCCAGCCAGGTGAGCGCGCTGACCACGGGCGAGGTGGATTACCTGGAGCGCCTGCCCGCCGACGTGCTGCCGATCCTGGAGCGCAACCGGCAGGTGAAGGTGCAGGTGGTCAGCCCGTTCGGCTACCAGGGCATCCTGCGCTTCAACCACCGCCTGCCCCCTTTCGACAACCCGAAGGTGCGCCGCGCGGTGATGATGGCGGTGGACCAGGCGGACTACCTGCCCGGCGTCGCCGGCCGCGCCGAGTTCGGCCGGGAATGCCGCAGCTTCTACGGCTGCGGCACGCCCTACGAGACCAATGCCGGCATGCCGGCCAAGCCGGACCTGGAAGCCGCACGCCGCCTGCTGGCCGAGAGCGGCGCCGATCTCTCCGTGCCCGTCGTCATCCTGCATCCGGCCGATGCGCCGGGCATCGCCTCGCTCGGCCTGGTGACGCAGGACCTGCTGACCCGCCTCGGCTTCAAGGTGGACATGCAGAGCATGGACCTGAACACCTTCTTCGGCCGCCGGGCGCGGCCGGAAGGCTGGAACATCTTCCACACCACCAACACCGTGCCGGACATGCAAACGCCGCTGCAGAACGTCTACCTGAACGGCGCCGGCCCCGGCCCGGCGGGCTTCGCCGGCTGGCCGGAGGATGCGGAGGTGGAGCGGCTGCGCGCCGCCTTCGCCGCCGCCAACAGCGAGGCCGAGCGCAAGACTCTGGCCGAGGCGATCCACGCCCGCGCCGCCGAGGCCGGCTTCTACATGCCGCTTGGCCAGTTCGTCGCCGCCTCCGCCTGGCGGGCCGAGCTGACCGACGTGCCGACCGGCCCGGCCATGTTCCTCTGGAACATCGGGCGCGGCGCCCGGTGAGCGCCATGCTGAGCTATTCCGATTATCTGGACCTGGTGCCGAAGGTGGAGTTGCACCTCCACATCGCCGGCGCGGTGCGCGCCACCACTCTGGTGGAACTGGCGGCAGCCAATGGCGTGCGCCTGCCGCGCCCGGCAGAGACGCTGTACCAGTGGCCGGATTTCTATGGCTTCCTGGAAATCCTGCGCCTCGGCGCTCTGGCGGTGCGGCGGCGGGAGGAATTCGCCCGCATCGCCTATGAATGCATCGAGGATCTGCACCGGCACGGCAACGTCCGCCATGCCGAGATCTTCTTCAACCCGCATTACTACACGCCCAACGGCGCCACCTACCCCGAGATCGTCGACGGGTTGCTGGACGGCCTGGCGCGGGCGGAAGCCGCGTTCGGCACCTCCGCGCTGCTGATTGCGTGCATCGACCGCAGCGTATGCCTGCCGTCCGAGGCGCTGGAGATGCTGGACTGGATGCAGCAACACCCGCGCGAGAAGGTGGTCGGCATCGGGCTGGATGGCGCGGAACGCGCCGGCCCGCCGCTGGTGTGGGTGGAAGCCTGGCGCCGCGCCGGGCGCGCCGGCTTCCGCCGCACCGCGCATGTCTGCGAGGACAACCAGACCCTCTTCGAAGGCCCGCCCACCCACTTCACCCATTGCCGGGATGCGCTGGGCTGCGACCGGCTGGACCACGGCTACAACATGCTGGCGGACCCGGCCATCACCGCCCGCGCGGCTGCGGAAGGCGTGCCCTTCACCATGGCCTGCTGGTCCTCGATCCTGCCCAACCGCGGGCCGCGCCAGCAGCGCATCAAGCGGATGTACGAGGCCGGGCTGACGATCGTGCTGGGCACGGACGACCCCACCTTCTTCCACACCACCATGGGTCATTGCTGGCGCACGCTGTTCGCCGCCACCGGCTGGCAGCCCGCCGATGCGCGCCGCCTGAGCCTCAACGGCATCGATGCCAGTTGGCTGCCGGAGGATCGCAAGGCCGCGTTGCGCGCCGCGTTCACCGCGCGGCTGGATGCGTTGGACGCGTCGCTCGACCTGTCTGACCGGACAATCGATGGCGCCATTGAACGCCCGCAGCCACGCTGGGAAGGGTGAGGAGACTCCGCCGCTGACCTGCTGTGCGGGGATGGCGTTGTGGGGAACGAGGCGCCGCGACAATGATGACGATTAACGCCGCCGCCATCTTGTCATCACGCCGTCATGGGCGGAGCATCCCGGTCCCGACTTGCTGACCGTGGAGCCTGCCGCATGCCGAAAGAAACCGACGCCCGCGTTGCCGCCATCGCCGCCGAGGCGACCGAGTGGCGGCGCGATATCCATGCCCACCCGGAACTGGCCTTCCAGGAACACCGCACCAGCGACCTCGTCGCCGCCAAGCTGGAGTCCTGGGGCATCGAGGTGACGCGCGGCATCGCCGGCACGGGGCTGGTCGGCACGCTGCGCGGCGGCCGCGCGGCAGCGGGCGATGGGCGTGGCGCCAACAGCCCGCGCGCCATCGGCCTGCGCGCCGACATGGACGCGCTGCCGATGCAGGAGATCACCGGCCTGCCCTATGCCAGCCAGACACCGGGCAAGATGCATGCCTGCGGGCATGACGGGCATACCTCCATGCTGCTCGGCGCCGCCAAGTACCTGGCGGAGACGAAGAACTTCGACGGCACCGTCCACTTCATCTTCCAGCCGGCCGAGGAGGATGGCGGCGGCGGCGAGGTGATGGTGAAGGAAGGGCTGTTCGACCGCTTCCCCTGCGATGCCGTCTTCGGCATCCACAATGACTCGCGCACCGAGGCCGGCACCTTCGTCATCACCCGTGGCACCACCAACGCGGCGGCCGATTCCATCGACATCGTGGTGAAGGGCATGGGCGGCCACGCCGCGCGGCCGCATACCGCGATCGACCCGGTGGTGGCGGCGGCGCATATCATCGTCGCGGCGCAGACCGTGGTCAGCCGGCATACGGACCCGCTGGATTCCGCCGTCATCTCGCTCTGCACCGTGCATGGCGGCACCGCGCGCAACGTCATCCCGGAAGAGGTGACGATCACCGGCACCGTGCGCACCCTGCTGCCGGAGACGCGGGATGCGGTAGAGGAGCAGTTGCGCAACGTCATCACCGCCACCGCCACCGCCCATGGCACCCAGGTGGAGATCCGCTACGCGCGGGGCTACCCGCCGGTGGTGAATACCGATTCCGCGGTGGAACGCGCGCAGCTGGCCGCCGCCGCCATGGCCGGCGAGGCAAGACTGGTGCGGGAGCGCCCGCCCACCATGGGCGGCGAGGATTTCGCCTATATGGCCAACACGGTGCCGGGCTGCTTCATCCGCCTCGGCCAGGTGGACATGTCGAAGGAAAACTTCGCCACCCACCACCCGCGGTACAATTTCAACGACGCCATCCTGCCAACCGGCATCGCCTTCTGGTCGAGCCTGGTGGAACAGGAACTGGCTGGGGAGTGAAACGGTCTGGAGAAGGTCGGTCCGCCGCCCTTCTCCGCCTGTTGCCGGGCCGAAGAGGCTGCGAAACGACGGCTGGCGGCGACCGTAGCCGAGGTGCCCACGAAGCTGGTCAGGCGCGCTATCCCGGGCCGATGCGCCATTCGGCATCAGGCCGCAGGTCATGGGGTCATGGCGGCCCGGTGCCGCCACTCTCCGCCTGCATGCCGGATCTGGGGCGTCTGCCTCAAGGCAGGTGGAGTGGCTCGAACCCGCCCCACTCCTCGCCCGGGCCAAAGGGGAGTGAGCGCCAGGAGACCGACATCTCGTCGAAATCGTCGCTGCCCTCGCCGGCGACCTCGATGCCGCCATGCCCGTCCTGCCGGACAAAATCGCACAGAACGACAAGGCTCTCCGGGAACATGACAAAGGAGCGGTTGATCAGCGGCGCCTCCCCCGTCGCCCGCTGCACGGCCGCAATGGCTTCCAGCGGCGATACGCCGAACAACCGCACACCGCCGACGCTGAGGCGGTAGCACAGCCTCGGCGCGATCATCTCGCATAGCCGGCCGTCCCGGTAATCCAGGATCAGCCCGCTTTCCCGTTGCTCGGTCACCAGGTTGGCCTGCAGGGGCGCGGCTTCCCGCATGGCGTTCACCGCCGCCGTGATCTCCTCCGGCTCCAGCAGATTGGCGAAGGCCTGCAGGCTTTCCTCAGCATGCTCGGCCAGGTCATCCCCGGCACGTTCACGGCTGACCCCACCGATGCTTTGGGAAAAGCTCCCCACATCGCCACGCGTCATGCCGAAATGAATGTCCCCCAGCCCCACGCGGGGCTTCAGGCTCCAGGTATCGTAATTATCGTCCAAGGCGAGCATGGGGGCCTATCCAAGCAGTCATGGGGAAACCATGAGCGCCCGGCGAGTTGCGCCGTGGCGTGCAGGGGCCTCCATTCTCGCCGAAAACCACGCCCAGCGGGGCTGAACTTTACGCCAGCGCCAGCAGCGCCTGCGCGGCGGCCGCCTGGCACGGCTCGATCACCGGCACGCCGGCCGCATCTTCCACCGCCGCGCGATGCCCGGCCATGCCGGCACAACCCAGGATGACGGCCTCACTGCCGGCCGCAACCAGCGCCCTCGCGGTGTCGCACAACGCGGCGCGGGCGGCGTTGGGGTCGGTCAGCGTCTCCATCGGCAGGTTCAGCGCGATGCTGGCCGCCAGGCGGGACTCGACGCCCATGGATTGCAGCACCTTGCGCTGCCTTGCCTTGGAGGCCTCGACGAAGGCGATGATGCCGAAGCGCTCCGCCCTGACCAGGGCAGACGCCACGGCGGAGCGGAACGGGCCGATCACCGGCCGCGACGTCACCGTCCGCAGTACGTCGATCGCGGGGTCGGACACGCAGGCGATGATGTAGGCCAGGGCGGCTTCCCGCTCCACCATCTGGCAGAGCGGCTCCGCCACGCTGAACCAGTCCCGCCAGGTGGCGATCGCCGGCGGGCCGCCGGGCAGGGAAACCACCTCG
>Ga0308171_1004095_pt1 | contig 12410 bp, 10 predicted proteins | sample PhyGR1_FD_202135 | JGI IMG/M metagenome (GOLD analysis project Ga0308171, IMG submission 202135) | Phyllosphere microbial communities from UC Gill Tract Community Farm, Albany, California, United States - DLSLSG.R1 | ecosystem: Host-associated > Plants > Phyllosphere > Unclassified | place: USA... | reverse complement strand
AATCACGAGCAACCCTCGCCGAAAACAGATCAAAAAACCAACGGCCAGCTATCTATATGCCAGGTTGGCGAGCATTGTTCCGACTCCCGTGGGGCAAAATGATTCCCCAGTGGTTGTCGGACAAGTCTCTACCTAAGTCAAAATGGACCAAACAACGCTGATCCCCGTAGCGCGCGATTATCTAGTAGCCCGCGAAACAACGCATCAGGGATAACGAAGTATTTGTAGCGAAATCCTGCGTTTTTAGGCATTAAAAGTCGTTTTTAATACATTCACGTCTGCAAGAGAAAGGTCACAGGGCCATCATTGACCAAATGCACCTGCATATCGGCGCCAAAACGCCCTGACGCCACCTTGCCATGCAATTGTTGCGCTTGTATCAGCAAGTGATCAAAAAGCGCCGCTCCCAAGGCTGGCGGGGCCGCGGTGGAGAAGCTTGGCCGCAGCCCGCTCTTGGTATCCGCCGCCAGCGTAAACTGCGACACCAGCAGCAACCCCCCGTCGATATCCTTCAACGACAGGTTCATCTTGCCTTCGTCGTCGCTGAACACCCGATAGTTCAACAGCTTGTGTAACAGCTTATCGGCACTCTCCGGCGTATCCGCAGGCTCAACGGCCACCAGGACCAGCAAACCCTGGTCGATGGCGCCGACGATTTCGCCCGCCACCTCGACCCGGGCGCCTCGCACCCGTTGCAACAGGCCCTTCATGCTTCTTCAGGCGGCAAGTCGAGCAAACGACGTGCCATCTGGCTGGTCGCACGCACCAAGGCATCCGTGATGCCGGGTTCGGAGGCGGCATGGCCGGCCTCGCGAATCACCTGCAGCTCACTGTTGGGCCACGCCTGGTGCAACTCCCAAGCGTTATCCAATGGGCAGATCATATCGTAGCGCCCGTGGATGATTACGCCAGGCAGATGGGCGATCTTGTGCATATCGCGGATCAGCTGGTTGGGCTCCAGGAAGGAGTTGTTGGTGAAGTAGTGGCACTCGATTCGCGCGATGGACAAGGCACGTTGCGGCTCGGAAAACCGCTCCACATGCTGCGGGCTCGGGCACAGGCCGAGCATGCGCCCTTCCCAGCCGGACCAGGCCTTGGCCGCGTGCATCTGGGCAATCTGGTCGTTGCCGGTGAGGCGCTTGTGGTAGGCCGCGATCATGTCGTGGCGCTCTTCCGGCGGAATCGGCGCGATGTAGTCCTGCCAGTAATCCGGGAACAGGCGGCTGGCCCCTTCCTGGTAGAACCAATGAATGTCCTGCGGACGCGCCAGGAAAATACCGCGCACGATCAGGCCGTGAACGCGCTCCGGGTGGGTTTGCGCGTAGGCCAGGGCCAGCGTCGAACCCCAGGAACCACCGAACAGCACCCATTTGTCGATGCCCAGGTGCTCGCGGATGCGCTCAAGGTCAGCGACCAGGTCCCAGGTGGTGTTGTTTTCCAGGCTGGCGCGCGGGGTGGAGCGGCCGCAGCCACGCTGGTCGAAGGTGACAATGCGGTACAGGTTCGGGTCGAAATAGCAGCGGCTCTGGGCATCACAACCAGCACCAGGACCACCATGGATGAATACGACGGGCAAGCCTTCGGGGGAGCCACTTTCATCGACGTACAGCGTGTGGGTGTCATCGACGGCCAGATCGTGCCGGGCGTGGGGTTTGATCTGCGGGTACCAAGTCTGCATTGCGCGCTCCGTAGGGGGTCGGGTTCATCCCTGGGGGGACGTCTTTTATTTTGCCGTCTGGCACTATAAACCCGAATTGTGCAATGAGCATGTCCTAGAGCGCTTAGACCTGTGTCAGCCCTTCGCTGCCCAGGTAATCCAGCAGGTAATCGTAGAGCCGGTCCACTTCCGGCACCTGCCGCCGCGCGCGCAGGCAGCCATGCACCAGGCCTTTGCCTGGATACAGCACGGCGGTCACACCCGCCGCTTGCAGGCGCTCGGCGTACAAAATGCCGTCGTCGCGCAAGGGGTCGAACTGGGCCACGGCGATGAACGCCTTGGGCAAACCGCTGAAGTCTGCGGCCAGCAGCGGCATGGCGTAGGGCGACGGTTTGCCACTGCCCTGCAGGTACAGCGCCAGGTAGCTGTCGGTGTCGGCGCTGCTGAGCAGGGGCGCGTCCCTGCAATCGCGGCGCGAGGGCAAATCCGCCGGGCCGCCCAGGCCTGGGTAAATCAGTACTTGGGCCCGAGGTTGCGGCTCGCCGTCGTCGCGCAGGCCCAGGCACAAGGCCGCAGCCAGATTGCCGCCAGCGCTGTCGCCCATCACCACCAGACGTTGCCGGTTGATCGCATGCGGCCCCTGCCCCGCCTGGATCGCCCGCCACACGGCACGACAATCTTCGTAAGCGGCAGGGAAAGGGTGCTCCGGCGCCAGGCGGTAATCGATGGCGATCACCAGCACTTGCAGAGCGCTGGCGAGTTCGACGCAGATGAAGTCGTGGGAATCCAGCCCGCCCACCACCCAACCGCCGCCGTGTATATAAAGAAGGCACGGCCAACCATCGGCAGGGCCGAGCATGGTCGGCAGGTAACTGCGCACACCTCTGCCTGCGAGGGAAAAGTCTGTGACCGCCAAGCCCTCAGGCGTGGGCGCGGTGAAGGCCCGGCACATGTGGTTGTAGGCCTGGCGCATCCCGGCGAGCGACGAGTCGTCGCCAGTGAAGGACGCGGTTTTGGCAACGAAAGCGGCCAACTCTGGAGAAATCGGATACATGCTCGAATATCCCTGACGCTGGAGATCAACGTGGGAGCTGGCTTGCCTGCGATAGCGGTGTACCTGCCAAGCATTCATTGCCTGATACACCGCTATCGCGGGCAAGCCCGGCTCCCACACGAGTTCGGTGTTGCCTGGTCTGGCAGGTTCGGCTCAGAGCTCCAGGCTGGCTTGTACGGCCGCCACTCCGTCCGTGCCATCAAACGCCGTGACCCCGGCCAGCCAGCGCTGCAAATCCTCAGGATGATCACGCAGCCATTGCCGGGCCACGTCCTGGGGCGACTCGCGCTCCATGATCGGCACCATCAACTGGCTTTCCTGGGCGGCGGTGAACGTGAGGTTTTCCAACAAGCGATTGGCGTTGGGGCAGCGCTCGGCAAAATCCGGGGCGGTGACGGTGGAAACGGTAGCGCGGCCTTCGTCGGGGCCGAATACGTCTTCACTGCCGGTGAGGTAAGCCATCTTCATGTTGATGTTCATCGGGTGCGGGGTCCAACCGACGAACACCACGAATTCCTTGCGGTTCACCGCACGCTGCACCGCCGCCAGCATCCCCGCTTCACCGGAGGCGACCAACTTGAAGCCGCCAAGGCCGAAGCGGTTGGTGTCGATCATTTTCTGGATGTTGGTGTTGGCGCCGCTGCCTGGCTCGATGCCATAGATCTTGCCGCCGAGCTTGTCCTTGAAACGGGCGATATCGGCGAAGGTCTTCAAGCCGGCATCGGCCACGTATTGCGGCACGGCCAGGGTGGCCTGGGCGTCGGCGAGGCTCGGGGTGTCGAACACCTTGACCTGCTTGGCCGCGAGGAAGGGCGCGATGTTGTTGTCCATCGCGGGCTTCCAGTAGCCGAGGAAGATATCCAGGCGCTTGTCGCGGATGCCGGCAAAGATGATCTGCTGCACGGCGCTGGTCTGTTTGCTGTCGTAGCCGAGGCCATTGAGCAGCACATCGGCCATCCCGGAGGTGGCGACCACGTCAGTCCAGCTGACCACGCCCATGCGGATGTTCTTGCAGGAAGCCGGTTCGGCGGCCATGGCATGGGCGCTGAGCAACGCGGCGGCGGTGAGGGTCAACAACAGTCGTTTCATGGAGGAGGTCTCACTCGGCAGCTTTATTGTAGGAGTGGCGTCTGACGCGCCGTATCCACAACCTTACTCAGCGAGACCTCGACAAAAGCGACCTGTGGCGACCGGGTTTTGCACCCAGGCGACAGACGGTCAGCCGTAGCGCTTCTGCCCCCACGCCAACAGCTCCTGCAACAACTGCTTCAACACCACCCGAGTCGGCTCGGCCAGATCCGGGCGATAACGGAACGGTTCGAACTCCTCCATATAGGCGCTCTGGCACAACTCCAACTGCACCGCGTGAATATCCTGCGCCGGGTCGCCGTAGTGACGGGTGATGTGGCCACCCTTGAAGCGCCCGTTAAGCACATGGGTGTACTGCGGATGCGCGGCACAAATGGCCTCTAACTGGTTGGCCAGCTCAGGATCACAGGCGGCTCCGTTGAACGTACCGAGGTTGAAGTCCGGCAGTTTGCCGTCGAACAGGTGCGGGATGACCGAGCGGATCGAATGCGCATCGAACAGCAAGGCGTAGCCGAATTCGGCCTTGAGCCGCGCCAGTTCCTCTTGCAACGTGCGGTGATACGGGCCCCAGACCTTTTGCAAGTAACTGGCGCGCTCGGCCTCGCTCGGTTCCAACCCTTCGCGGAACAATGGCACGCCATCAAACAGTGTCGCCGGATACAGACCGGTGGTGGCGCCCGCGTACAGCGGCTTGTCGTCGGATGGGCGGTTAAGGTCGATCACGAACCGCGAGTACTCGGCCGCCAGGGTGCTGGCGCCCAGTTCTTCGGCAAAGTCATAGAGCGTGGGGATGTGCCAGTCGGTGTCCGGCAAGCTTTGCGCTTCAGGGATCAACCCCGCCTCGACAGCAGGCGTCAGGCGCAGGCCGGCGTGGGGCATGCTGATCAACAGCGGCACACGGCCTTGTTTGAAATTCAGAACCTTATCCACAAGTAGCACTCCTCAAACAGTGACATCGACGCCGTGGCGTACGACGCGTTTATCCAGCTCGCCGCCCAGCCAATAGGCCAGGTCGGCGGGGCGATCAATCTGCCAGGCGACAAAGTCCGCGACCTTGCCCGCTTCCAGCGAGCCGTGGGTGTCGCCCATGCCCAATGCGGTGGCCGCATGTTGGGTGGCGCCCGCCAAGGCTTCTTCCGGGGTCATGCGGAACAGCGTGCAGGCCATGTTCAGCATCAGGCGCACCGACAGTGCCGGCGAGGTGCCGGGGTTGAGGTCGCTGGCAATGGCGATCTTCACGCCGTGCTTGCGCAGGGCATCCATCGGCGGTAGCTGGGTTTCGCGCAGGAAGTAGAAGGCGCCCGGCAGCAGCACCGCAACGGTGCCGGAGGCGGCCATGGCGATGGCATCGTCTTCGGTCATGAATTCCAGGTGATCCGCCGACAGCGCCTGGTAACGCGCAGCCAGGCTGGAGCCGTGCAGCGACGACAGTTGCTCGGCGTGCAGCTTCACCGGCAGGCCCAACTGCTGGGCGACTTTGAACACGCGCTCCACCTGCTCGGTGGAAAACGCCAGGTATTCGCAGAACGCATCCACCGCGTCCACCAGACCTTCTGCCGCCAGTGCCGGCAGCATCTCGACGCAGATGTGGTCGATGTAATCGTCGGCGCGGTCTTTGTATTCGGGTGGCAAGGCATGGGCCGCCAGGCACGTAGCACGCACACTGACCGGCAGTGCTTCACCGAGGCGACGGGCCACCCGCAGCATTTTGCGTTCGTTGACCAGATCCAGCCCGTAGCCGGACTTGATCTCTACTGTGGTGACGCCGTCGCGCAGCAAACTGCGCAGGCGCTTGTGGGCGCTGGCGAACAGTTCATCCTCGGTCGCGGCACGGGTGGCGCGCACGGTGCTGGCAATACCGCCGCCCTTGGCCGCGATCTCGGCGTAGCTCACGCCTTCGAGGCGCTGCTCGAATTCGCCGCTGCGGTTGCCGCCGAACACCGTGTGGGTGTGGCAGTCGATCAGCCCGGGGGTGACCCACGCGCCTTGCAGGTCATGCACCTGGGCGTAATCTGCCGTAGGTACCTGGCTGCGGGGGCCGATCCACTCAATGAGCGAACCGGCAGTCACCATGGCGGCATCCTCGATGATCGAGTAGTTGCCCTGTGCCATGGTTGCGACGTGGCAGTGTTGCCAAAGCGTTTTCATCAACGCCTCCCTAAGTTATCGATGAGACAAAGCCGCGTCGTAATGGACCTTGGCCGCTTGCCCTGCCGAAGGTTTGACCCACAGCAGGTACGCGACGACCAGCAACACGATCCACACGGCACCGACCAGCAAGGCGGCCTGGGTGTCCGGGAAATAACCCAGCACACCAAACACGAACAGCATGAAGACGATGGCGGCCGCTGGCGCGTAGGGCCAGAACGGCACGGGGAACTTCAGTTCGGCGACCTGTTCCTTGGTCATCGAGCGGCGCATGGCGACCTGGGTGAACAAGATCATCAGCCACACCCAAACAGTGGCGAAGGTCGCAATCGAGGCAATCACCAGAAACACGTTTTCCGGGATCAGGTAGTTGAGCACCACGCCGCCAAGCAGCGCCGCCCCCATTACCACGACAGTCATCCAGGGCACGCCCTGTTTGGACAGTTGTGCAAAACCCTTGGGCGCCTGCCCTTGCTGGGCCAGGCCGTACATCATGCGACCCGCGCCGAAGATGTCACTGTTGATGGCCGAGACGGCCGCCGAGATCACGACGATATTGAGAATGGTCGCCGCCGAGCCGATGCCGAGGTTGCTGAAGATCTGCACGAACGGGCTGCCCTGGCTGCCGATCTGCGGCCACGGATAGATAGCCATCAGCACAAACAGGGTCAGCACGTAGAACAACAGAATGCGCAGCGGCACCGCGTTGATCGCCTTGGGGATCACGCGCTGTGGGTCCTTGGCTTCACCGGCGGTGATGCCGATGATTTCGATGCCGCCAAAAGCGAACATCACCACTGCAAAGGAGGCGATCAGGCCGCCGATGCCGTTGGGCATGAAGCCGCCGTGGGCCCACAGGTTGCTGAGGCCGCTGGCCTGGGTTTCACCGGCCGAATGAATGCCGAACAGCATGATGCCAAAACCGCCGAGGATCATCGCCACAATGGCGCCGACCTTGAGCAACGACAGCCAGAACTCCATTTCGCCAAACACTTTGACGTTGCACAGGTTCAGGCCGCCAATCAAAAGCACAATGCCGAGCACCCAGACCCAACGCGCGACGTCGGGAAACCAGAAGCCCATGTAGATACCGAAGGCTGTCACGTCGGCGAGGCAGACGATGATCATTTCAAAGGCGTAGGTCCAGCCAAGAATGAACCCTGCCATAGGGCCCAGGTAGGTGCTGGCGTACTGGCCGAAAGAACCGGCCACCGGGTTGTGCACAGCCATTTCGCCGAGGGCGCGCATCACCATGAATACGGCGGCGCCACCGATCAGGTAGGCCAGCAGCACGGCAGGGCCAGCCATCTGGATGGCGGAGGCGGAGCCATAGAACAGCCCGGTACCGATCGCGGAACCGAGTGCCATGAAGCGAATATGTCGGGCGCTGAGCCCGCGTTTCAAACCCTTTTCTTGCTGTTGCATTTCTCTTCCCTAGTTATTGTTATCCCGAGAAAATCTGAATCTGCAAAAGATCAAATGTGGGAGCTGGCTTGCCTGCGATGGCGGTGTATCAATCACACATGCTTCAACTGACAGATAGCTATCGCAGGCAAGCCAGCGCCCTCAATGGTCCGCTGTCGCGCTTAAAGGCTCGGCAGGAGATTGGCCGGCACCAACTCATTCAGGCAGCGGCTGGCCAACAGCTCGCTGGCGGCGTTGATGTCCGGCGCGAAGAAACGGTCCTTCTCATAGAACGCCACTTTGCCGCGCAGAATCCCGCGCGCCTTTTCAAGCGCAGGTGACGTTTTCAGGCCTTCACGCAGGTCCAGGCCCTGACACGCGGCAAGCCATTCCACGGCGAGAACGCCACGGGTGTTCTCGGCCATTTCCCACAGGCGCTTGCCCGCAGCTGGGGCCATGGACACGTGGTCTTCCTGGTTGGCCGAGGTCGGCAGGCTGTCGACGCTATGGGGATGGGCCAGCGCCTTGTTTTCGCTGGCGAGCGCAGCGGCGGTCACCTGGGCGATCATGAAGCCGGAGTTCACGCCGCCATTGCCCACCAGAAACGGCGGCAGTTGCGACATGTGCTTGTCCATCATCAGCGAGATACGACGCTCGCTGAGGGAGCCGATTTCAGCGATGGCCAGCGCCATGTTATCGGCCGCCATGGCAACCGGTTCGGCGTGGAAGTTACCGCCGGAAATCACGTCGCCTTGTGCGGCAAATACCAGCGGGTTATCCGACACGGCATTGGCTTCTACCACCAGTACCTCGGCGGCCTGGCGGAACTGGGTCAGGCAGGCGCCCATGACTTGTGGTTGGCAGCGCAGGGAGTACGGGTCCTGCACTTTGTCGCAGTTCTGGTGCGACTGGGACACCTGGCTGCTTTCACCCAGCAGATGACGATAGGCCGCAGCCGAATCGATCTGCCCACGCTGGCCGCGCGCGGCGTGAATACGTGCGTCGAACGGCGAGCGCGAGCCCAGCACCGCTTCCACGGTGAGCGCGCCGCACGCCAGGGCACCGGCGAACAGGTCTTCGCCTTCAAACAGGCCACGCAACGCATAGGCGGTGGACACTTGGGTGCCGTTAAGCAGCGCCAGGCCTTCTTTGGCGGCAAGGGTCAGCGGGGTCAAACCGGCGACTTTCAGCGCCTCGGTCGCCTCCAGCCACTCGCCCTTGTAGCGCGCCTTGCCTTCGCCCAGCAGCACCAGGGACATGTGCGCCAATGGCGCCAAGTCACCGGAGGCACCGACCGAACCTTTCAAAGGAATATGCGGGTACACCTCGGCGTTGATCAGCGCGATCAGCGCGTCGATCACCTGGCGGCGGATTCCGGAGAACCCACGGCTCAGACTGTTGACCTTGAGCACCATGACCAGCCGCACCAGTGCGTCGCTGATCGGCTCACCCACGCCGGCGGCATGGGACAACACCAGGGAACGCTGGAGGTTTTCCAGGTCTTCGCTGGCGATGCGGGTCGAAGCCAGCAGGCCGAAACCCGTGTTGATGCCATAGGCGGTGCGGTTCTCGGCGAGAATCTGCTCCACGCAGGCAACACTGGCTTCGATCTGCGCCGTGGCGCTGTCATCCAGGCTAAGGGTTACCGGCTGCTGGTAGATAGCTCGCAGTTGGGCAAGGCTCAGTTGACCTGGAATCAGGTTTAGCGCAGTCACATTCATACTCCTTTTGAATTGTTCTTTTGAATTGGTTTTCAGTGGAAATTCGGTAAATCGGTGTCTTTGAGCAGCTTGGCGGCGGCCGCAATGTCTGGCGCCAGCCAGCGGTCCTGCTCATAGGCCGGCACCACTTCACGCAACAGGCGCCAGGCGCGGTCAGTGCCGGCGCCGAAGCGTTGCTCTTTGAGGAACTCAAACGCCTGGGCCGCCAGCAGGTACTCGATAGCGAGGATCTGCGTCACGTTGGCCAGCACCTGGTGCAGCTTGAGCGCGGCATTGGTGCCCATGCTCAGGTGGTCTTCCTGCAGGCCCGAGGTGACGAAGTTGTCGAGCACCGCCGGTTGTGCCAATTGGCGGTTTTGCCCACACAGCGAAGCGGCGACGTACTGCACGATCATCATCCCGGAGTTGACCCCTGGGTTGCTCACCAGGAACGCCGGCAAGCCGCTGACGTGCGGGTTGATCAGACGGTCCAGGCGACGTTCGGCCACCGCGCCGATTTCGGCCATGGCAATCGCCAGCATGTCCGCCGCCAGCGCCACAGACTGCCCATGCGGGTTGGCCTGGGACACCACGCGGTAGTGGTCCGGCGTGCCGAGCACCAACGGGTTGTCGGTGGCGCTGTTGAGTTCGGTCTCGATCTGGCGGGTGGCGTGCTCTACCTGATCGCGCGCCGCACCATGGATCTGCGGGATCGAGCGGATACTCAGGGCGTCCTGGGTGCGAATGCCTTGGCTGCTGGCGATCACTTCGCTGCCATCAAGCAAGGCGCGCAGGTTGATGCCCACTTGTTGCATGCCTGGGTGGGGTTTGAGGGCGATGATTTCTTCGTCAAACGCGTCGATCTGGCCGCGCTGGGCTTCGAAGCTCATGGCGCCGATCACGTCGGCCCATTGCAACAAGTGATGGGCGTCGGCCAGGGCCAGGCAGCTCAGGCCGGTCATGCACGGCGTGCCATTGACCAGGCACAGGCCGTCCTTGGCGCCCAGCACTACCGGGTGTAAACCTTCCGCGCTTAATGCTTCTTGAGCCGTGACGATCCGGCCTTGATAACTCACAGTGCCCACACCCAGCAGGGCCACTCCGACATGGGCCATATGGGTCAAATAACCCACCGACCCCTGGGACGGCACTTGCGGTGTGATGCCATGGTTGAGCAACGCCAGCAACGAGTGCACCACCTGCGGATGCAGGCCGGATTTGCCGTGGCTGTAGTTGATGATCGCCGCGCAGATGATCGCGCGGGTCTGCTCGTCACTCAGCACCGGGCCGACGCCGCAGGCATGGCTCAGCAAGGTGTTGCGCGACAACTGGCTGAGTTGTTCACCCTTGAGCGACACATTGCACAACGCGCCCAGGCCGGTGTTCACGCCATAGGCGCGCTCGCCGCTGGTGACAATGCGCTGCACGATGGCCTGGGCATTGTCGATGCGCGCCCAGGCCTGGCCCGAAAGCTCCAGGACAGCGCCATGACGAGCGACGGCGGCTACGTCCTGCCAGCGCAATGGCGCATCGGCGATGGTGATTTTTGTTGCCTGGGACATCTTCATACCTTCTTTAATTCTTGTGCAGCTTTGCCGGCCTCTTCGCGAGCAAGCCCGGCTCCCACAGTTGAACTGTGTGAACCGATTAACTTGTGGGAGCTGGCTTGTCGAATCGTCGCACCGCTGCGATAGCGCCAGCCGGCTCACCACAAGGTCGAAATCAGACCACCGCGGCCCGCCGCTGGACAAACCGATCCACATACTCATCCGCCGGCGAATGCAGGATCTCCCGAGGCGTGCCGACCTGGATAAGCTTGCCGTCCTTGAGGATCGCAATGCGGTTGCCGATACGCACGGCCTCATCGAGGTCATGGGTGATGAACACGATGGTTTTGTGCAGGGTCTTTTGCAGCTCCAGTAATTGGTCCTGCATCTCGGCGCGGATCAGCGGGTCGAGGGCGCTGAAGGCCTCGTCCATCAGGATGATGTCGGTATCCGCCGCCAATGCACGGGCCAGGCCGACGCGCTGGCGCATGCCGCCAGAGAGCTGGTGCGGATATTTGTTTTCGTAGCCCTTGAGGCCGACGGTTCCGATCCAGTGCAGGGCGCGTTCAGCGCACACCTGTTTGGTTTCACCCCGTACCTTCAGGCCGTAGGCGACGTTGTCGAGCACGCTCTTGTGGGGCAGCAGGCCGAAGCTCTGGAACACCATGCTGATCTTGTGCCGACGGAATTGGCGCAGGGCTTCCATGTCCAGTTGCAGGATGTCTTCGCCGTCCACCAGGATCGCGCCGCTGGTGGGATCGATCAGGCGGTTGAAGTGGCGCACCAACGTGGACTTGCCGGAACCCGACAAGCCCATGATCACGAAGATCTCACCCGTGCCGATGCTCAGGGACAGATCGTTCACGCCGACCACGCAGCCGGTCTCGGCAAGCACCTGGTCCTTGGTCTTGCCCTGGCCGATCAGCGACAGCGCATCCTTGGAGCGGGCGCCGAAGATCTTGAAGACGTTTTTAACTTCGATTTTGCTGACAGTAGTCATTTGCTCGCCTCATGCCGGGGACGACCATAGGCCTGGGTAATGCGGTCGATGACCACTGCGAGAATCACGATCGCCAAGCCGGCCTCAAGGCCACGCCCGACGTTGAGGGTCTGGATGCCGACAAGGACATCTTCACCCAAGCCTCGGGCGCCGATCATCGAGGCGATCACCACCATCGACAGCGCCATCATGGTGGTCTGGTTGATACCGGCCATGATGCTCGGCAACGCCAGCGGCAGCTGCACGCCGAACAGTTGCTGCCAACGGTTGGCACCGAAGGCGTTGATCGCTTCCATGACTTCGCCGTCGACTTGGCGAATCCCCAAATCTGTCAGGCGAATCAGCGGCGGTGCGGCGTAGATCACCGTGGCGAAAATCGCCGGGACCTTGCCCAGGCCGAACAGCATCAACACCGGGATCAGGTACACGAAGCTCGGCATGGTCTGCATGATGTCGAGCAGCGGCATCAGCACCGAGCGCAGGCGATTGCTGCGTGCGGACAGGATACCCAGCGGCACGCCGATCAACACCGAGATCACCGTGGCGACCATCATCAAGGCCAGGGTCTGCATCAGCTTGTCCCACAGGCCAACCGCACCTACGAGGAACAGCAAACCGACGATCACCGCCGTGGTCACCACCTTGCGGGTGGCGTGCCAGGCGACACCGCCGACGATAGCCAGCATCAGCCACCAGGGCGCTGCGCGCAGCAACCCTTCCAGGTTGACGATGGCCCACAGCAGGGTGTCGGAAATGTGCCGGAACACATCACCGTAGTTGGTGACCAATGAGTCCACCCAACCGTTGACCC
>Ga0308171_1004093_pt1 | contig 12411 bp, 18 predicted proteins | sample PhyGR1_FD_202135 | JGI IMG/M metagenome (GOLD analysis project Ga0308171, IMG submission 202135) | Phyllosphere microbial communities from UC Gill Tract Community Farm, Albany, California, United States - DLSLSG.R1 | ecosystem: Host-associated > Plants > Phyllosphere > Unclassified | place: USA... | reverse complement strand
CCATCAGGACGCTGACGCAGCAGTATAACGTGACCTATATCGGCATCGACTCCACCGGCGTCGGGCTGGGTGTATACGAGAACGTCAAAGCCTTCTTCCCGCAGGTGAAAGAATTTGTCTATAACCCAAACGTGAAAAACGCCCTGGTGCTGAAGGCTTACGACACCATCGCCAGCGGGCGGCTGGAATTTGACGCCAGCCACCTCGACATCGCGCAGTCATTCATGTCTATCCGCAAGGCCACCACGGCCAGCGGCAACCGTCCGACCTATGAAACCAGCCGCAGCGAGGAAGTCAGCCACGGCGATTTAGCCTGGGCGACCATGCACGCGCTGGCAAACGAGCCGCTGCAGGGACAGGCGGCACACACGCAGAACATTGTGGAGATTTATTAATGAGCAAACGCAGGAACCGCACCCGCACGCAGCCCGTGACGCACCCGGATAACATGACCAGCGGGGCAGCGTCTGAGGCGTTTACCTTTGGCGACCCGATCCCGGTGCTGGACCGCCGCGAACTGCTGGACTACGTGGAATGCGTAGCTAATGATCGCTGGTATGAACCACCCGTAAGCGTTGACGGGCTGGCGCGCACGTTCCGCGCCGCCGTGCATCACAGCTCACCTATCAGCGTAAAGTGCAACATTCTGGCGAGTACCTTTATCCCTCACCGCCTGCTGAGTCAGCAGGCTTTTACCCGCTTTGCGATGGATTACCTGGTCTTTGCCAATGCCTATCTTGAAAAACGGACCAGCCGCCTCGGTACCGTGCTGAAGCTGGAACCGTCGCTGGCGAAATTCACCCGGCGTGGCCTCGACCTGGACACCTACTGGTATGCACACTACGGCATCAACACGGAACCCTATGAGTTCGAGAAGGGGAGCGTGTTTCACCTGCTGGAGCCGGATATCAATCAGGAGATTTACGGCGTGCCGGGCTATCTGTCAGCTATCCCGTCGGCGCTGCTGAACGAGTCGGCTACGCTGTTCCGCCGCAAGTACTACCTGAACGGCAGCCATGCGGGCTTCATCATGTACATGACCGACCCGGCGCAGAGTCAGCAGGACGTGGACAACATCCGCAGCGCCATGAAGAGCGCGAAGGGACCAGGTAACTTCCGCAACCTGTTTATGTACAGCCCGAACGGGAAAAAGGACGGCATCCAGATCATCCCGCTGTCTGAGGTGGCGGCGAAAGATGAGTTTCTGAATATCAAGAATGTGAGCCGTGACGACATGCTGGCCGTGCATCGCGTACCGCCTCAGTTGATGGGGATTATCCCCAGCAACACGGGCGGGTTCGGTGACGTGGAAAAGGCCAGCAAGGTATTTGTTCGTAACGAATTGATACCGCTGCAAGAGCGTATGAAGGAGTTAAACGAGTGGTTAGGAGAAGAAGTAGTGGGTTTTCGTCCTTACAGCCTTGATGGACGATGAAGAAAAAGTAGCAAAACATCAACGCCAAATAGCGATTTTACATGATCAAAACCGAGGATTCACAAAATGAGGTAAACCAGATGCAATAGCCGCCTAGGCGGCTATTGTGGCTTTGAAATTTCTTCTTTACTGAAGTTAACAAAGTTAATGCTTGGAAGCAGAATAGGCTTATAACCACTGCTCATTAGGAAGTTTGCTACGAATGCCCGCAAAAATGGAAAAGCAATAGCTGGAGCGTTCACAACCGGAAACTTTGAGTTCTTGAATTCATCATCCAGCTGCCCATCGGTAGTGAAATTGCACTGAAAATCAATGCGAAGATACTTATCGTCTTCTGTTATGTAAGCAAAATCGAACATAACGGTAAAAAGATTTAAGTTCTCTTCATGATAAACAGGCTCGAATCCTAAGCTAAAGTCAGACTCAATGGTCTGACCGTCAGCCTCAACTAAAAGCAGTTGATTTACTTTACTATCTTGCAGTCTAAGTTTCATTGTTAGGCCGCTTCACCATACTCGGTAGAGTCAAAAGTAAATGTTACTTCCTCTTGATGGCAAACCTCTGCATTAGAAGTTTCGACAAGAGTTACCTCGTCTGTAATGTCTACGACAAAATTAGCAAGGGATGGGCCATACGCAGGAAAAGAGCTTAGCTCTTCAAAAAGAGATTCCGGGGTATGTTCTTCCAAAGCCATGTCTAACAAAGCCATACGTTCTTCAAAGGAAAGCATGATTTCCTCCAGTCCTTAGTCTTTGTACTCACTTGGAGATACAAAGCAATTGTAGGTAATTCTGTCTCTGGCTTGTTCAAACACGCACATTTGCTGTCTGGTCAAGCACATGAGGATTTCTTGGCGCTTACGCGTAAAACGCATTCTTTCAAAAAATGAAATTTTCGCAGCGTCCTGAGCTTTGACTGCAAGGTAAGGAAAAACTCCTTTTGTCCTCTGCGCCCCTTCCAGCTTTCGAAAATAAGCTATCACTTGACTCACTGTGACTCTTGAGACATCTCGGATATTCAGTCGCTTGGCAACTTGTACTCGCATTTTCTGGAATTCAAAAATTTGATTGCTGTTGCCTACCAAGTCAAGCAATTCTTCATCTTGATGGAACGTGATTGTAAACTTACTGACAGCAGTCTTGTGTTCAGAGTTCCATTGATTTGCCCAATAGTCACTATCGGTCCAAAAGTAATAACCTTGAGTGAGCCACTGATTGTCACCTTTACCACTCAAAAAAGGGACACTTTCTTTGAGGAATTGGTATCCACCCTCGTCGCGGCAATTGTGGTACCCAATGTGAGTTTGACGTCCCATTTACAGCTCTTGATTAGAGGTGGATTGTTAAAATAATTTAAACTAACCAGTTGAGAATGCCATCAAGACGGTGCGCAGTATACTCTTTTTTTTATACGTTCCAAGTACAGAAACTGCTCATAATGTATGTATATGAATGGGTATGCTCCACTTACATTAGCACAGATTTCGGGCTGCTAATTGAGCAATAACGACAATAAAGCACTCCATATAAAGCTTTAGGATTATCTGCAACAGCAACCGCGCGCTCGTAGCCCCGCCACGCCTGCCCGCTTTATGCAGTGGTTTTCATGCAGGTGCATGACATAAACAAAAGCCCGCCAGTGCTGGCGGGCCGGAGGGTAAACGATCCTTTTGGGATCATGCGGATTCATGCAGCATAGACATGCACTCACGCGCACAGTGTCAGAACAGGGATAGATTGTTATCTGGCGGGGTAAATTTCGTTTCAACCTGGACAGAATTTTTCATCGCCTGCAGATAAAGCAGACCCTGCGAAAGAGAGACAGGGGCAGAAATCTCAAGCCAGAAAACACAATCATAAGTCCGGCCTAACCAGAAGCCGCCGCCGTTCTCTTTTGCCCGCTGAAAGAAAACCAATCCGCCAGGCGCATAATCAGTCAGGCTTTCGCCCCGGTAAACTACCTGATAATTTGAATCGCTTCCGGCCATCGCCTAACGCCTCGCAATGCTCGTTGTTCAACCTTGCCAGCGCCAAAAGTGAATTTTGACGCCAGCAACGTTATCAGTGTTGATACTGCCAGCTGTCGTCTTCCCATACTGCCTGCAGAATATCCATAACATTCTTTTTATCATCGTCCTGTCTGACTCCGCTCAGGACCACTCCGTTAGCACTACCCTTACGGATGCGAATACTTGTATCGGGATAAACCGGCAGGAAATTTCTGTAAAGCTCAGCTTCAAGGGCGCTGAGAATGTCTTCACTGATTTTCGGCTCTTTGTTAATCATAATTTCAATATGCATAAGTCCCTCTCAATGGCGTTCGACTACAGATTTAAATGATTTGGCCTTTCTAACCTCAGCCATCAATTCACCTGATAACTCTACTAACCAGTGAATTGCCATTTCCTTTTCTTCGAAATCGCACGTATCAAAAGCAACTTTTTTAAGAATAAAATCAATGCGCTGGAGTTTAATTTCTTCCAGAAGATGATCGCTCATTTGTCCTCCCTCGACGTAACAACTGTATATGCGTACAGTATAGTATGGTCTTAAAAATGTGAAACGTTTTTTACGTTCAATAAGGGCTTATCCTAAAAAAATATCGATTGGGTGATGTTTTCAACTCGTTATTTTAATTGGATAAAGCGAAATCATGAGGGACTTGAGCGGCTTCGCTTATCGCTACTGGACCTGAATCAGCTCCATTTCCGCCATTTATCATCTTCCTGTAGCCGCCCGTTCCGGTAGAAAATGCGCATACCCGCACCAGAATTAAGACTGCCCCCGGACAGAAGCAGGTTTGTTTCTTTATCTTCCCCGGTAAACCCCCTCACCCGCAGTTCTCTAACCAAAAGTGCCCGCTGACAGTCGTCAATTTCCTGCTTATAACTCTTTTTCTGGCGCGGCTTTACCACCCGGAGACGCGCCAGCAGTTCCCGGCGCTGTTTTCTGGTCATATTGTCGAAATCTGCCGGACCATACAAAGGCGTTTCACCCGATTCTATAGGTTCAATAGATACCGGATCGCCCCCTGAAATGTTCAGTTTTTCATCAGGGGGACAGTTATTGCCACGAGTCCAAGGGGCGCTAGCGCCCTGGTCGGCTGTCGCCTCCTTAACGTCAACGACCTTACGGACCATTTTCCACTTCGTTGCGTGCGTGCAGATGCGGCCAGCCACTAACGGGGACCAGATGCCATAAATTCGGGTGCCGTGATCGCCGTAAGGGGTTGGCTCGTCGTTAAGCTCGTAGGCTGTTCTGACGATGTGATGTTTACGCGGAACCAACACGCCGCCCTGCTTCATGATGTAGGTGGCAAAGCAGCCCACATCTGCAGCAGCCAGCACTGCGTCCAGCTGCGCATTTTCAAGCACCGGCGTACCGGCTTTTTTATCGCTCTGATTTCTCAGCGCCTGACGGGCAAGCACACGCAGTTCCCGGTAAGCCTGGCGGCCCGGAATGCCAAAGAAACGGAACTGCTGAACACGGTGAAGTGACGCCCACGCGCCCACGTTCTCCGCGCTGTCACGCAGTGATTTACCGGTTTCTGCACTAATTTCATCCGACAGTCCTCGCCCGTCGATATTCTTGCTGACGTATTTAGCGATATAGCTGGTCGGCGTTCCCTCACGCGGATCAATAAGCAGTGCCTTAAATCGCGGCTCTGTATTGCCGCCAAGCTCTTCACGGTCTTCCCGGATGGCGAACTTTTTCAGCAGAGCAGTGACTGAGCGGCGTTCCTTTTTGCGCATGAAGCACAGCATGTGCCAGTGCACGGTGCCATCATGATGTGGCTCTGCAACCCGCACGCCATACCAGCGCATACCGGTTTTGTGCATGGCCTTGCGGAAAGAGGCAAACATATCGACCAGATAATCACTGCTCTGGCGAACCGTGGCCGTGGTCCACTTCGGATTCGGCCTGCCGTTGCTCAGGGTGGCGTGGAAGCGCGACGGACAGGTGATGGTGTAAAACATGGCGCAATCGCCGCGCATTTCTGCGATAAGCTCCAGCCCCTTAACGCAGGCCATCATCTCAAGGCGGCGGTTAGCGGGATTGCTGTTACTGGCATTAACCACATCTTCCATATCCAGCGTATCGCCTTCATCGCTGACCAGCTCATGCGAACGGAAGAACTCCAGAGATTTCCTGCGCTGCTCACGCTTATGGATCACCGCCTCAAAGCTGACGTAAGGGGACGCTTTTTTGTTGACCAGGCAGACTGCGCGCAGCTGCTCTTCACGCCATTCACAACGCAGCTGCCACAGCTTGCGATACCACCAGTCTGCGCAGAGCATACGGGCCAGCGATGGCGGGATCAGATCATAGGGCACGGGCTTGCGGCGGCGCTTTTTGCGGCGCAGCTGCTCAAAGGCCGGGGGGATTACGTCCAGGCGCATCGCTTCCGCAGCAACAAGCTCCCATGCCTGGCGGACTTGCTCTGGTGTCACGTCGTCACTGACGAACAGATGACCGCTGGCTTTATCAAGACACATGCTCATGTGCGCAGCGACCAGCGTTGATAAACGCTTGACCTGATTCTGGTTCATCTCAGGCAACGCCAGCAGGCCATCCAGCCCGTCGTGACCGGCCATAAAACGAAATGAAGCAGAAATCTGACTTTCGCGCACGCGGGCCAGCCTTTCAAGGCAGGGGCGGATGGTTTCGCGCAGGTAACGGGAATAAGCCTGTGGCCTGCCGAGATTGTGGAAAAACTTAACGCGCTCCATGAGAGGCTTACTGATGTGCGAAGGCTGGGCGCTGACATCGGCCACGATAACCAGATCGGGATTGTGTTGCTGCTGTTCGCGGGCCATCTTTGCCCGGCTGACAATTCTGTCCTGCACAATTTCGCGCTGGACAGGATCGCGGGACTCGTTGAAAAAGTAGCGGTCCCAAACCTCATCACTCATTGCCTCACGGCGCAGCTGCTCCTGCTCGTTATCCGCAGCATAGAGAGCGATCAGGTTTGAAAGCGCAGACTCCGGCGCAACTTCCGCCGGGTCCAGTTGTGGATTAATTGCTTTTTTCGGGGCGTTCCACGGGTATGCGTAAACCTGAGTCACTGCGCCACCTCAGATATGGACGCCAAAAATGAGGTAACAAACTCAGAAGCAACCTGCGGGACTATGGCATTCCCATAACCGCGCAGGCGTCCCACTCTGGCGGAAACCCCATTAGCCAGCGGGAATGTTCCGGGTTCAACTGGCCGGAATTTTCCATCTCTGCATCCGAGCCAGTCAGCATCTGACCAGAAACCGTTATTCGGATTGCCTGAACCAGCCGGGCTATTCCTCCCAATGTTGAGCCGCGAGCAGGATGATTGGCTGCTGCCCCCACTCCAGCAACCTGATTGTTGTCTATGGTTGTAACCGTCGGCCATGCCGTCGTCAGCACTGAGGTTTGAAGGTTCTCCCCGCCCTGTCTCCCCTGATTGCCCGGATGCTTCCATGAATTGGCGGTTGTGGTCGGCCATGCCGCCACACCGGCCACATCCTGCAGGCGCTGCTGTCGCTTCGTCCCGTCCTCTCGCACCCAACCCAGCAGAACATGATCCGGGCATGGCGCTCTGTCGTTGCTGCATCCAGTTGTCGGCCATCCGGCGGTTTTTGCCAGCTGCGGCAGGCTGCTGCCGGTCATGCCCGCTGTTATACCCACTCCCCCCCTGCTCCCGTCCGAGGCTGCTGGCGTGTTCCAGTAAAACGGCACCAAAGAAAAGTCGATCACGTTTGTGCGGTGCACCGACGCTACACGCTGGCAATACTGCCGCCCCGCAGGCGTAAGTTTCTGCTTCCAGCTCAGTAAATAAATCATCGAGCCAGTGCTTCGCAATTGCTGGCGCAACCTGTTCTCCAAAGAGGACTGCAGGGCGACACTCAGCAATGAGGCGGATAAAAGTTGGGGCGAGGTGGCGCTCGTCAAGCTGTCCAAGTTGCTTTCCAGCTGCGCTGAATGGCTGGCATGGTGGCGATCCAGTCCAGCAGTTGAATGTGTCTGGCACACCTGCGAGGCGCAGGGCAAGGCTCCATCCGCCGATACCTGCAAAGAAGTGGCACTGTGTGAATCCTTTAAGGTCTGAAGCGGTAACATCGGTAATGCTCCTGTCGTCTACAACACCCGGCGCTATATGGCCGGCGGCTATAAGATTGCGCAGCCACTGCGCTGCAAAGGGATCAAACTCGTTGTAATAGGCAGTCATTTGGTGTCCTGCGTAATTACGGAAAAGTCTTTGCCCGCTGCCATATCAAAGCCCATCCAGACAACTGCCGATTCAGGCCGACGCACTGCGATGATTTCCGATGCGTGCTTGCCTTCACCGGCAGCCACGCCAACAGAGCGGGCGGCAGTGACTTTTGTCAGGTCAAATTCGCGGTAGATGCTGCGGGTAAAAAGTGTGTCGCTGTTTGAAACGATGACCGGGTTACGCTCAGAGATACCCAGCAGGATGCAGGCCAGCGAGTGCTGATCATCTTCGCTGAACCCATCGGTGTGATAAGCGGTGAATGTGCCGTGATACGGCGGATCGCAGTACACGACATCACCGGCACGGACCATGCTCAGGGTTTCGCTGTACCCCAGACATTCAAAAGTCGCGCGCTGAGCCTTTACGGCAAACGCTTCGATTTCGGCCAGCGGGAAATATGGCTCTTTATAATTGCCGTAAGGGTTATTGAATTCACCGCGCTTGTTATATCGGCAAAGGCCACGATAGCCATGGCGGTTCAGGTAGAGGAATTGTGCAGCACGCTCCAGCAGTGGCAGCGACGCGGTGAAATTGAAGTCATTGCGAACCTTATAATAACTCTCATCAGTTTTGTTCTGATTGAAGAGCGAGGCCGCCACGACAATAAACGGGCGCGTATGCTCTTTAACCTGCCGATAGAGGTTAATCAGATCGGGATTAACATCCGCCACCAGATAAGCCGGGTAATCCGTATTCATCATGACCGCACAGGAACCGGCAAACGGCTCAACCAGACGATCACCGGCGGGCAGGTGCTTAATTAGTTCAGGCATCAGGCCGGACTTGCTGCCGACCCATTTCAGGATGGTTTTCATAATACCGCCCCTTTGTAATGCACGCTTTTCAGCTCACTGATTTCTTTGCAGGTCACGCAGAGGGAAACGCCCGGCAATGCGCGGCGGCGCTTCTCCGGGATTTCTTCGCCGCACGACAGGCAGAAAAATTCACTCGCCCCTGCCGGGCGGTGAGTAGCGTTAGCCAGATTGCGCGCCAGTTCTTCCTGCACGCGCTGCTGTACCATATCCATTGAATCGGCCATCAGTGCAGCTCCTGCGCCTGGTTCTCAAAGCGTTCTGCTTCTTTGTCCAGCAGCTCGATGATTTCTGCCGCTGACATTTCCTGCTGGCGGGCATGAATTGCCAGTGCGGCCAGGCGGATAGAAACGGACAGCGCATCATCAGAACGCTGCTCAGTTTTTGCCTTGCTCAGCAGGGCATTAAGCGCGTCGTCGTCAGCCTTAAAATTACGGGTCTGGATATTTCGCATTTCTCTTTCTCCTGAATTCGGGCAAAAAAATGCCCGGCGGGTTTACGCCATTTAATTTGTTTGGGTTAATTAGTTAGGTAACGTCAGATTCTTTGGAAATAAACTCACGACTGCTTTTAAGTGATTCATCGCGCTAATCAGCGCCGTTTTTTCGTCACTCGTCAGTTCACTGAAATCAACGCCGTGACGTTCTTTGCTGAAATTTGCCAGGAAGAAAATCGCACTCAGTGCGCGGCCATTCTGTTCAGCCTGTTCATCGCGCTTGCAACGCATTTCTGCGATAAAGCGTTTGAGTTCATTGCTGCAATCGCCGTACATCATGGTACGAAGCACAGCTATGTGATTAAGCGCACTGGCACGCTGCCCCGCGTTCATCTGAACAGTGATACTTTCAGCTTTGTAACCCATGATTCTTTCCTCTTACCCGTTAATCCTGCCAGCAGTTCGGCCTGTGAGATTGCCGGGTGCCAGCGCTTACTTGCTTTCGTTTCTATCCACCCATGCCCTGATGCTGCTAACTGCTGGGGTGGTGACTGATTTTTTAAAAGCCTTACAAATACCGGCATAATTCACTTTTCCCCTTACTTATTTCTCTTACATTTTCACCACGAAAACGCTCACCATTTACCAGTGTAAAAAAGCCACTTCCGTCGCCTGAAATAGACGGGTAATAAAGCGCGACATTTTCAGCATCTACTGACATTTCTTTTCCGCGATAGCGAAAGAAATAGGTAAATTCCTGGCTCATAGCTCTAGCTCATGCCTATTGATGAACCGATTGCACCTGCAATATCTACAGTTGATGCGATGGTAGGATTTGAATGAATACGCGCCTGTACAGCGAGAGCCGCCAGCATCATGCAACGAATGCCGGTATTAGCTGCCTCAACAATCCCGCGACGGCATGAAGTCGTAATGCTGGCGTGATTTGCAGCACTGGCAGCAAGCGTTCCGACCTGCGCGGAGGCGTTGAGCACGTAAGCGGAAAACTTTTCTGCAGCATGTTCATTCACTGGAACGCAAGGCAGACAGTGCAACTGCGCCAGCATCCCATCCATCAGAGTCGCGTCCTCGGTCAGATCAGTCAGCAGCAGCACTTCTGTAACAGTCAGTTGATGCACCTGATCAGGATTCAGCTTGTTGCGAAGCGTCTGCACTTTCATGCCAGCTTGCTGGGCCAGCTCCCGCATGTTGTGAGTCAGCGCAAACTTGCGGCAGGCGTCTTCATAGTGGTTATGGGTGGAAGTCTTAAAATCAAACATCGCTTTATATATCCCTATTCCGATATTGTTTTCAGGCGGCTCATGAAGTCCTCAATCGCGCACCAAACTCTTAGCTTGAGAACTTGACTTGATGCTCAGAGAGGGCGTCGATTGCTAAAGCAGCTACGTTAATCAAAACAAGTTCACGCTTGCCATCTTTACGAAGGCGGTGACGGTAAGAAGAAAGACGGCCATCGCCAAGCATGAGATCGATGGTTTTCAAATCTAAGCCTGTAGCTTCGCTGTAACGCTCTTTGGTCATGTGAGGAACCAGAAGCGTGATTGAAATGTTGTTTTGCATCATGCAATACTCTCAATATTTGCTTATTGATATCTAATTAAGCCCAATCAGACCTAATGAGAACCCGAATTCGCACTTCGAGGCTAATTTAGATCCGATTTGGGGTACTTGTCAAACTCAATTGAACTCTAATGAGAACTATGGACTTTAATACAGGTGGTCAGAAAGTGGTGCAAAGGCTTCTTGAGGCTTACGGCTTTAAGACACGCCAAGCCTTATGTGACAAGCTCGGAGTAGCTAAAAGCACGATGGCTTCCAGATACATGAGGGATATATTTCCTGCTGATTGGGTGATTCAAGCATCCATCGAAACGGGGATTAATGTTGAGTGGCTGGCCTTTGGAACAGGGGAAAAGTACGCAAATGAGAACCATGTGACTTCTAAGGTTCCCAGTGCGGTGCTTGAGGATGGAGAACTCAATCCAGGTGAGCCACTGTTTTACGATAAGCAGCTTTATCCAGATGATCTAAATTCACCTTGCGTGCTCTTTGTTGGCAAAGGCAGATACCTTATGGACCAAGGCATTAAAGACATATGTGATGGTTTGTGGCTGCTGGATATAGATGGCAAAAAGTCGATTAGAGAAGTGATGCGCCTTCCTCAGCACAAAGTGAGAATCACCAATGAATCAGGTAGTTTTGACTGCCCTGTAGCTGACGTGAAATTCATTGGCTTAGTCACTCTGGTAATGCACAAAGGCTAACTATGAGCGTGCGCAAACTTCCTACAGGGAAATGGATCTGTGAATGCTACCCTCAAGGGCGCGACAGTAAACGAGTAAGGAAAACTTTTCCCACCAAAGGTGAGGCTGTTGCATTTGAGCAGTACATAACAAATGAGTCGGCAAGTCGCCCGTGGATCATGGAAAAGAGCGATAAACGGACCATGCTAGACCTGGCTGAACTTTGGTACACCTTACACGGCCAAAGCCTGAGTGCTGGTTTAATGGTATATCGCAAGCTCAAGCACGTTATAAAGGCAATGGGAAACCCAAAAGCAACCGATTTCACCGCTAATGATTTTGCTCATTACAGAAAAAAACGCCTCACTGGTGAGATTTTTTTAGACAAACGCTTTCCATACCCTGCAACCAATAGCACTCTGAACATGGACCACTCACATCTGAACAGCATGTTCAGCGAGTTAGGAAGGCTGGGTGAGTGGAACTACCCCAACCCATTAGAAAAGCTACGCAAATTAGTAACCACTGAGCGGGAAATGTCCTGGCTTGAGCAAGAGCAAATTTTAGAACTCATTGATATTACCGCCGCCCAGCTCACTTTGAACCGGGTGATAAGAGTCTGCTTGTGTACCGGAGCAAGATGGAGCGAAGCACAGAATTTAAAAAGATCTCAGCTAAGCCCCTACAAAATCACCTTCACTAACACTAAAAGTAAAAAAAACAGAACTGTACCTATCGATAGGCAGTTTTACGACGAACTCGCGAAAATTAAAACGGAGTCTTTATTTGAAGATTGCCATTACGGTTTTCTGCGAGCGATTAAACAATCCTCAATCGAACTGCCTAAAGGTCAGATGACACATGTTTTGAGGCATACTTTTGCCGCCCACTTCATGATGAATGGCGGTAATATTTTAGTGCTTCAAAAAATCTTAGGGCATCACGACATCAGTATGACAATGAGATACGCACACTTTGCACCTGAACACCTTGAAACAGCTATCAGGTTCAACCCTTTGAACATGGCACAGAATGGCGACAATTTGGCGGCAGAAATTAATAGTCCCTAGTATTCATTAGATGTCATTAGGTTCTTAACTAACTGTTATCTAAGTAAATGCATGAATTTTATAGGTAAATATGAAAATCGGTCTTTTTTACGGTTCCAGTACCTGTTACACCGAAATCGTAGCGGAGAAAATTCGCGATTTTATTGGCGAA
>Ga0308171_1004091_pt1 | contig 12414 bp, 10 predicted proteins | sample PhyGR1_FD_202135 | JGI IMG/M metagenome (GOLD analysis project Ga0308171, IMG submission 202135) | Phyllosphere microbial communities from UC Gill Tract Community Farm, Albany, California, United States - DLSLSG.R1 | ecosystem: Host-associated > Plants > Phyllosphere > Unclassified | place: USA... | reverse complement strand
GGTCGACATGGGTATGATGTCGCCCGCACAAGCATCCGTAGCTCAGCTGGATAGAGTACTGCCCTCCGAAGGCAGGGGTCGTGGGTTCGAATCCCGCCGGGTGCACCATATATTAGTTTCTGGCTGTCTCAGACAGTCTACGAAACACCCCAAGAAGCCCGCCCTGTGCGGGCTTTCTTGTTTCTGGCTATTCGTCCCGTCTCCCCCCTCTAAACTCCTTCCGTGTACCCATATGGCGAGGCGTTTAGGCTGGCAATTCGATGCGTTGTAATTGCTTGGACAACAGATCAGCGCACGCGACGGCCACGTGCATTTTTTGAAGCCTGTACAAGTTGCCATGATCATCAAGGGAGGCTCTCTGGAGCAGGGGCAGCAGCTTATGGCGGGCCGCGCCTGGTGCGTTCATGACGCTCGACAGATAACGCCTTGGAGTCCATCGTCGCTGCACACTCAGACGGCCTCTTGGTGCTGGATGAAATCAGCATGTGTGACCCGTGCATTATTGGCGAGACGGTGTACATGCTCGGCAATGGCACCGGCAAGGCCCGGGCGAATGATCGAGGACAAGCGGGCCGACAGGTGCAGGAGTGGCGCTTGCTCTTTCTCTCGACCAGCGAGAAGACGTTGGCGAAGCACATGGCGGATGCCAACAAGGAGCTGAAAGCGGGTATGGAAGTGCGCATGCTCGCTGTGCCTTGCGGATGCCAGCAAAGGCCTCGACATGTTCGATGTGCTGAATGGTTTTGAGGATGCTGCAGCCCTCTCTGATGCGCTCAAGGCCCGTGTAGCGAAGTATTACGGCACACCCCTCACCGCCTTCCTGCACGCACTATGCGCGCCAGGAGAAATGCTCAGATGGACGGTGATCATTCGCCGCACGGTGGAGCAGTTCATCACCCAAAACCTACCCGCATCGGCCAGTGGTCAGGCGCAGCGTGCCGCCCTTCGCTTCGGCCTCGCCGCCGCCGCCGGAGAGTTGGCTACCTCCTTTGGTGTTACCGGCTGGCCGGATGGCACAGCCACGACTGCCGCTCGGGTTTGCCTGCATGCATGGCTGGCTGAACGTGGCGGCGCCGGTAACTTCGAGGGCGACGCGATCTTGGCGCTGCTACGCCAAGTCATCGAGCGATTTGGAGAAAGCCGCTTTACCCGTTGGGAATCTGCCGCCGCCAAGATCGATGAACACGGCCCACGCACGATTGATAGGTTGGGCTTTCGCAAGACACTCGAACATGGCATGGGCGATGCCCTGCACACCACCAACACCTACTACGTACTGCCGGAAGCCTGGAGGGCCGAAATCTTCAAGGGCATGAATATCAGTGCGGTGAACAAGGAGCTGCTGCAACGGGGAGTGCTCGAGCCGGGAAGAGACGGAAAAGCGTACAGCTTGATACGGCTGCCAGGGTTAGGCCCCCAGCGCTGCTACGTGGTGAAGACCGTTCCAGGAACGGACGAAGGCGAGGTCAAGGCCGCCTGACGGCGAGCATGCTGATCGAGGTAGCGCCGGCTCATTACCGGCCTTGCCAGCCATTCGACAACCATCCCTATTAACCGCAGTACCCAGAGACAATACAGATGAACACTATCCAAAAACTGAAAGACCGCCGCGACCAACTGACCCTCGAAGTGGAGAGCATTCAGGGTGACCTGGCGCCCTTCGAAGAAGCGCTAGAAAGCCCGCAGGTTATCCAGCAAGGCCGTCAACGGGCCGTGCAGGATGAAATCAATGATCACAAAAGACGCATCGACTCGCGAAACCTAGAGATCAGCACACTGAACCAGAAGATTGATCGCCTTGAGACATTGGCAAACCGTGAGAGCTTGGCTGCGGGCTATCTCAGCGATATGGCGAACTGGAAAGCCGACGAGTTGGAACTCAACGAGAAGCGCACCAGCATTGAGACACGGCTACAGCATGTCCGTCAGAGCGCTCAGGAAGACATGGCAAAGGCTCGACAAGCTGAAACGGATGCAGCCACCGCTTATGCGCAGGCTGTGGCGTGGGGCGATTTAGAGGGCGAGAAAGCCGCTAACGTGGAAGCTCAAAAAGCAGCAAAAAACCTCACAGCTGCTGTTGAGCATCATCGCCGTCAACAACTGCTCATCACCGCCCTGGAGCAGGAGCTGGCGACGATTGACCTGCACATAACGGAGGCAAAAAAAGAACACGCCAAGATCGAGAACAAAGCGGCTCATCTGGCGAACACAGTGTTAGAAGAAAAGTGGAACGAGGCCGCCAAAGCGCTGCTGGAGACGGGCGGTCAGCTGTGGGCCGCACGCAATCTGATTAATCGAGACCCGGTTGCATTGATGAAGCTAAATATCCCTGAACAGGGCGAGCGCTATGGAAGCTGGAACTGGGAAGAACTTGCAGATCGCTCACGCCAACACAGTTTGATTGACCTGTTGGCGGCCTAGCCTAAACCTTCCCCGAAGCGACCGGCGAGGGCCGGTTACTTCGGGCCTACCATCGGTCTAACCATGAATAAACCACCGCAGAACAGTGCTCAGCTGCCCGACTATCTAAAGGCCTGCAAAATTCACTTGAGCGGGATAATTGCCGTCATAGCTGGCATGAAAAAGCTCAATGCAAGAGCAAACAAAGACACCAAATTCGAGACGCTCACGATTGATGCAATCAAGGCAGAGCTCGACTTCATTGACCTCCAGCTCAAAAGAAAGAGTGGGTGATGAAGAAGCGGAAGCCTAAACAGCTTCCGCATCGCTAAATCCATTCCTCACAAACAAGGGTTCAGACTTAGTCGGCTGTCGACCTATGGGGCCGTGAGCTTATGAAAAATTATTTACCTTTATGCGGGCTTTGGCATGGCTGATACGCACCAACTAACTAGCGATCCTCCGATATCAGCCCACAGACTCGACAATAACTCACACTCAGACGGATCCATTTTCGCGTATTGATAAATTTGGTCTTTAACGGCTCTCTTCTCAGGCCAAGGCTTCAAAACTTCACATTGGCATCGTTGCGGAGTGCAGGTATCAGGGCATGACAAGTTTGCCAAGCCTAGTGCCGCACGCCAGTAATCCCAGCCACCATTCAGCTGCTTCAGGCCTCCCACAGAGAAACCTTTCTTATAATCCCAGAAAAGTTTGGCTTCAGGAAAGCCAGCGGCGTCTACACCTTTGATTTGCTCAGCAATCGCTTGAGAGGTTGGCGATGTGCACTTTTCCTTAAGAAAACTCAAAGGAACCAAGTTCTCTACTTCATGAAAATCCAAGTCTAGATGAGATGACAATGCCTGATGGATATCATTTACAGCCCTTACTTCGGCGCTAGTAGTGCCGGAAATGTCTGTAGGGAACTTTTTATCTGAGTCAGTAACACAAAGACAAAACTGATTGTTGCGCCGCTGAGCCTCAGCGTAAACTGCATGAGTTCTTCCACCACCACCGTGAATCGGACGATAGTTTCTGTTCAGAAAACCTGGGCTTAATTTTTCTTGGATATACCAGCGCGAGATTATCTCATAGATAAAATCATCCTGAATCTCTTCATATATGACTTCTGTCGGGCTTCGGAGATTAAGCTGCGCAACGTATGCGAGAGGAATTGATATTACATCCACATCGCCACGCCGACTCGCAGTAGGTGTATTTTCAGACAGAATAATCTCAGCAAAAGTTGTCACCATGCTTTTTATCGATGCAAACTGAGCGTACTTATTCGCTAACCCTCTGAAAGCTGATCGAGCAGAAATGCCCAAGCAGTCCAGGCTAGCTAAATATCTAAGTGTGCTGATGTTACCCGTAACAATGTGTGTTCCCGCCCTAACAACTGCTGCCACATCCTCCAAAGAACCGATTATTCCTGGCGTCAAATCATCGCCCAACTGACTTATAGTATCATCAAGATGAATTAACAAATTACACCTCGAAATCAAAAAAGCCAAACGGCCAGTTCAGTAGAGATCCAGAGTTATCATAACTACTGAACTCTACTTGAGTATTGGAAGTGCTTGATGATTTCGAAAATAAAATAATGCTTGAATCTTCTTTGGGGATCGCACCATCAGAGGTCATCAGTCCAACTTTATTTATGATGACTTCACTGTGCGTTTCCAGAATTATCAATAATTGCGTCTGATTTTTCTTTGCTAGTTGGGATGCCCTCACGAGGATCTCAGCTAACTTAGCTTGGAAGCGTGGATGTAAATGAAGCTCTGGTTGCTCGATAACACAGATGTGGGGCACGGAGTATATCTGCATCATCGGTTTTGAAGCTTTGTTTAAAATCGTCCATAGCTGAACGAGTACAGGCATGACTTGGGAAAATCCAAAACCCATATCCGCCAGATTATAAGTTTGATTAGACTGTGAGAAAGTGATGCGGAGACTTACATGCCCGCCATCGAAAGCTGCCGAAATTTTCAATCCTAGCTCAGACATCATCCAGCTTTCTAACGATAAACGGTCGCGATCAGACAAATTACGGATAAACATCGCCAGGTTTTCACCTTTAGAATCAAGTTCCGAAACGGCTAAATCCTGAGACCTGTAATATCGCTGAGCTGAGGCGCGCACAGGCTCAATATAACTTACCCTGCGAAAAGTATAATCCAAGACATCATCAATATTATGCAATAACAGTGATAGCTTGCTGAGTAATAGTAAATCTCGATATTCAACATAGCTCGAGTCGCTAATATCTACCTGAGCTGTTTTGTTTTTCCAAGTAACTGTATCATCCAACGCTCTAAACCCAATAAACATATCTTCATTATTGCCGATTCGAGCAACATGGGTATGCGCCAGGAGTTTTTCTTTACTACTCCGTTTATGGGAGTATCGAGATAGAATGCTCAGCAGTCGATCACTTACGCGTTGGCTTGTGATCGAACCCCACCAACCACTGTAAATTCTGTCTTTACCTAAGCTTTGCCGAGGCCCAATAATGGGAAAAATCTTAGATGCGGGTTGATAATCAAACGAATCGCAATAGTCATTATAACTATTACCATTTATAGTTATAGATGAGATTTTCCCGGCTTCAGAAATATCAATTTTAATTGAATTCCCGTCAATCTCAAGATCCACTCCCGCAGTTCGTGTAAGACCGTCCTTGCCAAGAGACGCTAGCCGGAGCGAAATATAAATTTTTGATTCGAAATGAGATTTGCTTCGAAACATATGTCTTGCAGGGCCGTAATATATACCAGATGGAACTTTCAACCCAAACTCAAAGGCGATTTCTTTGGCGCCTTCCTCCCGGATTAATGCTTCATCAAAATCGCCAAAATCGACATATTTCCCAAACCAAAGAATAGAGCTTCTCGTACTTGACTCGGCACTTTGTCTAAGTAGCGGAAACGTGCGCAAGAAAGTGCTTTTGCCGCAACTATTCTCGCCCAGCAGAATCGTGAGAGGGCGCAGCAATACTCTATCTGTATCTTTTAAACTTCTTAAATTTCTAACTCTAATTGACTCAAGCATGGTTCCTTCCAACTTATAGATAAGCACATGGGCCATGCGGATTATGCAAAATGCATTATCTTAACATGTCAATTCGCCACTATATATCATTCATTTAATAGTACAGTCAAGCTCGACGGCAAGGGCTGGTTTTCGGCATGATTGGATTATCAGGCATCTACGCTAGCTATAGCATTTTTATCGAGAATCTGGTGCTGGAAACAATGTGCTATAAGATATTCAGCAGTTCAGTGTTGTGGACAAACAATCTGCAGGCAGCTTTTGGCCGAAAGCTGCCCGTCGGAATTGGCCGCAATCGCTCAAATGCAGACAGTCAAAGCGTCAAGAAATCAGAGTACATTTAAGTTTTCCTTTAGACTCTGACCTTTGCCGTAGGGATAACGCCAACAAATGAGCTATCACTCGAACAATTCCGACTCCTCATGCATAACCACGAAGCCATTCTGTGGAATGTATTTAAGGTAGGTTCGAAAGTCGACTTGTGATCCAGCGTCCCCTCGCTGGTCAATAAAACCACGATTCGCGAATCGCCTATAGAGCAAGCTTTTCCCTGTTTTTTCCAAGAATGAATCCAGTACCGCTTTGCGTATAAATAACGCATTGTTGCGGTTGGTACCGGAGGTGAAAGCGATAAGAGAACCTGACTCATCCAACCATCCACGTTGCTGATCCCAAATGAGATCCAGCGTCTTAACAATATCTTGGCACGGCACATCTAGGCTTGGTCGATCAGTCTCAGATGTAAACTCATACTCCCATTCGCCGCCCCTGCTTAATGTCACCATTGTGCGTGCCATCTCGTCACAATGGGTACTGGTCGTGCCTTCCTCTACGAATTGATTGAAAGCAGCGCCGTCCGGGTACTCCCCTAAAAAGCTTCGGTAACAGCTCGCATGACCAGAAAAAGCACGATCGACGCGATTGTAGGATCTCGTACCAAAAACTTCTTCATCAGCTAGTACTGACGTGTATAAAACATCAAATGAAAGATACGGCGTTGTCCACGCATCATCCTCACCCAAATCGTCGGCGGCTTCATTAAGCTGTAGAGCAATCCACACGACACCATTGGCATCTGTGCAAGATAAGCGGGTCTCGTGCGTCGGGAAATCATCGGTCTTAACCCATGTTTTGACATCGCTTTCATGGGAAGGAAAAGCGTACTCACGCCGGCGTAGTATGCTGTCTGGATAGGATCTCTCAGAAATTACATCTCTCATGTCGGTTAAATCACGCTTTCGCACATCCACTGACCAATAATGCTCTGGCCCAGGCACAGTGCCTTGATATGACGTACACGGCGGAATGTGATCTGAAAGGACCCCGAGCAGTCGATGGAGTGAGATCCAGTAGTATTTTTTGCCAAGCCGTTCGGCGTAGCCCGCTCGCCCACGGCCAGAGCCAAACTCACTATTCAAGGCTCGGTCGTAATTCAGTGCTCCTTCCTTGTAGCCAGGAAACCCGAGCCTCAAGGTCTCGACCATAATCCAGCAGGCAATGTTTTCCTTCGTTACCGAAGCAGCCTTCAGATCAAACCCTGAGACCTTCCCCTCCACCTGATACCGCCAAAAATCAGGCCCCATATTTGAGCCCCAAAGCTTCATATCTGAGGGAAGATGCTCCAGATCGAGAAGTGGCTTGGCATCCGATAGCGTCGGCCACACTTGTATGACTGGAGTTTTATTCGGAAAGCGCCCCAACCGCTCTCTTAGCGGCTCATCAATACCGTAATCTTTGAGTAACTCCGCGAGCATCCGAATCGAATCCCGAATGATCACATTAGTTCGGTCGTATACGTGAGAGACCAGTACCCGAAGGGCTGGTATGAATGCGGGACGCTGCGCGCGTGCGATCAAACACGCGCTATATATAGCCTCAGTCACACTCTCAAGAATGTAATCATCATCGGACGCCAGGAAATTTCTTGCAAACCCAGCTGCAAGCGCAGAATCAGCCACTATCAAACGCACCAGTCCTTTCGATGCTTGATCGCGAACGCGACGGTCCGCGCAAGACGTCAGCCACCCAAGAACAATGGTAGCTAATCGTCGGCTTTCACTTGGCCATCGCATAATGTCAGCGGTCAGAGAGGCATCTAGCAGGGACTTGACCGCGCCATTATTGTTGTATGACTTGAACGCTGCGCGTGATAGGTAAACATCCCTATTTACCAAAGGCTGGCGAGTCAAAAAGTTGTCTAGCCATAGCTCTGCGTTAAGACGGTGGTGAGGCACCAAACTGACTTTTACAAAGACTTCGTATAAGTCTTCCCAAAGTCCCGGCACCTTCAGTGCAGCAAAGATCTCATCTTCCAGGCCGTTATTTTCGAAGCTCTTGCTAGAGCGCCATGCTAATCCGTGAACGAACAGTCGGTTGGCAAGCTCCGCCTCTAATCCAATATCGGGATTTACGATTTCAATTCCCGTTTTCTCGGGAAGTACCGCCGCTAGTACTTCCAACAAGCCTCTGTCCTCAAGCGGAAGCGAGACCAAGCTGGCGCCTAATCGTTTTACATCGAGTTCACCAGACTCATGCGTGTGACCATCTACCAGTGCAATTGCTCGAAGGACGTCGCCATATCGCTCGTATCCAAGCCTGACCGTCCAAGTGTCATCGGTTCCTTCAGTGAGTATGACTAGACCCTCACGCTGAAGCTCTCGAATGAATGCCTCAGGCGTAAGTTCCGGACCCACTACGTCACGAATGCCGGCAGCGCATGATTCCCAAAGCCGATCACTTGCTGATGCACTCGTGAGCCTTTGCGCCAGACTCAGCATCGATTGGCGGACCAAATTTTTCGGACTTGAATAGTTCAGTCGTTCTTTGACCGCAGCGTTGCTATATTTGAGGTGCCGCTCGAGCAAGGCAGAAAAACCTGGCAAGGATACATCGAGGGTTTTGCTCCCCTCCTCCTGCAAAGTTTTGCATGCCAAATGAAGGAATAACGGATTGCTTAACTCCTCCGAAAAAAGAGGAGTGATTTCTGAATCAAGCCCATAAAAATCAGCGAACGCTTGAAGTGCTTCGACTCCATGTCCGTTAAACCCTCGGTGTTCAAATGCATAGCCTGGAAATCTGGAATCAGTAACCAAGTCTTTATAAGTATCACGTGCAGATACGCAAATTTTTACTCCAGGATATGGCTTACACTGCTGGATCAGTTCTGGAAGTTTTGCTTTCCAACGAGCAGCAGCCCGACTTTCATTCAGTGCATCAATGAATATTACGAACGGTAGGCCTGCGTGCTCGGCGGACGTGCTCAAACACTGGAACAGGTCATCACGCCCAATTTGAGCACCAAAGCCAAGCTTGCTTCGAATGGTTTCCCAAGGCTCGCCCCCATCAAAATCGTCTCCAAACACTACAAGAGACAGACCACCTTCTGCGAAACGCCGATAGGCCGCACTGACTATTGCGTGGGTTTTTCCGACACCTGCCGGTCCGAGGAGAAGCAACGAGTTGCCTTCTGAAACGCTCATTTGGGGGCAGGTCAGAATCTTTTCCACAGATTGATTAAGCTGGAAAAGCTCTCTTGCCGCGTCCATAGCCCCGGCGGGAAAAGCGCACATGTACTCAGCGTTGAATTGCCGAAAACTCGGGGTATCACTATCCACACCGTGCTGTTCAGCAAACGCCGCCTCTTGACCCTCCTTTGCTGTGAGCAAAATGGGTTTTAGCTGAATGACCGTCTTCAAAGCATGGGTGACCGACTGCTCCGGCTTCTCGGTCACCCGAACCTCGGCTAACTGCGACGATAATTGTTCAAGCAAGCTTTCTGCTTCTGCTTTTTTGTTCTCGTTGAACAGATCGAAAACGTCGTCCGTGCGTCCGCGCAGTGATCTCAGTTCGCTTCGGATTGGGAAAAATGTTTGGCGTCGCCAGTTTGAAAAATCAGCGGTGCCACCGAAGAAATCCAGGATGTCATGGGCATCGGTTACCACGTCTAATTGGCCCATATACCGAGGACCAGCAAACTCCCGAGCCTGGTCAAGGCATTGCTGAACTTGAACCGGTGTCAGTACAGAATCGTCAAACCAGTAACGACGAATCCCTCCATGCGTATCCAAATGCTGGAGCTGTTCACGCATCACTGTAGCGCTACACAAATTGATTTTGACACGCTGACCTTCGGCTTCGGTACGTTGTTCTAGCTCCTCTTTCCATCTCTCAAATCGTTCGACCTCACCCTGCCCGCGTGCGCCTCCCGCGACTCGCCCGGTTAGATCGAATGGGATGTAGATCCAGTATTCTGAAAGGGCTGGATGGTTCAGGCGGGCCGCTGTGACCGATTTTGTTATTTGCCCTAGCTCTTTGGCGCCAAGCTGGAAAAAATACTTTGCCTGTGCTCCCAACACCTCCCCATTTGGTGTGCGGAAATACGCCTCAACACCACCATCTCCACCATCACCCCGGAGACTGAAGAAACTTGAGTCCTCGGGAGCGTCGCAGCTGAAGCGGAATAGCTGTACAGATAAGGCTTCAAAACTGTCATTTTTGCTTTTAGGAGCGCTGCGAATATTGGTGAAGTCGATCGTTGGCATACGTGCTACTCCATCTGGTAATTTCGGAGCCTAAAAATATTGTACTGGTATCTGAAGAAATGGCTCTAGGCGATTGTGGCCAGATTCGTTGACCCATTTGCGTCGTTTCATGACTCTCTTAAACGACTGCAGATTGCCGGGTAGCGGTCCTTCTTAGCGAAAGGCTCCAGCTCGCTGACACCCGCCTTAATCATCATAAACCGCTCCTTCCAGAGCGTTCATTGATGTAACACATATTTGCCATGTAACACGCAAATCGGCAAACCAATCGTAGCCGTGTAACGACGTATAAATCATTTAAAATCATATACTTATGAATACCTTTAACTCGCGTAACACCCGTAACACGGTTTTATTAGGGTATCCCCCTAGCCCCATTAGTATTGCTCCTCCAGCGAGACGGGATCGATCATGCTTTTGGCTTTGGTTAGATAGCGGGGACCCTGACGATATTGCTGCAACACGGGGCATGAAACCCGCGCGTTCGTGTTAGCGGCTGGATTTTTCAAGTTGGTTGACAGGTTGACGTGGTTGACACCCATTACACTGGTTGACGCTATGCAGCGTGTTCACTATCAGCAACAGATACAGCCACCTTTACCGAAGCTGTAACGATGGCCTTTTTTCTTCAAGATCCTTTCAATTTCAACGATTGAAATTTCAGTAACTTCCGATACCTCCCACTAACTCGATCCCGCGGGTTTCATGCCCCGTGTCCTCAAGATATCCTCAGGGTCCCCAGCGACTTTTTTCACAACCTGCCCGAGACCACTGATGAGTAACCTTCAGAAGCTGATAGAAAATGCCAAGTCGGGCTTATCTGTTCAGGAAAAAATCTCTGATGAGGATTGGCAAGCAATCGCTAAGCAATGCGGAGCCTCCGAAATTGCAGAGATCGAACAGCGTATTGCCAGGTTACGAGCCGAGTTGGAAACGGTTGAGGAGTGGGACGGAGATACCCAAGATGACATACATCTTGCGATTTCCAGGTTCACCCAATTACTAAGGTCCGCGAAGGCACGATAGCGGCTAGTGGCGATGGAACCACAAGGATTCAACATGAATAAATTCCTAATAGGCTTCACTTACCACGGGCCCGAACGCTGGGAGTTGTTTCAAAAAGGCATCATTGAAGACTGCGAGTCATCCACCGGCGTTTACGTCACGGCCTCCACGTTGGGGGAGGCAATAGCGTGGACAGAACGCATTGCTGAGGAACTCTTGCGGGCATCCAACTCGGACCCTTCCCTTGACTGGAAGTCATTGGGTTATGACTGCTGGGTAGTGGAAGAGCCCAGCAAGTCTGATTGGAGTCATTGCCTCGCCTTTTTCCAATCTGTCGAGACAGGCGTTTTTCCAGATATTGAGAAGATGGGCGCGAGCGCTTACGGGAAGTGGGTCGAAGGTTGTTGAGGTTTGCACACTTAGTCCTGCGAGCCTCGGTGAAGCGTTCTTCACAGCCCTTTCTTTTGTGACGAAGAGAGTCGGATAAGTAGTGCGGAGAATTACCAGGGGCCGCCAGCAGTCGTTCGTCATGGTGGCAGAATCGAGCGCCCTCACCGAGTGTGAAAGGAAGCAGTACGCTGCACCGTGTATGCCCACGTGTATGCCTAACCGACGGACCATCAGGAAGACCCAGTAAACGCGGGCATATGACTGCCCAGTTCAAACGACGCCGGGCATCAGACATAACAAGAAAGCCCCTGCTCAAAACACCTGGGGCTTTTTTATGCACAGCGATTCAATGTTTTCGCAACGCCTCCAACAACGCCGGCAAGTCTTCCTCAGGAAAACGCTGATGCAACGCCAGCAGCTTTTCATCCGCTGCCTTGCTTTGCCCTGCCGCACGCAGGTTCACAATCTCCTGCAACCCCTCCTCCAACGAAGGTAACGCCAGCGGCGCGCGCTTGCTGAGTTTGGTGCTCGACTCGTCCGCCATTGAGCCCATGACTTGCGCACTCTCGGCCTTGGGCGCGATGGCCAGTCGGGCCACGGGGGCAGGGGCGGACATCGATGGCGGGGCTGGACGTGCGGCTTGCTCTTGAGGTGTGGAGAAGGTCGCGGTGGAGATTTCGGGTTGCGGCACAGGCGAGCGCATCACTACGCCGATCATCAGTGCCACGCCTGCGACGGTGGCGAATGCCATTTGCCAGCGTGGCCGTTGGCAGGCTTGCAGCCAGCGTTGCCACAGGTTCGGCTGCGGCGCAGGGGCTTCGCGGCGGGCGGCGTTGAGGATGAAGGCGTCGAGGGACGCGGGCGGTTCGCCGGTGCTGTGTTGACGGAAATGCTGGAGCAGCACGTCGTCGGGGTCCGGGGTGTGTCGGGAGTCGGTCATGCGGGTATCTCCTCGGCCAGCAGGCGGCGCAGTTTCTGCTGGGCGTAACGCAGGCGGCTTTTGACGGTTTCCAGCGGGGTGCAG
>Ga0308171_1004086_pt1 | contig 12426 bp, 11 predicted proteins | sample PhyGR1_FD_202135 | JGI IMG/M metagenome (GOLD analysis project Ga0308171, IMG submission 202135) | Phyllosphere microbial communities from UC Gill Tract Community Farm, Albany, California, United States - DLSLSG.R1 | ecosystem: Host-associated > Plants > Phyllosphere > Unclassified | place: USA... | reverse complement strand
CGCCGGGACGAAGAGGTTCATCAAGACCTCGTCCTGGCTGACCGCCTGCGGGGCGGGCTTGATGACCGAGCCCAGCGATGACTCGCCGCGGCGGACGAGCTTGACGGCGTCGCGGTCGGTGACCACGCCGAGCAGCTTGCGGTCGCGGCCCACCACGTAGGCGGCGGACATGAAGGCGTCGCGCATCTGCTTGAGGGCCACGCGGGGTCCGGCCGACTCGGCGACGACCGGGCGGGGCCGCTCCATGACGTTGGCGGCGGTGAGCACCCGGGCGCGGTCGACGTCCTGCACGAACTGCTCGACGTAGTCGTTGGCGGGGTCGGTCAGGATGTCTTCGGGCGTGCCGATCTGCACGATGCGGCCGTCGCGCATGACGGCGATGCGGTCGCCGAGGAACATCGCCTCGTTGAGGTCGTGCGTGATGAAGATGATCGTCTTCTGGAGCTTCTGCTGCAGCTCGAGGAGCTGCTCCTGCATCTCACGGCGGATGAGGGGGTCGAGTGCGCTGAACGCCTCGTCCATGAGCAGGATGTCGCTGTCGGCGGCGAGCGCCCGGGCGATGCCGACGCGCTGCTGCATCCCTCCTGAGAGCGCGGAGGGGAGCTTGTCTCCCCAGCCGTCGAGACCGACCAGCGTGAGGATCTCCTCGGCCTTGGCGTGGCGCTCGGCCTTGCCGATGCCGCGGAGCTCGAGCGGGTAGGCCACGTTGGCGACGACGCTGCGGTGGGGCAGCAGCGCGAAGTGCTGGAACACCATCGCGATCCGCTCGCGCCGGATGCTGCGCAGACGCGCGGGCGCGACGTCGGTGATGGAGTCGCCCTTCACGGTGATCGTGCCGGAAGAGGCGTCGTGCAGACCGTTGAGCATCCGGATGAGCGTGGACTTGCCCGAGCCCGACAGGCCCATGATGACGAAGATCTCACCGGGCTTCACCGCGAACGACGCGTCGATGACGGCGGCCGTTCCGGCGTCGGAGATCTCGCTGCGGTGGGCTCCGCCACGCAGCTTCTCGACGACGGCCTTCGGGTTTCGGCCGAACACCTTGTACAGGTTCTTTGCTTCCAGAGCGGGGGAGATCGTTTCCCCCGGAGAAGACGAAATGGTCACAGGTCACCTCGGCAGCCGGTGCAGGGCTGCAGCGGTCACGCCCGGGTGGCGACCCCCCGGCGCACGTCTCACGACGGCGTCTCGGCCGCGAATATAGGATCCGCGCACACGGGCCGCCGACCATACGCTCGCCGGTCTGGCGCCCCCAGGGTTTGCCACCAGCGACCGCGGACTGGTCGGGTACGGCCCGCCATGGGCCTCAACAAACGTTTCACGTCTGGGGAAAGGTCGCAAATCGACCCGGGGATTTGACGTCCCATCGGCCATTCCGGTATTTCGCGCGCGGAGCTCGACCCGATGTTGACATCCCGACCGGTCATGTGGTTAGTTACTTAAGTGAGTAACCAAAACACCGGGCGGGCGATGTGATCGACGAGGGCAGACCGCTGTTCCTGCAGATCGCGGAACAGGTCGAGGACTCGGTGGTCGGCGGGAGTCTCGTCGACGGGGATCGGGCGCCGTCGACCAATGAGCTGGCCGCGTTCTACCGGATCAATCCCGCCACCGCTGCGAAGGGAATCAACGTGCTGGTCGACAGAGGCATCCTCGTCAAGCGTCGCGGCATCGGCATGTTCGTCGCCGACGGCGCCCGGGCCCGGCTGCGCGACGAGCGCCGGGCCGTCTTCGCCGACCGATTCATCCAACCCCTGCTCGTCGAAGCCCGCGCGCTCGGGCTCACCCCCGACGAGCTCGCCCAGCTCGTGCGCGATCGCGCCGCGAGCGACCACACCGACGACCGACCCGAAGGGACCGAGCGATGACCGTCATCGACGTCACCGGCCTCACCAAGCGCTACCGCGACACGCTCGCCCTCGACCGGGTCGACCTGACCTTCGCCGAGAACACCATCTACGGCCTCCTCGGCCGCAACGGCGCGGGCAAGACCACGCTCATGTCGATCATCACGGGGCAGAACCTCGCCACGAGCGGCGACGTCCGGGTCTACGGCCAGGATCCCTACGAGAACCCCGCGGTGCTGCGTCGGATGTGCTTCGTGCGCGAGAGCCAGAAGTACCCCGACGACGCGACGCCGCGGCACGCACTGCGGATGGCGCGCCTGTTCTTCCCCCGATGGGACCAGGATCTCGCCGACGACCTGGTCGCGCAGTTCCGGCTGCCGATGACCAAGACGATCAAGAAGCTCTCGCGGGGCCAACTGTCGATGGTCGGGGTCATCATCGGGCTCGCCTCGCGGGCCGAGCTCACGTTCTTCGACGAGCCCTACCTCGGCCTCGACGCCACCGCCCGGCAGATCTTCTACGACCGTCTGCTCGAGGACTATGCCGAGCACCCGCGGACCGTGGTGCTCTCGAGCCACCTCATCGACGAGGTCGCGAACCTCATCGAGCGCGTCGTGCTTCTCGACCGCGGCTCGGTGCTGCTCGACGAGGAGACCGACGCCGTGCGCGACCGTGCGACCACCGTCGTCGGCGAGGCCGCGGCCGTCGACGCGTTCGTCGCCGGCCGCGAGGTGCTGCACCGGGAGGGACTGGGGCGCGTCGCCAGCGTCACCGTGTTCGGCGCGCTCACCGCCGCCGATCGCTCGACCCTCCGCACGGCCGGGCTCGAGACCTCGCCGGTGTCGCTGCAGCAGCTCGTGGTCCGCCTCACCCAGCAGTCCGCCGACGCACCGGCATCCTCCGAAGGAGTCCCGCGATGAACCGCACGCTCAACGTCGCCCGCATGCAGCTGGTGAACAAGCAGACCTTCGTGTGGGTACCGGCCCTGGTGCTGGTGGGCGCCCTGGCCGTGACGCTCGCGGTCTACGCCATCCTGCGCAGTTCGGGCATCACCGGCGACACCCCCTTCTACGGCGGCGGGGCCCAGGCGCCACTGTGGTACTTCGCGGTCGTGGGCGCCCAGGCGCTCACCCTGACGTTCCCCTTCTCGCAGGCCATGAGCGTGTCGCGTCGCGAGTTCTTCGCCGGCACGCTGCTGATCGCCCTCGCCACCTCGGCCGCGCTCGCCCTCGCGTTCGTCGCCGGCGGCCTCGTCGAGGAGGCCACCGGCGGGTGGGGGATGAACGGCTACTTCTTCAAGCTCGACTGGCTGTGGACGGCGGGGCCGGTGGTCGCCGGACTGTTCTACCTGGCACTGGCGATGCTCTTCTTCATCGTCGGCTTCGCCGGAGCCACCGTCTACAAGCGGTTCGGCCCCGTGGCCCTGACGGCGGTGATCCTCGGCGTGCTCGTGATCCTCGTGGCCGCGCTGTGGCTCGTCGGCGCCCTCGATGCCTGGCAGACGGTGTTCGGCACCATCGCGGATGCCGGGCCGATCGGACTCACCCTGGCCATCGCCGCGCTCGTGGTGGTGCTGGCGGGCGTGTCGTTCCCCGTCCTGCGGCGCGCCACGCCCTGACCGTCCGCCTCACTCCCGGGCGTAGATCGCCAGGCGCATCGTGGCCGTCGCGCTGTGCGCCGCCATGCCCTCGGAGTCCGAGATGACCTGCACGGCGTCGGCGAGCTGCGGGGTCGCAGCGCGGCTGATGCGCTGGTAGGTCAGCGGCTTGACGAAACGAGACACCGAGAGCCCGGCGCTGTGCTTGGCGCCGCCGGCCGTCGGCAGCACGTGGTTGGTGCCGGCCATCCCCTTGTCGGAGTAAGCCACCGTGCTCCACGGCCCGAGGAAGATCGAGCCGTAGTTGCGCAACCGGTCGTGGTACCAGTCGTCGTCGGTCGTGATGACCTCGAGGTGCTCGGGTGCGAGGTCGTCCATCAGCGTCGCCGCCGTCTCGCGGTCGGCTGCGACCGTGATCGACCCGTAGTCGCGCCAGGCGGGCCCGGCGATGGGCTCGGTGGCCAGGCCCGTGAGCTGACGCTCGACCGCGGCGAGCACCGCGCGGCCGTGCTCCTCCGAGGTCGTGACCAGGGCCGCGGGCGAGTTCGGCCCGTGCTCGGCCTGTCCCAGCAGATCGGCAGCGACGATCTCGGGGTCGGCGCTGTCGTCCGAGATCACGGCGACCTCGGACGGCCCGGCGAGGAGGTCGATGGCGACGGTGCCGAACAGCTGGCGCTTGGCCTCGGCGACGTAGGCGTTCCCGGCGCCGACGAGCATGTCGACCGGCAGGTCGCCCAGCAGGCCGAACGCCATCGCGGCCAGGGCCTGCACGCCGCCGAGCACGAAGACGCGGTCGACCCCCGACAGGTGCGCGGCGTAGACGACGGCGTCGTTCGCCCCGCCGTCCGGCTGCGGCGGGGTGCAGGCGATCACGGTCGGCACGCCCGCCGCCTTGGCCACGCCCACCGTCATGAACGCGCTCGCGGTGAGCGGGAAGCGCCCGGCCGGGAGGTACGCGCCGACCCGCGAGACGGGGATGTAGCGGGCGCCCGTGACGAGGCCGGGCACGAGCTCGGTCTCGACGTCCTTCAGGTGCGAGCGCTGCTCGGCCGCGAAGGCGCGCGTGCGCTCGGATCCGCGCTCGATCGCGGCGCGGAGGTCGGCGGGCAGCCGGTCACCGCTGGTGGCGATCTGCTGCGAGGTCAGCTCGATGTCGCCGCCGGTGTAGCGGTCGAGCGACCGCGCGTAGTCGAGCACGGCGTCGATGCCGCGGCTCTGGATGTCGGACAGCATGGCCGACACGGTCTCGATCACGGCCGGATCGCGCTGCGCCGCGGGCGCGTCGATGAGCGGGGTCTTCAGGTGGTGGAAGGAGCCGTCGAGGCGCTCGAGCAGCGCGGGAGTGAATCGCATACCGGAACGCTAGAGCCGCATCTGATACCCCACAAGCCCGATGCTCACGATGGTTCTCATAGGCTTTACCATTGGCTCGTGACGCTGACTCAGCTGAAGGCCTTCCTCGCCGCGCTCGAGTGCGGCTCGTTCACGGCCGCGGCCGTCGAGCTCGAGACGACGCAGGCATCGGTCTCGGAGCTCGTCGCCCGGCTCGAGCGCGAGCTGGGCGTCCGACTCTTCACCCGCGGCGGTCGCCGGCTCGCCCCCACCGAGGCGGCGACGGCGCTGCGCGAGCACGCGGAGCAGGCGGTGTCGGCGATCGACAACGGCATCGACACGATGCGGGCGCTGCACTCCCTCGAGGGCGGCACCTGCACGTTCGGGGTGCTGCGCAACGCCGCGTACTACGACCTCTCCGACCTCGTGCAGCGCTTCCACGAACGGCATCCGCGCGTGAAGGTGCGTCTCGTCGGCATCAACTCCGCCCTCGTCGCCCGATCGATCGCGGCCGGCGAGATCGAGGCCGGGCTGCTCGTGCTCCCCGTCGACGAGCACGGGCTGCGCATCACGCCGCTGTTCCGCGACGAGGTGCTGTACGCCACCGCCCGCCCGGAGGGCCCGGTCGAGCCGGTGTCGATCGGGCAGGTGTGCGATGCCAAGCTGGTGCTCTACGACGCCTACGCCGGATCGCAGGATCCGACACGGCGCCAGCTGCTCGAGCGGGCGCGCCTGGAGGGCCGGGCGATCGACCCGGCGATCGAGGTCGAGAACGTCGAGACGGCCCTCGGGCTGGTCGCATCGGGCGCCGCCGACACCGTGGTCTCGCGCACCATCGCCGAATCGGCCGCGTTCCCCGCCGGCATCCGGGTCGTGCCGTTCGCCGAGCCGCTGTATGACACCATCGCCCTCGCCCAACGGGAGGGCGCCTACCTGTCACCGGCGGCCCGGCGGCTGGCCGAGCTGGCCGAGCGGATGCTGCGCGCACGGATCGCCGTGCACCCGGGGCGCACGGCGATCGAGTGACACCCGGGGCTCAGTCGTCCTCGGTCGCGGTGACCATGACACCCACGGGGGCGAGGTACCCGTTGGGGTCGATCATCCAGTCGGCGTCGCGCGCGGCGTCGACCACCTCGGGTGCCCACTCCAGGTAGACGCGGTCGTCGCCGGAGTTGATCACGAGCAGCTCGCCGGCACCGGACTCCCCCGCCTCGATGCAGCGGAACGCGCGCCAGGCACCCGGCGGAACCGAGAACGAGTCGGACGGGTCGAGCTCGACCGTCGTCGCGGGGTCGCCGTTGAGCGTCACCGCCCACCGGCCGCTCTTGACCAGCAGCGCCTGGTTCTTGTCGTGACGGTGGCGCAGGATGCCCTCGTCCTCGGTCGCGCGCACCCACGCCATGTTGAAGGAGTGCGGCTCGTGGATGCGGGGCACCTGACGACGGTCCTCGGTCATGCCGTAGCCGATCGCGAGGCTGAGCTCGGCGGCGCCCCCGGGCAGGCTCGCGCACAGCAGCGCGTTGGCGCTGTAGACGCGGTCGCCGGGCTGGATGACGCGGGCACGCATCTCCTCGACGGAGTAGGTGGTGAGCTCGTCGACGTACTTCTGCTGGATCGGCTTGATCAGTGCGACGTCGTCGGGCAGCACGTCGCCGGCGACGGTGTCGATGAGCTGGTTGTCCGCGGTGAGGTGCAGGCCGTAGGACTCGGCCTCCTTCAGCACGGAGGGGCCCCAGATGATGCCGCCGGTGACGTCGCGGCCGAGGACCGTCCAGAGGATGCCGTCATCGGGCCCCTCGTTCGTGAAGCCGCGGAAGATCCACGTGGGGATCGAGATGATGTCGCCGTCGGTGCTGACGTACTCGCCCTGCTTGCCGTCGATACCCCACCGCAGCCGGAACTCCCCGCCGAGGTTGACGAACACCTCGGCGGTGAAGTGCAGATGCAGGTTGTTCGAGATGCCGTTGGGCATGCCGGCGGCGCCGGTGTTGAAGCCGTGCTCCTCGGTGAGGTTGATGACCTGGCCGGCGTTCTGCGACACGCCGCCGCCGATGAACGCGTAGTTCTCCTTGCGGTCCGAGCCGGGGGTGCGGCAGTCGATGAAAGCCGCGTTGTGCGGCGCCCAATCGCTCTTGCGGATGGTCCGGCGGTCGATCTCGGCCCCGTCGACGACGGTGTCGTGGCTCAGTCGATCGGTACTCATGATGGTGTTCTTCCTCCGTGTTTCAGTAGATGTTTCCGGGTCCGACGGGCTCATCGCCGCGCATTCCCGCGATCTGCGCGCGCAGGGCGATGTCGTCCCACAGGCGCACTTCCTTGACCAGGGCTCCCTGGTGGAACGTGAACTGCGAGATGCCGAGCACGTCGACCGGCTTGCCGGTGAGCGGCCCGTAGTTCGGGACGCCGTTGTAGGCGCCGACGAACTTCCAGGTGACGGCGACCCGCAGGCCCGCGTAACGGACGTCGTAGTTGGTCTGGATGTCGCGGATCTCGAACTGCCCGGCCGGGAACGACTCGAGGAAGCGCAGCAGCGCGCGTCGGTAGCCCTCGGGCCGGATGACGACGCGGTTGCCGACGGTCAGCAGCACGAGGTCGCGGTGGAAGAACCTCTCGACCTTCTGCAGGTCTCGATCGTTCCAGACGGTCTGGATCATCTCGATGACCCGCTCGACCTCGGAGCGGTGGTCGTCGGGACGCGGACCGGAGTCCCCGACGGCGATCGGGTCGACCGGCGCCGGCTCGGTCCACGAGCCGGTGTATCCGCGGAAGGCCGAGACGCGGGCGAGCTCGTCGAGGTCGACGCCCAGCGCGAGCGCGCCGGCGAGCGAGTCGCGCACCACCCATTCCTCGACCATGCGCCCCCGGCGGTAGAGGCAGTTCGCGATCGTGCGGCTGTGCTCCGAGGTCTGCAGGTGACCCGAGAGCACGAGGTGCGAGCTCAGGAAGGCGTCGTCCCCACGCGCCTCCCAGATGACGTCCTCCGCCTGTCCGGTGCGGTCGGGCGTCGCCGAGATGCGCATGAGCGTCCCCTCGATCACCTCGTCGCGTGTGGTCGAGGTGCCGTAGGCGCCGTGGACGATCGAGTCGGGCTCGTAGTTCTCGCGGATGAAGCTGATCGACCGATCCACCCAGATGAGATCGGTCACCTCCCGGATGAAGTCGTCGGGATCCGCATACGGCTGGTAGGCGACCGGGTCGAGAGGCACGGGGCTCCTTAGGGATGTCGGCGCCGAGGCCGGCGCGGCGTCTGATGCTGGCAGTGTATGCGTATGCACAACGGCGACGCAAGAGGCGCCCGGAGCAGAGACGCCGACCGCGGTCGGCTCAGCGAGCGGGAGGCGCGGCCAGGGTGCGGCGCTCGACGAAGGTCGTGTCGAACTCCACGTGCGCGTAGTCGACGGGCCTGTCCTCGATGCGCTCCACCATCAGCCGACCGGCCTCACGCGCCATCCGGACGTAGTCGTAGGCGATCGTCGAGAGCTGGATGATCGGCCACGACGCCGGCGGCAGATCGTCGAAGCCGATGATCGAGACGTCCTCCGGCACCGCGGCTCCCACCCGGCGCGCGGCGTTGAGCGCACCGTAGGCGACGACGTCGTTGCCGCAGAAGATGAGCGACGGCGGCGCGGCGAGGGCCAGGAGCTCGGATGTCGCGGCGTCGCCGGTCTCGGTGTCGAACGGACCGCGGCGCACGTACGCGGCATCCAGCCCCAGGTCCCGCGCGCGCAGGGCCGAGCGCAGGGCGAGCTCACGCGACTGGCCGGTGCTGGTGTTCTCGGGCCCGAGGACGGCGCCGATGCGTTCGTGACCGATCTCGAGGGCGCGGTCGACGGCGGCCTGGAAGCCCGACGACGGGGCGACGACCGTGGCGTCGGCGTCGACGTAGGCCGCGGTGCGGTTGAAGTACACGAAGGGCAGTCCGCGATCGCGCAGGCGCAGCGGCACGACGGAGTCGACCGTGGTGGTGGCGAGGATCACCCCGTCGAGCCCGTTGGCGATGAGCCGCTCGGCCACCGATTCGTCGGTCGTCTCGGTGTGCAGCACGAGCTGATAGCCGCGAGCCTCGAGCTCGCGGTGCAGCGGCGCGATGATGTGCGAGTAGAACTGGTTGCCCAGATCGGTCACGAGCAGGCCGATGCGACGCGTGCGGCCGGAGGAGAGCGCTCGCCCCGCCTCGCTCGGCACGTAGCCGAGCAGCGCGGCGGCCTCGCGCACCCGCTTCTTCGTCTCTTCCGATACCCGGGGATCGTCGCGGAGCGCGCGCGAGACGGTGGGCTGCGAGACTCCGGCGAGCCGAGCGACATCTCTGCTGGTGACAGCCATGGACCCCCCCTGCAGGCTCGGCGTGACGGCTCGAAGTCTAGCGGAGACTTGACGTTCTGTGCATACGCAGTCATAGTGGCAACATACGTATGCATGGGAAGGATGCACCGATGCCCCTCTACCTGAAGAATGCGCCGACGAAGTCGTTCACCGATACGGCGCAGAGCGACGTCGCCGCGCGGGTCCGCACGATCATCGACGACATCCGCGGCAACGGCGACGAGGCCGTCAGCCGCTATGCCGCGCAGTTCGACCGGTGGGAGGCTCCCTTCCGTCTCGACGACGAGCGCGTCGCCGAGATCATGGCGACCCTCGACCCGCAGGTCATCGACGACATCCGGTTCGTGCAGGATCAGGTGCGCACCTTCGCCCAGGCGCAGCGCGACTCGCTCGTCGACATCGAGGTCGAGACGCTGCCGGGGGTCCATCTCGGACAGAAGCACGTCCCCGTCCAGGCCGCGGGTGCCTACATCCCCGGCGGCAAGTACCCGCTGACGGCATCCGCCCACATGACGATCATCACCGCGAAGGTCGCCGGTGTGCCGCGCGTGGTCGCGTGCACGCCGCCGATCCGCGGCGAGATCCCCGCCGCCACGGTCGCCGCGATGAAGCTCGCGGGCGCCGACGAGATCTACATCCTCGGCGGCATCCAGGCCGTCACCGCGATGGCCGTGGGAACCGAGACCATCGCCCCGGTGAACCTCATCGCCGGACCGGGCAACGCCTACGTCGCCGAGGCCAAGCGGCAGCTGTTCGGCGAGGTCGGCATCGACCTGTTCGCCGGTCCGACCGAGATCCTGATCATCGCCGACGACGACGCCGACCCGTTCCTCACCGCCGTCGACCTGCTCTCGCAGGCCGAGCACGGCCCGGAGTCGCCCGCCGTCCTCATCACCACCTCGCGCGAGCTCGGCGAGCGCGTGATGACCCTCATCGACGAACTGCTGCCGGGGATGTCGACCCGCGACTACGCCGAGCCGGCCTGGCGGGACTGGGGCCAGGTCATCGTCGTGGACGACCTCGACGAGGCCTACGCCCTCGCCGACGCGTTCGCCTTCGAGCACGTGCAGGTCTTCACGAAGGAGCCCCGCGCCGCGCTGGCGAAGATGCACGACTACGGCGCGCTGTTCCTCGGCGAGAACACCTGCGTCTCGTACGGCGACAAGGTGATCGGCACCAACCACGTGCTGCCCACGCTCGGCGCCGCCCGCTACACCGGCGGACTCTGGGTGGGCAAGTACCTGCGGACCGTCACCTACCAGGAGATCGTCGACCCCGCGTCGTCGGCGCTGCTGGGCGAGGTGTGCGGACGCGCGGCGCGGGTCGAGCTGTTCGAGGGCCACGCCCGGTCGGGCGATGCCCGGGCGTGGCGGCACGCCGGCACGAGCTTCCCGTGGATCGAGGAGAGCCGGGCGGGAGCGCGGTGACCGGCCCGGCCGGACGCATCGCGCTGGTCACCGGCGGCGGGAGCGGCCTGGGCGCCGCGATCGCACAGGCCCTGCACGGCGCGGGCGCCGAGGTCGTCGTGGTCGGGCGCGACACGGCTCGGCTCGACACGGTGGTCGCGAGCCTCGGCGAGCGCGCGCGGCGGGTCGCCTGCGACGTGTCGGACCCCGCATCCGTCGACCGCCTCCGCGCCGATCTCGCCGGCACGGAGGTGTCGATCCTCGTCAACAACGCCGGCGTCGCGGGGCCGGTGGCCGCCCTCACCGAGGTCACCGCCTCGGAATGGGACGAGGTGTTCGCGGTGAACGTGCGCGGCACGTTCCTCATGTGCCGCGCCTTCCTCCCCGACATGGTCGCGCGCGGCGCGGGCGACGTCATCAACGTCGCCTCGGTGTCGGGCAAGCGCCCGCTGGCACACCGCACCCCTTACACGGCGTCGAAGATGGCCGTCCTCGGTCTCACGACCTCGCTCGCGTTCGAGGTCGGTCCCGCCGGGGTGGCGGTCAACAGCCTCTCGCCCGGCCCCGTCGCCGGCGACCGCATGGCGCGCAACTTCCGGCTCGAGGCCGAGCGCTCGGGCACCTCCGTCGAGAGCGCCGAGGCGGCCTTCGTCTCGCGCGCGGCGCTCGGCCGCATGGTGACCGCATCGGAGGTGGGGGCCGCGGTGGTCGCGATGCTCCACATGCCGGGGATGTGCGGCGCGGATGTGGACCTCTCGGCCGGGATGGTCGCCTGATGCACGCGTCATCGGCTCCGCGGCGCGCGCCGTCGCTGCGCGCCCGCGCCCGAGCCGGTGAACGGCTCATCGGCGCGCTGCTGCGGATGCCGGGCGAAGAGCTGGTCGAGATGCTCGCGGTCGCGCAGTTCGATTTCGTCCTCATCGACGGCGAGCACGGGCCGGCCGACATCATCGCGCTGCGGCAGCACATCGCCGTCGCGGCGGCGCACGGCGTGCCGGTGATCGTCCGGGTGGGCGAGGGCGACCCGGGCATGATCCTGCGGGTGCTCGACCAGGGCGCGCAGGGGATCCTCGCGCCGCACATCGACGACCCCGCCGGCGCCGCAGCCGTCGTCGCGGCCGCGCACTACCCGCCGGTCGGCACGCGGGGTTTCGCGACCTACAGCCGGGCCGGACGATTCGGCGAGACGGATGCCGCGGAGCACCGCGACTGGTACCTGCAGAACACGCTCGTGCTCGGGATGATCGAATCGCCCGCCGGCGTCGCCGCGGCCGAGGGGATCGCCCGCACGCCGGGGCTCGACGGGATCATGATCGGCCCCGCCGACCTCGCCGCGTCCTCGGGTCCCGACGATCCGTCGGTGGCCGTCGCGTCAGCGCGCGTGAACCGGGCGGTCGCAGTGGCGGAACGACTCCGCATGGACATCGTCGGCACGCCCGAGGCCGCCGCGGCCGCGTTCGCCGACGGCGCGCACCTGGTGGTCTACAACCTCGCCCACTCACTGATGGGTCACCTGCGCGGGCTGCGCGCGGCCGGCGACTGACAGCGCTCGCGCCACGCGCGCACGGCCGCCCCGACATCGCCCGGACGCTCGAGCGATGACAGATGCCCGGCATCGACCGAGACGCGGTCGCCGTGACCGACCGCCGCGAGGATCTCGTCATGGAACGCCGGCGGGCAGAGGGCGTCGTCCGTGGCCGTGACCACGAGGACCGGCACCGCGAGTCGGCGCAGTCCGCCGCGCAGGTCGACGCGGGTGGCCTGCAGGCGCAGCTGCGCGGCGAGCGCATCGGGGGGCGTCTCGGCGCCCATCCGCAGCGTTCGCGCGACCAGGTCGGGGCGGTCCGCCGCAGCCTGCGGACTCAGCAGCACCCCGAGGGTGTCCGCCTGCAGGTCTCGCGGCGATGCACCGGCGTCGAGA